>Ga0307979_1002471_pt1 | contig 12776 bp, 10 predicted proteins | sample OrgLakmetage1058_FD_201833 | JGI IMG/M metagenome (GOLD analysis project Ga0307979, IMG submission 201833) | Saline water microbial communities from Organic Lake, Antarctica - #1058 | ecosystem: Environmental > Aquatic > Non-marine Saline and Alkaline > Saline | place: Antarctica: Organic Lake...
AGGAGAAGCAGGAAGCGCGCCTGAAGAGAGAGGCTGAGGAGCTGGCAGAAAAGAAAGCACGCGAACACGAAAAGGCAATGCTTCAGGTCAGCAACATGCGCACAGCTAACAAGATGCAAAAGAAAGCTGACCGCCAGGAAGACGAGATTGCGACGAACAAGTATCGTAGTGACCTGAAGCGTGAGAAGGAAGCTGAAGAGGCTCGGTTGCAGAAAGAGAGCAAGCATGAATTCAATGCCACAGAACTGGAGCGGAAGAAGTTCTTGAGGGAGCAACAAGCGCAAGTGGACAATGAAGCACAAGCAGCTGAGATTGAGACCTTCAAGGAGAAGCAGAAAGCCCGTTTGGAAGCTGAAGAGCAAGATCGCAAGGACAAAAAAGCCCGTGAGCACGAGAAGACTGAGCACTTGCTTGAGCAGAAGCGCGCTGAGAAGGAGGTCAGGAATCGTGAGGAGAAAGAGGCCGATGCAATCGCCGACTACAAGGAGAAGCAGGAAGCGCGTCTTAAAAAGGAGGCTGAAGAGAACGTAGAGAAGAAAGCACGCGAACACGAGAAGGCTCTTCACGACATTGAAATGTTCAGGGAGAGGAGAAAGGTTCAGAAGATTGCCGACAAGGAAGCTGACTCAATTGAAACCTATAAAAGTAAAAGCAAGGAGCAGGCTAAGAGGAAAGCAGAAGAGAAGCGCCTCCGTAAGCAAAGTGCTCACGAGGCCGCTGAAGCCGATCTTTTACGCAAGCGTGCGGAGCGATTACGCCTGGAAAAAGTCGAGGCCGATGCGGTTTTAGCCGAAATTGAAGCTAACAAAGAACGCAGTAATAACCAGAAGAAGGCCGAAAAAGAGTCGAAAATAGAAAAAGAAGCTGTTGCTGCTTACAAGGCTGAGGAACTCCAGCGAATGAAAGCTGATAAAGCGCATCAAGCTCAGGTTGAGAAAGAAGCACTGATGGCTGAGATCGAGGCTTTCAAGGAGAAGCAAGAAGACCGCTTAGAAGAGGAAGAAGAAGAGCGCCAGGCAAAGAAAGCTTATGAGCACGAGAAAGTTGAGCGCTTGTTGGAGCAAAGGCGCGCTGAGAAGGAAGCACGCAAAAGCGTTGAGAACGAGGTTGGTGCGATTGCCGACTTCAAGGAAAAGCAGGAAGCTCGCCTGAAGAAGGAGGCTGAAGAGAAGGCTGAGAAGAAAGCACGTGAGCATGAGAAGGCGATGTATAAAGTCCAAATGATGAAGGCCGAGAAAAAGTCCAGAAAAATTGCGGAGAAGGACGCAGTATCTATCGAGAGGTACAAGGCTCAAAGCGACGAGCGAAATGCGAGGAGAGCCGAGGAGGAGCTTGAAAAGAAGGAACGGGCGAAGGAGCAAAATGCAATGAACTTGGAACTTAAGCGATCTATCAAGGCGAACGCAGAGAAAATTGAAAAGGAGAGTACACTTGAAGAGATTGAGCGCTACAAAGAGAAGTACGAAGAAAGGCATCGATTGGAGGCCGAGGCAACGTCAGCAAAGAAAGCGTACAACCACGAAAGGGTCAGTCAAGAGCTTGAGTTGAAGAAAGAAGCCAGACGCCAGCGGCTGGAGGCAGAGAAAGAAATCCACGAGATCGAGTCATACAAAGAGAAAAGCAAGCTGTACAACGCAAAGCGCGAGGAAGAGTTGCGCGAGAAGAAGGAACTGAGGCACAGCATCGTCAAGTCCGAAATTGAAACGAAGCGCATGGCCAAGAAGTCGCTCGCGAAGCTTGAAAAAGAGCGCGAGTTAGCGGAGCTCGAAGCCAACAAAGAAAAGTCAGCGCGCATGAAAGCAGTGGAGGCAGAAAACGAGGCGTTGAAGAGGCAAATCAAGCACGACCGCATTGAGACCGAAATTACTTTGAAGCGCGAAGCGAAGGAAGCGGCCAGAGCCAGCGAGCTTCAGGAAGAGCGAATGCAGGCGATTCAAACGGTGCGGCAAAACGGCCATGCCTTGCGGCGGTGCAAAGACGCCCTGCGCGGCGACCGTGACGTCGTTATGGCCGCAGTGAAAAACGACGGCATTACGCTGGCGTTTGCGTCGGAAGAGCTCCGGGGCGACCGGGACATCGTCATGGCGGCGGTGGCCAAAAACGGCCACGCGCTTTGCTTTGCATCGCCCGAATTGCAGGCCGACCGCGACGTAGCTCTAGCCGCTGTGGCGCAGTCTGACGTTGCTTTACCGGACTGCGCGGCCGAATTGGTGGATGACCTTGATTGGATGGCCGAGGCCTCCTTGCAGTACGCCGACGGCGACTGCCAGGACGACAAGCCTTGCGTGATTGCTGCGGTGACGAACTGCGGGAAAGCGCTCGAGTTTGCTTCCGACGATTTACAGGCGGACAAGGACGTCGTCTACGCTGCTGTGTGCGAGAATGGCTACGCGCTGTGCTACGCTGCTCAGAGCATGAAACAAGACCGCGACGTCGTTTTCGCGGCTGTCGACCAAGCCGGCAAAGGAGCTTTCGAGTTCGCGGACCCAGGCCTTCAGTCGCAGTTGCTGGCTGAAGGCTACGTGCCGAAAAAGAAGAAAAAAGGTGCGAGCGCTGCTTCTAGCCGTGGAGGTAGCGTGAGCCCGTCCGTGAGCCTCGAGTCACCTGCGAAGGGCGCGCACTTGTGATTGAACTAAGTAGAGATTTTAAGGGTATTGGCGGCGGCAATTGGCATAACACAACATCGGCATAGACATGGCACTTCCCGATCGGAACTATATGTATGTAGTAGCTATGAAAGAAGTGGCACTCGAACTCGAACTTGAACTAATACAAACCCAAATGACACAGAAGCCAATGCGGGCAGAAGTGTACGCGCGTGCGTTGCGCGCAAGTCAAAGTCGCAAAGAGGATTGTGTGTAGAGGGCAGGAAGCATAACACTTCCACCCCCCTCTAAAGTGGATACTGTTCATGAAATAATTTTGAAACCGGACTTAAGTCGTTTCTGTGTCTGTTACAGAAGTAAATTCTCAGTGCGTCGAACCGGGATCAAAATCTATAGGTTAGGAATTCAAAATCTATGGGTTAGGAATTCCGCGTAAATCACGCGGGAAGTGGATTCCAAACGATACCGAGGTGATTAAGATTAACGCTTGCACTTAGAAATGCCCTAGATGTAAATTTGGCGCGTGAATCACGCGCAAATCACGCTGATTTCACGCGTACTGTAAAGTAAATTTACATCGTCCGCCCGTGAATCGTGCGTGCACGTGGAACGAAACCTTGGCTATGAACTATTCCATGTTTCTGATGCTTCCCCTCGAACTTGGAATCGAACTCGAACTAATACAAACCCAAATGACACAGAAGCCAATGCTGCGAGCAGATTCGCACGCGCGAGCGTTGCGCGCAGGCAAAAATCGTAAGGAGGATAGAATTCAGAGAGCTCTCAGAGAGCAGGAAGCATGATACCTCAGACTTCAGCCACCTCTAAATGTAGTAGAAGAAGAACAAAACCACCGAAATTTGAATTTGGAAAAAAACGAGTAAGAGCGTATGGGCGTGCTCGCCGGTAGCCGGGGTAGCGAGAACTTTCGTGCTCGCGAGAAGAGTGACTTTGGATGAACGAGCCAAGGAACGATCCACGTAGCCCGAGACGATATCTGTGGTGCCGTCCAAGTCAGAGCCCGAATGAAGAGTAGGATCATTTACAGAGGAATTCATTCGGAGTACTGGATGTCCAATACCTGTAGTAGAAGAAGAAGAGGCCTGCTAGGCTCCTATGAAGAAATAGAACGGTTACAAAGGCCAAGGGCAGCGCGCACCAGCGCGCAGATAAATCAACCCCTTTATAAGCGCGCAGATAAACCAACCCCTTTATAAAAAGGGAAGGGTCGGTTTCTACACTAAAGTGCTGTCCCTGAGTCTACTGGCTCTTGCCATCTTAATTCTTATTCGAGCTCACCAAGGCCTCTGCGCCAGAAGCCCGGTTTTCTATTCAAATAAATACGTAGGTTTCGGGTTATGGGAACAAATCTGGTAAGCTGACCTAATTACGCACATAGGACAGCGCTAATCGAGCCACTTAGCCAAGCAAGGTCCAGTTTATTGGTTGATGAACTTATGGGCAATGCCCTACTTCGATTTCAATTCCAAAGAAATACAAACAAGGCAAATGGAGAGCTCCTAAAAAAATTGATCGCGCGGTTTCTCGCACTTAGCGCAGTTGGTTTCGAGGCCGTTTGAAAATCGCACGACCCAAAAAAAACACGAAATTGCTCGGGGTTGGGTGGCTCTTCTTCTGGATCGCCCGAGGGACTTCGTTGTAGTCCCCTCCTCTGCGGGCGGAAACTCTTCTTTTGAGCTGCTCTCTCAGAGCACGGAGGGGCGTGCCACTTTAGGCCGCTACCATCACTTCCATGGTCTCTCGAGCATATGCGCTTGATTAACTTCTCAGGTTTAGTTTTTGGAATCGCAGTGTGGTTGCCGAGTGCTTTGTGTTGATCAGAGTACAGGGAAATTCGAACTTATGTTTGGCTGGGTGCGTTCGGTGGAGTCCTGAACAGGAGCTTAACATGGAAATGAATGGAGCAGTCCGAAGTGGTACGCTTTTCTGTGCCCTGGGAGCATTTCTCAAAAGTAGACTGCCCACCCGCCCGCGGAGCTTCTTCTTCTTCTCCTTGCTCCTTCACCGCAGTACTGTTACTGTATTCCAGCTAATAATACGGGTAAATCCACAATATACGGTATCGAACCATTTTGCTCGGAGTGACAAAAATTATTACGTTCTGCATTCTGCCTTCGTGCTGGCAATGGTGCTCAGCTTCTCTCTTCCTCTCTTCTCTTCCAGTTTTTCAATGGATGAACAACAGTATTAGAATTTTTGTTTGATCTTCAATGCCTGATAAATTTTTATTCCTGTGCTGTTGTGTTGAAGGCTCTTGTTCCAGAAATGGGGGAGATCGACGCGGTTTTACAGCGTGCTGGCTTAGGCTCCTTCAGTGATGCATTAGCTGGATATGGTCTAGAGTGCATCAATGACCTCGATCAGGTTTCTCTTCGGAGACTCATTGATAAGATTTGTTGCATTCATTTTGCTCAAAAGCATGCTTATATTTTGATCCTGATTCGATGCGCAGAGAATTTACTTCTGTGCCACCTTGTGCCACTTATAAAATCGTCTTAATGTAGACCATTTTATACTTTTCTGACGCTCTATCACTTCCTGTGAACAGTTCAACGACGGCGAGCTTCAGCGAGAATTTAATATGAAGCCGGTTCAGGTTGGTGTCTTCACTCGCTCCTTCATAACCTTTGGCCTTCCTTCGCTCTCAAAGAATAAGTATCCTCGTACTCCTCAGTCCGGGAAATTGGTAACACTCTGTTTGTGTTTATGATTGCGCGGCTTCCTGGGGGCAGATTAAAAAGCTGCGCATTGCAGCGCAGGATCATTCCTTGGGAGTTCCCATGCCTGCTTCGGCGGCAGCTCCCGCGCCACCTAATGCGCCGCCGCCACCTCCACCACCGCCACCACCGACTGCTGCCGCTCCTACGAGTTTGCAAGCCTTCATGGAAAACAACGGGCTTGGGCAGTTTTTCACAGCCTTTGAAATGTTTGGCGTGAGTGGCTTGGAAGATTTTGCGGAAGGCACTCACTTTGACGACGAAACTTGCCGCGACATCGGTGCGTGCAAGAATCGTGGCCTCTTGTGTTTGAATTGTGTTGCTACAACGTTACCCACTTATATTTGCCGAGAGGACCGTAGTCGAGCATTCGTTTACACTTATATTTTAATTATCGTGTATGTGTCTAGGCATGAGCCCTGAGCACATCACGGCTTTTCGGAACGCCCTTCGCGACCGGGCTCCACCTCAACCCCAGCCACCAGCTGAAGCACCCAAGACGAAGCCCTCGCAAGGGGCTGCTGCGAGCTCCTCAGGTGCAACTGGCAGCGGTGGCGGTGGCAGCAGCAAAGCACGCGGCAAGTCCCCTGGTCGGAGCGCGAACAAGTACTACCGGTCTTCGCCCGCCCAAGAGCCCAACGACGTGGACGACTTGCCGCAGGAAGCCAACAGCCACACGGTGCCGTTTCCAACGCCGCCGCCACCTCCACCGCCACCCTCTCAAGTGTCCACGCAGCCTCAGGAAGCTTCTCAACCGTGGCAGCCATCGGCAGCACCTGCTCCGATGCCTCCACCGCCTCCACCTCAGGCACCCCAAGCACCTCCGCCAACAGATCCTCGCTTGTTGGCGCTTCCCGTAGCGGAGCGCTCGAAGGTCGCGGTTCAGGTGTGAGAAACTAGTTAAAAATAATATCGTAAGGGGTTGAATGCATATGTTGATGGCATACTCTTTGTGCAGGCCTTACGATCTACTACATATCTAAAATACTTCTTGGTTTATTGGTTGACCTATGGGTTTTGAGTGGCGTTTTCGTCTTTGTGCTCCGTAGGTTGACGCCGCGCTGGCAGGCGTCGAAGTGTCACCTGACGTCCTCGCGAAGCCCGATGCCCCCTCCAAAGCCGCGAAAGGGGGTTGGGCGTCCTCGCTTGGGGCCGCTCTGCCGCCGGGCAACAAGGCACCGGAGCTGGCCATGGACGGAGGCTTGGCGCTGCAGCGCGCTGCCGACAAATGCCTGGAAGAGCTCGGCGCGTGCGACGCGGAACGGCTGGTGAGAGACTCACGCATAGGGAAAAGGCTTTTTTGTTTTGCACTTATGCTATTTCCTCCATCTGTATCTCTTTTCTTTTTATCCCCTGCGATTATGCATGCAGTACGTGGTTCGCACCATGTGTACATTTGTCAAACCGTGAACAAGATTGCTCCTCAATTTCTAGCGCGCTTGTTCATCTCGCAATATGATTGTCTCTTGTTTCTTATCCTCTTCGTGCAGAAACGGTTGCCTTTTGACGACGCTCGACTGTTGTCGTACGAGCCCTCGCTTGCGCAATTGTGGAACGCCTTTGTGACTAAACCCATGCAAGCCGCGGCAGTGTCCACGCCTTACCTGGAAGCCAAAAAGGCGCTGGTGGCCACGCGCGTCGAGAGCAGCCGCCAACGGTCGCAGTTAGATGCCTTGCAGGCCACCATCAAAGCGCAGCGCGAAGCGGGAGACTTGGACAGCGCGCTGGTGTCGCAGCAGCGGCTCGTGGGCAGCTTCGAGCAAATGGCCAAGCTCGCGGAAAGTGGCCACGCGGCGTCGGCTCGGCTCCGCGCCACCCTGTACAACCTCGCCCGCGCCCTGGCGTCCACAGGCCCCGGCGACCCTCCTCCAGAAGCCGAGGTGGAGCCTGTGGCCGAGTCCGCGGCTCCAGCTGCTGCTGCAACAACGAGCGGCGGGTTCGGTGGTCTAGTGAAAGCGGCGCAGTCAGCGGCAGCGACGTCCTCTTCCAAGCAGGCAGCGCACGACGCGAGCGAAGCCAAGCGCACGTCAGCGACCGCACAGCAGGCCCAGCTTGCTCACTTCCAGCAGCGGCTCCACCAATCCGCGAGCGAGCTGCGGGAAATGCTCTTGCACGGGGTGGCGCGCTGCGAGCGGGACATGGCGCTCTTGACGGCGCGGCAAGAAGAAGCGTCGCGGGAAGTGGCCGAGGGCCCGTCCAAGGACGTGGACGTCGAAGAGGGCGAGAACAAGGACGACGACGATGGATCAGGCCTCAGTTGGGCCTCCAAGGCTAGTGCTGCGGAAACGGCACGGGTGAGCACGGCGCAGGAAGCGGAAAAGGCGCGGTGCAGCGAAGCCGTAGCGCTCTTGGAGGGGCAGCGCACCAGTGTAGAAGCAGGCATTGCCACCGGCGACAAGGTGGCCTACCTCGAAGCGCAGGCGTCCCAGCTCCGGGGCCTGGCTCGGCATTTGGAGGCCGAAGTGACTGCCCTCAACGCCCGCCGGCAGCAGGCCGTGCAGGAAGCAGCCGCCGCCGACCGCCGCCGTGTGGCCCTGGTGCAGGCCCGCGAGACCCGCAAAGTGGCGACGCTGCTGGTGGTGGACGCGCTCAAGACGCGCTTGGCGCAGCTCCAGGCCACGAAAGAAGCCTACGAGGCAGCGGCAGCCCTGCTGGAGGCCATGGTGGGCCGCGCGGGTTGGCTCGGAGAAGTGGTGGGCGCGCGGCTCACGACCTTGGACGGGGTGGTCACCGGCGTGGAGGCCGAGTGCTTGAGCGACCACTTGGCAGTGGCCGGAGAGCACCTGTCGTGGGCGCAAGTGCTGTACAGCCGCAAGACCCGCGATCTGGATCACTTGGCCGCACGTCTACTACAGCATGCGCAGGTATGTATTGTGGGTTTGAGATATTTGGATTCCGATGTGATTAGGCATCTTCTTCCAATGTTTTTGAACGGGGAAGCCCAGGGTATTTCATACGCACATATAGTGGTCCGCCAGTCTTCATAATTATATCCTTTTTCATTCAGCTCACGTGATTGTTTGTGGTGTGGCGTTTGACAGGAGCGGCGCGACGCCATCGAGCGTGACAACGCCGACGACGTGCACCGCGCAGACCGCGACAAGGAAGAGACCCTGGCGGCACAGACGCGTGCTCGGGACTCGGTGGATACCGTGATGGCGCGAAAGACGCGGGCGCTGGACGGGCTGGTGGGTTGCCTCGGCCGCGCCGCGCAGAGGCCTCTGCCGCCGCGCCTCATGACCGCTGCGCAGGAAGCCCTCAAGCTTGCGCAGCAAGAAGTGTCTCTGCCAGAGCACCAGGCAACCCTGGAAGCGATTACATTCAGTGGGAACGGCGAGTCCGACGCAGATTCTGGCGTGCCATCGTCCGATGCCGCAACACTCGAGGCCCGCTTCTTGATCTCACCAAGCGTGGTGGAGGCAGAGCTCATGCGTGACGTCCCAGGCTGCCTCGCCCCCGGCGGCCTTCCGCCAGACCCAGTCGCCGAAGCGGCCGCAGCGGCAGCCGCCCAAGCTGCGGCCCGTGCCGAGGCTCAAGCCCAAGCAGAAGCGGCCCGGCGCGCAGCGGCTGAGGCTGAAGCGGCTCGCGCAGCCCAGGCAGAGGCAGCCCGGCAGCAGGCAGCCCAGGAGTCCGCAGCCGCGGCTGCGCGGGCCCGCGCGGAGCAAGAGGCGCGGCAAGAAGCGGCCAACGAGCAAGCCCGCCAGCGTGAGGCGCAGCTGCAGCAAGCCGCCGCCGAACGCGCTGCGCAAGATGCAGCCGCTCAGCAAGCGGCCGCGGCCGCTGCAGCAGCTTCTGCGCCACCGCCCATGATGATGACTGGTGAAGCACCACCGCCGCCCCCACCACCTGCAGCAGCTGGAGCAGCGTCAGAAGAAACCGAAATGGTGCACGTGCAAATGGTGGTGCCAGCAGACGCCGCAGTGGGGGGCTACCTCCAAGCGTCGGTATCTCGGGAGGGCAAAGAATTCCATTTCAGTGTCGTAGTGCCTGAGGGGGCCGTGCCAGGCGTGACCACTCTTACGGTCCCTGTGCCGATTCCCAAGACCCCTTCGCAGCAGGATGGCGCTGCTGCGAACCCCATCGCGGCAATGCCTCCAGGTATGGTGGCGCCTCCACCTCCTCCTCCACCGCCGCCGTCGATGCCACCAAGCAGTTCGGGGAGCGAGCCCAAGGGCATGGACGTGGTGGCGTCGTACTTCATGGACCACGGCGTCGACGCAGGTGCCGCCATCGAAGCCGCCATGAAGTGCACCGACGCAGGGCTCGACACCGCCGCCCTTTTGCGGGATGCCGACCCCGCGTTTCTGAAGCAAATTTCCAACCTCAGCGACGCCCAAGTGCTCGGCATTCTCAGCCACCGGGACCACGCTGAAGTGAGCCGCGCCCTTGGCGGCGGCGGCAGCAGCGGCTACGGTGGTGGCAGCGGTGGCTATGGCAACACTGGAAGTGGAGAATCCCACGGTATGCGGCGCTACTCGATTGACCAGCTGGACGACGATGACGACGAGCCACTCACTCGAGGCCGGTCGTGATGGAACTAATTACACGTAAGCGTTCTGTTGCATGTTGCATCATTGTGATGTCAGATGTCGGATTAAAATTTATTTACGAATGATATCTGCCTTATCATAAACGCCGCGGCAATTAAACCCCATTTCTAAAATAAGACCTGAAGTTATTTATGGAGATTTTTTTTGAAAAACAAAGCATAGTAGCACTAAGTCTCGCCATATATCTTACATATTATTCAGAACACAGAACACCGAATAAAGAAGAGCTTCAGAAGAGGCCCAGAAAACTCCTTAACTGACCCCTGACAGCTACGATGTGCCACTATCAACTATCGACTCGATAAAATTGGATAAAGTATAAACTTCAAGGTGCCAGCGCGATTCCCCTTCGTATAATCAATTTTCGGCTTTACTCTGCGCAAGTGGTTGTTATACCTCGAGTCATAACTCAATGCTACATCGGATGCCTCTCCGAGTTACGGTATCTCAGCTCGAAATGGGGAATCGAGTATAGAATTCAGGTGCAAACTGTGGACGAACAGCTCCAACTCCGCTTCGAGACAGCGTGATCACAAATCAGAGTTCGAAGTGGCCTTAGTAATGGTGCATCGTAATGCTTAATATGCGCATATGCTAGTACGCGCGAGGTGCTCATTGAAAGATGCCGTGAATTCTGGCTAATTCAGATTTACTTACTTGAATTATCGGGTTCATATAGGTCGAATTATCGGGTTTTATTCGAGGGCGAAATCTTGACACTATGTAACATACTATTTAAGATGTAAGAAACTTCGAATTTCAATCTCGTGCTGTTAGTTGTTGGTGTTTCTTTGCAACTGGGGAGTAGAAATCAATCTCATCTAATCTACTAGCCAGAGTTCCATGCGTTTGATATAGCTTTTGCAATTAAATAGAATCAATCAAAAAGAACGCGCAACCTGTATCGAAATACATGCGTTTGCTCAAGCTTTTAACCACATACATAAAAGAGCTTTGAAATATAATAGAGCGCGTTACCTGTGAAAAATGTGAACAAGTTCGCTTACATGCGAGTAGTGCTCGTCATCCATCAGTGATCAACCACGAAGGATTTGGTTAAAGAAAGGGAGCCATTTAATCCGATACATTACTGCTTTAATTTAGTATTAAAGAAAGCAAATGAGTGTTGTATGTACTTCTTACCTACTCATAGATCTTCCATTTGACAAGAATCGACGTAAGCACGTAGCTTGCGATATATGATCACATCTTGGTCACCAATCGGATCAAGTTGTCAATGATGGGTGCTTTCCATTACTTCTCCAGTGCTTTAATTGTGTTGCAAGTACTTGCTTCGAATCATGCCAATATGGTGCATTATAATTGCTCAGACTATCCTGCTGACACCTTTAAACCAATCAATTTAGTCAGTGAAAGCGGTGCGCTAAAACTGTCCTTCATTCCTTACGGTGGAACTGTCACCTCTATAGTTGTTGAATCTCAGGATGGTGAGATCATGTATTCATACGCAGACCCATAGTAATCTTCTTATCATGCTCTGCTAATTGTCTTAAACCAAACAAATCAAGGTTCTAACATTTCCTCTTTAGACGTTGTTTTGGGCTTTGATGATCCCACTCAGTACTGCAAAAATACCATTCACCCTTACTTCGGCGCACTCATTGGTCGTGTTGCGAACCGCATATCGAATGGCAGTTTTGTCTTAAACAACTCTACATACAATACGCCGATTAATGAACCATTACCTACTGGAGGCAACGATACCCTGCACGGCGGACTAATCGGTTTTGATCGATGCGTATGGACCGTAGAACAAGTCTCGACTTCTTCTGCCAAGTTACGCCTCAAGAGTGCCGACGGCGACCAGGGCTTCCCCGGCATGTTGCACACAGAAGTAACGTACACACTTGACGACACGACGTGGTGGGTGGACTATTGGGCTACTTCCGAAATGGACACTGTGGTAAGCTTGACGCAGCACTCGTACTGGAACCTCAATGGCTGTCAAGATAGCGTATTGGAACATATTCTTACGATGCCACAAGCTGATTCCTTCTTAGAAGTAGATAAGTTTCTTCTTCCAACGGGCGTCTTTCAAAGTGTGGATAATTTGCCAGCCATGGACTTTAGGAAGCCGAAAATCGTGGGCTCTTGTATTGAAAACGCGACAGCAGCAGCCGAGAGCGGTGGTGGTAGGTCAAATAAATGAGAGTCACTAGATGCTTTGTGTGCAGTGAGAACATAAATAGATAGCATACGTGGAATGGTCAGTCAACACACACTGAGTACGTAATACCACTTCAATCGACAGTTCTTAACATCGTGCGCATTCAATGGAATTACCTTTACTTTGTTCATATTTGATTCAGGATATGATAATGCGTACATTTTTCCAACTGCTACGAGGGGTGAATCACCAGTGCGCTTGTTGGCCACGGTGCAGTCTACATTGTCAGGATTGTCAATGGAAGTGCATTCAGATCAACGCAGTCTACAGGTAGCGACAGAATCATTGACATGGAAGACTAGCTCGAACCATAAGTAGTTCTTCGGCGCTCGTGAGAACATTGGAAGAAATTAACACATCGTTACCGACAGGTGTACTCAGGAAATCTCTTGAATGGAAGTCTAGAAGCCAAGGAATCTCAGGGTGGCAAAGACGCAGGAAATACATACGACCACTGGTTAGTTTAGCAAGCCAAGGCACGTATTTCTTGTACACAGCACTTGATTGGCACTTGCCCCACGTATGACATCATGGCCCTTTATATTTTGCCTCAGCAATATTATTTCATACCGAAACTAAACATCTCCAGGTTCGCACTGGCCCTTGAAGCGCAGATGCTCCCGGACAGTGTACACCACCAGGGAGATATAGCATGGGCGCCATCACCTGTGCAGCGCGCTGGGGATGAGTATCG
>Ga0307979_1002472_pt1 | contig 12775 bp, 9 predicted proteins | sample OrgLakmetage1058_FD_201833 | JGI IMG/M metagenome (GOLD analysis project Ga0307979, IMG submission 201833) | Saline water microbial communities from Organic Lake, Antarctica - #1058 | ecosystem: Environmental > Aquatic > Non-marine Saline and Alkaline > Saline | place: Antarctica: Organic Lake...
ATGACCTTCACATGAGCCTTGCCGCACACCTATGGTGCTATCGATCTCGGAGTCCACTTCACCAATCTTCACTTTCACTTTTGCCCCGTAGTGAAGCCGAATAAGCACGGATTATTGCGAATGCTAGATTATTTTTGCTGCTTGAATAATCTAGGACAATAATCAATAAGTCCTGTGCTGTAGTAGCTATAATAACTATAGCACCAGGACAGAGCACCAGAATATGGAATTTAGCCAAGAGACATGCAGCTCAAGTGTATTCTTTATTTGCCCCTGTGACAGCTATTTACTTCCCTCTTTTTCTGGGGGAGGGGGGGTACTAACTAAGCTAGACTAGACTAGACTAGACTAGACTAGTCAAGAGACAAGCAAATAGAAATCGGCTACTGTAAGCCATCATATGGGAGTATGCTTTTGATTATCAGAAGGCTGAATTAGTACTTGGCAGGTGGGCGTGGGTCGTCAGGCCGCTCTTTGACATAGCCCCGTATGCGATAGGGAGGCACCAACTGATCCACCACTTTATCGATTTTGTATTTCACATCAAACGACTGAGAAGGCTCGTTGACACGCAAAATTGTCGCTTTGAAGTACTGCCCGCGCCCGCGCCAATCCACCTAAAGAAAAGTAAGCGAATCACTCCGTAGCAATCGCATCAAACACAGAGGACAAATACAAATATAACACGAATCTACAGCTGCAGATACGGAGGGAAGGTGCCATTTTGACTCTTCGAGACGATTTCAAACACTGGGTTAAAATAGCACTAAATAACCAACGAAAAAACACACGACGGCAATGCACCTACCTCCACCAAATCGCCCGTTTTGTATTCGGGTTTCTTCAAAATCAGTACGCCGGGGACCCCCGCATTGTTCGATGCATTCAGACGCAGCAACCAGGGGCACAAGTCAAAGTAGCGGTGCAAAAAGGCGGCAGTTGCCGTCGCCAAGAGCGTGCCTGGTGGAGGGGCATCGAGTCCGTCGTCGTCGTCGTCAATCCCTAAAGCTGCTTTTTTTACCTACATGTAGCACACAAGATGCCATTAGCGCAAAAATTTGACAAATGCGACAATATACTAGGACGCAATTGCTGGCACGACGCACAAAAAAATAGTGGACTTCAGAATCTCCTACACATCTCTATCCTTCAGTTCACTCGCCTTTCGGTTGTCAACGTACTGCAGTGGCACTTTTTCAATATCGTCTTCCTGCAGTTGCTGAATGATTTCCTCAAATTCGGCCTTGGTCTAACAAATTGAAAAGAAGTATAAAAGAGAGAAAACAACTTTTGGCTTCATGACTTGGTCCCCAAATATGTTCAAAACGATCACTCTGTTTTTTCAGCCGTTCCAGTAATGTGCTTAGAGTGCTTATCATAGATTATCCATTGGAATGCCACTTTTAAGCCAATACCTTGATTTTGCTGCCTGCAATGCCCACAATTTGCATCCCAATTGCCATTCCCAGCTGCTCTGCCTGGCCAAACCGTTCCAGCTTCAAAATCGTCAGATTTTCTCTGAAAAATGAGGCAGGAAGGAGCGGAACAAACACATAATGAATGCCATAAAGCTATAGGAGAAATACTCACCAAATTGTTAATGCGCAAAAGATGAAAAATAAAGAACGCGAGCAAAAGGGAAAAAGCACTACGAGCAAGGTTCAAGCATCTTACTTGTTTAGGTCTGCAAAACCATGAGGCACGCGCATGTCAAGAGTTAGCCTCATCTCGTCGTGCTTCTTCGAGCCTCCACTTGCGCACTATTCATACCAGACCAAGACAAGAAACTGAACAGCGAATGAGACATTTGTGAAGTTTCAATACAATCATTGAAACAAAGTCACTTAAGTTAAAAACAATAGAAGTCAACTATTGAAAAATTTCGAGATGAAGAAGTGAGGACGCAAGGATAAATGAACAAATGATAAAAGAAAAAAAGTCAGAGATGAAGCACGGCAGCGAATCCAAGGAGGCTCCTCAATGGAATCTAACCTCATCATCTAGGCCGCCCCACGGCACTTGGTCTCGCAAATAGCCTACGTCTGTCGCGGGTGGAGGGCGGGTGTTGGGGCGACTGCTGCCACCTCTGGATCCAGGCCGAGAGGACCCAGGACGAGACCCAGCTCTCGAAGTCGACCTAGGTGCAGAGTGAAAACCAGAACGAGAGGTAGGGCGAGAACCCGATCGGCTCGGACTTTTGAAAGGGCTCTTTCGGCTATTGCTGTGGTTGTGGCTGTTGGAAGTGCCAACCATCGGGCCCAAAGTGCCTCGCTCGCGGTGGATCTAGTGAAAGAAGAGAAGAAAAAATAAGAAAAAAGCGTAGTGTTTTTCATGTAAATAGTAAAACGACAACTGGACGCCCAGTTCATAAGTTCGTCACAGCAGCGATTATTTTCTACAGTGAATCGATTGCGTGCAGTTGATGACAATTACCGAAGCTAAAGTCACGCTGTCAGTTGGTGGCGTGGCTGGCAGTAAGTCATACATTGGCGGCGTCATCGAGGCTTCACGGAAACTGTTCCTACTGCTACTGCCACTGTTACCACCACTGACGTCTCCGTCGCCGTTACTGTAACCACCGATAGCTGCTGTGTACGGTGACAAAGGCTTGTTACCTTCTCCTCCAGCGCCACCGAACAGGCTAGGAGCACCACTGTTGCGAGACAATGCTCCTCCCTTGAGGACTCCGAATCGACTTCCTTCGCTCATATGACCACCACCACCCTCTCCTTGCGAAAAGTAATTTTGATTGCTACCGTGATGGTCCCTACTGCCACCACCGTTGTCATTGTCTTTCCAACGTAAATTGTTGCCACTGCTGCCACTGTCACTGTTATAGAGAGCCACCATATTTGCCGCATTGCTTCTGCTAGGATAACTCTTACCGCTGCTGCTGCTGCTTTCAGTTCCCATCATAACTGCTTGAGGAGAGGTAGTTGACGATGACGACGAAGGTGGTAATGCATTGGCACTTGGCAGAAGGCCGTATCTATAACGCATAAACACCAAGAACAAGGCTTAAATTCACGTGAAAATTGCGAAATTTAAGGTGTGAATTCGCTACATTTAGGTAAATTTGACAAGCAGTGAGAAGAGGTGATGCAAGCAAAGGGTAACACAATACACGTCACATTTACCCAATTCCATTCATGGCGACGTTGATAAATGTTAAAGCTCGGGCAGATCGCGCAGCGATGAGAATGGACCGGCAACCGTTGGAGCCCAGGGAACAGCTTCTCAAGTTCAAGTGCGTCAAGGTGCCGTTGCGTTCGAGTCCAAACTGACAGAGACAGAAATAGTGAAGCCGAGGATAATGAAAGAGAGTGAAGGTCTTGATTGGAGTATTTGTACTTTTTAAAAATAGTAATCATGTAAAAATACATACGACACAAATTTCGAAAGCATGCTTCAAAACAAATAATTACTGAGCTCCGATTTTCTGTGCACTTCCATGTCTATTATTCCTAATTCCATACCGCCATCGCGGCGGCGCCCTCGTCACAGGCTTCGTTGCCGCACAAATCCACCCAGGTTAAGGATGGTGGGCCATCGCCCACGCCCTTCCCAAACTCTGGTTGGCCAAAGAGGGAATTCGTAACCTGTGGTCAACGGCATAAAAAAAATACATGCCCACCCCCCCCAAAAAAGGTGACGAGGCGACGACTAATCATCCATGAGACAAGGCGACAGTAGGAGATTTGTCATAGGTTACGGGTTGAGTTGCTAGTAGATTGCTTAAGGAATGATGGGTGCACAGATGCTATAATTACCGAAGATGCCGCTTCGGCCTCCGATTCGCTTTGCGCTTTGGCTGCTGCCACTCGAGCTGCTCTGGCTGCATCTTTCGCCCTCTACACAAACACAACCAAAGAAGGAAGCTAAATAGTCAGCCTCAGTTACGAATAGAAACGAATATAATCAAGGGCATGTCTAAAAGTGTGCTGCCAGCGCAAGGCTCCAAACACTTCAATTTAGGGCGTACCTGCTCCTCGTCTTCTTTTTCTTGCTTGCTTCGGCGGAGTTGGAGCATGGACATTTTGGAAAACAAGCCCCCAACTTTGGCTGCTGCGCTTCTCCGCGCCCCGCTGTTTCCTTCTTCGCCCTCTCTCGAGTTCTCGCGACTGTTCATGAGCCCACCCCATTTCTGCATTACTTTGGCTGTCAATGCACGCTTCGCAACGTGCTTATAAGTTGAGGCATCACTGTCATCGATAGCTGCTGCTGCTGCTGCTGCACCACTAATGCTGTTGTTGCTGTGATTGCTGTGATTGTGATGGTTATTGTGTGACGAATGGCTGATAGATTTCGGCGGAGGCGCTTTGGGCGACGCATCAATCAAATGGCCAATTGAAGCCCATGCCTCGGGGCCGTGAATGTGGTTTTCCGACAGGTCCAGGGATATTAAATTAGGGCAAGATCGGAGCAAAGCATTGCACACGTCGATGCACCCGCTTGCACTAATGTGGTTCCGGCTCAAATTCAAGTAGGTCAAAGAACAGCCGTCGTGACGACCGAGGTAATTTTGCGCCATCTAGAGTTTTTTTTACACACAAGTGAAACAAGTGTAACAATAGGCAGAAGACAAATGCAGAAGTAATTTTGGCCACTTTTAGTCCTCTTTGAAAAGAAGAAAAAGACAAGGCTAATAAAAAGAACGTGATAGCCATTCCTATTCTTTGGATAAGTTCAAACAAAAATATTCACGAACATAAGTCATACGCATTGAAGGTTAAGAGCCAATCTACGAGAACTTACCACCGAAGCACCGCTGGCACGAATGGAAGACGAGGTAAGGTCAAGCGATGTGACAGAAGGTGAAAACCCGAGCAATCGAAGCGCAGCGGCTCCAGAAGGCATCACCTGAAAATAGAGGGTGCACAAACAAGGTCTGAAATGACAAGCACAACACACGAGAGCCGAAGTGCTAAAACCGTTTAACCTTATGCACACATTCAAATACTACTTCTGTGATCGTAACCTGAAGCGCCCCAAAAGAAATGAAAAGATGAAAATTAGTGTCTTATTAAGTACCTTACTGTGGCTGATGTCCAACTCAGTCACCCCTTTGGTTCGGTACAGTGCCCACAAAAGCGGCTCCATCGATGCTCCTCGTACCTGGATATAGATTATATTCGAGGAAATGCATTATAGCGACCATTGTAACAGCACAGATACGTACATAGCAAGCGAGTCACAGGAGTAATACTTGCAAGTAGATAGGCAAACATCAATACAAGACTGCTTTTGATGATATGAAAAGACGTATGTGAACGGTAGCAGATGGTCAATTTGATTTAAAAGGTGCTCACCCTGGGATGGCTCCTCAAGTCGAGCCTCCCAATTTCGTTCAAGTGCGCCACCAAAGCAGCGATGATGCGCTTGTCTTCAACCTTGCTAGGGGGCACTAGCGTCGTCATGGTGCCCTCGCCCAGCACCGCACTGCTGGTGGTGGCCTTCGGGGGGCTTGAGACGTTTCCACCGCCACTATTGACATTGGCATCACTGCCAGTCTTGCCACTGCCACTTGCCTTGTTATCACCAGATTTCACTCCATTCGCGTTGTTCAGTTTCTTTGCCAATCTGGCCACCCGGTTTTTGCCCTTTTCTTCCCACTTCTTCAAGGCTTCGGCAACGTGGGCCGACGGCTCGGGATTATGGTTCGCGCCGATGGCTGCCGACTTCAGCAGCACAGACACCTACATCGATAAGCATGCACAACGTCATTTGCAGTTCTATGTTCGTTCGTGAGTTGTGAGGTCAACTCTTAATTCATTGGCAGACAAGTATTATGACAAAAACGACCTCACGCACAAACTTGCACAAAAATATTCGCTTACAAAAATTTAGCACAAGCTCACTTTTCGCAACTTCTTGACCAGCTTGCTCTTGTTCTTGAACGCTCTTAACGCAATGTTTGACGCCAGTATTTCCGCATCTGGTGCGTCAAAACGTTGAGGCACGGTCGAAGAAGATGATGATGATGATGATGAAGAAGAAGTGCTTACAGAGCCAGGCAAAGGTGCTCCTTTGCCAGCACTACTGGTGCTGCTGCTAGTACTGCTACTGCTGTGAATACGGCTGCGCTTATAGCCAGGAGGAACAGGTCTCACAGGAGTAATCGGCGGAGGAGGCAGCAGTGCAGCAGTCTAAAAAGGCCCGGTCATATATATAAAAGTAAATGAGGTATTAGAAAGAGGCAAGAACTGAATGCCAAGGAAACAGAAAAGATACAAAAATTGGTGTGCAAAAACAACATCAAATACTTAAATATGCAATCTACTAGGAAGCACGTATTTGCTTAGTATATATTTTCACCTGCGCTGCTTCAGCAGCTGCCATCAGTACGGCGCTCGTCATTCGAGACGGCATCCGCTGCTGCCGTCTCCCTGCAAATGAAGATGGAGACTTCACGAGACTGTGGCTGCTGCTGTTGTTGCTGTTGTAACCGTTCCTTGATGATCCACGCGCGTTCGTCGGGCTGACCGACGACGACGGCGAAGAAGAGGACTTGTTTTTCACGCGCATAGCAGCGCGTTGCAGCGTCAAAGGACTTGAACCGCGGCCGCGCTCGTCACTGCTGCTGTTGTTACTGCCCCCAGCACCAGGACTAGAGGTAGCTGCTGCTGCGGCTGCAGCAAACAAACCTGCAGCACTAGCCAATCCACCTTTCTTTCGGTTCGGAGACGCAAAGGATGTGTCCGTGGTTGTATCTCCTTCGCCATCGCCAGGAGGGCGGCCGATACTCTTCATCAAACTCCCCACAGAGAGGCTGGAAGTAACACTGTCAACAGAACCTCCAGAAGTGATCAATGATAGGCTGTTGTCACCAATGCCACCATTGCCAATGAAATCACCGAGGCCATCTCGGCTGACATTGCTTTTGATATTGTCATCACCATTGACGTTGCTGCTTGAAGCGTCTGCTTCCTTACTACCAATACCTCCTGTTATTATGGGTGCTTCTACTGCTGCTGGTCCTGGCGATGGAGCTGCTGGTGCTGGTCCTGGTTCAGTTGTTATGCTCTTCGGTGATGACGATGCTTCAACCGGGGGCGCATCGTCGGATTTCGCGGAGCTTCCACTGACGGCCCGGTCGGTGCGCAATTTGCCAACGAACGACGACGGCGGCGACGACGCAGTTGAAAGTGCGCCTTTGATGAGGTTTTTGCCGCTGGTTTTGCGCTTCAAGCGAGCAGCAGCTGCGGCCGCTGCTTTTTCTTTCTTCCTCTGCGCTTCGTTGGCTTCGTATTCTTGGAAACATTCAGCAGCGCGAAGTTTGGCCATGGGCGATCTAACGAAAAACATAATACAGAGAGATTGATCAATGAGCGTATCTGCACACCAAATGCTCGTAGATGAGATGGCACCGCGAAAAGTAAACAAGTACGTGAGATCAATAACTTCAAACGTGGCAATAAATAGTAAAAAGCCCGTCTTAATCATGTACCGCATAACGTAAGCGGGGCCACCAAGGCCATGAACACTGGCTTCGCCGTAGAAGTCGGCAAAAGGGTCCTCGACGCCACCGTTAGCGTTAGCGGACGACGAAGAAGACTTTGGAGTTCTGCGCGATTTCCGAAGGGCATCAGGACTAAGAGTTTTACTCGCAGGGCTATGAGGGGTCGACAGCGACTTCCTGTCAAAAGACGCTGAGCCGTTTACAGTGCTGCAGTTGCCTTTGCTACTCCTCGAAGCTTCATCTATCGAGTTATCTCCATGACCACCGCCTCCATTGTCGTTGTGTGCATCATTTCCGTTGGCTTCAAGATAGTTAGTCTGCCGAGTAAATGTCGCTAACACAGAGGAAGCTGCCAAATGCGTCGACTCCTGAGCAGGGCGCAAAGACATGCGCTTCACGAGCTGAGGAAGCTTTGACGATGACGACGACGAAGAGGGCGGTCGCGAGTATTTGCTGGAAGAAGAGGAGGCTTCACCAGGGGTACCAGGAAGCTCACCTCCTGCTTCATCCCCATCTTTTGAAGGGCCAGTGCGAGCAGCTGAAGTGCTTGATGCCTCGACCAGTGCTCTTGATGCCGCAAGAGCTGCTTTTACCGTGCCCATTTTCTTTTTGAGTGGCGAGGACGATCGACTACCCACTGTGGAATGACGCGCATCGGCAGAGAGGCTCAGAGCAAGTAGCAGGCGGCCTTTTGGCAGTGCCTGCATGGAACGAAGGACGACAACCAAAGGAACAGCAGAAATTGGAATCAGAGACACGCACAAATCAATCATCGTGAATGACGCGTACGAAGAGGAGAGAAAGGTAAGAAGTCCATTTTCCCTGAATACTTTATGTTCGAAATCGAAATGCGCAAACTGTTGAGATAATCTTAAGGAGTACTTTCACAGCAAAACTTTAAGGGTGTGATAGAAACCTTCGTGTCGGCTTTTCCCGTTTGCAAAGCTGCAGCTTCAGCTCCTGCTACCACTTTCGGCGGCGGAGGCTTCGGAGGTGCCACAGACTCTAGCAGGCGCCGCTCGTGCAACGTCTACCAGGAAGAACAGGTACATAGAAAAATGTGAATGGCTGAGGTGGAGGGGGGTACATGTATGCAATGTATAGCACAGCGAAAACAAATAGAATCGCGATTTCAGAAGGAAATGAACAGCCCAGTGCCAGGCTTGATGTGCCAAAAGGTAAAACCAAGCTGCAGTCGCTGTGTTTCTGTTGTTGCAGGATGCCGTGCCAACCGCACCTTTTGCGACTTGATGTTGAGCCTCCGGTCCGCCAGGGCTGCTCTTGCGTGTTGCAAGAGGGCTTCATCGTCCATGGCCAAGAGTGAGTCATCGCTGGTGTCCACCTGCGAAGCGCAAAGCAAAACAACAGAGGTAGATTAAGCAGCACACACACATAAGTCAACAATGATTCAAAAGTTTCCATGATCTTGAACATGATTAGTGAGTATTCGTAGGCAGCAGTAGCAACAGCAGCGGCGTGGGTTAGCACAGAACAGACAAGGCAGACCACAAAGCAATAGGCAGGCCTTTCACGAAGCGAAAGGTTTAGCTCAAAAGAAAAAAAACAGCGCCACACCTGCTGTCTAGATTCCGTAAGGTTCTCAAACAAGTTGCTTTGGCGGCGGTTGAGCGCGCGAGGAGGCCTTCGTGCTTTCAAAGCCTTAGCTGCATTGCTCTTTTCAACCAGCAGATTCCGCTCCGCGCGCCATTTCTCTTCGTATGCGGTGAAGACACCTGGCCGCGGCCGCCACGGCTGCATGGTCGATAAGTCTTTGTACTATGCTGCAAATTCACTTTAGGCTTGTGCGATCAATGAAAGCAGGATTCTATGACTTTCGGTTGTCGTCTCGAATAGGAAAAGAAGTGACGAGTGAGATGAACTTATTTAACCTTTGAGAAGCGAATGTGACTCCGGCTAGCCAAAAGATTACTGTTCGTTAACTTAAAGCATTTTTACTATAGATTTCTAGACTGTCGCGAAGCTACTCGACTACGCCCACCGACGCCCAAGCTAGTATATCGGCCAACTCTCGCAGTGTTTCACGCTTCACACTTTTCGTGTTCCGTTACGGTGCTCTAATATATAGTCTCGGTAGTCCGTCGCGCCGTCGCAAGTCAAGAAGATCGCATTGCAACGTTTTGTTCCAGTCCTAATCCTTCACACGTACACTCATCATCATATCTCAACTTTTGCGGCTTGAGGCGCGTAGCCATCCCGCCGAGTATCTCAAAAGAAGTCTAGAGGAGCGCACGTAAGATGTTTCGGCGTTCTAAGAAGGCTAGCTCTGCTGATGCCAACCAGGACACGAAATCTCCGGGACTTTCGAGGAAAGCAAGTGCGCAAATGAGTGATGATTTCACAGAGCTCGGTGGCAATCGTCAAGACAGCGACATGGGGAAAATCCCATCAGCAGGCACTAGGATGGAGGACAGCGGCAAAGCTCCATCAAAACTTGAGCCGACTAGCAGCTTTCGGTAAGGGGTGTCATACGCTGTGTCCTAGTATTATCAGGCTTACTCGTTTGAACTGTCATAGTTAAGCTTTTAAACATCTGTATCCTCGTGCCCTTTTTGAACCTTTACCACACATTTCCAAGGTGCGTTCCTGGCATAGTCTAAGTATAGTCGCAGGTTAAAAGCATGAAAACACGCCAATTGCTTACGTTTTTAAGTGATAATACAGCTGGTTCTCACCTCCTATTTTTCATGCCCCCCTTTTTCTCCCCGCCAAGGTGGGACAACACTCAATTGGACGATGCACACCGCAACATGCTCCGCGAAAGCCAATCCAGCGCCGAAGCTGCCAAGAGGGATTCCACCAGCACGCCTCCTGCTCCAGCTGCCTCGGAAAATTCATCCGAGGTGTCCAAAGTGCCAGCGGTGATTCCCGAGGAGACCGAAGCCGAGCGGCAAGAGCGCGCGTGGGCCGAAGCAGAAGCGGTGAGTTTGCCCAACTTTTCAGACACATACAGCCTAATCCTTGCCGTGCGAAGAACTCCACGTTTTCTTTGTATGTGCTTGGTATTGCGGCTCAAGTCTCGCGGGTTCCTACTTGTGTAGTCGCTATTTTTACTTGAAAATACTTTGAGGTGGGATTGCTGTTGTAGATTTGCTCCGTATGTTGGGTTTGATAACTCGACGACAGAAGTCTACATTTATGCTTGTTCGAATACGCTATATTTATTCATCCTTCACTTTTTTTGCAGCGCGAAGCGCGTCAGTTAGCGGCGGCTGCTGAAGAGAAACAACGCGTGGCCTCGAATGCTGAAGCACTCGTTCGAAAGGTGTGGGTTCATAATGCACATGTACCCTTCGTGCACAGCTGCTCCTTCCTATGCTCTACAAATCTGTCATATATCATTGAGTTTACAATGTTTGCCCTAATGTATGTTTTTTTTTCACCGATTTCATCCTGTACGTACAGGCGTCAGAAGAGCAAATGGCACGTCGATCAGCAGCGGCCGAAGCGGCTGCAGCCACTGAGCCTCAACTCAACGACTACTTTGAGTTCCAAGCCATGAACCAACCTGAGTCTACCGCAGAACCTGGAACAGTAGCCTCAGCGGCATCCGCAGACATTGCGGCGACGAACCCAATTCTTGTGAGAGAGAAAGGTTCTGCCGCGGCAGCTGCTGAGGCAACGTTTGTGGAGAATGTGGGCCCCGAAGTGGTGTCTCTCGGCACCGGCGCATTTGGGAAAGTGTGGCTCGGCCGGGCGAAACTTGAACTGCCGCCACTGCCCACGCTGACTCGCAGCATGACCAACAGTAGCAACGATCTCCTGTGCCGAGCCAGCATGGAAGACCACAACAGCAGCTTCCGTCGAAGCGTGCCCGGCAGAGGGAGTAGCACAGTAGCGCCACTCTTGTCGCTGTCACCAGGGGTGCCCGTCGCGCTCAAGGAAATTTCCGTCGCCAAATTGGTGGACGGAATTGAGGGCCCCGCAGCTGCGCGGAAAGAAGCGAAATTTCTCGCCCGGTGCCAGGTCAGTGTTTACTTTTCTAATTTTGTGTTATTCATCCCACGCACACTGACTTCATACCATTTGGCTTCATAACATGTGCGCACGATGTGGTCGTTTTTAGTACACCTTAAATTCGACGACACACCTTGTTTGTTTCTCGACCTCTTATCAGGGCCACCCCAACGTGATGCGTTTCTTCGGCTTGTTTGAGACGTCCTCTTCGCTTTGGTTAGTGACGGAGAACTGTGCGGGTGGAGACTTGCACGCGAGGCTGAATCAGCGCCGTGAAGTTTTCTTGCAGCGAGAGCAACAACGTGAAGAACTGGGAATAGGTATCAGCAATGAACCATCTTCTAAAGAAGGAGCGGGAAATATCCCCCCTTGGGGTGGTTTGAACGAAGACACCGCTGCAGCGTGCGTTGCGTCGTTGCTTGGTGCTTTGGCGCACCTGCACAAGCAAAACGTGGCTCATCGAGATGTCAAGGTTTGTTTGCCAAATAAAGTAGATGCTGGTTGCCTGACCTACTCTCCTTCTTCCTGTTTCTTCTTTTACATCAAATTTCCAAAGTTTCTTGCTTGGTTTAGTGCGTGGCGTTTTTCTGCTATCACCCTTCTTTTTCTTTTGTTTTCTTCTACTTCTGCTTCGTGATAACTTTTGGATACTGTTTTCGAAAACTCGCAGCCTGAAAACATGCTGATTCGCCAACCATTTACCTTTCCTTCGTCTCCGAGCACGGCGAATGTTGCCTCGATTACTAGCACAGACGCCAACTTTGAGGCCGTTCTTTCGGACTGTTTCACGGTTGATGACGGGGCTTCGATTGCGCTTGCGGATTTTGGGCTTGCGGCCACATGCAACGGCAGGAGCCTGAAAAAGGTGTGCACTTTTGGTTGATAGGGCGCCCATTTTCTATCTCGCTCGCATTCTTCTCACCAATATTTTTGTCGCTTTTTTGAATCTTTAGTGATATTACTGATTTTTCGATGCTCTTTTCTCTAAATTATGTGCTCAATGATTCTCTGCATTTTTTTTGTAATTGGCAGTTGTGCGGTAGCACGCAATATTTGGCACCAGAAGTCCTTCGCACCAGTGGCGCCAGTGCAGCTGCGGCGGCTTCAGGCGGCATGGCTACCCCACTCGAAGGCTATGACATGCAGTGCGATCTATGGTCCGTTGGCGTAGTGGCCTATCGGCTCCTGGGCGGAGATTTGCCGCGCTTTTGCAGTGGAACCAACATTCCAGAGACGGAACTTGCCGTTTTGGCGTTTGCTGGCTGTGCGCCTTCGAGTGATCCTGTGGACAATGAAGCTGCTTCAGCTATGCTCGATCAGTACGTAGCTGATAGTGAGGCC
>Ga0307979_1002473_pt1 | contig 12774 bp, 9 predicted proteins | sample OrgLakmetage1058_FD_201833 | JGI IMG/M metagenome (GOLD analysis project Ga0307979, IMG submission 201833) | Saline water microbial communities from Organic Lake, Antarctica - #1058 | ecosystem: Environmental > Aquatic > Non-marine Saline and Alkaline > Saline | place: Antarctica: Organic Lake...
CGTTTGGTTTCTCCTCTTACTCTCTCTCTCTCTCTCTCTCTCTCTCTCCCGTTGCACTGCCCACCCCTGAATATGCCCTACCCTTTACCGCGGCAGGGTGCTGGAGAATGTGAAAGAGATCTGGACAGAAGTGCCCAAATCTGGCAAGGGCAAGTCGAAAGCTGCCCCGGTAAGTTCCCGCATTTGTGTTTATGTTGCGGCCTGAGGCATTCGTCCGTGTAGGTCTCAGTGCCCGCTCCTGAACTGCTATTGAAGGCTTCGGAGCTCATGATTTGATGAGCTCACCGCCCTTCTCTCCCTCTCTCTCGATGTGATATTCCAGATCAACAAAGAGCGGTACATCAGCAAAATGTTTTTACGCGGCGACTCGGTGATTATTGTTTTGCGAAACCCGTCGGGCATGGGAGACAGCAAATAGAGCACTTACCTTCGAAGAACCACAAACACGTAGCGTGCCAAGATGCAGCCGTGGTGGCAGTGGCCAGGATAGCATTTTGTGCATGGCTTCGTTGCACGCGCGGAAGGAGCAGCTTCAGGCTTGTACGCATCTGACATGGCGCCTGCAGTGGCCTTCTTAGCAAACAAAGGAGACGAGAAAGATTGAACTCATTTCAACCAATTACCACCCATTTCTTATTTTAAGCCTCTATTTCTCTCTTTTTATTTATGCGCTTGCTTTTGTTCTTTTTCATTTTTTCCGTGTGCCTACTCATGGGCACTTAGCACACAAACGGAGAAACATCACCCGGGTAATTATACCGAAAAATATGGGTAATTTCGTTTAGAGTTTCGCATTGCGCATTTGAATAAATGGATTATAATTCGGGCCACCAGTAGAAGTAGGAGCAATCGAGCAATCCCGAAGCCTATAACGGATAACGGAACTCGAACTCGGAACTAAGAAGCACATGGCCAAATGAGCGCGAAGCCACAAGTCTGCACCCCAGGTAAAGTAAAGATTAGATTAGATTATACTCCCCAATTGCAAAGAAACAACAACAAATAGCATAAAGCTGCGTTTTGATGAATCCTCCAGAACAAGTCTGACTGGGCTGAGTGTCCTTTTGCGCAATGCAATATTCATCTTTACTCTCATGAACCCTGTAAAGTAAAGGAAAAAGGGCAACGCCTCGTAGTCCTTGGCTGGGTATTACGATAAACCGTATCGTCAAAATTTGCCGTATTTTTCGTTATTTCGCTGAATAACGCCCGATTTCGCGTTATTTCGGCGTTATTACGTGCTCTCTTTTGACGAAATCGAAACGAAATCTCGTATCGTTTACGAAAAACGGGCGTAATTCTCAGCCAAGTCGTAGTCCTCGCGCCTCGGCACTTCTAAAATTTGATGCGGCGTTAGAATTGGAGAGCGCAGATTCAAACTTCGACAACAAACGGACTATAGAGCAAAGAGGTCACTAGATAGGCAGGTTTTTTAAGCTTACTGCTGGCGCCTATTCCGCGTTTCAATCTGCTGGGGAGTGTGGCCTGCCCTACTTAAAACATGTTTCCGTCGTCTTCTGCGTCGTGCTCGGGCATTGGGGGCATGCTTTGCGCGCCTCCACCACCACCCTCTGCTCCACCGTCCTCACCACCTCCGTCTCCACCTTGCAGCTTGCGGATCACTTGGTCGGCGTCGTGGGGGGCAAAGATGAGCCGGCCGTCGTCGAGCTGAATCTGGTAGGGCGCAAACACCCCGGGCGGCCAGTTCGCTTCGCGGTACCTGGAGGTAGAATAGAACACATGCACGCGTGTGATCGCTTGTCCATAAGTACGAGGAAAATCCAAGTATTAAGAAGTAGGAGTAGATAGTGATGAATCTCAGACCTAAATGAGAAAATTGGGGTAGTGTATTTTCAAGGTAAAGATGGTACAGGGTGTGGTCATGTGAGCATACTGTTGCTTCACGACGGTGCCCGCGCCCCAGCCGGTGACGGGGTCTGCCCCAATGCGGCACTCCACCCGGCTGCCCACTTCAAAGCGCAGCACGACCACGTGCTCTTTCCCCGCGGACCACGCTTCCAAATCTACCGACTCTTCCGCGAACACGTCCTGTGTGACGTTGTCACCCGAAGAGACGAAAGAGATAACGAAGTAACATACAACGAACCGAGCAATTACCTCAGTCCATTAAAAAAGTGAATTATTCTAGATGTGTTGGTTGGTGCTCAAAGATAGATACACTGATCCTCAGTTCTGCTGTAGGACAGCTGTACAATAAACGGATCGCGCCCGTCTTGGCCAAGCTCCTTCTCGGGTTCCTTCAACTTCGAAGAAAATTGTCACCATACAGAATCTCACTGGCACAAAAAGGTGCCAATACATGAAAATTCACGTGGAGAATGCAGCACCTAGGGCGCTGTCACAAACTCCACTTAGTTTTTGCCTCACCTCGACGTCTTCTTCGGTAACCTCTGCCGAGCTTTTGGGTATCCCTAGTGGCTTGCTTAAGCCGGCTTGCCATGTGAGCTGAATCATTGTGTCAATGGGCGCGCAAGTAGGGTCGCCGCAGACCACCTAATAGAGCAAATACACATAAGGAATATCAGAAGTTTCCACTCCCTGATACACTCCTTTTCATCTCCACAACCTTTCTCGACCTCTAGTCCATTCGTCTTCTCCAAAGCGTCAGAAAGTAAAATCAAATAGTCGCCAACGCACCGCTAGCCACAAAAAGGTCTGACTAAACAAAAGAAGAGCTACGCACCTCCGTTACGTTCACATGAAGTCCTTCCTGGAACTCGGCTGGAATGTGACCCAAAGCGAGCTGCCTCACGCGCTCGCATTCGCGCCGAATTGCGACCTTTTCCTGGTCCTGATTTTTCTTTGCATCCGGATTGAAGAGGTTACCAAAAGACATCTTTTAATGATACTATTCGCTCTAGATGCTGCACGTAGCTTCGTCAGGCAATCAGAAAGCTTGAATTTGGGAACACGTCGAGGAGATTAATACTGAAGTCGTCTACAAAAGGACGATTTACTTCGTAGAAAATTACGAGGCGAGCCTGAGGCGAGCAGAGACGAGCTACACTTTTGTGCAGAGAAATGACGCACACTATACCTTTGGAAGGGATTTACGATTATTTTACGGCTCGGCCACCTCGTACAACACACAACACACAACACTCTTCAACAGCTCTTCAGCAAATATCAACATCAGATAGATCATCAATAATCACAAGAAGATTATGAAGGCTAGGGGCCCTGCTGAGAAGCCTGGCTTTAACTGCTTTCGTTAGGATCGAACGTGCTCGCTGCCATCTTGCACTTTCAGAGCAATCCATTGCATTTCTCAGCAGTTGCAGAAGATGCTAACGATTGCGTCATTATTCACTAGCCGTAGCTGCTTATAACATTGAACAAAATAAGAATCGCGATGTATCTAATGGCACAAATCAAGACTGCGATGGTCATGAAATTGATGTGCTTTTTCTGCTTGTTCCATGCTTCGAGCACATTTCAAGTGCAGTGTGGTTCATCACTTTCAAGGCTAGTGCCTAGGAGCACCCCTAGTAGTAGCATCGACTCGTCAGGGCTGCCGATAGATGCTATACTGCCCGACGTCCTACGCACACTCGACGAATCCTCAGCGCTAGTACTTGAAGCACCTCCCGGAGCCGGCAAGGTCGAAATACAACTTAAGTCATCGAAAGTGTATACGAATCTATAGACCACATTGCTAGCGTTCCTAATCATATTGTGTAGGCCTCTTTACAAAGCATCTACCTAACCCTCGCAAGTCGCGAAAGCCCATATGATATCTTTCACTCCTGATATGCATACATCCATGCATATTCCTCGAAATGACTTTTTAAAAAATCATTCTTGAATTTATTTTGTACTGCTCTGATGGTAGACAACGCGGGTGCCACTCGAGCTTTTGTTGGCGGAGCCAACGTGGCTTCAAGGCCGAAACATCGTTGTGCTTGAGCCGAGGCGGCTGGCAGCAAAAGCAGCTGCACAACGCATGGCCAGCGCTTTAGCTGAACCCGTAGGAAAGCGCGTAGGTTACCGAGTGAGGTTTGACAGCAAAGTGTCGCGGGCTACTAGAATAGAATGCGTTACCGAAGGGGTGCTCTTGCAACGCCTGCGGCGAGGAGGAGCCAGCAATGGTTTAACTGGAGTGGGCTGCGTCGTACTAGACGAATTTCACGAGCGTTCTCTTGATGCTGACCTTTGCTTAGCACTCCTCCTAGACTCACAACGTCGTGGTACATGTGTGCACACTCTGTTTTATCGAAGTTCTCTAACACTATCCTTGTATAATGCGTACTCATGCGTGCATTCCTGTCTTTGAGAGAGCACGAACGCCAACCCAAAGACCAGTGATCTCAACAACCGCGCATTTCCTTTGCTTGCAATACTTTTGTTTTGTGCCTTGGGCCGATTTTGAAAGGTAACTGCCAAGGTCTGCGCGTGGTTGTGATGTCAGCCACCATTGGTGATACTCTCGCCACTAGGCTCGTTGGCAAGAAAAGTGACTCAACCACCACCGATACCACCACCACCACAAGTAGAACCCTGGAAGCTGCCTCAGACGAAGAAAGCAACAACGCAGCAGAGGAGAGGTCTGTTGCAGCATCAGCTGGGGTAAAAGCAAAAGAGGAGGAAACGGAAGCATGCTTGATGCCGGAGGGCCGGCTTCTCACATCTTTGGGGCGTGCCTACCCTGTAGACATCAAGTATTTAGGCCGCGGCGGGGCTCCTATGGCAGCTACTTCCTTAAAGCCGAGGGAGCTTGAAGCACAGGTATGCTCGTGTTGGCTTGAAGAGACTTCTTGAAATATAAATTGAAGGGGTAACAAGGTTTCTTCTACATATCATCCTGACCTGTCCCTATCTATTTATTTGTACATTAGGTAGCCTCCGCGTGCCTAACTGCCCTAGCTGCGCATCCAGACGGCGACGTGCTCTGCTTTATGCCAGGCGAAGGAGAGGTGAGACAAAAGAATAAGCTCTAATATAGCAATGACGTGTGAAATTAACGCAAATCAGGAGCTTTATTTGAGTGGAAGGCGGGATCTTTGTTTAAAAGATGGAATCTCTATTTCTTTTGTTTCATCTCGATTGGCCGTACTTTAAGCCACTAGCTGACTTGCTTCTCGGTGTAGGCCTCACTGACTTGATTCTCAGCGTGCGGGGAATTGATTGTGCTACAGGTCAAACACACCGTGCGGCTGCTGCAGGACCAACTGCGCCACCGTCGCTCAAGTTCATCAGCCGTTGAAGTCTTGCCTCTCTATGGAGCGTTACCATTCCAGCAACAACAGCTCGTAGTGGCACCTCAAGAACCACTCAAGGTACAATCATTGTGCAGCCTAAATATTGTAGCTTAATTCGCATGATTTTATATTATTCAAATCTTACAAGCTTGCAATTATCTCCCATCAATTTCGCAGGGGCAACGCATTGTGGTGTCTACACCGATTGCTGAAGCGTCCTTGACCCTGCCGAGAGTGAAAGCAGTGGTGGACAGTGGCCTGAGGCGCACGCCTACTTTTGACTCGTCCACGGGGCTCAATGCATTGGTGCGGACCTGTCTATGGATGCACGCTCATGCACTAGACATCGTCTTCAGCTTCGTATTCGTTTTCTTTCTTCCTCATTGGATTGTTCATCTCCTGGCAATTAATATCTTGATGTATATTAGCTTTTTTATGACGTGATCTGCGATGGTAATTTCTTCCTGAGACCTTTCTCTTTAATACAACAGGCTACGAAAGTCATCAGCCGTGCTTCTGCTGAACAGCGGGCAGGTCGCGCGGGTCGGGTCGCACCTGGCACGTGAGTTTGCTTACCTACAATGTAGTACAAGAGAATATTTCCGCGAAGAGCACGAGCACACGCACATAATTTCCCGCATATGCCTGTATGTAAACCTCACTGAACTGTAGTTTATTAAAATGGAATTGCTTTTGCTCTTTTCAACTCGTTACTTTCATATTTAGTTGTTTCTTTGGTTGGTTCATAAAAGGTGCTACCGCCTATGGACTGAAGGCGAGCAGAAAACTCGATTATTGGCTGAAAGCATGGCTCCAATGCTAGACGCAGACCTGACAAGCTTAGCACTGCAAGCTGCGCTTTGGTTAGACACCGCTGCTGCTTCCTCTCCTCAACAGAGTCGTTGCAGTGGAAAAGAAGAGTCGGAAGAGGTAGACATAGGCGACAGCAAGAACAGCAACAGCGGTGCTTGGGACGACGACAACAATTATTCCAACGAGCTCGTCGCAGAGAGCAGCCAAGAAAGCGAATGGGTTGAGATGGTAGACGCTATTCGGTCATTACCGTGGGTAGATCCCCCGCCGATGAAACGTTTGGGTGGTGCCATCGATTTGCTTACTCTTCTCGGTGCTTTGGAAGCTTCGCCCATGCAGAGCGATGATGGTGACGATAATGTTGACGATGGTGATGACAGCCTGGGCGCGATTGGCTCAGAGGACGATGACCTTGACTCTATTGAGAACAGCGACGACAATAACGACGACAGTAATGCCAATGGCATCAATGAATTAGACGATGACAGTGATGTGTCACAACCTGCACTAACGCGTTGGCGGCGTGTCACTCCTCATGGTCGGCGCTTATCGTCGCTGCCCTTGCATCCTCGGCTGGCCCACATGGTGACCACTGCTGTTGACCTTGATTACGATGGCCACGACATCGATATCGACATTCGCACTACCAGTGATAGCACCACCAGTGATATCACCACCAGCAGCAGTAGTTGTCACAGTAGTGGGCGTAGTCTCGCCGTAGAAGCATGTACACTTGCGGCACTGCTACAAGAGCGCGACCCAATGCCTTGTGGCTCAGGTACCGACCTTCGCCGCCGCTTGAATGCTTTGACCCAATACAAGGCCCTAATGGACCCTGATCAAAATCGGAGACGCTCCTCGAATGCTCCTACTGGTAGCGATGGCGGCTCCTACAACAGTGTGAATAGCGCAAGGTTTTCGGCGGTGGCTGCTGCTGAGGTTCAGCTGTTGAATGCACTCAAGGCAATTAAGCCTAATATTGACTCCCCAGTTGCAGGGCAAGGTCTAGCTTTACGCGCTGCTGCCGCCGATGCCACCGCTGCTGCTGCTGCTGATACCACCGAAGCTACAGAGGGCGCCACCCTGGGCGACTGTACGGGTGCACTCTTAGCGCTCGCCTACCCAGATCGAGTGGCGCAACGAAAAGTTAGTGGGAGTGGGAGCGGTGGGTCGGCCAGTGGTGGCGGAGGCAAAGTCCCTTGGAAAAGCAAAAGCAGCAGCAGTGGAAGCCGAGGCGGAGCAGGAAGTCGGTTTACAATGGCGGTGGGGGCAGGCGCCGTGTTTGCCGATCCCCACGATCCATTAGCTGCTTCAGATTGGATTGTGGTGCGTTCATCATTTTCTAAAACTGCTGTTCCCTCCTTGAACCTAACAGTGTACTACTTGAGGGATGCTGGCAAGTGGCATGTAGGATGCCTTTACTCCTGCGTTTGCTTGTAGTCCACTTTTTATCATCCTCGAAATGAACTTGTGCAGGTCGCAGAACAGGGAGGGTTGGCTACTGCGGCCAGTCGCCGGGTGCACTTAGCGGCGCCGCTAACGAAAGCGCAGCTCTTTCTTGTACTTGGGGGTGGGAACGGACAAAACGTCAACGGTGATAGTAGCCGTCGCAGCAGCATCAGCATCAGCATCAGCATCAGCAGCAGCAAAATTGACGGCAATAGTAGAGATCTTTCGTCCGACCGAAGCTTTCAAGCCGGCTCCTTTACCGTGCGTGAAGTGACCTTTGTGATTTCCGGTGGGGACGGCAGCGTGCGGCGAAAGCGCACAACATCGCTGCTCAAACAAGTGCTCAACGAAGAACCTTTGCCCACGCCACCTCCAAGCGACTGCTTGGTTGCTCTTTTAAATGACGTAAAACGTGGACCAGGTGGATTGAGAGCTCTCTTAGGGCCTGAAAAGGTAGATCAAATCACACAATTGCTTCGGCGCATGGCGCTAGCAAGGCAAGCCTGCCCGAATGCACTCCAGCAGCAAGCGGCGGCGATGAGCGGCAGCAGTAGCGACAGCAGCAGTGGTAGTGGCGGCATTGCTAATGAAGCAAATGAATTCGAAGCCACGCCAATCGTGTGGCCCACTTGGTCGTTTGCGTCCCTTGAGGCGTCGGCTGACGAGTGGCTAGAGCCCTGGCTGGCTGGCTGTAACGCAAAAAGCCGCAAGGAACTTCGCAATGCGGTAAATGATAGTGTTTAAGAGTCTTTAAGCGTGTTTGCGAGTCTTTGAGAGTTCTCGAGAATACTTGAGAGTGCGTGAGAGTGCTTAAGAGGGTTTGAGAATGCTCGAGAGTGTTTGAGAATACGTGAGAGTGCTTGAGATCACATGAGATAATGTGAGAGTACTTGAGAATGCCTGAGAATGCTCGAGAGTGTTTGAGAATGCTTGAGAGTTCTTCAGATCGCTCAAGATAATCTGAGAGTACTCGAGAATGCTTGAGAGTCTTTGAGAGTGCTTGAGGTCGCTCAAAATTATCTGAGAGTACTTGAGAATACCTGAGAATGCTCGAGAGTGTTTGAGAGTGCCTGAGAGTTCTCAAGAGTGTTCGCTTGAGAAATATCCAAGTAATTTGATGGTGTTTGTGAGAGCATCTTGGAATATGAGGGCGTTCGCAACGGTGTGATAGATATGAAGACGGACGCAGCTGTACGCCGAAGTAATCGCGGAGCAACAGCCTATTTGTTTTACCCACGAATCCAGTGCACGAATCACCACTCTTCTCCATTTTTCATGTTGCTTTGTTTGTTATTCTCGGCAGCCACCGTTCTTCTCTCAAATTTTCCCGCTTCATTACTAGTCCTTGAATTTGTTTTGACTGTCTTCAAATGGCACTGTTTTCCTATCCCTTTGCGTGTGTGATTTGAATACACTTTTCAGGTGGACTTCGAATCGGCTTTATTCTATCAAGCTGACTCAGACGCTAATCTCATTCCTGGCACCACAAAAAGAGTCCTCGATGAGGTAAGACATTTCTATTGTAAAATACAGGAATAATTCCTACGTGTTGATTATGTGCAGTACTAAAAGTGATGCGTTGTGAGTTGGGAGAAATTCATTGTATTGTAGAGCTGATAATTCATGCTCCCCTGTCTTCTTCTTTCTTCAAGGTGGCGCCACTGAAACTCACGGTCCCGTCTGGATCTACCTACGGATTATTTTACCGTGAAGACCCCTCGCTTGGGCCCCAAGTGAAAGTGAAACTTCAAGAAATGTTTGGGCTGCAAACTAACCCTGTAGTGGGTGTGCTTGGCGCAAACACAAACAATCTCGGGCAGAGTGGCAACAATGGTAATGGTGTTAGCGGTAGCAGCAGCAGCTATGATGACGGTAGCAGCAGCAGTGGTGTTAGCAGTGGTGGCAAAAACAGAAAGAAGAAGAGTAAAAATTCTGAAGAAGACACATCTTCCTCGGGAGCTGATGACGGCAGCGAAAGTAGCAGCAGTTTCCTCGCTTGTGGTGGCGTTCCCATAGCCGTTGAATTGTTGTCCCCCGGTGGTCGCACCGTGGCTCAAACCACGGATTTGGCGTACTTTTGGCAACACACGTATTCATCGGTTCGCAAAGAACTCCGCGGGAGGTACCCGAAACACCCTTGGCCGGAAGACGCGTGTGAGCAGATTGCGACGAAGGCGACAAACCGGCAGCTTCGCACCGCCGATGCACAGAAGAACAGCGGCGGCAATGGTGATGGTGGTGGAAGTAGTGGCAGTGATATTAAAAGCAGCAAGAGGTCCAAGTCAAGAGGACAATCCAGCCGACGAAACAAAAAGAAATCGCGGTAAATGAGCATGCTTTGATTCTCTACTGGTTATTGATAAGAAAAAATTTCGGCTATGAGCTATAATTGAAATCTATAGGTAAAAGCAAACGAATTCCGGCTTCGTAATCGGAATTGGCTATCATTTATCCATATGGAGACTACATGGACATACGACACAGGATTTATAATTACTTACATTACATACCTACATGTCCATGTAGCACATACTGTCGTGCTCGCCCTGCTCGAAGCTGGACCTCTAGTCGCATGCGTATGTATGTCAATCGGGATTCGGTGCATAAAGCGAATTAAAGCTCAACACCAAGTGAATTACCCCTGAATTTCTGTTATCTGTTAGCCATCTCGGGCTAGAAAATCATACAAACGCAAGACATCAGCGTCATGGCGATTACAATCTAGTGCCATTCGCCCATGATCAAGTTGCGCGGCACGTTGGCTTCACTGTCTCCGTCGTCGTATTTGAGGTCAAAGGTGCCATCGCCATGAGCAACTGCCACCACTCCACTGAACAACCGCTGCCCACCACCAAAACGCGCTTCGATGCGTGCCCCCACCGGCAACTCTTTCTTTTGCTTGCTGCCCGGGCGGCGCACCCGGAGAGCTGACAAGCCCGACTCGGAGTCCCCGTCGTCGAAAACAATGTCGTACATGGGCAGAGAAGCGGTTGTCGTTGATGCTTGGGCGGATGTTGCTTTTGCAATCTTGCCTGGGAAATATTCGGGCCCGCCACGGTACCGTGCTTCCACCACATCGCCTACAGCAAGCATGGTCGAGTTTGACGACGTGCTTGCTAACGATGACGAGGATGATGTTGGCGGTGCAACAGCAGTTGGACCCGGCAACAGTCCGTCACCATTAGGATTCAACAGCTTGAGCGTAGCCAAATCGTCTGCTAGCACACCAGCCTCCTTTTGGTAGTACGCTATTAGGGCATCCAAATTGGTGGCGTCTTGGCCCTTCGGGGTGCGCTGTAAACTGACATTGGGGTCTAAGCCTAACATGTCACACAAGGCCTTCAAATCGTGGCCTTCCGACGAGAAAGCAGGCTCCCCTAAAGCAACCTGGTGGGCGTCCCATGCCGCCATCGGCCATAAACCCTGTTGGTTGGTGTCGAAGTGCGCGAAAATGCGACGAATGCCTTCCATGCCCTGCGCACTGAAGGTGTCACTCGACGCATCTTTCGCGAAAGGTCCTTGCGTTGTTTTGGCTGCTGATGCCTTTGCCTTTGCCGCCGCAGCAGCCGCCGCAGCTGCACGTGCAGCATCAGCTTCTGCAGCCGCCGCGCTCCCGCGGTGGCGCAAGAACACCTCTCGGTCTTCTTCTTCCACGCTGCTCCCGTCGTCGTTGGCGTACCGCACTTTGAAGGTGCCGTCGCCGTGGTCGGCCAGGACTTTGCCAGGGAACCACTTCGCTTTGCCCCCGTAGCGGCCTTCGATGGACTCCCCCACCAGGAAAGCCCCTGGCTCCCCCCTGGGGGCAATCAAGTGCACCGGCACGCGGGGCTCGTGGTCGCCGTCGTCGTACGCGATGGACCAGCTGCCGTCGTCGCCGTGAGGGCCTTCCACGAGGGTGCCCCCGTAATACTGCACTTTCCCACCGAACCGAGCCTCTACTTTCAGGCCCACTCGCAGCTCTACCCCGGGGCCTCGCAACCCATCATCTGCAGCAGTGGTCTCAGCAGCAGCAGAATCAGCGGTAGGAGCAGCAGCCGTGGTCTTATTGGCAGATGGCGAAGAATCCGACGTGGGCGGAGCGGATTTCACCTCAGCTCTGGCTGTGATTTCAGCCACACTAGTTCCTGCATTTGTTGCAGGTGCTGCTACCGCCAAAGGTTTAGGCGCACACTGCGCTTCGATCAATTGCCGCTTCACACTCGTCTCTACATCACCATCCGCGTATGATATACTAAACAAGTCATTCCCGTGTGATGCTGTGATCACGCCATCGAACATCTTTTGCCCACCTCCGAAACGGGCTTCCACTACGGTGCCTACTGCGAGCTCGCGCTTTTGCTTCTCGCCGGCCCGCCGAATGCGCAAGCGTTTTACATGTGACTCTTTGTCGCCGTCGGCGTAGGCGATATCGTAGGTGTTGTCGTCAGCGTGAACCGCAGTGACAGTGCCAGGATAGAACTTGGGACCACCACCGTGCCTTGCTTCTATGCTCTCCCCTACCGAGAGGGGATCCGAGGCATTTGCCTGTGCGCTAGCTGCAGGCCCTGCAGATGGAGAGGTCGTAGCTACAGCTGCAGTTCCCTCAGGATTCGCCTTAGACGTCATGACAGCAGGCTTCACTGTTGCTTCAGCTCCACTAGTTCCTACATTCGACACAACAGGCGCGACCTTCGACTGACACTGCGCTTCGATGAACGGTCGCTTCACACTCGTCTCCACGTCACCATCGGCATACGAGATACTAAACAAGTCATTCCCGTGTGATGCTGTGATCACGCCATCGTACATCTTTTGCCCACCTCCGTAACGAGCTTCCACTACCGTGCCTACTGCGAGCTCACGCTTTTGCTTCTCATCTGACCGCCGAATGCGCAAGCGTTTTACATGTGACTCTTTGTCGCCGTCGGCGTAGGCGATATCGTAGGTGTTATCGTCAGCGTGAACAGCCGTTACGGTGCCAGGATAGAACTTGGGACCTCCACCGTGCCTTGCTTCTATGCTTTCACCCATGGCGAGGGGGTCTGAGCTGGCTGTTGACGATGCTGCAGGTTCGCTTTTTGGCACTTGCTCTTTCGATCCTGAGGCAGCCCCTGTGACTGACGTGGGTTCCACTTGTGCTTGAAGTGTCGACGCTACGCTGCACAGATTGACACGGAACGCGCCGCCGTCATTCGTGCTGATGATCGATGACAACCCTTCTTGACCTTGACCGCCTCCTTGTCCTGCTTCGCGCTCTTTGCTCGGTGCAGTCTTCGCAGCCTTTGTGGCGGCAGCAGCAAATTTTGCCATACGG
>Ga0307979_1002476_pt1 | contig 12766 bp, 17 predicted proteins | sample OrgLakmetage1058_FD_201833 | JGI IMG/M metagenome (GOLD analysis project Ga0307979, IMG submission 201833) | Saline water microbial communities from Organic Lake, Antarctica - #1058 | ecosystem: Environmental > Aquatic > Non-marine Saline and Alkaline > Saline | place: Antarctica: Organic Lake...
CACTAAGTTTGAGATCCCGGTTGCACTCGAAGCGTTTATAGCTTCGAAGGAGGTGCTGGTCCGCCGCCCAGCACCTCCCGGCATTCGCCCATTTTTGGAAATAAACGGTCAGTACAGGGTTTTTTAAGCCACTGACCCCCAACTACCCAAATCGAGTCTTGTCTAATCCACTTGGTATTATCTCAACACAAAGAAAAATAGTACAGAGCAGCCACAGAGGCATAATAATAAATTCGCTTCAGCCGCATATGCCCAATCGAGCTCGCTCCAGAAGTCCAATTAGAGCTTCAACTGGCGTCTTTCCTCCGAGCAAGTCGGCGTGACTGAGTCTTGTTGCCACTCTGAGATAAATAGCTGGGCTCCAGATTGAACGGCGCAATGCACTTGAAATCGAGCGGCTCTCCCATTTGTGGTTGTGCATATGCGCCTTAAGATTAGCGTGTTGGGATTGCCATAGGGCTCAGAGTACCGGAACGCCGGAACTGCGCTATGTTATGTCCTAAACTGTATAAACAGAATTGTTACTGTGGGTGTGGGTGTTCGATTCAGCTGGGATTAGCATGTCCCTGGTGTTTCTTGTCTAAGCACCGGTGAGGATTCGCGCCAATTGCATCTATAGGGCATTAAGACGAACATTAGGGAAGGGCTGCGCGATAATAGCTAGCTCCAGTTTAAAGTCACAGAACGCCGAACGCCGTAAACCGTACACAACAGAGGACAAAGACAACGAGTACGGATGTTCAGTTGCTAACCCTAATGCGCGAAAACCGGATGGTCCGCATTTCAATTTCATAGCGGATTATAGAATTTGGGCTTCGTGTGATTCCCTCATTTAAAAGCGCCACGGTTATTTATCTCGTGCCCAAGGAAATAAAGCTCATATGCTCATATGCCAAAATCCAATATCACTCGACACTCGACTATGGCATCAATACCCCGTCTCCTCAATACAGCCGGAACTAGATCATGCTTTACTATCGAAAGTAGTCCCAGTAAGAGCTTCAGCCCATAGCTGCGCAAACGGGGGCACTGCTACCACGGATAACCCACTGTCATCTGACTTTGTCAGAGCCTGCCATTCGGCGGACGTCCGCGCAGTCTGCAAATGCACGCTCGGCAAGTACGCTTCGCCACCTTTGGTAGCATTGTGCACGGTATTGTCATCCATGAGCTGATAGACTGGTAGGCCTGACCCTAATGCATCGTATGGGTCCCAGATAGGGCCATAAAGCACGCCTTGTACCCCTGCACCATTCGGCAAAGGTACACCTGCATCGTCCACGACCTTCCGCACTCCATAAAACAGCGACGTCAACGCCTGCTGTGCAAATGTAACTTGAGCTCCTCTCAAGTCGAGCCAAATTTCGTCGCAGGCCTTTCGCTGCACTTCAGGGACGATTTCCCAAACCGATGGACTAATCAAACCATTACCCTCACTATTCTCGGCTGCTGCACTAATGGGCCACCTGACGAAGCTTGGAGGGCTCAAACACTGCGGCGCGAATGCGAAAGCAGAGTGATTAATTTGGAAACATACTGCCGTTGCTATCCATAGATAGACTTGGCAGTGCATCTTAAGTAGTATCGATAACGAGTAACCGAGCAGGGCTCTTTGTTCACGAACACGCCGTAGCTTTTTGATCTTTGAAAAAGGTACAATAAGTACGTTTTGTTACGACGACGACACGGCGACACGACACGCACGACGACGCACGATGCACGACATCAAAATGCACTCGGTCGGGATATATATTTTGAATGCTTCATCATCTTTAGTTCTTTAGTCGTCGACATTCTAACATTCCAAGGCTAAGCTTAGCATTGTAATCGTATCAAGGGATCAAGGGTCTGAACGCCGTCATCGCTAGCATCGAACGGCCATAAAGCTCATCTAAGTAAAGTGTAATTTTGCTCAATAGTATCGATGCGTCAGTTTGTCTGTACTTGTCCTTGTTCAAACCCACGCCGCCTCTATCTTGACAAATCTTTTCAACGCTGAATGCCATCCAACGCCTTTACAGCCAAGTACCTAGCAAATGTAAAACAATGCGATTGGAAGCCAAATAATGACCAACGTAGTCTACTTCCAAAATATGGATATAATTTGATAACTCGGATCGCAGGCGTTCCTTACATTTCATCTTTCGTTGTACTGTCGTCAGTCATGGGAGCAGGTGCATCTGTTACATCAGTGGAGGAGGTTACGGCGCTTGACGAAACTTTGCAGCGCGAGAAGGCTGATGCCCTATTCGCACGGCTTGATGTTGTTGCAGATGGCAAGTTAAATCTGATGGAAATCAAGAAAGGATTCGAGGCACTCGAAGAAGAAGGTGTCGTTGTGAACGTGAGTGCACAAAGTGAAGCTGCCTTAACGCCTCTACTAGTAGTTGCCCGAAAAGTACTTGCTTGACGGAGCATGCATTCTAATTGATACAAAACACCTTTATTTTATCTTTGATTTTCGATCTCTTCTCCTATCTCTGAATACATCAATATTGTGTAAAGTTATCGGCGAAGAAATTCGCGAAAGTGGCGGATGCCGACGGTGACAAAATGGTCGACCGGGACGAGTTTTTCGCAGTGCTGCAAAAAGTGTTCGCGAAAGGCGACATTGAAATCGGTGCTGTACCTGAGAAGACGGTGATTGTAGTCGACAGTGCCACCGGTGCAGGGACAGCGGTCGCGGAAGGCGACGCGACTTCGAGTGAGGCAGTAGCAGCAGCGACCCAGGCCGCAGTAGAAGCCGCGCCCATATCGACTTTGGGGGAAAGTGGAGCCGACGACAGCTCACGGGTAGGTGACACGACGCACGCACAACTAAGAAAGTGATCAAGTGCTTTGCATTCATTTAAGGCAAAAAAAAAGGTGTAACTTTGACGCAAGTTCTCGAGAAAGAGTGGGGTGGGAACGTTACGAGAATGAATGTAGGATGTGCATCTTCCTCGTGAGGTTTACGACTGCCAAATGATCATGCATTCACTATTTCGCCTGCTCCCTTGCTGACTTGTTTTCCCTCAACTCCTTCCTAGGTGCGCGCGCTCTTCTCAACCATTGACTTGAACGGCAACGGCGAACTTTCACTGCCCGAGCTTGAGACCTTTCTAGGCCCTGATGCCAAAGAGGTATTCTTGATGCTTGTGTGTTTTCGGTGTTGCTTACTTTTGTTGGCAAGTTTTCCCAGAAATTTCATCCAGCAAGCATCTACGTTTCTAGTGCTACAGCATAAGTCTCTCGCACTCGACTATTGTCGGTCACACCACTCCTTCGTGAATCCCAGGTGCTTTCTGAGCTCGATCCCATGGGCGCTCAGGGCACGGTGAGCGCTGAGGCCTGGGCCACCTTTTTCACGGCGCTGCCTGACGATGCAAGGTGAGTGATTTTTGAAGGCATTCATTACCCCTTACCTCTAGTACGATCATTGCAGTAGTGTAAATCTCTATGCTTCTTTCCTTCTTTAGCGTTTGTGTGTTTTTACCCCCCCCTCGATAGGTTGGGTTACCTCATGACGCTTGAAGAAATTGTGTCCGCGAAAGATTTGAAGGCTGCTGCCCCACCCGCCAACACCGGTGAAGGCTCAATTCCAAAGGACGACTCAGCATCTTCTGAAGTGGCCACAGCTCCTGAGGCAGCTCTTGAGGCGCCAGCCGCTGCAGCACCGGAGCCTGAGCCTGAGCCTGAGCCTGAGCCTGAGCCTGAGCCTGAGCCTGCTGCTGTCGAGGAACCCGTTCCTGTCGACATGAATGCAATTGAATGAACTTTGTTTTCGAGGGATTTCCAATAGCTGATACATGATCCTGGGGCTCCGTTTAAGCGAATTCTATTTCACAGTTGAATCGAGATTCCTCTTCCCATAGTATGTTGTATGTATCGTGGCTTCTGTAGGCTTCTGTTTCTGTGTCTTTTGAGTTTGAGATAAGGAAAAGTTGGACAAGGATAAGGATAGTCTAGTCTAGTCTAATTAGTACCCTCCCAAAAACAAAGAAAGGCAAGTACAAAGCAGTCACAGAGGCACATAAAGAATGCACTTGAGCTGCATATGCGCCAATATTTCGAATACGACAAGGGAGTAGAAATATTAAGTGGGAGTCGAAGTGCGCTAATTGCCGTTTGATTTGGCGTACTTCTTAGGCAATCTACACTACTCTATAAGCACTACGCACTACAAAAAGCAGTAAAGGCTTAAGACTTGCTGCAGTGCAGTGCTGCAGACGACATGAACGTATTCAATGATGTTGACGTATTTGGATCATTTGGTTGATGTATTTTTTTTGTGGGTGGTCTCGCTTCTTTGTTGTTCTGTGTTCACGCGACACGGTGGAGCGCGAGCGCATACAGAGGCAGGCACTGGTTTACCTTTCGCCAAACAGGCCCCAAAGCGCACCATGATGAAGGCATCAGAAATCGACGCAATGGTGAATTGCCAAGTAGAATTACATAGTATTAAAGCGAAACCTGAGCTGAACGGGCAGCGGGGCACAATCGTAGGCTTCGTAGGGCTCAGCGGGAGGTTTGAGATCAGGCTAGCAGGCGCTGCGGCGGATGCCGCTCTACTGGCTCTGCAGGCGAAAAACTTGACGGCCATCCTGCCGAAGTACACCAAGGTTGTGTTAGATGGCTTGAAGTCCAAGCCAGAATTGAACGGCGTGACTGCTGAGGTGGTATCTTGGAACGAAAAAGCTGGCCGGTTCAATGTGAAGGTGCCAGGTTCTGACGAGCCAATCGCCCTCAAAGAAGAGAACCTACTGTCGCCAGGGGCTGCCAGCAAGGCCGAGTCATCAGCAGCTGCAGCTCCAAGTGAGACTCCTCCTGCTGAGGAAGCATCGCCTGACTCGCCGCCAGACTCGCCAAAAGCATCATCCTCCACTGCAGGCAAGGCACCTGACTCGCCCACCAATGTGGCTGACGCTCCGCCGCTGCCGCCGCAACCCAATGCCGACGGCTACTACGCCGGGGTGAACGTGACGCAAGAGCGTAAAGAAGCCGACCTGCGCGCCGTGCTCGACAACTCGAAAGACCCGCACGAAGGATTGCGGGTGCGCGCGCGGGAAGACAACAAAACCAAGCGCACGCGCATGCAGAACCAGCTGGGCACGTCGAACATGTTCATCAAGCCGTGACGCACGGGGTGCAAGTCCCAGCAACTGCCGGGCGGGAAACACACGGGCCAAGGTACGGCTCGCAGCAAAACCTCGTCGGCTAAAGGCTCGGGCGGCAGCAAGAAGGGTGGCAATTAAATAGGAGAGCTTCGGGCAAGGCGAGAGCTACAGAGATGAAGATGGGTTTATGACGACCGAAAAGTGCATTGACACGCCGGTCCGACCACCTAATATTCTCTCTCTGAAGTAATTGTTTTGTGAACGCTCGTTGAAGTGATTTGTTTCTCTTCAAACTAGTCCAAATAATTTGGCATTTGGCTACTGAATACTGGAATTGGGATTTAAAAAAAAATAGAGACACATATCCCTTATATATTACACTACAACAGAAACCTTACAGCTGGGTGGTATGAAACCCGCATAAGAGACAGCGCTCCGCTTATAGCTCAATGCCATCCCGTTTTCCTATTTGCTTCTTTGTAATATGTAATATGATTAATACGCGGGCCAACCGCCAACAAAAAGAAAAGCACGTCAAATCGGGTGCTTCGCAGTATCGAGGCCTGCGAGGTCGCTAGGTGTACAATTATCCATATCAAGTGCTTCACAAGCGAGTGAGGCAAGGGAAGAACTAAGCAAGGCACTGCGCACTGCCGCCCGAATCGCAGGAAGCTATCCACGGCCGCCGCGGCCTCCCTTGCCGCCGCCCCTTCCACTGAACGGGCTGCTTGGCCCCCTGCCACCTCCCTTGCCGCCGCCTTTGCCTTTCCCTTTGCCTCCGCCCTTGCCGCCTTTGCCGCCTTTCCCACCTTTGCCTTTGCCTTTGCCGCCGCCTCCGCCGCCGCCGCCGCTCTGAGGGCCGGTAAATCTGCTCATGGGCAAGAGCTTGTCGGGCGCAATCGACACCTTGTCGTCGAGCTGAAATGAGCTAGCGTTGATTCCCGGGTCAGTTTTGATGGTAAACATGATGTTGTTGACCGGGCCGAAGATCTGTGCAAGATGAAAAGGCCCAAGCAAAACATCAACGTCTTGACATTAGTTAATAAGTGGCAGCAGTAGGCGAATCTAAATACCTAAATCAAGGTGTGAGCAATTTCAAGAACACCTAGCTAAGGGCAAGCTGAGTCTCTCAATCAACCGGTATAGCAAAAAAGCCCACTTGTTGAAGAGGCATTTTACAATTCAATCATCAAGCTCCTACATATTGCGTCTTCTAACATTATCCAATCATACAAATGTGTTTGCTTCTCAAGGACACCTCTGAAAATCATAGCCACTTAGTGAGACTACAGCGAAAGCTTCTGCCTTGTTCATAACACTATTTACCTCGTCTACTTTGCCGATCTTGCTATTTTTGTCCAGGTAAATCGGTGCATTGAAGTAGGGAACCATCTGATATTGGCGTGAGGAAAGCGTCGCGGGTTGTAGAAGTGGTTAGGTATATGGGTAAATTAGAGACAGAGGTCAAAGTATATAAACAGGTCACCTGCTAGCTGAATCAATAGAATAAGCCTTAGCTCCTTACTCACCGTATGGGTGAGTTTGGCGACCATTTCTCCTTCACATTCGTGCATGAAAGTGCCCACAACATCCACTGACGCCGGTGGGCCGTCATTGTAATCGCCCTTGCCCTTGCCCTTGCCCTTGCCTTTACCCTTGCCTCCTGCGTCGCCGCGACCGCCAAAGCCACCTCCTCGACCACCAGAGCCAAAACTCATGGCGTGTTTGTGAAAGTTATGCTATGCGTGATCGACCTTCTAGAACGGCGCGGACGAAAGTTTGCCCCTCGCCTCGCTGCGCTGCTCCTTGATTGCCCTCGCTAAAGTTTTGAGGATGATACACGAATGTAGTATTTTCACCGTCATGAACACGCTTCTTGTTCGTCCACCGACCGTGTCATGCATGTCGACCTTTCCACCTTCCATCGTTGTACTTTTAGCTAGAGCTTCGTTCTCGACACTTGACTTGTCGGTCGGGCACGCTGCGCTTGCTTCATAAAATGGAGACGCCTCAAGTGAAATATCTCGTGGTCGAGTACCTTCAGCAGCTGCAGAAGGAAGCAGCTGACGACGCTGCAACGGCGAAAGCTCTTGAGAGCGCTGCTTCGACCCTCTCAGACGTTTGGGCCTTGGACACTTGTGAGTCCCTCGCGATTTAGCATTTTGAAGTTCCTAGCAATCAGATAGTGCTTGGAATAATCAAACACTCAGAGCATGCCGTTTAGAGCTCGAAACGTTTCTTAATGCTTTTCTCTCTTGGGATGAGATAGCTTCATGCCGGTGCTCTGCTTTCTGGTTCTGTGGCGCAATTTATGTTTGTCTATGGCACAGCGTCGACGGAGCAACAAGAGCAGCATGCCCTGCCGGGCTCTTCTCTGCCAGATATCCTCGGCGCGGGTGTAACAGCCGTGGGAGCTACTACGGCTGTCACGGATGCTGCTAACGCTGAAGCCAATCCTTTGTTTCACAAGCTGCTTGCCACGGTGAGGAGAAGTGTGCCACTCACATGAATGCACGAGCAGCAGCAAAGTTCTCCGTCTTCTACTACATTTTCTCTGCTGCTTATCTATTTTACTGACAATTAAATTTATCTAGTTATTGCATTTAGGGACGTGAATATTGTTAAAAGTCTTTGAGCAAGTTCGCTCGCCAAGAAGCTTGAGTGAAATATGCGCTTGTTGATGCAAGCTGGCTTCGTATCACGTCAGTGTAGACACTTTGTTTGCGCTTCTCTGTACATCATCGGGTTTCTGTTTGTCAGATTTTTGCTGGTATGTATTTGTTATGCTCCTCGATCTCAAACAGGTGACGGAGAAAGGTTTCTTTCGGGGCACCGAGCCAGGCGAGCCTGAGTACAAGGAGCGCTACCGCAAGATGGTGCTGCGCTTCAAGGACAAAGTCAAGGGGCAACAGGCGCAGGCAGCATCAGGTGAAGCCGCCGCCACTGCCACTGCTGCCAACGTCCCACCTCCTACTCCCTCTGCCGCGGGCGCTGCGCCGCCGCCGCCGTCGGCCGAGGACGAAGAAGCTGCGGAGGCGTGCAAGAACGAGGGCAACGTGAAGCTGCAAGCCAAAGACTTCGAGGGCGCGGTGGCCTCTTACACGGCGGCCATTCAAAAGTCCCCCGATGGGCCCAAGTCCCACATTTACTTCGCGAACCGCGCCGCTGCTCGGCAGTACCTCAAGCAGCACCAGGTAGAGGAATGAGAATTAAAATGCATGCGCGCGATGTCCCAATGACCTCGCTTGTCTCTATTCGTCGTCGAATCAATTCTTCGTATGACTTTTGAGAATGGGGGTGTCTTGTTCGTGTGCTTCTAGTGGAAATCATTTTACTGTTGAGCGATTCAATTTTTCTCATGCTTGTTACTTTGATCCATGATATTCAATTTTTGGTTGATTCATTGATGGTACAGGGTGCGTTGGACGATTGCGAGTTGTCGCTGGCCCGAGACCCCAACTACGTCAAGGTGCTTGTCGTTAGATGTGTTGTGTCTGCCATGTCATTGGCACCTTTGGGGTAGAAAGAAGAAAAATAACATGCCACTTTTTTCCCAACTTTTTCGAGTTTTTTTATGAGCTTATCTCTGTTTCCTTTGGTTGCTATTTCTTCATTTCTTTCTTTTTTGCTTTTTTTTATCTTTCCTATATGCATGCCTTCATCTTCTTCTCGTACTCCTTGACAACTACAGGGGCACATTCGAATGGCGGCTTCCCACGCGGCCCTCGGGGACTGGGCCTCGGCGGTGGAGTCCTACGAAGCCGCCAACAGGTTGGAGCCGGGCAACGCCGGCACCATGACCGCCCTCAAACAGGTAAGACTGGGCAGTGAGTACATGAGTGGGTGTGCCGGTCAAGTCTGTGATCAAGAACCAGAATCGAGAGGACGCTGGAAGGCATTCATGTCCCCGTTCCGGTGACGTTCCTCGCTGGTGTTCTCGCTTTGTTTTGTTTTTTTCTCTCTTGCTCTGTTTCTGATCTTGGGGGATCTACTGATGCCAGGCCAAGGCGAAAGCAGGCAGCTTGGCACGGCGAGGAGGTGGTGGAGGCGGCAATGGCGGCGGTGGGATGCCCCCTGGAATGCCCGCAGGCATGCCTCCTGGCTTGGGGAACATGATGCAAAACCCAGCCATGATGCAGCAGGTGAACAACAAGAAAGAGAGAGAGAAAGCCTTTTCCTGCTTCCTTGTTGCTGACTTCCTAAGCGCGCACTCACACTCGTTGAAATCCCGTCCTCTCTCTTCCTAGCACTTGGAGGAAGAATGAAAGAATGTCTTCGCATCTTCTTTTTTTTTTGCAACTTTTCATTTCTCGCACATCATCATACCTGCAGGCCCAGTCCATGATGCAGAACCCCGCCATGATGCAACAAGCCATGAAAATGATGCAAAACCCAGCGATGATGCAGCAGGCCATGGCCATGATGGGCGGTGGCGGTGGCGGAGGTCCCGGCGGTCCCGGTGGAGGTGGCATGCCGGACGCTGCGGAGATGGAAGCGGCCATGAAGTTGATGCAAGGCGGCGGCGGCTTTTGATTTTGAGGTTTATGGCCGTTATTGATGTACCTAGGGCAATACGGTTTTAAAAAAACAAGGAGGGGAACAGCCGACTCATGAGAATTGGGACATCTAAATCGAACTACATAACCCATAATCCACGTATGGCGAATGCTTCAGTGATGAGGTCGATTGCTCATAGCCCCATGAACATGAAACACCTACAACATCATTCTTGGGCCTCAATCTTTAATCCAGATATCCGCGTTTTTTTCTTGGTGTGCTCGCATGCTTACTCCGGTTTCATTTTTCCTTTTTGGGCTAAAGTATTCGCGAAAATCTAGACATCCGGAACTTGATGAGCTCGATGTCGCTGATTGGCCGCCGGTTATAACAACGCAAAGAAACAGAAACAGAGCCACATGTGACGTGGTTCCGTGGGCGTTTAGAGTGCAGAATGCCCAGTGCTTAGTCCTCATAAGCACATCGAACAAAAGGGGCTCATAAATATGAGGCCCTTTGCGTGTTGTTCTGTTGAGCCTGCTGTTATTGTAATGTGCCTTATTTGAGAATAGACTAAGAGAGGCAAAAGCAAAAGGCCCTTATAACAACGCAATGCCCCTTAAACTCCACATCTCGGGCATTGGGGCCTGATAACTGATTTGCTTCCCCTCTTAATGTGAGCTTCCTTGATTTGTATTTCTGCCTACTACAGATGGTTATCTAATTCCAGCTCCTCGGGGCCTATGTCAAACTCCACATCTCCTAAAACTCTGTAATTCTCACGGCTTGAAGTGTTAGATATGCATAAGCGCAGTCAGTGTGTTTGTCTGCGAATCTATGGCACTTCGCCCACTTGAATTTAAATGCAACGCAACATGCAAATTTGGATCGTCTACTAAGCTCTCCAGCTTTTAATCAATATGGCCTTATCAAAGCTCCGTCTTTTCATCTTCAATTTGAAGCTTTTCCTCATCGCCGCTTTCAGTAATTGCGAAGTATTCTGGTTCAATCGAAGTCGCTGTAATTGCTTTCTTGATTGTGTCTTTCCCTGCTTTCTCGAGTTCATCTTTTGGCCCATGGATCTCAACTCGCTTCAGTGTTGCTGGGCCTGAGAGAAGTTTGTTGATAAGAGGACCTGTTTTCGTGAAATGACTTGCAACTGAGTCACCATCAGTGTATGATTCGCGCCAAACCATTTCGTTGTTTTTCTTGGACCATCCAGAATAGAGGCAGCCACTTTCCTTCGCGGTCCGATCAAGGAATTGGGACATAATTGGGCGCGCTTTGTTCCAATCATTTACATCGAAGTACATTTGAGTGGCACATTGAGAATCCGGAGTCTCGGGAGTAAAACGGCTGTAAAACCCCTCCTCAACATCATAGAAATCTGCTTTCAAAGCCATTGACGGGTCAGTTCTACCCGTGGCTGCAACAGCCTCAGCAAGAGGTCCATGAATCTCAAGACGGCCCAGCTGTGCTCCTGAAGTCGTCATCAGCTCGTCTACAAGTTCCATCAGCCGATCTTGATGAGCTTGCATGGACTCGTAATTGTCAAACACTCCTTTCCACTGGAGTTTGTCACCAGCTGTTGACCACTTTGATTGCAGTGCACCAGGGGCCGATTTGGTCGCTGATGTGAAACGATTCAGCAAAGGACTCAAGGAGGGCCAAGACAGAGCAGGTACTTTGAAATAGGGCTGAAGTGACCATGTGGATGATGAGTTTCGAGCTTCTTTGCCGGGAGAATCTTGAGCATTCGCCACAATAGCCAACAAGGCAACGTAAGGTCGGAAGAAAGATTTCATTTTCTTGACACCGTGGTATTAAAAAGAACTGCAGTCTGAAGTAATCACTTGACTTGTTGATTGATTGTTGTCGCTAGAAAAAAAAGTGATGATACACGTTGTACGTAGTATGTCACGAAAGAAGTGACTCAAAAACGAATAGCCAGAAAGGCACGCAGCATTTCTTGAAGAAAGAAACATCACGACTTCGAAAGTTCATTGATTTCAAGTAATGGCCCCGTTTCAAATAACATTTAAAGATCGAGCACGTGCAAGTACAAACGGCGTGGTATCAGATAGAATGCATCACAATTATTTTTGATGAGAAAAACAATCGCGGAAACGCGAGCATTTGTGATGGCTTTTTGTCTGTTGTCCATCGGGAGTTCTTGAGGTAGTGCTGTTTTTCTGATTTGTTCATTTGCCTGCCTACAGCTGACTGACCGACTGAAATGTAGTACAGGTAGTTCCGGGTATTTACAAAGGCAAAATATGTGCACCCAGCCCTCGCGCTTTTAGCTTAGCCCTCATTTCTTCTGCGTGGAACCCTTGGGGTCTTATATGGGGGGCGTCTATGCGAGGCGCGAGGTGTCCCTAGAAGCACTTACGCGAGCGAACCGAGAAAGCAATACAGAAAAGGAAACGGGTTTGGTAGCCATCTTCGTCTCTTCATTTACTTATCCGTTCACTGATTTATAGTGTCCTCCATGGTACTCCAAACGAGCGAACCCAAACGAATCTCAGAATTTTGGCGCATTAACCCCATAGGGGGCTAGTAGTAGAGTTATCTGTTATGACTAGGGCCAGAGTCGAAACACGTCGGTAATGAAACAACAGAAACGAAACACGATTTTCGCCGGCGTTTCGTTTCTCGAAACAGACCAGCGTATGTCCCTGGGCGTTTCATGTTTCGAGAAACGGAACACTGAGGCACCAAGCCCCGTTTCTCCGGCTTCGCCCACAGGTCGTGGATTCGCATTTCGCATACGCAATTCTCTTGGGGGGGTTGCTTGTTGGTGTATAGAATTATAAAAATTCTGAAGCAGCACAAAAAAGTCGGAATTCACGAAATGCCCGCTTCGAAACCGCGTAATTGGCGAAATAGAAGACGGCCCTACGGAGTCGTGGGCGGAAATGTCAATATTTGCCTGCGTTCGGGGGTGAAATCGGGGGAAACTTGGAACGGACGTTGCGAATTTCGCTGTTTCGTTTCATGAATGGAAACATAAACATTCCCAGCGCCCTCCGCGTGCGTTTCACGTGAAACGAAACGTAAATTCGAAGCTGGTTTCCTGTTTCGTTTCTACTTTTGAGTGCCATGCGAAACAGCCCCCCAAAAGTAGGTGTTTCGTTTCTCCAATATTTTCCTGTTTCAACTCTGGCCCTAGT
>Ga0307979_1002480_pt1 | contig 12752 bp, 12 predicted proteins | sample OrgLakmetage1058_FD_201833 | JGI IMG/M metagenome (GOLD analysis project Ga0307979, IMG submission 201833) | Saline water microbial communities from Organic Lake, Antarctica - #1058 | ecosystem: Environmental > Aquatic > Non-marine Saline and Alkaline > Saline | place: Antarctica: Organic Lake...
AGTTTCTGAGTTCTGATTGGACTGTGGACTGGGTTTAATAACTTTCAGGCGAGGTGCCATTGCGCCATTGCTCTCTAGCCGGCATCTCGTTTAAGAAATAAAAGTAACAAGAACTTAAGGCTCTCTTTCATTATTTGTTTTTTTGGTTTATGTGCAGTTTCCTTGCGCGCTTTAGCGTCTACTTCATATGCCATATTATAAACCCCGCCGTTAATGAAGGACTTGCTTTTGTCTTGATGCGTCGTCCATTTCTTGCCCTGCTTAATACGCCATACACAAGCACATTGCATGGGGTATTCATTCACTTCACCAAACCATCCAACACACAAGAGAAAGAGCTATCGTTTTTTTTTGCTTGAAAGTGTGATTTTCAATCAGGATATGAAACCAGGCGGCACGCGCTAAAATATCTTTGAAGTATTCCGGCTGCCAAAACGCTGAACATCAACAATTTTTCCTTTTTTTTTTTCAATTGGAGTTCTGTTGACAACAACAAGGACGTCAGCAAGAGTTGAGGACGAAAGTGTTGACAGTACGCCCCTTTTGGTTACAGGGGTTCGTTGGTATTGGTATGCCGCACCACGAACAGATTTCGCGACAAACCCGACAGATTTTTGTTCGCATCCCATGGTTTCGAATACTATATGTTGGAGCACTCCTTCATTCCACTTGATTTCTGCGACCATGTTGTCCACAGTGGCAATATTGGACAAGTTGGGCGAAGCTTCGACCAATTGAACAATGAGGGGTATCAAAGCTTGAGTTGCGTCGTACTTGTCGATGAACCCAACTACATCAGAAGTAAGGTTGAGACTTTGTGCAAGTCGTTTAAATGTCGTCTGCTTTCTTCTTGGAAATTCAACGAGATCTATAAATTGACTCAAAGCCTCGGGCTCGAAGTCATCGATTTTGACAATGTTTTTAGATGTTTCTTCGAATTCTCCGGAGAACATTTGCGCAAACACTGGCGAACAACTTGAAAGTTGCCCTTTAAGAACTTCCCATTCCTTTCCGCTTGTGGGGTGGATGATCGTCACAGTCTCTACAGAAGCCATGGATCAGAATGATGTGTTGCGACTGGCGTTAAGAGGTCGCAATTCGGACATGGGTCAACGATTGGGTCCAAAAATAGTGGTAAACGTACATACACACAACATATCGGTATATCGCCAATTTTTTGTGAGAATGGCAGCGTGGCAGCTTCATAGAGACGCATAGGCGTGTAAGCTACATTAGCACATGCTGCCATACAACTGACATAAAGTCTCTGCCTTTGCTTGCTTTCTATCTTTCTATCTTCCTTTCGAACTCGAACTCGAACTCGAACTAATACAAACCCAAATGACACAGAAGCCAATGCTGCGGGCAGAAGTGCACGCGCATGCGATGCGCGCAAGTCAAAATGTAAAGAGGAAGTGTGCTGGGGGCGAAGAATTTAGGACTCCCATACCCCCACTTAAGCGGAAACTGTTCACGAAATATGTTGTATGAAGTCAAACTTAAGTCGTTGCTGTGTCTGTCTTGAAGAGAGCGCGCCGTTGCTCTGTCTCGTGGGCGCGTTGTCCTTTAACTAATGCGAACTGAGCCAGTTCTTGTGTTATGCCCCCACCCCCCTGTTCACTGTTCATCTCCCCATTCGCCTCTCGATTTCAATTTGAGCGGATATGGAATTGATTATAAAACCGATTCGCTGCACCAGCACGATTTTAAAGATATGCCAATACTGGCCTCTAAGAACTAAGAACCGCCCTTTCCCGGATCAAGAAACCTGCAAAATCGAGCTTTTCTGAGATCGCACTTAATGTTTCAGCAAAAACATTCGGCCTTGAACCAGAACCAAGGTATATCTAGTGATCCATCTTTTACGCTCCAGAAAGGAAACGCTCTAAGGGCCAGCGCAAACGGTGTCTCCCGAGTTAAGAGTAGCGCCAACCTCGTCTTCCAGATCGAGTTCCAGTGGCTCATCATCCGGGTCCTAAAATAGCAAAGAAGAAGCAGAACAATAGCTTCAATATGGCAGAGGGCTCACACACTTGAGTTACATGTGGATTCCAATGACGTGCCATGGCTCTTTTCAGGAAGTACGCTTGAATCGAAGGAATAGAAGCTTCATTGTGAAAGACACTTTGAATCGGTCAAACAATTGAAAAAGTGTTTTATTGAAAGAGAAGGAGGGGACACATGCAAAGTAGACTTAAAACACAGGTCAAGCCAGAAGCGATCTTAGGGTTGAAAACAACGAACCTCCTCGTTGTCGAGATTGGGCAATCGCTCGAGCTTAGAGACCTGCAACCGGTTGGGGCACCCGCTCCGGCGCAGCACGGCCGACAACAGCGACGACACCGGCATGGAGGAGTCGCACTTCACCGTAAACCCATGAGTGACCAAGCGCTCTTCCGCGGCGCTTTGCGGGCCTTGCCCCCCATGGAAGGCGTCGGGCGACAGGACGCACAACACCGACACGATTTTGGTCAAAAGACGTTTACTGCCCGCTGGTGCGCCAGACGACAACGTCGACGACTCTTCCATGGTGCAGAGGGCTTCTAGAACGTCACCAGGTCGCAGCACTTGCCCACAATCAACGTCCAGCTCAAGGGGGGTAGGCTTGGGTGGACGGCGAAGGGCGACGACTTCGAGAGCGCTGTCGGTGCCGTTTTCGTCCTTTGAGAGGCCACAAAGATAGAGTGGAATGTAAATACTTGCAACGAAGATAAATAAATTTGTAGGCAAAACATTGCTTGACAATTGAATAAGACAAAAGAGGTCGAAACACGCACACAAACTTATGTCGAACCTGCACATGCCGCAGCGCCTCTGAAAACAGCCATGAAATCGGGTGGTCTTTCGGGCACAGGGCGCGCAGTGGTTGGCACAGCATGGGGCCATTAGGGTGACCGGGAGCTCCGCCGAGGGCAACAAACGCTACGTGGACCTGTGAATGAGAAATACGAGAACGAGGTGATCCTAGTGATGGAACATTTCAAGTGTCAAGTGAGGAACTGTTCCGCACGCAAGAGAGAAAACATAGGGAAGAAAATCTCGATCTCACCTCCATGAGGCTATTAGGGTCGGGCCCGCCGGTCGGAATTGATTGTCGTCGATTAGCCTGCTTCTCTGTAGGGGTGCTAGATCCTAACCGCTGCTGCTGCTCCATCTGCTCGCGCCGCTCCCGCGCACTCAACCTTCCCGTGGGGGACTGCTGCGCCTCCAAAGAATGGTGATGATGGTTATTCTGCTGCGGTGATCTTGACGGTGAAGAAGCAGCACTACCAGGGGTGACGTTATTGTTGGCAGCAGCTGCAAGTTGTGCCTTGAGCACTTCGACTGCTTGGGCTGCCTGGCTTTCCTTCTTCTCGGCTTCTGCGAGTTTAGCTTCGAGCGCGGCCTTGTCTTTGCCTGCAGCGCTTAAGCGCGTCTCAAGGGAGGCTACCATGGCCGGCAAACGGCTGAGCTCTTTCTGAAGAGATGCTAGCTTCGCCTGTTGGGAAATGTTGGATGATTACCAAAAACACACAGAAGTACACTTTCACCTGTATTAGCTACTGGAGCATAAAACAACCTGTTGCAGGCCGCAATCATTGATGAAAATAGTTTGCACAGCCAAGGAAATAAAACGATGAAACATAAACTAAGGTTCAACTGCTTTATCATATTCCATTCAATCCCCCCCCTATGAGCCCACCTGGCAACTGGCGAGTTCCTTTTCTTTGGCAGTGGTCAGCTCCTTCGCTGCACCGACAGCAACTTGAGCGTTTTCTTTGTCAGCGGCTCGCGCTACTTCGTCGCGGACCTATTCAGGAGAGAAATGTGTCCAAAGATACACGAAGGTGGAGGACCATTATAATCGAGAACTGTGCCAAGAAATAAGACATCTGAGAAAGAATTTTTTCCGCACTGAGCACATAAGGGCATAAGTATGGATGTCTGCATTCAAATAGTCTACACTGCTCTGCTAGCAATCCTTAGCATTTTCTTACCGCCGCCGCTGCAAGGCTGTCTCGTTCGCGTGTTAACGCCGCTAGCTCCGCTGCGGTATTCGCCGCACTCGTTCTCGCGGCCTCTGCTTCGGCCCGGCAATTGCGCGCATACGCCTCGTGCTCGACCGCAGCACGGTGCGCGGCTTCGGCCAGAGCCTCTTCTTTGGCCGCTGCTTTGGCCTGGTTCTCGTTGAGGGCATGTTGCAGAGCCGCGCACCGCTCAACGAGAGCTTCGGAGGCGCTGTCCCCCGAGGCAGCTTTCTCGTCCAACGCCTTTTGCTGGGCCTGCATCGAGGCTATGAGCTTCGATTGGTCATCAACGCACGACCTATTTGGGCAAAAGTTATTGGCGTCATTCCAAAAGTTACACACGGTGACAATTCGAAAGAATTTGGACACAAGAACTAACAGAAGTAAACTTCGATTGCATGGAAGTTTAATGGCAAGGGAAAAGAAGGAGGAAGTGTGTACAAACGAAAAAGAGAAAGGAAAGAAAGTTGAGCATTCATACCGGAGTCGGTCAAGGTCTTCTCTAGCTTCTTTCTCCCTAGTTTGTGCCTCTGCCACCGCCGCCTGCGCCTCTTCCACTCTTGCTTCACACGCGGCCTTTAATGTTGCCGAGGTCGCGGCGGCGGAGGCTACACACTCTTCAAGTTCTTGTTTGGCAGCGGCTGCTGCTGCTTTGGCGGCCATGGTTTCTTCCTGTACCGGAAAAGGATATGAAATCAATGATATGTTAGTTTCAAATGATACAATATCGGGTTTAAGACACGAAAAAAAGAAGAGGAACTCACGATTCGATTCACAATTGAGAAGAAAGGACCGAACAAACGGAGTGAACAAACTACTCATCACCTCAGCCGCCCGAATCGAAGCATCCAATAAATCTTTGGCCATAGCTGCCTCCGCTTCCTTCTCTGCTTGCGATTCTAGAGACATAGCTGCCGCTTGTAGTTCGGCCTGGGACGCAGCTAGCTCCGCCTAAATGGTATAGTTTTGCAGGAGCGTGATGTGATGTGTGTGGATGGGTGGATCATCTAAAACGGATTGAGAGAGGTCGATAACCATCATACTGACTAAGAGCCAAGGGGGTTAGCGTACTGATAAAGAATACTGAAATCATGTAAAACAAGAGCAATCGTTGAATGAATGCGAGAGGCAGTTTAAGCGGTAGTTTCCTTCTCATTATTCCATGCCAAAGCCCCCTTTCCCCCCAGAACAAATTAACAATTACTACCTGCGCTTCTGCCACCATCACGTGCGCTTGCGCTGATGCTTCATCTGCGGCTTCCCTCGCTTGTTTGGCGGTTTCTTCGGCCCTTCCCTGCGCTGCCACCGCCACTGCTGCTTCAGCTCTGGCCTCCGCCACCTCCGCCTGGGCCTAGTGATGGCGCAATCAAGGATTAGCGGATACACATGAGTGCTTACATGCTTAGATGAAAAACTCGGAAGTAAGTAGGGGCATACGCGTGCGTATGTGTTCGTATTTTAAATCAATGGAATTTTAGAAAAGGTTAGGAATGACAGTGCTGCCGCTACTTCAAACGCACTTGCGCTGTAGCCGAAGCCTGTTGCAACAATCGAAATTCGGTCTCCGAGGCCTTGTCCTGCGCTTCAAATGCCAATTCTTGGGCTGCATTGCGCTCGGCTTCCACCTTTTGGGATTTGGCGGAATTGAGAAAGGCAATTGACAATTAGATATGGAGTTTTGAGGATTCGAACTATATACTGTACATCTACACGCATAAGTTTTTAAAGGAATACAGGGTTCGATTCAACCAGAAGTAACGCAAACATTTAAAAAAAAAATCAAAATAGCACTACATGTGTTTTAACGCATACCATGTCAGCATATTCTGCCCGTTCTGTGGCAGCTCTCTGCAACTTCTCGAGCTCCTCGGAAGCTTTCGAGACTTCGTCAAATTCAGCTTCAAGGTCTCGCTTTTCCTAAAAAGGAGCAGAAGACAGAAATAAAGAAGAATGCCATTAATCGACCGAAAGGAACACGTCAAAGTGCTCTATTTAATGTGTGTCAGTTAATGCCTTCAATGCAATTTTTGATGCACAAGCAAGCCCTCACTACCTTCTTGTAATGGGCTGCAATGTTTTCCGCTTTAATTAACGCCGCTGCAAGTTTTTCTTTCTCTGCTAATGCAGCGGTTGCCTCCTTCTGCGCTGCCTGCGTGGCTTCTGCCGACAGTTCGAGTGCTTCTTTTCCAGACTCCAAACGCGCCTAAAAAGCCAAGGCAGTATACACAAATCAAGAAAGAGAGGGTTTTATTCGTAAGCGCAAGGCACCTTCTCCTTCATTGACTTGGCACCAACTCACGCATGGCGTAATAGCCGCTCCTTTCCCTCTTCAATGCACACGCATACACGGCAAGCAAACTTGCTAACGCACTTTGAGTTTTTCGACTTTGTTTTCAAACGCTCTCGCTTTGTCCTCCATCTTATTTGCTCTTTTCTCTGCCAATTCCGTCTTTCTCTTCGCTGCCACCAATGCCGCTTTGGCTTTACGCGCTACACCTGCTGCTGCTTTAGCGGCTGACGCTGAGGCGCGCTCTGCAGCATATTTGTTGTCATCGTTGTCGTCGTAATCGTCTTCCTCTTCGCCATCATCATCCTCTTCTTCTTCTTCACTGCCATTGGCATCTTCGCCGCGCTCCTCTTCATCATCGCCTACAATGTCTTTGGTATTGTTTCGGCTCTTCTTCGTGTGTTCATTATCAGAGCCATCCAAATCGTCCGAAACAAGAGTGTGCTCGCTGCCTTGATTTATTACAGCAGCAGACATCGAGCCTTCTGGCAGAATTGCAGGGCGGCACTCTTCCCATTCGAACGCTGACTGCCCACCATCGACACGCACAAGCACCTTTCAGAGCATAAACATTGAAAGAAACAAACCAAAAGGAATCGAAGTGAGTTGATTGTTAAGTAATTCAAGCCAAATTTCAAAAAAGGCAGCAAATACCAAGAAGTTCTACTGGAATAGGCAGACTCTCACCACCGGCCCTTCCTCATCGTCGTCTTCGTCGTCCTCTGCAGCTTCAACACTCCCGGCCCGCCACTCTTCACTGGGATCGTCACGCACGAGTACCCGATCGCCAACCACAAACGTGAACGGCCCAGCTAGCTTCCAGGAGGAGTTATCTGAAGGGGCTACTTCGCCGTTAGTTCGAAGATTGCTTCCTCCGGATGCCGATAGTGTCGTGTCTGCGTAATCTTGTTCGTTATTGTGGGCACTACCAGCATCTTCATCATCGTCGTCATCGTCCTCATCATCGTTGCTAGGAACGCGCGCCCTCGAAGCTTCTCGCTTCACTTCTAGTGCCTCTTGCTCGTTCACCACCGCCATGATCGCTGCAATGGCTGCTGCCGCAGAGTCCTCAGGTCGAGGAGAACGAGGCGTGCGTGGCGTGACCGGCTCAACTGGCGGCGGCGGTGGTGGTGAAGAAGAAGATGAGAGAGCAGGCGACAGTTGCCTACTCGTAGAAGCATTAAGCATCGCACTCTCTGTAGGCGACGCTGCGCCCACAGAGACACTCAATTCCATCCGCCGCGGCGACAAGGTGGGCGACGATGTTGCCGCAGGTGGTGGCGAAGAAGTGGATTTGGTTGTAGGGGAAGCTGCAAGGTCGTTGCTTTGGCTCTCAGAGGCAGGCGTCTGATGAATTTCATTGCTACTGCCAGAGTCTTCCTGTTGGACCTCTGCTGCTGCTTCTCCTGCCATCGTAAACTTTGCAGCAGGGGACAACAAAGGTGACGCTGCTGGTGCCCCTCCAACACTCAATGAGGACGCAGTTGGCGACAGTGCTGTTGTAGTTGCGGCGGCAGCGGAACCCAGGTTTTCGAGCTGCTTGGCCCGGTATTCCGCGACGCCCGGCGCCAAGCTGTCGCTTTCGTCGTCTTCGTGGGCTTGCATCTCCGACAAGAACCGGGCTTGCTCCTTCACGGCGGCAGTGAGACGCTCCACCCGGGCGGTGAGGGCGCTTTTCTCGGCGCCTAACCCAATCACACGGCGCTCGGCCTTTTTGGCAGACGCCAGAGCGCTGTCTCGGGCTTTTTGCATTTGCTTCAACTCGTCTGTGAGGCTTGCGACCCGAGCATCCACCTTCATAAAAGTGAAGAACATTAAGGCACCAAAACAAAAATGTGCATATAACTATCATTTTCAGGCATCGAAACAAAGGTAAGAGGCGATATATTAAGAGCGCGTAGTATCTATAGGGGCAGAGAAGGGAAAGAGGAGAGGTAAAGAGGCTGCTGCAAATGGGGAATAATCATCCGATTCAGACTCGTTACAACGATTCATTCAACAACCTTGTTGTTGCGGTTGTGCCAGCGTTGCTCGGCCTTGGCAGCTTTCCGATGACTCTTTTCCGCTTCACGGCGCGCGTCTTCTAACGACTTCAGAAAGCCTTTCTCCACGGACGCTGCCGTCTCTCGCATCGCTCGCACTTTGGCCTCAGCAGCTGCTACCTCCTCTAAACCCTTTGCATGCTTTTCTTGCCAGGCCGCCGCTTCCGCAGTCGCTGCTAGTGCTCTCTGTTGACTGGTCTGAGCTGCATCTCGAGCCTCGGCCGCAGCAGTCTGCAGAGCTACTACGCGACCGACGGCCTCGCTTAAAGCAGCGCTCTGTTCTGCTTCCCGTATGGTCAGTTCGCGGAGAGCCGACTCTAGCATAGCGTTCGAAGCTTGCCCGTCTCCATTGTTGTTGTTATCGCTGTCGCTGCTGCTGCTGCTGCTACTACCATTGTCGTTTTTGACAGGTGAAGCCACCGACGGAAGAGGAGAGCTGGCGGCATTCTCTAGAGAAACATCTTCTTGATCCGGCGCTGAAGGAGACTTCGGTGGCGATTGAGACGCAACAGGAGCACCATTATTGCTGTTGTTGCTATTGCCACTCGCTTCCTCTGTGCCATCTTCGTCTGCTGCCTCGAAGGACTCGTCTGTAACTGCTTCGCTGCCATTCTCATCTACTTGTGCCGTATTCGAGTTGTAAATACTGCTATTGGAGGAAACCTCTTGAATAATTGCCTCTAGCGCAGCTGCAAAGAGCATGAATGCGCGCGGTGACTCGCTGAAGGAATCTGGCTCGATGATTGGCGGAGCGTTCCACGGTGGCCCGCACAGCACTTGGAGTGCGGCTTCCGCGTTGTAACGCGCACCCGCGTGGGGTGCATAAGGGCAAGTTTCTGGCGCTAAGCTGTGGGCCATTGCGAGGAGGAGGCGGCCATCGGCGAGCCGTGCACGCGCGAAAGGGTGCTGCTGCTGCTGCTGCTGGGCTAAACTTTCTCCCGTCCCGACATCCTCAGCCGCAGCAGCTGCCGCTGAAGATGTCCACAGCCCACTACCCAAAGAAGCATTGCTGCTATGGTCTAAACGAGCAGGCTCGGGGCGGCGCTCGGGTAATCGCAGGCCGAGGTAGGGAGGCATCCGGGCGTTGATCCGTTGAGAAAGCAACAGCGCCAAGGCACTGGCGTCGGAAGCGCCCAGTGAATCGCAACTTGAACCGGATGCCAACGCCCACACCTGACGCACAAACACACGCACGCATACAAATGAAAAAAATCAGCATATGTCCAAACACCCATCACAAAGACAAATAGAACAAACTTTGCAAGTGCGCATGCACTCCAAGAAATGAATAGTACACTTGTGTTACCAGGTCAAGGATCGCTTGAGGTTCGCCGGCAGCAACGTCAGGCGGTCGCACGCTGGCCAGCATCGGAGAGCACTTGGTGCCGCTGAGGCACGCCAGCAGAGCAAACACGTTTTCGACCCGTTGCGCGGGGCTCCGGGGCCCCAAGTGAGGCACCATGACTTTGCAGGTCGGCTGAGAGTAGTCGGCCAGGCGGCTCAAAAGCAAACCGGTGCGCAGTTCGCGGTACCTGCAGCAAAACAAGCAACAAAGTAATTATGAGTGCAACTAATTAGAGAAGCAGCTCGAAAAATAATGGCGTAGTTGGTTGTAAGATTGAGAGGAGCAAGAAATGATATGGCATGGAACATTCAACCAGATAAACCCTACGCTTCCTCACCAGAACACGGGCCCATCTACACGCTTCAAAGTCGACACGGCTCGGTAGTCTCCATTGTCTTCAAACAGCGCTACCATCCATTTGCCAAAGGTATGGCGTTCCGCGCAGCCTACTTCGCCTTCTGCTTCGGCTTCGCCTGCGGCTGGCAGCGCTTGCGTGGGTTTGCTCCAGCTTTTGTTGTTGGAAGCCGCCTCGCTTTGTTGCCGCTCTTGCCTCTGCGCCATGAGCGCGTCCCGCCGCTCACGCGCTGACAACCGCACGGGTGCCCCACCACCACCACCACCGCTGTTTGTGCTGCTCCCGCTCCTGCTGCTTTCAGCTGCTTCTGAGGTCCTACCACTGCTGCTACCGCGTGACGTCATGGAGTCGTCGTCGTCGTTGTCGCCGGTGCCAGCGTTACCTTGGCCGCGCAGCACTCCACCCACAGCGCTCACCGTGCGCCCCCACCACCCACGCTGCTTGGTGGCACCCGGCTGCAACCCGCCAAAAGACGGTTGGCTGGGGGCGCTGAGACGCGCTAAGGCATCGGCCTTGCTGGCGCGCCCTCCGTGACGTGATACCGAGGCACCTCGGCGATCTTCAGAAACACCACGAGTATCCTCAGAGGAGAAGGAGGGTGCAGCGGCAACACTGTTATCAGCCTGAAACAATTGTTCGCGGTAGGCAGGCGCAGCTTTGTCATCCTCGTCTGAGTCAGCCTCTTCGTCGTCGCTAACCGTTAGTCCAGTTGAGTCTTTGTCCTCGTCATCGTCTTCAGCCTTCTCATCGACTATGAGTGGTTCAGAGAGGCTAGGTGTGGCTGCAGCCTCGCTATTGTCATTCATGACTTCATCGTTACTGTTGACATCCGTTGCTGGAAGTGTTTCAGCCAAATTAGCTCGGGAATAATTGCCAACGTTGTCCTCTGGTTCATCATTAGGAGGCGTTTCAATAGCCTCGGATTCGATGCCTTCCGAGGTGGGCGCAGTAGGATCATTCGGGTGACTTGATACTACATCATCTACCAGAGCATCATCGTAGGACGTTGACAGCCCTTCAGCTGGGGTGCCGTCTTCCATTCTTCCCTATGCCGGGTAATAATGTCGTGACGCCGCGCCGCGCCGGTTGGTTGCGTTTTTTATTATCTGTACTCTGTAAGTACAGTACAAGAAGGAAATCGGTTTCTAACAAGTGGAAGTACCGAATTTTAACCCTTATTATCATAACGTGGCAACCTCTAAACACCCGGAACTACCTGTAGTGAGTACTGTGCTTCTGAGCTCACTGTGCATATATTATATCCTCTTTTTTTTAAAATATGCCCGTTCGTTCGTACAACGTTTGGAGGTGGGTAGCAGCACTCCTTCAGCGGCCTCTCTAATCCTGAAATATCGCCCTCTTTTTATTTGAACTCCCCACAGGGATTACGCCCGAGGTCCTTCACCGGAGGAACAACGGAACAAAAAAAAAATTGCGCTTTTGCTTAGCGATCGTCCTTCGCAGTCACCTAGGGCCTATGAAATCTTCTCCGTGCTACAGTTGGCTGCGCGTTCGGGTCCTGAACCAACCTCCCCCCCTTTTTTTTTAAAGCCGATTTAATGTTGCTGGTTAATATGCGTCTGGTCGAGCGCAATGTCTTCTGTAGTCCCATTATTCAGCCGATTGAGCATTGAGCATCCCCAAAAAAGACAAAGAAGCGCCCCTCCGCAAAATTATTGTTATTATTTAAGCGGGAACGCGGCAACGCAAGGTAATGCCATAGATATGCATTTACAAACAAGAGAAATTCGCATCTCTCACCTTTATTCGTTTCTTATATCCACCACTTTATCATATCTATCGCGTCGATGAATGAGAAGTACATCAACAGTCAACCAGAAAATAAGTTGAAATCTAACATAAAAGAATATGCTCGACAGGAAACCCAACGAGCTTAAGGTTCAGTTTATTGAACTAAATTTACAACGAAGTAATTGTTAACTTTCTCGGCTTCAATAAAAGCTTTGATAATATGCGGCATATTTGTGTATATGAAATGATTTTTGATGAAATTTTTAAATTAATTCTGAATGCTATCAAATGACAAAATTACAAATAAGTCAGCCGTGCTATAGATGACAAAAAATATAGAAAAACAAAGCAATCAATACAAAGGTCAACTTTTATCAAAACATTACTAGATATCATCTAGTGCTCCAATACTACAGAGCGTTGCTACAATGCGATCAGCCATAACCGGCATTAAAAAAACCGTGATCAAGCCTCCATTCATGAGTTCAGGAGCCAAATTATGACATTTGGATCTGCTAAGAATGTCAAGAATAGAGTTAAAAAGCAGCCGTTAGACTTGCGAATGGGTAGATGGCTCGATTATCGGTTGATCCATGAACCAAACTCGGCAGAACCCACTGCACAACTTCACCATACGCAATATGTCATAATTGTCGAACATAGTGACCTCAATGACAGTACTGAGTTATTTCTAAGGTGGCTGGCGCGCAAACTTCCACAATCTTTTCCTGATGAAGGTTATCTTTGCACTAATTATGATATCAGAATTTGGCCGCGCTTGACAGACTTTGATAAAAAAAGATGGGACTTCGAAGGTTCAGCTGGTACGCACCCGGAGCAATCAAGCAGTCAAGGCTGGCTCCTGGTCGATTTTAAATCACTTGTTCAAAGTGCGAAGACAAATTGGATACGCCAAATCTGAGACCTAACGCTTATTGTTTCGTTTTCAAAAGAGCACACATTT
>Ga0307979_1002481_pt1 | contig 12747 bp, 8 predicted proteins | sample OrgLakmetage1058_FD_201833 | JGI IMG/M metagenome (GOLD analysis project Ga0307979, IMG submission 201833) | Saline water microbial communities from Organic Lake, Antarctica - #1058 | ecosystem: Environmental > Aquatic > Non-marine Saline and Alkaline > Saline | place: Antarctica: Organic Lake...
GCAGTGGAGTGGGGAACGGGTCGGTGCTGCCAACGTCCGCGTCCTTCGATCCAGTGGCATTTTTGACTCTGGTCCACGGCCGCGCAAGTTTTGCTGAACTCGTGCGCGGCCGCGAGCGCTTGCTTACGCAGGTGTGTGTCGTTATAATGAACCTGTTTGGAAATGAGGCAAGAGTTGGTTGTTACTTAGGGATGGAATGTTTAGTTGGTTGCTTGAATTCAGTGCAAGGAGAAAGGCGCGGAGGTGGTCTTTGACTGATGCCGTCCTTGGTGAAATCCTCTAGTAGCGAATTCATTCTTGTACTTTCTCTTTGAAAACGTGAAGTGCGCGCGTGGATTTGCGGCCTGCCGCTAGTCTTGGTCGTATGAACGATTGATTGTTGTCTCAAACCTTCACGCTTCATTTGTGCTTCGTTTGCAACTACTTGCAACACTGAAAACTTGACAGGTGGGCACCCAAAGGGAAAGCTTGATGAGACTCGTGCGAGAGCATTTCGACACTTTCATTCGGTCCGCCGACTCGGTCGAGCATTTCGCGCTTGCGTTCGCGAAAGTCGACATTGGCGATAATGGCGATACTACATCCGAGCACCGCAGCATGCGCTTGTCAACGCCCACCACCTCTTCGGAGCAGCAGCTTCCTTCTGTTGTTTCTCCGTCTGCTGCCACTGCGGATGCACCTTCCACCGTGCACGCCAGCGCGCTTGGCTTGAGCAGCAGTGGCGCTAGCACCAGGTCTCGGCGGGGGTCTTTCCTCGGGTCGGGCGCGCAGAGCGCCGCACTGGAAGCGTCAGTCGCTTCGCTGGCTCGTGTGGACTTAATGGGCCTGCAAGATTTGGTGGCCATGGCGCAGACCGACGCCCGAGACGCGTTTGGCTTGCTCTTGAGCCGGGGGGCACGGCTGCGGGCGCACAAGCTCGCGCGGCAAAAGTTGGCGGGGTGGGGCGCGGGGGTGGTAGACGCTCCTCAGAAAATGGCGCAGTGCTTGGCGGCGACGCCCTCGCCGAAACTGGGGGAAGCGGTGGGGCACTGGCGCCGCGTGCGGCGCGCCCTCGCCGCGGCCGCGGCCGCAGCTGCTGCTGCCTCAGCTGCCGCGGCCTCTGCTTCCGGTGCCGACGGGCCGTCGGGTACTCGGCCAGCGGATGGACCGACGGGACAGGCGGCCGGATCGGTGGGTGTTTCCTCAGGCCGCAGCGGTCCTGGCAGCAGTGGTGGTGACGGCAACAACGGCAGCAGTGGCACAAATGCCAGTACAGGAGCTAGTGCGTCGATGCTACTGCGGCGCGTGAGTGATGCAGCTGAAAGAGAAGGGCTGAAAGTCCGCGCTGCACTACAGGCGGAACTAGCTGCTATGCCAGGAGAAGGAACGAAAGGTGCCCTTTCAATATCGAGTACTCCTTTAAGAGGAAGCACTACTGCCAGGGCAAGCACGATGCATCCCAATTCAAGGGGTATTCCCCTCAAGTCAAGCGGAATAGACGCAAAATTGAACAACAACAGCAGCAATGATCAGGCTGCAGGTGCGGTGCGGACCTCCCGGTTGTTGCGTGCTGCTGCGCTATTGGCGGAAATTGGCCCAGGCCTTGACACTTCTCACAGCAGCAGCAGGCGGCGGCGCAGCAGTAACAGCAGCACTGGAGTTTCAATGCCTCCAGTTGTAGCGGCGCCACTGCCGCAGTCGTTGCTGCCGCGACGCAAGAAGAAACCAAGAGTAAGCCCGCCGAATAGCCCTGTCCAAGGTACTGCTGCTGCTGCTGCTGCTGCTCTTGACTCGCCGCCGCCGCCTCCACCATTGTCTCCTGCTTCTCCTTCCTCACCACCGACGTCGCCGCCAGCGCCTCGAGGCATCTTTGGCAACGCAGCAGCAGCGGCCGAAGCCGCGCGGGCGCGCGAAGTGAACCGTGCGCGGCGCAGTGCGGTGGCGCGGTCGCCTCATTTGGCAGGTCTGCTGTTCCAGGCGAGCCACTTGAAGGCGGCGGCGCAGTCGGCTGCTCGGCAATTTGACAAGGAGTTAAAGGGAGGAGGCGACGGCAAAGATTGGAGCCAGGTTACTAGTCGACGAAGTGCGTCATCATCGTCGTTGTCCCCATCATCACCGTCATCAGTAGAGACTACGGGGGTGGTTTCAAGGCGAGCGCCTCGACGAGGCTCTTTGGCCATCATGGAACGAGCGGCGCGCACGGGCGCTGCGTTTGGCAGTGACGATGAAAGTGACGGCGGCGGCGATTCTGCCGAAGACGAAGACAACGACGACGAGAATAGTGAAGGCAGGAATGCGCAGGGAAAGAGGAAAGGGGTGAACAGGAGCAGCGTAGGAGGCCGAGGTCGTATTTCGCACAATGCCACTCATGACGAGGAGGAGGACGAGGGCAATGAAGCAGATGAAGTTGAAGACGAGCGCGCAGCAGCAGCTCTCGCGAGCGCGTCGACTGAATTGGCCGCGGCTGAAGAAGAATCCAGGCGAAACGCGAAGATTCAAGCAAAACTCAAGGTGAATACGCGGGTTCAACTCGTTTATATTCTTAGAATTGCTGATTTCATCGATGATTTTTTTTCAAAACTTCGACTTTACGCACTTATTTTCTCGTTCGGTGGTTATTACGTACCTGTTGTTGCATTTGTCCCCATACCTGCAGGCTTCCCGGGACAAACTTTTGGCGGAACGCGCCGCCGACCCGTCGGTTAGCCCGTCGGCCCATGCCGCTGCCGTCGGTAAGGAAGCAGCTGCTGCTGCTGCCGCGGCTCGCGTGGCTTCTAACCGACACACTGCGACGCAAGCTACATTAGGTGAGAAGGGCAATCAAGATGGTGATGTGGCATCGGTAGTGTGGAGTGGGCAGACTGACGATGAAAACGACGACGACGACGACAAAGCAGCAGGAGGAGATGAAACGGCTGTGTCACACCTCAGTAGTCAGGAACGCTTGGAGTACGTCTCGTCGTTAGCGAATGCTTGCCGTTGCAGTTTGCCGCTAGTTTGTGCGCTCGGAGGCCGCTTACATTGCGATCCACTCGCGTTGAGCACTGCCAAGTCCGCCCTGCCAACTGCCGCAAGAAATGCCTCTGCTACAGCAACTACTCGTACTGCTGTGAGAGCGTCCAAAGGGAGCTCGTTTTCGCTCGCACTGGGGGCGCCTGATGCGAACCACAGCAGCAACAAGAGTGGCAAGAACGGTTTGAATGCGTCAATATTCACGGAAAACGAGCCGCCAGCGACGCTTGCGGTGTGCTCGGCGTACCAAGAAGTCCACAAGGCGGCCGTTGCTGATTGCAACGGCTTGCTCATGAGACTGGTGGCGGAGCTGCGGCTCGCCGTGCTGGGCCAAGAAGAAGATGGAGAAGACCGAGGCAGTGACGCAGTTCCGGGGTCAAGTCGTCCTTCGAATTCTTCTAGCTCTGATTCTGCAAGCAATGATGGTAATTCTTTTGGGACAGCAGAAGCAGGTCAAGGGCAGCCACAGCAGAAGCGAGCACAGCAGATGCGCGGCGGTGCCCCCTTTTTGCAGAATGCCAAACAACAATGCCGGGGAGCTCTGGACATCTCGAGCTTGCGCGCGGCGCTGCCGGAGCTCGCAGACCTCTGTGCAGGGCTCCAAGCGCTCGATCGTGCTCATGCGGCTCAAACTTCCTCATCGATGGAGCTACAAGCTGCTGCTGCTGCAACGGAGGTTGCCAAATCCCAGAAGCAAATGGAGGAGAACGATAGTGCCGACGCGGATGGCGACTCTTCCATGCACGAAGGGAAGAGTCTAGACGAAGATGCTGAAAAGAAAAACACAAAAAATGGTGGAAGCTGCAGCGTGCTAGTTGGTGTGGTGGCAGACGCGCAACGGCTAGTCGCTAACGTGTTGAGCCGCGTCGCTACTGCTGCCTTTGCCAACACCAAAGCTGAACTAAAACGACAGGCAGCAACCATCATGTTTGGAACAACTCAACCCAACGACGACAGTACCCGTAGTGCAGGTGTCACTAGCCCTTTAGCGTGTGCGTGGGCTTTCCATTGTGTTGCTTCGGGTCGTGAACAGCAAGACAATGCGCGGCAGCAAGACTTACCTGCTCATTTAGCCCCTGCGGTGCAGGCAAGCCTTGCTGCTCTAACGATGAGCCACCATCACTACTCTTTCCATTCAACATCAAGCACTTTGACGCGCGACCATGGGCCGCAGCACAAGGCCTCAACAGCAGCAGCAGCAGCAGAAACACTGGGTGCAGCAGGCACCCTTCGTCTCCCCGAACTCCTGAGCATTGCTCTCTTGACGGCGCTTGACGCCTGCGTGGTTGGCGCACCTTCACAGGGTAATAGGAGTACTAGTGCGAGCAGTAACAATGGGAGTGTGCTTCGCGGGTGCGCACACGCCGCTCTCCAGGGCGCTCAGGCTTGCGCGCACCAAGCACTAGCACTGCTGCAGGTCGAGAAAGGTGCATCGGAGGCACTCTCTGCAGGCACCGCTACTGCTACTGCTTCTACTGATCTTTCTGCTGGAGGCAGTCCACATGCCCTTGCCAAGGACAACGCAAACTTGAACCTCTGGGATTTAGTGGGATTTGGAGAGCCACTTGATTCTGCTGGCAGGTTGAGCGAGTCCAGCAGTGACGCAGCTGCTGTTGCTGGTTTAAAGCGACGTGACCTCGTTGCCCTCATTCAGTCGTCTGGCTTGCCGGTGCCCCTGCACGCAGCTGGCTTGACCTCAGGTCAAGCATCTGCAGTGGTGCATCATGTCAAGCTGGTGCAGCGAAGCAAGGAAGTGGCGCATGAACGAGTGGAACACCTGGTGCAACTGCTAGGACGGGAAGCGGCCCTCGCGGCGATTGCTCGGGGCAGCCGCGCTGCCAACAACAGCAATGGCAGTAGCAGTAGCAGTGGCAGTGGTAGTAGCAGCGAGGTGAGCGAATCTGGGTCATTGTCTTCGATGACAAGTGCCGAGGCAGCCAAGCACCTGGTAATAGCCCACCACGACAGCTGCGCCCGAGAGCGCCGCGACACAGCGCAGTCCCGCCAAGCAACTCTGGCAACCTTGCTAGCAGTGCACCAGGCGCCTGCGGAGAGTGGCGCGGCGGCGTTATCCGAGCAGCAGGCGGCCATTGCCATTTTGGACCGTTTGGTAACAGCTGCGGACCACTCCAGCACCGAAAGTCTTGCCTTTCTTCGCCTCTTGGGAGACCATCAAGACGATGACGACGACGTTGACGAAGTAAATGACCCAGACCTGCCCCGGTTGAGAGCAGCGGCTGTTACAGCCATGGCGGCACATCGCAACTGTAGGAGCCGCAGCAAGAACAGCAGGGCTAGCAACGACAGCCACCACAACGACAAGGCGATGCTCTGCACCGCTGCGGATTGCGCACGGGTTGCTGCCGTGGTATTGCCTCAAACTGCGCAACGTCTCAATGACTTGTTGTCGCAGTCCTCGAAAGGATGCCACATGAATGAAGGAAGCTCCTCCAACTACTTGGTGGAAGAGCAAAAGGCTTTTGGATCCCTCGGTAAATGCATATCTCTGTCCTGTTGTCGTGGCGTATGCTAAGAACACATGATGTGGTTGACAAACTCGGATATACGCTATGTTAAAGGCCGTTTCTTGCTTCCCACACCGAATTATATGGCTTTTTCGTTTTATTTCATTCGTACTTTCTCCTTCTGAAGTTACTTAAAAATGTTGTTATCATCTCTCATTTTTTTGCGCTTGTATTTGATTCGACACTATATTAGGGGCTTGCCTGTTGGCGCGCCACCAATCCTCTCAATTGGCAGCCCTTCGTAAAGTGGTGCGGCACGGTTGGCGCCCCTGGCCAGCGCACATGACGAAGACAACGACCGCCATGACGACAACGACTTTGCCCCGAGTTCCCACTTTGCCAAGCTATGTGGCTTGTGTCCTACAAACATTGGTAGACGCCAATGCAAGTTTGGAAGCTCAATTCGGGGCTGCTACCAAGCGAGGCAGTTACACCAGCAGCAGTGATAGCAGTAGCGTTAGCATTCGTAGCAGCACCCTCCTGAACGATGGTAACGGCGATAGGAGCGGCGGCGGTGCTTTGTTTCAGGGCACTGCTGCAACTTCCTTCGGCCATCTAGCAGGCGCGGCCCTTCAAGCCATGATAGTCTGTGCCGAAGCTCGTCTCACTGCTTCGAGGAGCAGTAGCGGCAAAGGTACGGACAGCATGGAATCGTCACCGTTGCCCACGCCTATGACTCCACCCGAGGCGCGAATGCGTGCAGTAGAAGTCGTCTTCTTCACGGACGTTTTGTTGCCTCACGCTGTTCAAGCTTGTGCACAGAGCTCACACTCCCTCAAAGCTGGCATTGGTGCCCCCACCACCACCAGCGGCACTGCAGCAGGCGCATCCAATGATCCACTCAGTAGGCACAATGGCTCAGGTTTGGCGATGCAATGCGTGGCGAAAGACTACTTGATAGCACTAGAAGCGAGGGCGTGCACCGCTGGGGAAGCTCTAGCAGCTGCGGGAGAGGCATCTCCAATTCAGGTGCGCGAGCAGATGGCTCAAATGCAGGAGCATGCGGGTTTGTATATGGCGTGCTTTCCGTGATAGTTGCCAACAGCCGAGTTCTTACTTCCCCGCGGTAGGCTGCCTTGCCGAGGACGGGCTTCTAGACCAGTGTCAAAGCCCTCTTGAATTTGAATTAGCTTGTATATTAATCCGTGCGATTGAGCTGAGGCCTTTAGATCAAAGACTTGAGAACTTTTGGCCTAGGGCCCATAGGATAAAGAAGGAGGTCCGTAGTTCTAATCGGTAACCGATGTGGTAGATGACGAAAAAAGACAGAGGACAGAGCAATTGCAATAGGTGCATCGCACAGCATAGCTGCATATCGCTTATGCCTATGCATAAGTATTTGATTTATATTTGAATCTTGATTGCATTAAACTGCTGGTCTTTGCAATTGAGGAGTGAAATCCAATTTAAGCTTTTCCTCTCAAACTTGTTATTATGGCCATTTAGCCGGAAGTCAGCAATACAAATTTCTGTAGTGACCTCATCATGAACACCAACAACTCCAAACTACGTAACACCGAAAATCGTTTTAAGTCGTATTCGTCTCCCCTTCCAGTTGCTGCGTTGCTTCTGCCATTTCTGCTGCGAGCTCGTGTAAAGCGGACTTGAGTTCAACAGGATCATGTAGTTGCGGCGCACAAAATGAACTCTTGTCGTGTAACTCTATTACATTCGGATCTTGGCCAACTTCAGCTGCCAATTCGTCAAGCGCTTTACTCATGCCAACATCATTGATTTGGCCATCATGCGTCATAGAGGATTTGAGACCATCATTCCCTACTTCAGAGGAAGCTAATTCGAGTTTAGTCAAGAGAACAATGACATAGTTTGCTTTCGGTCGTTTTCCAAATTGTCTTGTAGACTGAGCGAATCGTGCCGTTTCTTTGAACACCCCGAGCGTCTCCTGCACCAACTGTTTGTTCGTAGAATACTGCCTCTGAGAAACACCAACAGTTGAACTCAAGAGTGCTAATGAGAGATTGGAGCGACACGCCAACTGAAAGAAGCCCAAGACCGTTGACGATGCCCAGACAACGGCAGCATCTGCCGATAGCACACCCTCTGGCGTATCGTTGGAAAATGAAACATCAGATATGGAGAGAGCCGACGTCGCATCCGCGCGGGCAGCAGCAGCTGATAAGGCAGCAAGTTGACCAGCAATTTCGATAGCTAAATTCCGCTGAGCACTAACCCCGCAGCCTCGCACCGCCAAATACGTCATCAAAAAGGGCAAAAAGAAGTCAACAGCGTCGTCTTTAAGGTCAGTGGTTAAGTTACTGCATTCATCAAGGGAGCGACGGAGGTGCCGTGCAACGCGCTCGAATAATAGAGGTGGAACTTGGGCAGCTTTTGCCAGGTTAGGCCACAGATGTGGAGGCTCGTCATGCTTGCAGATGACGCCACTTGATGATTTCACTGCGCTAATTCTAGCAGCCGAGATCTTCGGGTTCAAGGCCACGTGAAGTTTCCTGACAACGCGCCTTACGAACGAAGCCAGAAGCGGTAATGTCTTAGCAACTGCAAACGATCGCGAGTTTGGCGTCGTTGCCTCGTTATCCTCACGGTTGTCTGCGTACGGACTGGCCCCAATGCCATTTATAGCCGAAAAACTTACGTGGTATGTAGACCCTGGACTCAAATCTTTGACGGTGACGGGAAAATCAGAGACGCGAACTAAAAGCAACCGAGGTGCCTCAGGGGACGTCTTCGTGTCGATTGCTTCACTTTCATCCTCAAGGCTAGTAGGTGATGAGCACTTCTTGATCCTGATCTTAACCCACAACACAGGGAGTTCTTCTTCATCTTGTGAAGCCTGGGAGCAGCTCGGGTTTGAGCCAAAGAGTGGAGACACTTGAAACGGCGTGCAGATCTGAAAAGACCTAGAAGTTGTTCTCGCGCCCACCACGAGTTTGAGAATAGGGTTTACGCAACAAAGGCTTGACCAGGACGAGCATCGTACATAAGTTGGTATGGGTGGAGGACCAAGGTATAGGTTCTCAGTGCAATGATCTTGTAGCACTTTTGTCGTAATTTCGTGACGAAATAGCCGGGTGAGGCAAAGGGCTGTATGGCCATCTTTATCTCGAGCTAGCGCATTCGCGCGCCCATCCAACAATGCTTCCACGCATTTCGTATGCCCATGCAGGGCTGCAATGTGCAGTGGAGTTGACATGGACGTGGAAGTAGTTGCACTGGGCTTAGCGTGAGCTTCCAGCAACCACCGCGTGCAATCAGCGCTACCCAATGCCGCTGCATGGTGCAACAAGGTATAACCACTTTCCACGAAAGGATCTTCGCCCTCTTCCTCCAGGGTGTTGTCAACGGGACAATCCGCCCGCGTAAGCTCCATGGGGTCGGCACCTTCGAATACTTGCGCAAGTGCTGAAACGTCATCCGTCAGAACAGCGTCGAACGCAGCACGTGTGCTGTGGGCGTCAGGAGCCATATTCCAGATGCCAGCACTAGCTAGACTTTAGTAGAATGATACTAAATTGGGAATTAACCAAGTACCACAAGAAAGAAGCTTATGAGTAGCACTTATTAGTAAATAAACGTACGATGCAGCTCTAGAGCCAAGGCGACGGAGGGGCAGGGTAACGTAACTTGACCTCTACTAAGTTGTTATAACGTTATAACGGCTCATATATCTCATAATACTGAAGGTTTTGAAAAGCAGAAAATCAGACGATCATGATTCTGTCCCTCCCTGTTTATTGTGTAATAAGACAATACGGCGCCTACAGCCTTCACACCTTAGAAAACTTGAATGCACGAGCTCAACTCCTCTTGCCTGTGATTAGAAGTCTCAGAAGCGAGCTTAATTGCCATTCATAATGCCTAACGAGAATACAAGCACCATGGAAAGCCCAGCCACAGCGACATCGACAGGTTCAGCAGATTGGCTCTTTAAATCCCCCTCTGAAGGCGGCGGCGTCTCAGAGAAGGACCAAATAAGCGTAGCCTCGACAGTAAACACAATGGAGACTGAGGAAGCCACAGAAGGCACTCATGCAGAAACTCCCGGGGAAGCTAGAATGGAAGAAGAGGATGCAGTAGATAAGGCTGCGGAGGCAGGGACGGCTCCGGCGGCGGGAGATGAGAGCGTCGTGCCCAAAGAAAAAGACGGAGAGAAGACGACGACTGTGGAGGCATTAGAAGGCGGCGAGGATGTCAGCGGGAGCAGTAATACCGGGGAGGCGACTGAAAGCACTGCAGGCGGAGGGGAGCCTGAAGCAACCAAAGTCAAAGACGTGAAGGACACGCGCGTGGTTCGACTGAACCTCGACGAGCTGAACCCTCACTTGGTTTGCCGCCTGTGCTTAGGCTACTTCCGGGACGCCCACACGATCACCGAATGCTTGCACACGTTCTGCAAAGCTTGCCTGCTCAAAGAGTTCGACAAAGGCTTGCGGGTGTGCCCGCACTGCCGCACTGACCTCGGGCCGCACCCGCTTCACGTGATTTTGTATGACCGCACCATGCAGGAGCTCGTCCACAAAATCTTGCCCGATCTCGAGGCCGAAGATGCTGCTAAGGAAGCTGCATTCTACGAAAGCCGCGGCATCAAGCCTAAAGTGGTAGAGCGGCCAGCTGCGTCGCCGCGCAGCGCAGCGAGCGGCGGCTCTTCGTCTTCGTCTTCGTCTTCATCCTCCTCTTCCTCCTCCTCTTCTTCGTCTTCCTCCTCGTCGTCGTCGTCACCCTCGTCAGCGGGCGGAAAGCGAAGCCGCAGTTCAGCCGCGGGACCAGAGCCAACGCTGCAGCCGGGAGAAGCGGAAATGAACTACAAGCTGTCCCCTGATGCAGCTGGCAACGGTTCAACGACGAGCGCGATGGTGATGGGCAGCTTAGAGATGCCCTTTTTGCGCACGTCGGGCAAACTCAAGGTGATTTCGTGGTTTGAATCGTATTTCGTGGTATAGATGGAAACCCTGTGCTATGTGCATATGCAGCCATCTCCGTTTTCCTACTTAATCTTCAACATTAAAAGATACCTGTGGTGTGAACTGCATCCTTCCTTTTCTTCTTTGTGTTCTAACAAGGTGGCCCAGCTGAGGAAATACTTGGCTAAAAAGTTACCTGGTGAAGTAGAAGCTGCTGACGACATCGAAGTGCTCTGCAACGGCGAATCTTTGGGCCCCGAGCTTGACCTCTACTTCATCAAGTGCACACGATGGGCACAAGGTGACACTCATTTGCTACTCAATTATCGCAAACGCGCTAGCACCACCTGGACGTAACTCATGAAGCGAAAGCCAATTAGCTGTCAGCGAAGAGGTTGAGGCATCGAAATGTTTGTATTGGCATTGGTCAATGTTTTTGCCCCTCTTAGAGAGGGTGGGGCGTCACTTCAGGCAGCAGGCAGTGGAATTGAAATAGTGCCATGGTGCTCAATATTCTTCACCTTTACTCAGCCTTACACTAACCTAACGACAAGTATTTTTTCTATTGGGTTGTGAATTTTTCCTGTAATAACTAAGATATTACTAATTATTGGAATTGGAATTGGGTCCAATGACAATGAGCTTCGTCTTAAAAATATTTAAAAATTTAAAAGCATTCCGTATGTCGTATGTCAGACACGTTCGATCTCAACTAGACCTCAGATGCATATGATACAGAAACCGATATAAATACCAATAAATCATTCATCGTGCCATCAGCCACCAGCCATCAGACCTCCGTTATTCAATACATCACCACTAACCACTCACCACTCACCAATCACAGCTCACAGCAACACGTAACACGCCATTGCCATTACTGTTTATTTCAATTCTGTTGACTTGTCTTTCTTTACACTGGGGGAGTATAATCTAATCTAGTCTTATCGATTCTGATGTGTAGTTTGGTCTTTTGGAGGGTGGGATTGGGAGGTGGGAGGTGGGAGTGCCGGTTGACTTCGACTTCCGGTTGGCTTTCTGTCTTCTGTCCTCGGGGGGCAGGGCCTAAGAATTATTGATTCCCTGGACGTGCCTGTCTGATTAGCCTCTTGGACGGTTCCGAAAAAGCCATGGTTCCACCACCCTTCTCAAGTTGACGAGGATATATTATGTGGAATGCGAAATGTGGAATGCCTTCAAAGGATGGAATGATGGAATGCGTACAAACTTCAAACGATGGAAAAACAAACTATGCCCCTACGGGGTAGGTTTCGTTTCTCGTTTCTCCTCTGCCTTCCCCAAAAATATACTGTACGTTTGAACGGGGGTGCCAATGAAAAAAAATAATCATGCCCGATGACTCTCAAAGTTTGCATGCCATTTGTTCATGGCACATAACAAGCACATCTTAAAGGGCAGGGCCGGGAACGTCGCGGAACCTACTTGAAATAGAGCTCAAAGTTGACTATATTTGCCCCATTGTCCTCGACAAAAATTTACGTCACGACCCTATACAGGGATGATTGGTCCGACGATAATTCGTGCATCGTTCACTTTTTGATGAACGCGAGGTCGATTGCTAGCTTGTGAGCAGTCCTTTGGCTAACCCTAAGCACCTTTCGTTGCCACGTAACTCTTCAATCGTAAGACACGGCACTTTTCTGTCAATTGGATGAAACCTCTAGAGACGCACTCGTTGAAACTGAGGCGAATTGACAGGCTTTCAACAATGCAAGAAGTGCACCTCGCAAAGTAGACTGCACGAACATTTTTTCTGAATACTTCTGCCGAATGCGACACACCGATTTCGTGGAAAGCCATAAGAGATACTCACTCATTGATGTTCGGCAGTGACGAGTTCAACTACCTTGGTCGCATTTTTCACGAGCTAATAATATCGCCATATCTTATGTCCAAAGGGTCTTCCACATCTCGAGCTGTTGCGTCAAGTTTGCACACTCACGAAGACTGAAGTTAAGAAGATGCCAGCACTTTACTTCAGAAGACAATACTGAGTATGATCGTGCACTCTCGGTGTCAGTGGTTGCCCACTAATCTTGAAACCTAGCAAGCTCTTAGTAGGAACAAACTCAACATCAAGATCATTTCTGGAGCATTTACATGTAGCTCGACAGCTTAAAAATAATTCGTAGATCGCCAAGCTCTACACTAGGAACCAACTTCTGCTTGACGAAGCTTTTGACGATTGACAGCTCCGACTGCGCGGAAGATTGAAGGCAATAGAGCAGTGCAAGCTTTATTGCTTAGGCTAGCCATTTTCGAATTTTCTTGTGCACTTCTGGACGAAAAATCAAGCGTAAGTTTACTGTGGTGCTCTCGCTCAAACGTAC
>Ga0307979_1002482_pt1 | contig 12743 bp, 16 predicted proteins | sample OrgLakmetage1058_FD_201833 | JGI IMG/M metagenome (GOLD analysis project Ga0307979, IMG submission 201833) | Saline water microbial communities from Organic Lake, Antarctica - #1058 | ecosystem: Environmental > Aquatic > Non-marine Saline and Alkaline > Saline | place: Antarctica: Organic Lake...
ACCCAAAGACAAAGACTCACGTATGAAGTCAGTTTAAAAGTATATACGGAAAGGCATGCCGCTTTACACTTCATGGCGGTGCGACTACAAGCCCGTGCGGTGGATGCTGCGCCAAAATATGGCGCCCTACAACGTGATGAGGAGGAGTAAATTGCTCGACGGGTCGTAAACCACCGCCAAAGCTCTAAACTATGCACCACACTATGTTTGGGATCCCGGTTGCACTCGAAGCGTTTAAAGCTTCGTAGGAGGTGCTGGTCCGCCGCCCAGCACCTCCCGGCATTCGCCCATTTTTAGAAAACAAACGGTCAAATCTAATCCAACACCAACAAGGGCAAGAGTTCTTTCTCTTTCTCTCTCCGGTGGCCGTGGCCTCTGGACTCTGGAATCGAAATTAGCGACGGCTATCGGCTATTAAAGAACACACTTCCTTTAACTCAACAATAAACCCACCAGGTATGGATGGCGAAACTTACGAATTCTTTAATATGCTTTTTAATAACAGGGCAAACAGTCGAAGGCACGAGCCCCATGGCACCAAACAATTTTGAGCTGTGTCTTTCAAAAGAGTGTCTTCCACTGCCTGAAGGCTCACTGCTCCATCTCCTAAACCCAGTATTTACTTGCTGGCGAGAGGGTTCGTGGTGCCCTTCTTTTGAGCAATATAACCAACCACGTCAGCGTTAGGGCCCGAAAACGATTCGCCAAGAGCTGCTACTACCTTGTCGTTGTATGCCTGCCACCAAAGTTGCAAATGATTACCACAAGAATCACGTGCAATAAAAACGTAAGGTCTCGCGGGATGCGATGGTAAAATGGGGGATTATACAAGCAATGGTGGTTTTCAAAAGCTATGCCGAGGTTTCACGAGAGGGAAGTTGTGGCGTTCCGACCTGGGCCGCAGGCGACAGCTTGTAGTCGATAACAGGGAGGAACGCAAAGGTGGAAACGATGCGAATGTCGGCAATCGATGGCGAGGAGCCGTTGCCGATGAAGCCCGAAGCACCCACGAACTCAGTCATAATCTATTGCATTGAAGTAGAACAAAAGAAGAGTATACAATTAGAAATTAAGTGAGTTTCGGTAGCACACCCGTTGGTAAAAGAAAATTCAAAATTTAGGATTGTTACGAAGTATCAAATCTGCCAAGGAGCTTGCGCCTTTGCAATGACAGAACAGTTAGAGAGGGAGAGACTAGTTGAGTCAAGTCGTACCACGTTGATGGCTTCGTCAAGGGCTTTGGCGGCGTCGCTGGCAGCAGTCTCCGTGAGAGTGGCCGCAAGTGCTGCGGGCACCTTGTCACCTGCGGCTTCCACCGTGTTCCGGGTTTCTCCCGGCGACGCTGGGTCTGTCACGGCCAAATGTTATTGGAAACAAGGCACAACAAGAGGCGTTAGCAACGAGAGGTCCCAACATGAGGCGCCGTGGCCAATGATTGAATTTCATAGGAAAAAGACATTTGATGGAGTTGTAATTTACGTACAGCCGAGTGCTGGGTAGCAAGCTTTGGCGGTGGTAGGGTAAAGCGTGCAGCCGTGGAAGCTCAAAGCGCTGTACAATTTAAATAAATAAATGGGGTAGAAACTTATGACGAGTGGGGTGATAGGATGAATACATGAGTGAAAATGCTATTGCCGCCAATTTCACGAGTTCATCAGTTTATGGAAGCGCAGCAACTTAGGGAACTATCATTCGAGTCGGACCTGTCCACCACTGCGCGGCGGCCAGCCTCACTGACGGGTGGATACAGGGCGTCCTTGCCCCAATTGTTGCACAGAAATTGCATGATGGCCGTGCTCTCCACGAGCCCTTTCCCAGCGGCCGAGAAGTCCGGGTGCTCGATCATTGGTGCCACATGTGCCGCATTCTTCAATACAACAATGTCGACATGGCAGCAAAGAATAAAGAAAGAGAGACCGAAACAACGTCAGCTAGAAGGTGCACAAGAATAAAATAGAAACCTGGATCATAAGGAGTATTCATTATGAGCCTTGACTAAATCTTAGAGTAATTGTAGAAGTCTCGAACCTTGGCAATGTACTCCGGGGAGCGAGTCTTCCCCCACACCATGTCCTGTGGCAAGTGAAAACAGAGTCAACACGTCAAGGAATGACATATATTTTTGAAGACATGGCACTTGAAGATTACCTCTTCGTATGGGATCTCAGCGTAGCGAACGAGCGTGCGCACGCACACGCTGTTCACCGAAGGGCCCAGATAGGAAACCTGGGGAATGTGCACGGTCAAGGTGTAAAAGCGATCATCATAAACCACCGCTGACAACGCCGATTCAATCAAGTTCATAAATAATGAAGAATTATCACTTATTGACAACCCTGCACCTTCACGGGGACGGTGGAATGCGAAGCGCCCATTTTTGTTTGGAGTAGAGACAGAGACGAACAAACACAGCAACGTAAGTAAGTACTATTCAGATTGACACGTCAATGAATATCACGCAAGGTTTTGCAACAATGTGACGTGGTTTCGACACAGAAAACACTGAACGTGCGTACGTTCTGTTGTACAGTACAGCAGTACAGTGCCGAGTTCTGAGTTCTGAGTTCTGTACAGTACTGTTGTCATCATCAGTACTGTAGAAGCCACAAAAGGATCGCAATCATTTGGAGACGTTTCAAAAATGATGGAGTAAATGCCACATTCGTTCATCATTCGGCAGAGTTTCGCTGCATTTTCATGTCATTTTCAAGGTAATGAAGACAGTGGAGCTGGGCTCGACGCCCATAAAATTTTGATCTAAGGGACGGAGCATTTCAAAAAGATAGTTATTACACTTGAATACTTGAAACCGTTGCCCGCTTGCGCCGCTTGGGTGGTATTGATATTTACATGTTTTCGGAAAACAATTTTAGGTCAAGAAGTTTCACGCATTCATTACAGCCAGACCAACCGCTAACATCTTATAAATAGATAAATAGAGAACAGATATATTTTGAGAAATGCCCTATTCTCCATCAGCTCCTCCTATCGATGAAGATTTTTACTCTCATTCTCAACTAGAACGACTCAGTGAAGTCCCTAAAGATACAATCGCAGCAGATGAGATCATTGCACGTCGAATGGCCTTTGAAGAAAGCGAAGGTTATCGTTGCACTCAAAGAAGTTCTGACGTTGTGGCAACAACGATCCCACCAGGAATCAGTGCGGAGATTGAAGAAGGAATTAGGAACCTCCCATGTGAAGTGGCATGGTTCTTAGCAACTGCTGCGAATGAGGGCATTGACCTAAGGCGCAGTTACAAACGAAGGCTATTTTGCAAAGCGTCAGTTGTGACGCTATATTTAGGTTCGTCATCAAGCGGCAAAGTCTTCATATTCAGTCCCGCAAATTTGCGCGATGCTGGCTTCGTCTATACGAAATCGTTCACATCGTTTTCCTTTCAAGACATCGAAAGCGCTGCTCCCGTGGTAAATTATGAGCGAATTTGAGACGGACAGACCTATATAATACGCTCATATGAGGTATGCATGACATTTAAAGTGTCTGCAATTAGGTCTGCTTCAGTCGCATCGCTCAAATGACGCAGTGGAGAACGCCGCACTCGCAAAGAGGCCTTGATGAAAATATTTATGCCAGGTATGCCTCTCTCGGTTGTTGAACGAAGAGTACCTCCTTAATAAAAAAAATATCACATTTTAAGTTCTCGTTACAGGTCTTTCGTCCTTTCTTGCCGGGTGCAACGTACGAATAATCATGGCTCTGTGCGCGTCGCTCGTGTCATGCTAACTGCTCCTGACGTTGAAACGTGTTATCGAGTGTGCACTGCTTTAAATATGTGTGCGCAAAATCCCCTGCTGATTCATCATTTAGCTCGCCAACCGTGCCTTCCATCTCCAACTTTATCAAATTGTCTGTTTCACCCGATCAGCGAGGGTTTGATTTTAGAAATGGCAGACAATGCAACAACAAATGAACTAAGGATTGGAATGCGAGTGGAATTGAATTATTACGCCCATATTCAGATTCGTGCCACTGACTCATTTGGGAGACGAGGAACCGTTGTAACACCTGTGTTCGACCCTCATGGAAATTCTTTGTTTGGGGAGGGAATGTTCGTTATTGCTGTTATTGCAAGTATAAATGCCGAGACCGGACTCTATACACTTCAGTATGAAGATGGCCCATTCTATATATCATTCATACCAAGCATAACCAAGCCGAGGACTCTTCGGCTTTTCGGATCAGTGGCTTGCGAATTCATAAATGTCGATCGAAAGTACATTCGGGTAGGTAATCATGCATTATCTGTTATTTGAATGCACAACGTCTATTTATCTCAATGTACACGCCGTGTCTTCCTTCTTTACATCTCATGCCCACAGGTCGAACTCGCAGAAAGCGTGCGCGCAAGCACACCTTACTTCATGATATGCATTAGTCTATTACAAGTTGGAGTTTTCACCTGGTACCTGTTTTCGAGTGATGCATTCTTAGAAGCTGGAAAACCAACAATCGGGAGTCCAATGCTTTGGTTTAAGCTTGTTGGCAGGCCTTCTTCAGAGTTTGATTCCAACGGCGACTTCCCACAGTGTGATGATCTTCGTCCGCAATTATGGAGGTTCCTCAGCTACCAATTTGTTCACAACGGTTTTGTTCACATCACTACTAATGTAGTTATCCAGCTCATGCTCGGCTGCCCCCTAGAATCAATTAATGGATTCTTTCGAGTTGGCGTCGTCTATACAGCTGGTATATATGGCGGCGCTATCCTATGTGCTACGACGGACGTCTATTACAACGTTGTTGGGGCATCGGGTGGTGTGTACTCAATAATGGGAATGCATGTCGCAAACCTTTTGATGAATTGGAGTGAAATGAATCGCTCGTATTGGAATCATTGGGTCGTTCTGTTTATGCTTCTTCTTTGTTTTACGGTAGAGGTTTATGAGTCCATGTCCAATCAATTAGGCGAAGTATCAAATGCCGCGCACTACGGTGGATTTGTAACAGGACTCTTCTTGGGTCTTCTGATGTTGCGCAACACAATTCTGAAGTTTTGGGAAAAGTATTTTGTGCTACCAATTGCATTCATATGTGCGATTACGTTCATGTTTGGAGGTTCAATGTGGGTTTTCACGCACTGGCCTCCGGAGCACCTGTATCATTTGAACGAGAAGCGATCTCCACCGTGCTGTTGGCTTGCTGCAAGTTGCCCAGAACTTCAGGTTGATGATTACGCACTGTTCAACTGCCGCGCATCATCGGGAAGTAACGTTCTGAAGGCGGATGGGAAAGAGTTTACGACGTGTGCTGATATGTTGAATTATACCGCTTCTTTATATTCCGCAGGCAACAATAGTCAAGGTCTATAACATCGAAAGTAAGATCAAAAATGTGGTTTGTGTGTTGATGAGCGTAATGTAGACATAAATACATGTTTTCCACTATCCTAGGATCGATCTTATATTATATTGCAGATCTAAAGTCTATCCACTGCTGGTCTAAGTATTGGGGAATCTTGCTGAAAGTATGATTAAGGCAATGGCGTTTTTGACACAGGCCACGTTGGGCCGGAATTTAGAGGAACGCAGGCTAAAATACAGAGCAATTCTGCTTAAACTATGAACATGGAGCTAATCGGTCACACATGCCCGAGTGCTGGCTTTTCCTAGCATTTTTCTACGACAACCGAATATTATAGAGAACGCAACACCAACAAACCAGGTCGTAAAAATATTAAAATGGTTGGTCTCTTCTAGTATTTGCTCCGTAACTCCCCTTTTCGTATAAGCAGCTCTTCTTTGTATCCTTACCTCTTGTGCTTCTAGTGCGAACACTTCTGGGGCCTGTGTCAAAAACTGTCAAGCACCCTTATGCTCGCAACGGCTACGACGAAGAGGCCACGAGACCACTTACGACAGTAATATCAACCACGAGCCTGCTTTTTCAATCCGTTCCAAGAGACTCCATAGACGCCGACTAGGCCGTGCCCAGCGTTTAGGCCGTTAGTTACTATATCCAGCCCCAGCCCCCCCTCTCGGGGAGAGCCAAAAAATCTGGTATGTACAGGAAGCGCAGCCTGAACGTTGAAAGAGTACAAACAGATTAGTTAAGGTAATTTTGACACACGCCCCAGAGAGGGGGCGGAATTATGTTGCTGAGTGCGCCAAAGAATACTATGGCAGCAAGCAGTGAGGTGCGGAACGATAACCCTGGCTACACTTCTGGAGTAGTGGCGTGGACTGCGTGATACAGCTGAACAGGTGATGCGCCGTAAACTTTAGTCAGGCGCAATACCAAGACGAGAGGTGAAGGTAACGATGGGAAATGAGACGAACAGTTCCGATTTCAGCTGAAGGGGGATTATCCCGGTTATCGGACCCGGACTTCGCCGAGAAAGCCGACAGCCGCCACAAAAACAGAATTGTTTCTAAGCTCGCAAACCAGTGCGCTGAAAAGGCTATCTGCTTACCCCGGCCATTCTCCCTTCAAGTAAAAAAAATATCTCCTTGTGTATCCTTCGGAAGACGAGCTGCACGCGGCTGGCCTTGGGTCTCAAGACGGGGAGCGGGCTTCCACCATGCACACTTCCTCAACAAGTTCCCATATTTGCCTAATTTCGTGCTTAATTATAGCTCATATCGAGTTCAGCACCGGCTCGACTACTTGTTAGGCTAGCAGGCAGATATACAAAGCAAAGAAGCTTATGCTAAAAGAGGACCTAGTAGTACTAGAAGGGATCTAATCAGGTGATTGTGCTCATTTGATTAGCTCTTCCATGCTCTGAGAGTGGTCCTCAAGAGAAGACTTCCCGCCCGCGGATTAGGGGGCTGTTGTCAAGTCTCCCAGGCGATTCAGAAGAGGAGTCGCCCACCTCCGGGCATTTGCATGGCCCTTTTTGCGTGCTATTTTCTGCCTAAACGCGGCTTTGGCTTCCGAAAATCCGGTGTTATGAAGGGTAGTGTGTTAATTTTTTGTATGTAGATAGAGACCGGAACGGGCCATGGGCAATAATACCGGAGCACTGGGGCAACTAAATTATTTATGCTTTCTTCTTCATTTTTATGACACAGGTTCCGAAGGGCCGGAATTAGAAGGCTAGCACAAAGGAATTCAACATGTGTTTGCCTTAATTAAGACTTCTTTATTGTTATGCTATATTTTTCTGCATGTCCAGCAGTAATTGAGATGTACAGATGATGCAGTAGCAAGTAAATTCTTCGGGGCCTGTGTGAGATTCCAGAATACTGCACTACTGTAATGCTGTAATCGTCTAATTAGACCTAATTAGACTATTCCCTTTGACCTTCCCTGCGGTCCTGTCGTCTGTCGTCTGTCGTCCGCTGTGGTTCGTGGTTGCAGTTCTGACGATGTGTCCAAAACGGCACCGTCTCACGTTGAGGTTTCATTTCCAAATTGGAGTCAGCATCCATGGTGATGACCAAGAAAATGAGGCTCTTGGCACTGGCTTTAGCAGCGTACTCTTCGTCAGCGATTGTGACGCATCGATCGTCAAGTCTTCGAACGATGATGGCTCCGCGCCGAAAAACGTCAAGCGCTCGCCGGCTGGTGCGTGCGCAACCTAAAGGCAACTAGGACTTGTGCAATCGGAAACGAACCGAGCGTGGACAAGACTAGGCTGCCGTTTTGCTTTAATTGATATAACATTCATGCAGTGCATTCCCACAAACAATGCAACAAAGAGAATCTCTCACGGTAGTTTCATCGCGTATTTCTTTCTCGGGGATTAGGTGCCCATGGCTCGGGATTACCCCAAGCCAAACGTTGAGGACACAGACCCTTACCGTGAGGCAAATGCGCTCTCAAGCCGCTTCTGCAATGATCTCAAGGTGCACAGCACAGTGCTATTAATGACCCTAGATCAAAGCAGCCATCATTTATTCCAATATCTACCCTGTTTGAGACGCGACGTTTGATTATGAAGAGTATTATTCTGTAGTATCACGCTTTGCCACGCTTGGTTCTCATGCTCCGCTTTTTATTTTTACAGGTAGCACCGGGTCAAGGCAAATCTGTGGCAATTATTGGAGGCGGCCTCTCAGGCCTCGCCTGCGCCAAATACCTCTCCGAAGCTGGCCACAAGGTAGATAATATGGCACCTTCCGAGCTCACACTTCAGTTCTATAGTACAGTCCGGAAACCTGCTAGCTTTTGCATCTAAAAAGATACGACCTAGCTGCCATAATAATTGCGCTCATTAAAAACCCTTTTATTAACCAACGTGAATTTGCACTTTGCTTTTGGTTTCTCCCAATGACTCGCCTGAATCCTTTGATTTATTTTTCAAACATTGAACTGCTTTCCTACAGCCGACGGTGTACGAGGCTCGCGACGTGCTGGGCGGCAAAGTCTCGGCGTGGCAAGACAAAGACGGCGACTGGATTGAAACGGGCCTGCACATTTTTTTCGGGGCTTACCCAAACATCATGAACCTCTTCAAGGAACTCGACATCGAAGACCGCCTGCAGTGGAAGGTGTGTGATTCAAATCGAAGCGGCATGAAAATAAACGCGCGAAACGGAAAAGGCTAGACTTTGCATCACAAATTTGTATGCAGGAGCGCATGTGCATGGCTTCACACTGAATTCCCTATCAAATCCGGTGTGGATCACGCGTTAAACATATGAGCTCACTCTTACATCACTTGCTTCTGCTTTTTGACTTCTCTCATACTATTTGAAGGTGCACAAGATGATTTTCGCGATGCAGCAACTGCCGGGCGAGTTCACTTCTTTCGACTTCATCCCTGGCATTCCAGCGCCCTTCAACTTCGGGCTGGCCATTTTGATGAACGACAAAATGCTTACGCTCGGAGAAAAGCTTCAGGTGTGCGAGAAAGGCGTACAATAGCGAACCCCACACTTATCAAAAGTCGTTTGCTGAGGCGCGCGCACCGCAGTTCTGGGGCCCCTATCCGCCTAAAATCTCGTATCGTCACATTTATTCATTGTTCCAAACTGTGAAATGCATTTTGCTTTTTTGTTTCGTCGTCAGACTGCGCCGCCGCTGCTCCCGATGTTGGTGCGTGGGCAAGATTTCATTGACGAGCAGGACGAGCTTTCCGTGCTTCAGTTCATGCGCAAGTGAGTTGCACATTGATGAGGGAATCAAAAAACAGTTCAATGAAAATATTTGTTGAGGGAATAATTCCTGTGTCGCTCTTACTTTTATACTCTCTTCACTGCTTGCATCTCGTTTTTCCCCTCTCATCCCTCCACTTCTCCTCCATTTACGCCCGCTACCTCTTCTTGCTCACTCAGGTACAGCATGCCGGAGCGCATCAATGAAGAAGTCTTTGTGGCCATGGCCAAGGCGTTGGACTTCATTGACCCGGACAAGCTTTCCATGACGGTGAGATGAATTTTTTTTTTCAGAATATATGAACGCAGCTTCCTGAAATTGTCTGAAAAGGGCAGGCAGAGGGCGTCTTCTTTCGTTTTCATCTCGCATTTGCAAGGCCTTATTTTATAATACTTACGACTTCGATGGCCTCCACCACATGCTTCCAGGTGGTGCTCACGGCCATGAACCGGTTCTTGAACGAGGACAACGGCCTCCAGATGGCGTTCTTGGACGGGAACCAGCCGGACCGGGTCTGCGCCCCCATGCAGGAGTACATCGAGTCCAAGGGGGGCGCCGTGCACATGAACGCACCCCTCAAGGAAATCGTGACGAACGCCGACGGCAGCGTGAAGCACCTGATCATGCGCGACGGCTCCACGGCAAGGAGCCTTTTCTATTTTCCTCCTTTGAAACCCAACCTTGCAACGCCACGCTTTTTCTTCCTTGTCTTCTCCTCTTCCGGTTTTTATGCGTTTTTGTGCTCTTTCGTGATTCTACGAACATCCTCCTCAGCCTTCCCAATCCCTGCCCTTCCTTTCTTCTGTATACATGTTTCTATCTATTTTTGCCTTTTTTCATATTAGGTCGAAGCCGACATGTACGTTTCCGCCATGCCCGTGGACATCATGAAGCGCTACGTGCCCGAAGCATGGCAGCCCAATCCTTTCTTCCGCCAATTCGACGAGCTCGAGGGGATTCCCGTGATCAACATTCACCTGTGGTTCGACCGCAAGCTCGCCAACGTGGACCACTTGTGCTTCTCGCGGTCCCCCCTGCTCAGCGTGTATGCCGACATGTCCACCACCTGCAAAGAATACCACGACGACAAGTAAGCGATGCCAGCAAAATACATGTGCACACACAGGCATAGGCGTGCTACAAAAGCGTGGGAAAACCGCACGCACACACAGAGATAGAAAGGCTGTGCCTCAAATGTAAAGCCTCACTTGTGATTGATTTCTGTCAAGGCATATTTTTCTCACACGTTGTTTGTGTGTTGTGCCTTGCGACTCGAAGATCGATGTTGGAATTAGTGTTTGCGCCGTGCTCTCCAATCGCGGGCGGCAAAGTGAACTGGATCGCCAAGCCCGACGAAGAAATCGTGCACGCCACCATGGTCGAGCTTCAGCGCCTTTTCCCCACCGAAATCGCAGCCGACGGCTCCAAGGTCCAGAATGGAAAAACCCTCTTTTCTTTCTGTATTCTTTTCCTTTCGGAGCCGGTGGCTGCGACTTCGGTTGGCTTGAAGCATTAGCCTATCTCGGATCTCGAAACGAAGTCTTGGCCCTTTCTAAAGAGAAGATGCATGAATGGGGTTCAATTTGCATATTGAGAAAGATGCATGTGTCATTGACGGCATGTTTTCTTCGCAAAAAAATCGAATCTCTTGCCTTTGATACTTTTGCGCCTACTGCATGCGAGAACTGAGCTTTGACACTCATGCACTTTCGGCACTGTGCATGTTTTGATGAGCTGTGCCTTTTGTGTGCACACACGTGCTCTCACGATTGCCCTCTACATGAATGCAATGCCTTGTGGAGGTTTTGTCTGTATTTTTGTCCCGTCGTCATAACGCCCCTTCCTTCTGCACTTCTCCCCTTTTGCACAAGCTTCTTGAAGCGCACGCTTTATCGACGCCTGTCTCATCTCACAACGTGCATTACGTTCCCCCCCTTTTTTTGAAGGCCAAATTGGTGAAATCAGCAGTGGTGAAGGTACCTCGCTCGGTCTATGCCGCCATTCCCGGCCGCAACAAGTACCGCCCTTCCCAGGAGACCCCCATCGACAACTTCGTCCTCGCCGGCTGCTGGACCTCGCAAAAGTTCCTCGGGTAAATCTTTTATTTCTATTCGTGCAGTTGAGGCACCGTGTGCATGCGTACTCATGCTTGAGGAGCTGCGGGTGCCTCCTTTCTTTTCGTATTGCTGCTCTCTTAATCTTGCACCCTTTGAGTTTTCTTCTGTGTATAATTTGTTTTCTGTCAATTTCGTGCGTATGCTGAATCGCGCCCCGCCTTCTCAACCCTTGCCCAATTATCGCCTCTACCTTCTTCTTCTCAGATCCATGGAAGGCGCCACCCTCGCGGGCAAACTCGCCGCGCAGGTGGTGGCGGCCAAAGCCAAGGGCCTGCCCACGGTGGGGATCAAGCCGGTGCAGCAACACATCATCGACCAAGCGCCTTCGCACAAGGTCAAGCCGCCGCCGGGCGTGAAGGGTGAAGGCGCGATTGCTTTCGGCGCGGGCGCCGTCATGTCGAAAAACGACGAGGAAGTGCTCAAGGTGACCGACCCAGAGCAACTCGTTGTGCTCGGTTAAACAAGAAAAAGAGGAAAAAGAAGGGATTCGCGAAGGAAAATTCTAGGTTCTAAGGTTCTTCGGCAGTTGAGCTGTGTTGAAGAAGTGATGTCGGTGTGCTTTTGTTTACTGCTTACTGGGCAAGGCTACATCTGCGGTCTCATTCCCCGAGCATGTGCTATGTAGGCATCAAGAAGAAAATCAGTAGTTGCCCTTATGTGGAGGGTAGCTCCTTTCTGAATTAAGCGTTGTACTGTATTAACTCTTATATCTCCTATTTAACTTATAGCTGAGGTATGTATATACCAACATGGTCGATTTCGATTTTTAATCTCATCTCAGCGCGGACATCGGCATTGGAAAACAAAAAAGCTAATTGAAGTATTGAGTCTCTCTGAGTCTAAAGCGAACTCACGGAATCCTACAACATTGGCGAGTCGGAAGCCGAAGCCTTATTCAGACAAAAGCTTGCACGTAACTTACAATTACACGCAAATGGAGTCACGCCAGTGCTCAGGAATGGGCGACTCTTCTTCTTGATCGCCTGAAAGACTTCGTTGAAGTCTTCTCCTCTGCGGGGGGGAACTAAACAAAAACTCTTCTTTTGAGCTGTACTCTCAGAGCACGTGCCACTTTGGACCGCTGCCATCACTTCCATGGCCACTCGGGTATGTGCTCCTGATTAGCTCCTTGAGTTTTGTTTTGCGCCAATTCGCTTCTTATTTCAACCTGATAGCCTTCTAATTCTGGCCCCTCGGGGCTTGTCTCAAAAAAAGGAATTGCGAATTCATTGGAAGAAGCACTACATTCCCATACTTACTTAGGACATACCTAGGAGGTCTCGGCCTATAGAATTCGGAATTCATTTGTGGTAATGAGATCTGATACCATAAATCATGATGCCTATGTCTTCGTCTGTCACCACTCGGCTACCTCAAATCTCAAAATGGCAAGTAGAAAATTTTACAAATGGCTGCACACAGTGCGCTGCGCGGCCGTCGATTTCGATTTTTAATCTCATCTCAGCGCGGACATCGGCATTGGAAAACAAAAAAGCTAATTGAAGTATTGAGTCTCTCTGAGTCTAAAGCGAACTCACGGAATCCTACAACATTGGCGAGTCG
>Ga0307979_1002483_pt1 | contig 12742 bp, 14 predicted proteins | sample OrgLakmetage1058_FD_201833 | JGI IMG/M metagenome (GOLD analysis project Ga0307979, IMG submission 201833) | Saline water microbial communities from Organic Lake, Antarctica - #1058 | ecosystem: Environmental > Aquatic > Non-marine Saline and Alkaline > Saline | place: Antarctica: Organic Lake...
CATACGTGCGACGTGGCCAGCCCAACGAAGAATCCGATTATGAAAGTAACTGTCGATGTCAAGAATGCCCAAGCGACGGAAGAGACTCGCGGAAGTGATATGGTGGCGGAAGGTCTTACTTACGAAATCTAGTAACCCATCAAGGGGCGGGGGGGGGGGGGGGCTCAGTACATATAAAAATTCAGATGATAATATACTCGAGCGCAGTTCGCCCTCTTGCCATTAACAAGAAGGAGGCATCTGGGGCTTCAAGTGAATTCCGCTTAACTTCATTGGCGCCTCTAGAAGGTCTACATGGGGAAGCGAGCGCTTCCGCTATTCTTGAGTTGTGGACTCCGGATTTCGCGCTCATCCTAATTTTTACTAAACAGCACACGTGCGTTGATTAACCGAAAGAAGTTTCTTGAATTGAGTACTGCCTACGTCTGTGAATCTTGATGGTAAATTTCGCACAGGGCCGATTGGCGTTACGCAGCATGGCCCATAGCAAATTTACCGAAAGTGAGTTAATGCATGCGCATTATGTGCTTGCTCAATACAATTTTTCTTAGTACGGACATACAAGGATTAAATACAAGCCCAAAGGGCACAGCTACGGCACAGCTGCCGGTGCTATGGGGCTAGAGATATAGCTTCGTACCGAAGGACTGGATTGAGCATCCAAACAGCCAGGAGAAAAGTATTCCATAAAAAATTAAGGCCCAGGGCATTATTAATGGACTCGAAAAGCATAGAAAACATTAAAAAGACTTGATAGAAGAAAATGTATCAAAATAGTGAAGTCCAGGCGACTCCAAAAATGCACACCAAATGAATGTACACGAGCAGTCTGAAAGATTTAGCAGAATCCACTAATCCGTATCTGACGTGCTCTAAGGTAATGGTAATCCGACAGCCTTGAAGTTGTTGGGAGCAATAGTACCGATTTCTTTATCATGCTTGCGATATGTGATGTTTTGTTCACCGTAAGGACGACAGTGCCCCATCTGGATCCTATACGCACTTCGTGCGGATAGTTAGTCTATTGGTTCCCGCACTCTTCAAAATAAAGCGCATGGAAATTTCCGGCCCGACGTAGTCCCATCCATGCCCTTGGATTGAAAATAGTCGCAATAGTTAATACAGTGTTGCGCCGTAAAGATCCGATCACATCGATGAACGGCAAGTCAAAACCAACATTGATCTTGCCATGATTTCAAACGCGGTGCCACCACATGCTAGGAAATAAAAGCACATCGCCAGGATAAATGGTCACTTTCATGTCCGGCTCTGGAAATGTTATCAATTCTGAGTCAAATGCCAGGTTGAGACGCTGGCCGTATGGTAGCATCCTATTTGTTGGCTCCCAAAAGTCCCATCGCTTTTCACCTTCCACCATGACAAAAGCTGAGGACGTGGCATCACAGTGTACTTCGCTGTGGGTGTTGTTTTGCGACAAAAACCATACGGAACTGTTGCTGCCACGTTCAAATATCCATGAAGTGGCGTACGCAAGGGGGTTCCAAAGTTTCATACATTCTGCGACTCCACTCTGGTGCACCAAACCTCGGTGATCATGCAGTGCGCGAGCGTAAACCTTGGACGCTTCTGCTGCTTCTATTTCATCCACGACTGAGTCAAGATGACGGCGCTCTCTTGAGCGTGCGTCATCCGTGTCAGTAAAGACACAAGCTCTGTCACCCCCATATTCAGCTCGAAGCTCTGCACGGGATATTTTGGAGAGTGAAGGAGGCTGAACAAATCCTCGCAGGACGACTGGTTCAGTTGGCATTCTTGAGAGGTCGTTCATATTAAAGATTTCTCTCATTTTTTTTTCTTCAAATCGAATACTACGGCGTCCGCCCAGCCATCCAGTCTGTCTTAAGAGTACGCCTAATTGTTCTCGAAAGAGGAACGCAATTATCCCCAACGCAAGTGCTGTGAAGTTCATTACACCCGGTGGCCCGGTGGCTTCGGAAATCAGGTAATAAGAATAAATGTCGGAGAAATCTACGTGTCACGTGTCACGTTGTCACATTTGGTGTGTGACAGTTGCATGAAAATAACTGCAGAATCAACACAGGCACGATGGCAATTAATTTACAGTCGTCGTTCTATAGTGTGATCAAAAGACAAAAGTTGATTGATGAAGCAGAATTTAAGTTACTGAATATTATAGATTAATATCTGATATTTCAGACATTCTTCAAGCTTTTTGGTGCACGGAGAGCGGAGAGAGCCAAAGTATAGTGGCGGTCTATTAAACCACCGTACAGCACACAGCGAGTAAGTATGCGTATACAGATACGTCCCTACTGTAGGATTACAGTGGGGTTATGGCTTAGGGTTAGGGGTAGAACAATTGTTAGGGTAGGGTTTAGGGTTAGGTGCAGGGTTAGGGCTATTTCGTACACTCAAGCCCAAGCCTGCTCTGCCAGAGCCTGTGGCTGATGCCGGTACATTTTTTTTGAATGACTCATCAGAGATCTACTATTGTTTGTAGTAGTTGCTCGGAGCTCAGGAGCTCCGCGAGGTTGACAATTATTTGCCGAAGGATATACTCAAGCGCAAGAAGAAGCATCTGAGAGAAGAGTAAGATCACTGTTACAAACCTTCACGATTGAAGTCTCGCTACTAGAAGATCAACCAGGTTTATGATAGCTTCCGCCCTTTCTGTTGTATGGTCACACCCTGTTCGGCGCAACAAATCGATAATTGCATCGGCCAGCTCCTGCTTCTCTTCTACCTTCTACAATCAGCGCAATTCACGTGAAGACCTAGCTGCAGTCCTCAGAGTTTGTCCACCAGTATCGGAGGCTGAATTGAAAGCGGCTTTTATTCGCCGAGCTAAAGAATGCCATCCAGATGTGAGTCGTAAGTCACCCATCGAGGCTAAGCAAGAATTCGTGCTGGTAGCTAAAGCCTACAATGCACTCCTGGAGCAACGCCGCACCCCAGCGAATCCGCATGCTAGGTCGCGAAGCGAAGCTGACGTCAAAGGCTTTTCTTCGACTGAGGACGTCGCTGACTTTGCTCGACGCTCACGCGCTCGACGCCAGTCTACATCGGGAGCATCCCAGTCACAGAGGTCTCGGAGCAATCGAGACATGATGGGTGGGGCTTCCGTTGGCGATTCCATTGTTGACCTAGAATGGTGGCTTAACCTCCCGGTAGAGCTTTCAGCGGCACTTGACTTCGCCTATTGGGGCCCACACTTCGAAGTGAAGGAGTCGCCTTCAATATGGGGCTTCCCGTATGCTTTTGAGGCGGAGCATCGTGTTCACCCAGATGCCTCCGATAACCTGATGGAACTGGTACCTAGAATTTTCATTACATGAGCAATAATCTAGCTTGAGTATATGTGAACTGCATCCCGTGTATTCGAACTCATACTAGCTAGCTTACATTTTATCTTTTTTGCTGCCTTCTTAAACAGGTGAGCGGTCGCCAGGTTCTTGGCTATGTGCGCGTTGACTCAACTCCGCGAGTCGAGGACATCAGTGCAACTGACAACCGTAAGCGGCTAAGATGTGCGCCTGCCTCTGATTCTGAAGGTAGCAAAAGTAGCCGAAGCAATGGTGGAATACGTGCACGGCAACCGCCTGGGCTTGAGCTTGTGTTCATGGGAAAGCGAATCGCCATTGCCACGGTCAAGCCTGCGCCGTGCCATCTCGCTACAGGCCACGTTGTGATAACTGTGCAGAGTACGGATCCTCTCGAAGACCCATTCGACAGCAGTAGTCGTAAGCAAGCGCCCTTTACTACCTTGGGCACAATTCGAGGCCTACCAGATGTAACGTGGCGCGACGGCGTAGCATGGCATGAGGTAACAGCGTAGTAGACTAGACTACCAACACATATTTTAAGAACACCTGGCAATAGTGAGACGTTTACAATAAGCACCAGTTCTCCTATGTGTTTTGGTTGTACGCGCAATTTCTCCTTTGTGCTACGGGTGCATTAATCATGTAGGTTCGAGACTCTTCAGGAGAGGCGCGCGGTCATGTAGGCACCTGGAAGACGCCAGGAGTTGAACGGTCGGTGTGGTTCACTGCGGGACATGCTGGAGAATCCTCTTCAGCTCATTCAAGCGACCAGCAGGGCGGTGGTTTAGCCGGTGCTACTGCTAGAGCCATGGCCATGGGCTTGCCTCTCATTGAGTGCCAGGTGCCGAACTGCTTCGACTGTGCAATCTTCGTTTGTGTTCTGTCTGTGCTGAGTCCTGCGATAGACCTTAAGAGCCTAGACTTCATGGCTAATTTCATGTCTTACTTCTTTGTTTCCGCTGTGCTTCGTCGACAGGCAAGTCGTGCTTGGTTACCGTCTCCCGACTTATGGCTTTGGGCGCCGCGCTCAGAGCAGCACGCACGCGCGTCTTCTTCGTTTGAGATTGCCAAAGGCTGCGGGGCAGGCAGCGCAGTCGCTGCAGCTGGCGCAACGGGCGGAGACTTCGGCCCCTTAAAAGAAAGCGGAAAGCGACTGCACCCCGCTCTCTATGTGTTCTTCAGTGCTTACCGTGCACTTGCAAAAGAAGCTGCAATGAAGAAATCGTAAAGCATGTTGACCCACGTGCCTAGGAGATACAAGATTGCTGTATTGACCTACTAGTATGTACATATATATGTAGTCCACACCCAGCCAACTAGGACAGAGCAAGCTTTAATCACAAGAAGTATCCACTCCCATTGCGCAAGGCGTTCAGAAATAATTAACTATTAATTTATCGGCAGCATTCACAGCTGTAGTGCAGTATCATTTTGGATTTTGGATTACATGGAGGTGCATGGTAAAAACCGGTTTCTTGGTCCTGTCCTCAACCACGGCCCTGTGACCTATGACTCGAACCATGAAGAAAAGTAGAAAAGAAAGGGCGTTTTGGTGTAATTACACCCATTTTATGGTATTCTAGGTCTGATAATAATTTATCAAATAAAGAATACCAATCTGGGGGGATAATTAAATTCCTAAGTATAACTGTATCTAACCTGCCCTCATTGGCATCAACGATGTAAACCTGTAGAAATCACGATTGCTTCAACGTCATGAACCATGGAATGTTTCATAGACCTCTGCCCAGGTACTCTCCGACGTGTGCCGCAACTTGAGCGGCATTCTGATCGACTGAGACAGCATTCTTCTTTTCTGCAGGCGTGATCGAGGAGAGATGCACAAGCCTGTGCTTCACTTCTTCTTCAAAACCCGCTCCATAGAGCGCTGAATGGTGGTGCGGCGCATGGATCCGTCCCGCAACATGAAAGGCTCCTCCTCGGAATTGATCGCGTTTCCACGGCCAGTGCCCGGGGCTAATAACTTCTTTGCCACCTTTAGAATCAAAGTTATTGAGCTAAAAAGCAGACGACTTCTAATGCAATGCAACGTGAAGAACCGAAAGGGCAGCTTCGCTTACCTCCCACAACATCGTTGATAATCTCGAGGGAAGCAAGCCAGAAAGCGAGCCCTGCTGCAATCATTCCGGCCCAACCACCTGCTCTATCAACGTTTTCGTCTTTCACTCCGCCCGCAAGCAAGAAAAATGCCAGGGCTAAGAAAAAGAACAAGGCGCTGATTGTCACCTGAGTTTGAAAGAAATAATGATTTTAAGTTCATAAATGATACGAGAGGTAATAGGTTGTCAGCAATTCGAAAACAGAAGTGACAAACAGGTGTAATGTTCAATTACATTGATTACGAGGGTGCAAATGAACATCACTGAAGTGAAAAGTCCCCAAAAACATAGAATTGCTTGCTCAGCCTCTGGGTCGATGGGATAGAGGAAGACAAAGGTGTTAGTTCCATCGTTAAAATAGCCGGCCACGCTCGATATGATTCCAACAGTTCCCAAGCTCATCCAAAATGAGCCGAACATGACAAAGGCCGTCAAAGCAAAGACATTGTTCCGATAATATTCTAATATGCCCGCGATGAGCTGTGCAAGGCCACCATTGAATAATGCGAAACCCCAGACCATGTGTTCAGTCCCAATTTCACTTGCCGTCGAAAGACCAGTCAACCGCGTATGCCAGCACATTAGTAAAGCAGTGGTAATTGCAAATGCAAACAAACCCAAAGGCGTTGGATTTGCAATGGGTGGATTTAAGTGCGGAGCAAGATCACGCAATGCTTTGACAACAGGGTCGACAACTGAAGCCTCCATGGCAATGAGGATCTTGTTTCTGAATTCGAAGTAGTCATTTCTTTTCAATCCTCAATTGCATTCCTACATTTCGCTAGATAATCTGGTACTGCAATGATTTTTTGGGTCATCTTAACTGAACAGAGCATTTCAATTTCAATGAAAGCATCCGTCATAACTGCTGGCTGTGGGAATGCACTAAAATTTTACTCAGATCAGTCTTGGAACAATATTGCTCCTGTTTCATCTGCGCAGCGAATCAATTGCAACAATCGGCCAAATACATTTTCCACCAAACAAGTAAAAAACACTTTATTAATTGGTACATCAACGAATTATTACAAACTTTACGAGGCATAATAACAGCGTAGTTTTTGCTCCTTAATCCTTAATTCGCCCTTATAGACCTAGTCGGATATAACCCGCCATTCATAATTTTTAATTTCTTCTCTTGCGCATACGGCGCCTTAAAATATTTTTTGGGTCCGTCTACTTCTTAATTGCCAATTGGGCACTTCTTTGTTTGTTTTGATTTGGGCTTTAACTGCAATCCGCAACTCGAATGCGATTTCGTTAGTGTATAATATTATAACATGCAGCTCAAGTGCATTCCTTAAGTGCCACTCCGTGACTACTTCTGTAATTACCTACTAGACGTACTTTCTACTTGTTTTATCTGTGCGGAGAGTTCATTGGTATTAACCAGAGATGACTAGACTAGGCTGAATGGAAATCCGGATCACTGTATTGCGCGCGTCGGCTCTTGGGAAAGGTGGCCAGTACTCCAGCTCCATCATCCTTACTAAAGACTCCGCTGCCTTCTTCGCTTGAAATAACATTTACTCCTGTAATGGGGATATTGGAGGTATAGCTGGAGATCCGTACATCACGTGCTTAGAGCGGCAAACCAGTCGTTGACCGAGCGAGGTATCCGTGTGGTGGGTCGAGACCAGCGCTAGAACCGCCGACCTTATTATCATCTCCATCGATACCCCGAGACATGATCCCAGCTGACCCACCATCCAGGCCAGCAGACCTGTCGCCATAATTTGTGCCAAGCATCGCAGCATAGTAATCGCCCGGCACAGCGCCGTAGTCGCCTCGGAAATTGCCCTGCTGGTCATAATCTCCGCCAAAGTTGCTATGGTCATCTTCTTCGTCTTCGTCGTTCTCCCCGTCTTCGTCGCCTATCCAAGTCGGGGTTTGATACCTTTCCATTGGCGTTATACGCCCGTTGTCGTCACCATTATTGTTATCCCACTCCCCGTCGAAATCTGCTTCGCTCCCATTGGCTGATTCACCGCCACCGCCGCCGTAACCCAGCGCTAGCGGAAGCGGCGTGCTGCCCTGGTGATAATTCGGGTTGAAACTCGCTTGCATGGTGCGAATGCGGCCCATTTCCAGGTCGTCCACGACCGCGCGCCACCGGTACCACGCCGCCGTCAAGTCGTTGAGCCGTTGGACTTCCAGGGCTTCGGCGTGGGCCGCTTCCTGCTCGGCGCGCACCCCGAGGGAGTAGTACAGCACGTCGGCTTCGGTGGCTTCGGCCCGCGCGGCTTGCCGCTGGGCTTCGGTTCTCAGCTCGGACATTTCGTGCCGCAACTGAGCGGCTTCAGCTCGACTGAAATATAATACGTACAAAAGAAGAAAGATTTGTGAGAACACAAGGACACATAGTAGTAGTATGTGAGCAGTTGGATTAAACTAAGAGCTCAAGAGCAGGATCAAGGATACATAAAATGTTCGAAAACTGCAAGCTGACCTGTCATTGAGCTGTTGCTCGAGCAAGGTGTTGGTCGCTTCAGCCGCTTCTGCCCGAGCCGCGCTGCCTGCTAACTGAGCCGCCACGTCGCGCAGTTGCTGCAAATCAGCTTGGCATTCTTTCACTCGTAGCTCTAAGACGTCTCGATCGACCTACAAACAATTGCGCACGTTGGGAAAAAAAAGAAGAGGCATGCAATGTGAAGCAAGATGAGTATGCTTCTTGTTAATTGTCTTGTTATTTGACTTGCTGTCCTATTTCTGTCTTGCCCTTGCTCGTTCATTAATCTGTGGGTTAAGAGGAAGGATGAAGCTAACCTTCACAGAGTGCAGTTCCATTTCCAAATTTGCGTTCGCGTGCCTCAGCCGGGACAGTTCCCCTAACCGTTCTCCCTGGGGCACGGGCGGTGAGTCGGCAGCACCTGCAGTGCCCATGGTCGGCAACAGCGAACCTCGCAGCCGGTCGCGTGAGGGGGTGCCTGGACCTTCACTGCTATTGCTGCTGCTAACGTTAGTACCGCGTGTTGGCGAAAGAGGCGTTGCGCCGTGGCTGCCGTTGTTGTTGTTGTTGTGATTGCCGGCGGAGTCAGGCGCAGTCGCAGCACTCGCATTGATGGCTACGCCGCCTTTCTTGGCGAGGAAGTCCGTAAGTTTAGTGAGCCGCTGCCGAGGATCTGACACTTCCAGGCCTCGCATCGACGCTTTCCGAGACGAGTTGCCATTGCCACCACCGCCACCACTGTTGTGGCTGCTGCTGCCAGGGGCACCCGCAGCCACCGGGGCTGGGGAAGAGAAATTGAAGGAAGGTGAGCCTACAGGGCCGGGAGACGCAAAGAGGCCTGGCCCGGTGGGGTGTTGGCCAATGCCGGCCGTTGAGGGCGTCAAGCCACGGGCTCCTGATTGGCTGGAGTTTGGGGTAGCTGGAGTGGTGGTAGAGGTAGCGTTGGGCGAGAAAGGCAGCGAGGACCGCGGGGCAGCGCGAGCCTGGGTTTGGAAGTTGGAAATGCGCTGCAGAAGCTTCACGGGGTCCTCGAGCACCTGGATGATAGATTTAAGGCAAGAGGGCGTACGCAACGGTGTTGTAAAATAGACGAGAAATGAGCACGAAAGTACTTGAAGAATGCACAGTGCTCTGCACAAAGTGAGGGCTTGAGGATTATGAGGTATTACGTGGAGGTGAGCAGCAACAACCAACCAACCTTGTCAATAAGCCTTGAGTTTACGAGCTTGCGAATGGGCGCTCCGGGAGCACGAGTAGCCGCGCTCCGCAGCTTCTGTAGCCGTTCCGCGTACTGCAAGGTCTGCAGCGATTCCTCGTAGCATTCAGCTGCAGGGCTCACCTGTTGACAGTAGACCAGGAACACAATGAAGACGAACAACGAATGGTGGGGATAACAAGGGAAAAGAAAATTAGCGCCAGTATTCTTCGTACACTCTAGGCACAAAAGGGCAACAAAAAGGAAATTGCGTACATGAAACCACCCAAATTGTCCCACAAGTGTTCCATCGCCTCAAACAGTTGTTGTCTGATGCATTTACCGTGCCGAGCATGACCACATGGGCGTCCATGGCCAAGCCTTGCTTGAGGAGCCAGGTCATTTTGGACTCGCGGAACGGCAAGCTGGCGGGCTCGTCGCCGCGGGCCAAGCCGTTGATGATCACGTTGAGGTTCGACAGCGAGCGGCCAATTTCCACGCGCTCGCGGTTGCGCAGCGCTTGCAGCTTTGCATCGGCAGACGACGGCGCTAACGAGGACGCCCCCGCGCTGCTGCTGTCTTTGTGGTGGCCGTGTTTCTTGGCGGAGTGCTTGTGGTGCGGCATCATTTGCGCGCGGTCCGTTGGGGCTCGCTCTGAGCCTGCAAGGTCGACCAGCTGAGCGCGCGTGGTAACCCCGTTCACTTCCAAATCCACGTTCACAATCACGTGGCCTCGGCTCGAGTTCTCATGGCCTTCGGAGGGCTCACTGTGACTGCCGCTGCCTCCTTTGGCCTTCTTGCCGTGCTTGCTTGACGATGAAGCAGCAGAATTACCGTGGGTTTGTGGAGTGAGGGTGTCTGCCGTAACACGAATGGCCGAGGCCAGCGACAGGAGTTGCAGCACCGAGTCTTCGCGTTCTTCCTTGGCCTCTTCGAGATCCACCGGCACCCGCTCCAAGTTCACGGCGTAAGGGCCGTTGAGCGGGTCTTCGCGGATCTTGAGCGGCTGGTCGGCGCCACTCCCCGGGCTCAGCAAGTCGCGGAGGCGGTCGTTGTAGACTTCCAACACCGAAAGCCGCAACGAAATGGACCTGCCAAAGTTGACCAGATTTGAGAGAGCAAGATAGAGTGAGTGGGGGATACACAGGATACATGCAAAGCCCACTATGCAACGGTAGCATAATCTAGTGTCTTTCGATGTCTCTTTTTTTTTATAATGTCTTCTTTGTTGGTATGAAGTCTTACCGAATGCCCTCCGCATCCTTGGCTTCATCTCCATCGTCATCCTGATGGTGAAACTTCATCGATTGGTGGAGCATGGCCGCGCGGTCCATGATGTCGAGCAAGGCCTTGGGCACTAGGCCAAAGGTCGCGGGGTCCGCCAAATGCAGACCCAACGGATCGCTCCCGAGCATGGAGTACGTTTTGCCAGACCCCGTTTGCCCGTACGCAAAAGCAGACACGTGCACGCCCTGGTGTTGATGACAAAAGCGTTGCAAGGAGAGGCAAAAGAAAGAAGAAGATTGAGGTTATTAGATACATCAAGAGGACAGCAACCGACGTGCACTTTGACTTGTCGTCCCTCATTCTCATCAATTGTTGTGTACGCAAGCTGCCGAGTCTTAAAAGACGAACCATCTGACCTGAAACAGCGAATCGACTAGTTGCGACCCGAGTTCCTTGTAGAGCTGGTCCTGGTCGCAAAACTGCCCTGCACCACCGCGCTGCTTGTTGCTTTGAGCTGCTAGGGGCTGTTGCGAGCTCGAGGAGTTCAGAGTAGGCATAGACCACAGGGTGGCGTTAAACTCAAAGGGCCGAGCCCAGTCAGCGAGGTCCAATTCAAGCTCAGTCCCAGAAGCCGCCAAGACCTGACAAGACATAATGAATGCTCGTCATGGTGAAAGCAGCGAAAGTAGATGAGAAACAACAAGGAAGGAAAAACTCAAAAGCTACAATACCCTCGCGTAATCTTCTCACGGTTCGTAAGAGAGCGCTCACTAATATAATCACTTACCATGTCGGCCACCAGCTCGCCCGAAGCTCCGGGAAACACCGCTGGGTTCACTAGGAGCAAAGTCTTGCCTCGCACCGCCAGCACCCCTCGCTTCTCGCCGTCTTCACCACTTACAGCTCCTCCCTCCGAGGATGATGATGGCTCCACTTCTTGTGGCGTCTCGTGCGGCAGGAAAGGACGCACGCGCACTGCAACAAACACTTTTCGGCGGCGCTTGTTGGCAATGCGGTTGCGTTGGGCAGGGCTCAACAGCATTTCTTCGTATTCTTGCTCCGCTGTGGAAGGCTTGAATGGCGACGCAAACTTGCTCCCAGATTCGCCCGTTTGCGCTGCTTCATTCTCTTCGTCGTCGTTCTCATCGTCGTCATCATCCATGGAGTCCTCAGCCAGCCTCTCTGCATCAACGTCATTTTCACCATTGCCGCCAGCGCAGCCGCCTTCATCGTCCTCTTCGTCATTCTCACGAGCGTGTGGATCATACAAGCCTGGGCTAGATGACGCGGACGTGGCACCAGAGGCAGCCCCGCTCGTGCGATAAGCTCCCGCAGCAGAGAGGGGGTCAGCACTACCGTATGGTGATGGTACCGGTGCAGCGCCGCTAGCGCCGCCGAAGAACGAATTGGGCGTAAAGCCGACGTCTTTCTTAAAATCTGATGCCGTAGGCGTTGCGTGAAAGAGTGGCCGCTCAGCTTCCTCGTCGTCGTCTTCTTCCTCGTGTTCCTTCACCTCGAAGGCATCTTTGGTCATTCCACGTGCCTCCACACCTGTAGGCGGGCTACGAGCGCTAGGCCGCACATTTTCGACGTCAAGTGAGCGCGGTGAACTTAGACTGCCCCTTTCATCTGCAGGCGAACCGCCATTCCAGCCAGGCGGTGGGCCCCGAGGAGGCGTCGGGGCCGGAACAGCGCCCGAGGTTTTTGCTGCTTCCGGATCCGCATGCCCAATCACTGCCTTTCGAACTACATCAGCGTGGGGGTGCGAGCTGAGGCCCTGGCTGCTGGCAAAGAGGGGCATTCGGTTTGATTTATTGTCTGGCTTGGGGCTTGGTGACGTTGACAGCGGGCGCTCCGCTGGCTTCTCGCCGCTGAAAAGCTGGTTGATTCGCTGAAGCCTGCGGGTGCATCCAAGGCATACGTTCAAGCAAACATGAATCAGAGCAAGCCAAGGTGAGACAAAACAAAAGGATAATCAGATCGCAAATCTGATTCGTTAGAAAACGCCATGTCAAGATCTAGGCATTCGAAGGCATTCTTTCTGATTGGTAGCAACTTGACGCATGTGCATTCCGGCAGTTGGAATGATCATTACTCATGCAGTAGCTGCGCTACATCCCAAAGAGAGCGACCAGCGTACCGTTTTTCGATGTCCAAGGGTGGCGTAGAGATCTTATTACTATTCGGAGATTGTTTTGGTGGCGAAGGCGCGCCCGATGGGCTCAAGTACTGCTCCATTTTCACCTCCCGCCTCGCATGGACGTCACACAAGCAAAGGTTAAAAGCTCAAAAGACAGTTGGTCCATAAAATTCGACAAATTTATCAAAAAAAAAAGGGAGATTTTGTAATTGGGGGGGTGACAATTTGCTTGGGAATGAAATTGGGGGGGTGACAATTTCGTGGTTCGAAAAAGGGAGGGTGACAAATCTATTTTGGTTCGAATTT
>Ga0307979_1002484_pt1 | contig 12738 bp, 9 predicted proteins | sample OrgLakmetage1058_FD_201833 | JGI IMG/M metagenome (GOLD analysis project Ga0307979, IMG submission 201833) | Saline water microbial communities from Organic Lake, Antarctica - #1058 | ecosystem: Environmental > Aquatic > Non-marine Saline and Alkaline > Saline | place: Antarctica: Organic Lake...
TTGTGAAACGGAAGGGCTTTCTCAAGTGCGGCCCATGGGCTGATTGATATTGGGACTTGTTTGAGATTCGGCACCTCGAGTTGTTCGGCATACCTACATACCTACTGCGCTCAAGGGAGATGCAGAAACAATGAGAAGGAAGTGAGAGATCTGAATGTTGAGAATGTAATCCTATTCGAGGGTGTTTTTAGGTGTAGGCTGAAGCATACGCGAATTATACGCGCTTGTGCGATAGTTTGGCGTAATTGCCCCCCCCCCTCAAACCTTCTCCACCTCCACCCCCATGCCCTTCATAGTATTTTTTTGTCGTGTTAAAAGGCCAAATTCGATGCCCTCATCGCGAGGTCTGAAACTTCGCATGGGCCTTAAGTAATACCTTGCTTCTCTCCCATTCGCATGAAAGGCACATGAAATTTCGTCTACACGTTCATTTTTTTTTGATCGAGCGCAAATAAGTGTCCTCCGAGACAAAATTTGGCTGCACGTCCGTTTTTGTTGCCAACACGAATATGGCCACCAAGAGTTCCAAATGGCACCTAGAGAGGCCGGTGAGGTCGCATTACTTAGGAAATCAGATGCATTAAACAGCGCGGCAAAAATATTTGGGTTAAAAGATGATGCTCTTGTGCTATATGGCATTTTCCTGAGTCTGGGTCCTAAAAAATCATAGTGATTTCATTTGAATTAGGAATTTCAACTTTTCTTTGGCACAATCGAGGCTTAGCTCTCTGAAATTTCGCGTGTGCTTTAAGAACCACTATATCTCTCTTGCATTCGCATGAAAGGCACATGAAAGGGGCTCTTGGTATTTTTTTTCCGGTTGGGCGACGACAATTTTGGTATAAAATTAGCAACCAATGGTTAGTTTAAACTGGCCCCTGTACGTATTTGCGAGGCGAGCTTGCTACTGTAGACGCTGTAAGAAATAGTAGTCAGTCTATGTGCTGACCCAAACAAGTCCTCAAATCAGGGAAACTTCTTGCAACTTATAAACGGCCTTGCTCAATAGCGCTCACTTCGTCTCAAGTCTAAATTCCGTGCTCAAAGGGTTAGAATTCATCCGTCCAATGAAAGGGCCAGTACATGTTCAGCTGGTGAGGCTAGCGTGGTGTTTTCTTGGAATGGCGGCGCCAACTTATGGCTCAATGCTAGCACCATGGCCGGTGTCCTCCACGTACAACTCGGTAGACCTCAATGCGTCGGTAGCTTTCATGATTGAATACATGGGCGCTGAAGTGATTACTCCAAATCTCACGGCGGCTACGGCCGGCTGCGATTCTGCGATGCAATGGGTACTCTACGGCCTTTCTTTATTCGCACGATGCTGCTATGTATGCCTCATCGCGCGAGATTCGATCAAGTGCAATTGCTCCTTAATACTAGATTGAGCGTTTTGGGTTTATACTTAACATGACAGCACTGCCTCTGATGCTACTATAAACTACTGATGTGCCATGACAGGTTAAGCTTCCTGGAAGTGGCTACGAATTTCACTTCATCTCCACGCCTAGCTTGTCTGCAGGGAGCAATTTCACGTTTGCCGACTACAAAGTGCTCGCAGAAAGTTACTACGGGAATTTGAGCGAGACGAATGCGTCGTCTTACGATCAGTTTATGGACCACCACGTGGGCATGGTTACCGACGGTAAGAATAGGTGTTATGATTTTAGTTGTAGTTGCAATACTAGCAATGAAGTTGACGTGATATGACTATGATTTAGCATGATACTGCAATGAAATATCCAAATCTACCTTGATGCTAGAAACTGCCGATGAGGTATATCGTACAAGTAGTAGCAACGGTGCTGCACTTGGAATAGCTAGAAACTGCCGATGAGGTATAACGTACAATTCTTCTTATTACATTACTTGCGTGTCTTGCACCCACGCCTGATGTGTCTCATTTGGTTTAGATATGACTCCGTTCTATTCGGCACTCCTTGCTGACCGGGTTCCATTCTTCATGGTTAGTGAAATTTGTTACCTACTGAAATATTTTAGTAGCTATCGCAAATCTCTTCAATTGTAACATTTTCATTGAACGTAGGTTTCTCCCCTCTTCGCCCACATTCGAATGCCGTGCTAAGCTCTATCTTTCAATACCAAGTTGTTGCTGAACATTCTTTCCTATCGCTCAGGTGGGCCAGTACCCGTCGTTCTTCGATTTGTTTGTGGAAATTCCTGGCACGGGCACCATTCTCGAGCTGACCTCAACGCGACTAGACAACCCAAACGTGACCATATCCGAGTGGGTTTATCTTCGCTTTTATATACACAACGAAATGCAATTATTCATTCTTTCCTTTTTTGAAAGCGTGTTGGAGGATTTTTTTTAACTTTGTTCTCATCGTTTTCTTTCTCTTACTGTATCATTTCACTCCAACTCGAAGGTGGGACATCTGCCAAAACAAAGACAACCATCACTTGATCGATCAGCTTGCTTCCCAGCCGAAGAAGGCAGCGACCAAGAAGCAAAGCAGCAGTGCTTTTCCCGTACTGAATTGGCGCAAAACCACGTTGGCCAGCCCGTACCCCGCGGCGGCAGAAGCGGCGTCGATTCGCTTCTTGGGCGCTCACCACATCGAACAAGGCCACCCAGGGGTAAGTAGGTTGTAAATACAGCGGTGGAATACTGTAGCCAAAATTCCTTTGTTTTGAAATCACCATATCAACAGTCTCTGCTTTATTTCCCCAGGCTTCATCTTGCATGTTTCCATTCTATTTGTTTGGTTCATTTAACTCACTCATGTGAATTATAAAAAGTCATGTGGCACCGCTACTGCATGTGCTGACAACGGTAGGTGTGGGTGAAGCAATGCGCTAAAATAGCGTGGTCCGAGCTCAACTCAACCGGCCCAGCGGGCATTCCTTACCAGTTTCATTTCGTGGATGGTTACAGCTACCCACCTTTTCCTCCGGTGCGTGGGTGATTGTGCACACATACGAACAAATGAACCGTTTGTGCTAAATTTCGGACCCTTTAGACATCCGTTTAGCTCTTCGTTCGACTCCTATGCTTTTGTAATTCACATTTTTTATTTGATTGTAACAACGTCAAAGTACTCTCGGCTTATTCGTGCTCTCTCTGTCTCCAGTTTGCAACGATTAATTCTGCCTGTTTGTCTTTCATTCCTTGCACATATTCTGCTGTGTCATTGTGATAGGCTCTGGATATTGTGGGCCTTGCTCAGCTTCAAGAAGCAGCGCGGAACTTCACTACAGGGAAGGGCGGAAGTGGTTCTTGGGACGAATGGGCCAATGACCGCACGTCGCTGTGGGTTCATGATTTGAGCCCGTACTTGGACGCCCTGACGCAAGCAGAAACAGAAGCCAAACTCGTCGCACGTCGTGAAGAGAACAAGGCCGATTCCAGCAGTACTGACGCCTACTTTGTGCCCACTTGGATCACGCGCTTCGACGGCGCTGTGTACTCGCTTGTTCTGGACATGACTCCGGTACGCACTGGCGACTTAAACAATAGAATAAGTGGCTGTTTTTTTTGTCGTTCCAACCCTTATATCTTTATTTTGCGTTGGCTGTGCCTTTACGTTTTTGCTGTGCTTTGTTTTTGCCTGTGCCTGTGCCTATCCTTTGGATATTGTTTATAAAGGTGGCTGGTCATGTCATTGAACTTCTCTCAGACACTTTCCCCATTGGGCAATACCCAACTCCGGAATCCTGGAATTTTTGCTAAATTCCCGAATGCACGGCCTTTGCTTCGGCCTTTGTAGATGATTATCGTCTTGCGGTACAGCTTTTCGAGTACCCTCCGAATTCTTCGTGGATATCGCCTTGGATATTTTAACCAGCTGATATCTGATAGTACAAAAGGGCTGCCATCCAAATTTTTCGAAGGAAAGTCGGATTTTCAGCTCCTTCCATTTCCAATCCGCGATTCGGCTACGCCCTTTCAAAACCCCAAGCACTTAAGTAAAATCCTAATTGGCCCAAACCACCACAAGCACTGTGGTGCGTAGCGAATTTGATATTATAGTATTAATAGATTAGATTAGGTTAGATTAGATTACACTCCCCAGTAATAAAGAAACAACAACAAAAGGCATGAACCTGCATTTCGATGAATCCCCCAGAACAAGTCGATAATGATGATAACAATCACAAAAGCAATAACGAAGTTCGCTTGGAGTAAAAAAGGGCTAGATGAACTTTCTACTGCTACTGGCAATACAACGCCATCTCCAGAATTCTTATTACAGCCCCTGCGTTTCCAGGTACTTTCACTGGCTATGACAGCTCCCCCTTGAAGGCATACTTCACAGGAACATCAACCCGAGAGCTCGAGAAATCCACCGAGGCCTTAACTGACACCTAAATTTGCATATAATTGCAGAGAAACACACACAAAAAAAAAGAGCCTCAGGTAAGTGTTGAATCAAGACGAGCCCGAATCATCGATTTCTCGGAAGCAAAATGTATCGCCTTTCCCATTCTATTGTATCGTAAATGAAAACAAACACGTCAAGTATAGATGCACCCAATCTACTACTGTACCTGGCTGCCCGGCGCCACTTTGAGCGGCCGTTCGCTCGCGAGGGCTACCACCGTGGTCCAGTGGCTCTTTTGCGCTTCGCCGTTAGGGCCGCGGGACTCCACCACTAGGGGCGCCTGCGTTTGATTGGTTGAGTGGTGTTATGGCAACATGAATGTTGAAAGACAGGACAACATGATGGATTAGATGGTAGGAAGTGAGAGCGAAAAAAAAAGAAAAGCAAGAAAGCGACTGGACAAGCAACGAAATGGATGTCACTTCAAATCCATTTGGGCAATCACACTCTTCCCCATTTATCCCTTTCTCGCATTATTACAGCTCTTTTACTTTAATCGTCACTGTATTTATCCGCTCTTTTACCGCGCCCGACGCAGGGGTGGTGAGAACCAAATCGTCTCCTACAGTGCCGTCATCCCCCACGTCCAGCACCAGCTTCGGCCACAGGGCTAGACCCGAGAAAGCTTGCGCTGCTTCTAGCCCAAGTGCCTTGGCCGCGTCCGCTCCCGAGATCTTGCTCGGTTTGGGGTAACGTGCCAGGACCGCAGCCTCAGCGACACCGGTGGCATCGGCCAGAAAAGTCTATGTTATTGTCATGGTCAAGCAAGGAAGGAAGTGATTGTCTCAAGGTGAGAGTCAGCAAGAATGAAATGTAGATCACCAAGGGGCAAGATTGGTCTGCAAAAAAAATGTATACATGCAGATAGATAGGCTTTTATTCGCAGCTTCGTGCTGGAACAAAAGTGCTTTTCTTCCTTCTTCTTATTTTTTTGCACGCTCCCAATTCGCCCAGTTTCTCTTCTTTACGGGTGAGCCTACCTGTTCGAATTGGGCAGCGGCTGCATTGATCCGTTTGTCACTCAAGGTAAAGACCAGAGGGTTTCCACTGGGAGTTGTGACAGATTTCTTGGTGTCAAGGGCACTGAAAAATGCAGGGTCGTAGAGTTTGATGTCTTCGAAGAGCTGCGGTTCCGCCAACAGTTGCACCTATAGAAGACCATTAGAGCGGAGCGAAACACTGATGTTTTACGAAAGAAATTGAATACATTCAAGACCAAAATGCGAATTGCCGTTGTAGTTAAAGATCCAAGAAGGCATATTTTTACACCGCAATACACAAACAAACTGTGTGCCTTGAGATTCACACTTGCTCACCGAGTTGTCCCGGCAGTTGAGGCGGACCGGTTCCCCGTTGAGCTTGAGCCAGTCCACCTCGGGGGGTGCCAAGAGCAAGTGAGGGGCATACGCCATGGGGGCGCACCTAATATAAATAGAATAGTTACACATTTGAGATGAGATCGCACAAACTAGAAGAAAGAAGAACGAGCCTAGCAGCAGATGGAAACGTGTGAAGTTAGGGTTCGGAGAACTACGGCAAGCAATAAGTGACAGCGAAATACACTCCCAAGAAACTTGTTAGCACGCACCATGTTTGCACGCGCGCTGGAATGTACGAGTTTTGGTCGTTGGGGTTCTTGACGTGGCGCAAGCGTGCGTCGGCAATGGTGGCCACGATGCCTTCTTCAGAAGCGACCGAACCAACCACCTCAGCAAGCACTAAGTCCACCTTACGAACAATTGATGAAATTGGCCAAAAGCAAACTTGTGAAACAGAGAAGAAGAAATAATTCTTTACATCAGTAAACGAGACAGGAACTTCAATTTTCTAAATGTTGGTTAAGAAATGACATCAATCTAAAAGGACACATCTAGGCGCATCATATCAGAGGCTTCGCTTCACTTTCTGTTTTTTCTACCTTCTCCGGGAGAGTTATGGCAGTAGAGAGCCCTTCGATGATTTCCACTGTGCCTGGTTTCACGTCCCTGGCCGCTGCCACCGCTTTTCGGGCCAGGGCCGCCACTTCCGGGTTCGACTCAATCGCGTAAACCTACGAGGCGGTGATGGGTAAGCAAAAGCAGAAATAGCCGTATTGATGTGGTGGGATCTACATCGGTCCAGCAGAGGAAGAGACACTAGCAAACGAGTTGACGTCTCTCTGAACATAAGGTAGAACACGCGTAGTCTACCCCAATTTCTCAAGTTTCCCATGATACACACGCCTGCGACTTCCTATGATACTACCCACCCACCTTTTCAGCGCCAGCTCGAGCCGCAATGAGCGCCAGCAGCGCAATTGGGCCCGTGCCGAGGTCCATCGCCACCACGCCGCGGGGCCCTTTGTGGGCTTGGATGCGCCGCACAATGGCTTGCCGGAACTTGGGCGTGCGGCGCGGGTCGTTGACCTGGGGAAAGGGTGAGTACACATGTGGTCAGCGCTAGGAGTGTACGCAAGAAACGAGAATAGACCAGACAGGAAGGCCTTCTATTTTCACCAAACAAAATGCTCCGATAAGTGAAGGTACAAAGAACCAATAATCAGTACCAAAGCACATGGACTAGCTATATGACGTCTGAATCCATACCATGGCCGTGTAAGCTTCAGCGTTGAATGAAATGAATGCTTCATCGGTAAATCCATCCACCTTTCAGAAGTACACACACGAAGATATAGATAAGGCTGAGTAAAAGAAAGATTCGTCAGTACTCATCTCATCAATGCTAAGAAACGTTACCGCGGACCACGCTGCTGAAAAATTTTTCCCATCAGTGGCGCCGTTGACAAGAGGGGGTTTTGCATCTACAGCGTCATCTGCCGCTCGTGCTGGGTCTTGCAATCCTACGAGGGCAGTTGCAACAGAAGCACCTTCTAGAAAGCCACGCCGACTGTTCTGAAGCATCACATCCGACACTTCGTCCTCGTTCTCTCTGTGCAAGGCATGTCGTCGAGACAGCGGCAAGTCTGCTAGCTCTTTACGCCACTGTGCACGTGCTCCCATCACATGTGCCCGAGAGGTCCAAGCATCGCTACAGTCTAGAACAAACGCTAACGTCAATAATCTTAACGTGATATGCACTGCAGTAAACATTATCCGCAACCAGCTTTAGAGTTGAAGTTGAAAAATAACACAGTCGTGCTATGAATAGGGTGCACGCAAGCTAGCTTTAGCGCTACTTAGGTTAGCTTCACTTGTAAATTGAAAGCTCTTATGTCGCAACGTCGCAACAGCTCAACTCGAACACGTACTTACTTATTACGTGGCTACAGGGTATATGTAGCTCGAACATCGAGAACCGGGCACTGGAACTCTACTATCAGGCAACCAGGGCTTCGACGTTAGCCGAGGCTTGCATCGTTTTGGCCTCTGGAATTGGCGGCTGATTCAAGCAAGATATGAGTAAGTAAACTCTTTGGACCCCCCATTCCACACTATAGGAAATGAGCAAAGAGCAAACGGCCAAGGCAAAGTAGCAACGAAGTTATTTGGTTTTTGGTTTTTGGCAGCGGCGAGCGGTGGCCACCGCAGTACCGCGTACCGCAGTAGCGGCTACAGTGGCGGAGTTGCTCAGTTCCTTTTAAAAATTGATGCTTCAAGGGCCGCTATTATGTGGAATGCTAGTTCGCAACCATGCGCCTTCATCTCCATCAATTACCAATTGCCCCTCCCCCGCTCCCCCACCCTACACTGCCTACTGTCAACTGTCTAATGTGTCTTCTGTCTTCTGTTCCCTATACTATACTTCTATATGCCTATCCAAATTCGTACTTATGTCTTTCTGTAAGGAGTTCAGAATATCAAAATTACTCCAGAGCCACTGTGTCGGCTTCTTAATCGCCAATCCGCTCAAACAAAGGATAATAGAAAGCCCGGTCTAGTAAAGGGAAAATCCAATCCCAAGAAGCGCGCGCGCAGTAAATCCTGGTCATGAATATCCCACCCACAATCCTCCTCCACTACATGCCTCTATCAAACACGACCTTCATCATGCATAGCGACAAATTCAACTGGGATGCACTCGTTACAACCAAGCCAACTTCCAAGTTGCTCCTGCCCCCGTCGCTAATCATGTGACAACAGAACGAGAGTATGCAGCGCCTTCGTAAGCAGGGAATTAGTAGTGAAAGTGCTTCGCTGCTTTGGTTTTAGTCAATTTCCTCTTGCGCCGCGCAATGTGGGAGCATGGCCGACTCCCGTGGTTAGCCTAAGTCCACATGAGACACAAACCGATCGAAGGTTTTATCAACTCTAAAGAAAGTGAGAACCAAAAACCGAAGGGCTCATTTGTGCAAAGGGGTTTAGAAATTGAGCTTTACCTTTTTTGGTCTCCTTGCATTACGATTCATCAATCTCACTGGTGCAAAGGGAACTAGAGCCGGAGCATGCACATGTGGCACCGGTGCAAGCTTCCGCATCGCAAACAGGGGCGATGACACTGTGAAGTGGTTGAGATAACTAGGAGGTGTGCTGTGCATCGCAGCGCGCGGCGTCACCGTCGTAATAAATCGGGGGGCTAAATTCACGAAGGCTCGCAGCATATTTCTAGTCGTACTGTGCACTTGGCCCTTCAAGTACTTCGCTGTGAGGCTACGACGATGACTAATAAGACACTGAAGCAGTGGGCATTGGGGTTGTGTTGGTTGGTTCGGTTGGTGAACGAAAAAAAAAAAAAAAGTCCTCGTATATTTACGCAACAAGTCTCCAGATTCTAAAATCTCGTATTCTGACGAATGAACACAAATAAATGAAAAATCTATACTTTGAGACAGGCCCCGAAGGGCCGGAATTAGAAGACTAACAGGTAGAGAAGAAAAGCAAAGCAGCGCAAACAAGACCTAAGAAGCTAATCAGGCGCACAAGCCCGAGTGGCCATGGAAGTGATGGTAGCGGTCCAAAGTGGCACGCTCCTCCATGCTCTGAGAGTGCAGCTCAAAAGAAGAGTTTCCGCCCGCAGAGGAGGGGACTACAACGAAGTCCATCAGGCGATCCAGAAGAAGAGTCGCCCATCCCCGAGCAATTGCGTGACCCCATTTGCGTGTAAGCTTCTGTCTGAACAAGGCTTTGGCTTCTGAAAACTTTAAGTTCGTACAGATTCTTGTGAACGAATGAAGAATCAAATCTTTGAGTTCTTTCGTTCTTGCAGGTTATTGCATTGTGCATACACACACGAAACTACATGCCTCAGCATTGAGCATCCTCATCAGCGTCGAAAATTTGAATGGTGGGTCAAGCTGAGTGCCGAGTCTTCTGTAAAGCCATTTAGACAACATGCATTCGTTTCATCATGAGCATTGTTCCAAGAATTTCGCCTTGCCAAATTAACTTCGTGCAAATTTTCCTCGTCAATATTCCCGTGCACAGATATACGATTCATCGGGAATTTATCATGTCATATGTCAGTGCTATCAATCCAGAGGCCCCTCAGAGCGAGGTTCACGTCAACGCCAGCGCTTTAGAGTCTCCTCAGAGCATTTGTGATGTCAAAGTATTCAACAAAGAGAGACTACCAGCACCAGTAAAATTTCAACTGGAAAACGAATCGACATCCATGGCCGAAGCTGGCATTGTGGAGGAGGTTGAGTCGAATGAAAAAAAGGCCTTACTTGGTGAGCAGGCCAGTGCAAAGGTTCAAGGAAAAGGAATCGTCATGAATGTAGATGGAGAGAAGCTGACAGAAGAATCCCTTTTCGAGCAAGAAGATTCGACTCAAACGAGTTCCCAAGAAGCGCTCGCCGTGGAAAAGGAATCTGCGGAGGCCCAGGCGAAAACCAAGGGCGCAGGTGCGGCAGCTGCTGACACCAAAAGTGCCAAAGAATTGCAGCCCAAAGCGCGCACCAAAGCCGAGAAGGCAGCCGCCGTCAAAGCCAAGAACGACCTTGCCGCGGCCCAGGAGGAAGCCAAGGCGAAAGCGCTCGAGCAAAAAGCTTTCGAAGATGCTAAGGTATGCACGGGAGCACGGGAATGAAACAACGCTGTTTTTACGACAGACATTGATTTAGAAATGTCTTGAAAAATATCTTCTTATTCTCCTCCTTTTCATGATTTTTTTTTATTCATGGGTTTTGCAGGCTCGAGTCCTTGCGGAGAAGCAGAAGAGGGCCGAAGCCTCAGCCGCCAAGGCACGGAAGTCAGGCTCCTCTCTCGATGGGCCCACTATCAGCAGCCCCACTCCATCGGCTCGGAGGAGCACAACACCTGGGCGCATTAACAGTGCCTCGGAGCGGTCGAAGTCATCTTCCCGGAGCCGCGGTCGCCCTCCTGCGCCGGCTAGCAACAAAACTCCGTCGCGTCGAGGGTCGGAGTCGCTTAAAGGCCAGTCGAGCTCTGGCAACCGGAGTGCAAGCTCGAGCACGAAGCGAGACCGCCCACCACTTGTCGTGCGACGTGAAGAAGAAGCAAAGCAGCGGTCGGCGGCGAAGGCATTAGCGAAACAAGAAGCCGAAGCTGACTCAGCACTTGCCAGTCAGGCAAAGGCCGAAGATGTCAAACCAAGTCCCGATGCAAGCACCGCGTCTGCCGCACAAGAAAAGACCGACAAGGATGATGAACCTGAACCCGAGGCAGGAGCTGAGTCTGCCACTCAAGAAAAAAACGATGAGGACGATGAGGACGATGCATCCGCAGCCGCCGTGCCTGCTACTCAAGAAATGACCGAGGGTGCCCCAATGGAAGTTGTCGATTCGACAGCGGTCCAAGAGGTCCCGAAGGAAACTGCAGAGGTTCCGAGTACCGAAACGCCAAAAGCCAAAGATGTCTCTGATGTAGTGCCGAACAAGACAGCTGGCGTGAATGACGAGAAGTCGACCGCCGAAGATTCCATCATCCCGGTTGAGTCAGCGAGCGAGACGAAAAATGAGGTTGCAGTCGATGTTCACGAAGTTTCTGCGAGCAAAATTGAAGATGTAATTGTCTCAAATACAGAAAAGAACAAAGTCATGGAGACCGGCACGTTTTGCCACCTCGAATCGGTTCTCTCGGGCTTATACCTCGAGGCTATGCCTGCCGAAAGTGCATCGTCACCGGAGAAAGGAAAACGAGCCTCGAAGCGGTCAAAGAATAAAGAAGATGCTACGGTGGATGAGACAACCAAGAGTGCAAGTCGACCGGTGAAACTTCGAAAAAAAGTAGAAGGCTTGCCAAGTCAGTTGTGGCGCATGACAAAGGATGGCTACATAGAGTGCGCAGACGATGTGGATCTCGTCTTGGATATGGGCGCAATCAAAAAGAAGAAAAATGGCATTTGTGTCACTGTCAAAGATTCGAAGAACTTCGATCAACGATGGCGTTTGACAAAAAAGGGCGAGCTTGTTGTTCAAAATTCAGGAGATAGGGGATGGCTGCTTCTGACAATCAAAGGCGGCGTGAAAAGTGAAAAGGCCGAGCTTTGGGGCAATAGCCGAAAAAATAGTAAGGCTCAGTACTGGAGGTTGCATGATAGTGGCATGCAAGAGGCGGCCACGAAGGTACAGGGTGCGTACCGTATCCACACTGCAACGCAGCTCGTGAGTGAGATGCGATCAGAAAAGTCTCAAGCGAAATACCAAGGTATCTCGGAGAACGATGATGATGACGCATGGGAAATCGCTGTGGTGGGCATTGGTGTTCTTGCTACTGCTATGGCGTCCGACGATGGCAAAGCCGAGCTCAAAGCTCTCTATGACGGTCTCGATAAGAACAGCGACTCCCGGGTCTCCAGCAATGAGTGGGGCTCGCAAGTCATTCAAAAAGAGGAAGTCATGAGCAAGCATCTCAGCGAGGCGACTGCCGATGAGATTGTGGCTGCATACAAGAGGCTCGCCGCGGACACTGAAGGTATGATCAGCTGGGATGATTTGGTGGATACTCTAGAGCCATGGATAGCAGGTGGTGAGGTAGTGGCCAAGATGGCGACGGCTATGGCGACGGACGAGGGCACTGCGGAGTTTGTGCGCCTCTTCGAGAAGCTCGACAAGGACGGTGACGGCAAGGTGTCAAGCCAAGAGTGGGGCCGCGCAGTGCACGCGGAGCAAGAGCTGATGAGCAAGTACTTCGGCGGGTCTTCCTTGAAGGAGATTGGGTCGGCGGTCAGTCGGTCGGTATGATCTCGTGGGATGAGTTCAAGGCGGCATTTGCGTCGTATGTGAGCAAGCAGGCGAAGGCGTTGGAGGCGGTTGAGAAGTTAAAGACTAGTGTTTCTCCTGCTGAAGCAGAGAAGTCAGATGAGCCTAAAGCACCAGAAGGCGCAAATCAAGGAAATGACTCAGACGATGCACGGGCGTGGGAGAGTGCTGTGGTGGGCATTGGTGTTCTTGCTACTGCTATGGCGTCCGACGATGGCAAAGCCGAGCTCAAAGCTCTCTATGACGGTCTCGATAAGAACAGCGACTCCCGGGTCTCCAGCAATGAGTGGGGCT
>Ga0307979_1002492_pt1 | contig 12710 bp, 16 predicted proteins | sample OrgLakmetage1058_FD_201833 | JGI IMG/M metagenome (GOLD analysis project Ga0307979, IMG submission 201833) | Saline water microbial communities from Organic Lake, Antarctica - #1058 | ecosystem: Environmental > Aquatic > Non-marine Saline and Alkaline > Saline | place: Antarctica: Organic Lake...
TGAGGGCGAAGGGCGCAAAACGGCGTTAGGCGAAGCACCTAGAAATCGCTGCCGACCGGCCTCAGCTCTTTGCCCTGATATGGCACGTGGAGAAAACCAAATGTCCACTTCAACGGACAACAACGCATATCAGCCATCATGAGAATCGTGAGCTCGTGAGCCGATCGATGTCTGATTTAGAAAGCTAGACAGCCTTTCTTCTCGACGCATGAAAGAAAGCTGCATCAGCATGTCAAGATGAGAAATGACAATTATTGTAATAGACTATTTTGCTCAAAGTCAAGATGAGTGCTTGGAATGGCATTATTTTGTTGAGTTGATTGAATGGGCTTTCAACTCGTTCTCTCCTTCTCACAATGTTGATAGCAAGCCATAGGATCAAATAATAGCTCGACCCCATGAAAACTCTAGTATTATACAAATTGTATTGTACAAATTGTATTGTACAAACTGTCTCGATTCCTATAGAGCATTTCAGGGCAATTTTAGATCCGATGAGGAGTTCGTTATCTGTTGAAAGCATTTAGGATCCGCTGCCGTGGCTGCGCATCACTTGTTTGGATCCATCGCGCCGATGCGAAACCTAGGTAAGGCACCGTCCTTGCTTTCTAATTCCAAATTTAATTACTCAGATGATTGACACCGTGGTGATTATAGTGTCTGCACTTACTAAGTTGTTCATGACGACTGATGTTGATTGTGTAGAGCCTCGTCGAAGAGCAAAGTCGTGCTCTCCTCAAAGGCTAGCTTTATGCTTGCTCGTGTTCGTCGTAGTTGGAGTCATGGCGTCTACTGTGGCCCTTACCTCAGGATGGGTCTGGCATAATCCTGGGGCATCACCTATAGCTGACTCTTTGTCTCAGTCAATAGCTGGCCGCATTTTCAAGACTATCGGTAGCAAGAATGTTTCTATTCCAGTTGAACCGAGTCCAAGCGTCGTGGAATTCATCGAGCTTCAAGAGGAACACCTGAACGCCGCATTACATGCTGCAAAAACGGATTTAATGTCTAATAGCAGCAGTTTACCTCCTAAGTTCAAGACGAAGCCTGGCAGCCTAGGCATACGTAGCGATGGTCGTATGAATGTACTGATGGTGATAGCAGACGATTATCGCCCAGAGTCCTCTGTTTATGGGAAAAGCGTGTCCACTCCTAACATAGATCGCCTGGCACATCGAGGCGTCACTTTTGATCGCGCTTTCGCCCAAATTACGGTTTGTAATCCGTCGCGTGCTAGTCTTCTTTCTGGCCGTGCCCCTGATGTGCTTCAACTATGGAACTTTGAGCGTGCCATTCAGGGGCCAATTGTGACGATGCCTGAATACTTTAAACATCTCGGATACACTGTTGTTGGCACTGGTAAAAATTGGCATTGGGAACCTGGTCCTGGGTATGATGTGAAGGCTGCTGCTTTTTGGCCTGATAGCCGACTCTTTCAAAAACTAATGCGGCGTGATCGACTCATACTGAAATCCATGAACCGTACTATCTCACCTTTCGATGGTTTGTTTCAGACTTATGACGTTGATTTTGTTGATGCGTTGTTTGCTAAACGGGCTTGCAAATTGATTGACTTGTTGGCTGATGGAAGAGCGGAGAACGGTAAACCACTTGATATACCTGGAGCAAAGGGGCCTTTTCAATCCGTTCTTGACTCGAGACCGCCGTTTTTCCTAGCTGTGGGTTTTCATTTGCCTCATGAGCCGTATTTGATTCCTGAGGTATCGTGGAAGGATTTTGACGAGTCAAAAGATCGGCGCTTGCGTGGTCCAATTGCTGTCCGTCCCTTTGGAATGCCACCCTACGCCGGTGGAGACATGTATTCTGAGGACTTCAAGAACATGGAGCGCTTCCCTTCCTCGAGAGCAGAAGTATTGATAGGCTACCAGTACATCAATACAAGCACCGATCGAGGGAGTGTCGAAGTGTCTGGGGTCACTTATGGGCCAATGTTAGATGCTATTCCTGGTGAATCTCCCCTCCAAAGGAATCGACGCGATGTACCATTTCCAGACCTGATGCGCTCTGAAATTTACAGGGGCTATGCGACGGGAGTCTCTTACATGGATAAGCAGTTGGGAAAGGTTCTTGATCAACTACGAGATACAGGCCTCGAGGAGTCCACATTGGTTGTCTTTTGTAGCGATCACGGGTACGACCTTGGCGAGCGTGGACAATGGGGGAAGCGTAATCTCTTCGAGGTGAATACACGTTATCTTTTGAAGTCCAAGCAGTTGAACACATTTTTAATTAAGATTCATGTTTATTAATTTCTGTTGTCTGTCCCCGTTTTCGTTAGAGTAATGCACGCGTTCCACTCATATTTGCGGACCCACGATATCCAAATGCGCACGGTGCTCGAACACCTCTTCTTGCAGAACTCGTGGATTTGTTTCCAACGCTCACTGATCTAGCTGGACTAGCTGCCCCTGTGGGTCTTGTACCACCACTCGCAGGCCACTCCCTCGCCAGCATCATTCGAAATCCTACTAAATCAGCGCCTTTGCGTAAATACGCACTCACACAATTCAGTCGGTGCCCAATCACTGCCTCGGAGTTTCTCCGAGATATTCAAGGCAAAGGGCCCCTCATCATGCAAGGGCGTGTGTCCGTGGACTATCGAACAAGGCCCGATCGAGGCGCTCAAGTGGGGAACTGGGAGTGCGCTTGGAAAGGCTGGGAGTGGAGTTTGCACCACGACCTGGTCTTGATGGGCTACTCGCTTCGCAGTTACAAGTGGCGCTACACCGCGTGGGTACTTTGGGATTCGAATACAACTTTACCCGTCTGGACTTACCCTCCTTTCGGGGAAGAATTGTACGCTCATGCAATGGGCACTAGAGAGGTGAATTTAAAATTGAATAGAAAGAAGTCCTTCGTGTCTATATTTGAAATGATACAGTTTTCTGCTTCTTTACCATCTTGTGTGGAAAACTTTCATATTCTTGACAGCCTGTTGGCTCCTTCGACAATCTTGAAACCGTTAATCTGCTAGCGGTTGGGAGTATGGACAGCAACAACCAAGAGACCCCAACAGAGCAACACAGAAGGTAAGCTTACAGCAGTTGTGCAATGTGGATGGACGCTAAAATTGGAGTTCTTACACGTCAAGTGGCATTAAGATTGTTTGGTTGCGGTGAATAATTATCTTTTGATTGCCTGAGCAGGGTCGCACGTTACTTATTCAACGAATTGCGCACTATTGTCATCAACCGGCGTGGTGCTGCCAGCGACGCTTTCTACATGTGCGATCGAATTGGCAATCGCCAAAAGCGCGTTGATTGTCAGGCTAAAGTGGCAGCTTCCCAATCCTATGATAATTCACTCAAAGCCCAACTTTTGGACAAATCTCGTGCTCAAGAGGTCGATTCCAGAAGAAATGTGCAACGAGAACCGACGCTATCGCAGCGTCATCTTGAGCCCGTCTTGACACTTCCACTTGAGGACAAAAACGTTATGGCTAGGTTTGTAGACCATACGTCATCACTCTGTAGCCAAGATCAACGACTCATGCTCGATGCGCTCCTGAAGGCGCACATGCCGGCATTGAGAAGACCAGTGGTTAGGTCTGGTCGCACTGCTCTACCTCCAGCAGTGGCGGGTGCGCTACGTCGGCTGAAGTTGTACCCAGGTCAAGGCATGCACCTCCTCAGTGTTGCTGTGGCCGCGTACGAGTCAGTAGCACAAGTGGGTGATGAAGTATTGGTGGGCGATACGGATGAGCGGGTGGCACAGCTTCAGGCTCACCTGCACTGTCTACCTTGGACTCCATCTTCGGGGGCACGGTGTGCGATCACTTGAGATACATCGTAAAATTGGTGCACTGATCCTGTTGTATGCTTCGTAATTTATGGATCACAGTAAATAGCATTATTCTTTTTGGAACAGATGAAACGACTTAATTATACCGCTGACTTCACAATTAACATATATTGTTTTGCCAGTTTCCGGGTAACGCGGGCATTGTCGTCTGCTGGGCCAACGGATTTAATGCTTGAGCTGGTGCGCATAGAAGGGCCAATCACTGCCGATGACACGCAGGCGATGGGCCTAGGGTAAGTGTGGTTTTACATGTGTGGCCAGAAAGTGTTTGTGGCGCTTCTATAGATGACCTCCATTTTACTTTTATTTCATTGATTTGACAATCCACATTCTTTGAATTATGTGTGTTTATTTCTCTCCCATGTTTGTGGGGAAAAGATACGTTGCTCGGAAGCCAATGAACGAGCTTGCAGAGGCAGCAAAAGGAGCTTTGCGCACTCCAACGCGTGCTGCATGGCTGGACCAGCACCCTTTGTTTGTAGACTTGAATACATCAGACGCTGCTTCCTTGTTTGAACCCAGCCTTGATCCGAAAATGGTGCCGAAGTTGCTGTATGCCCCTAGTCGTGCACCTGCTTTGAGGAAGAGCGCAGCTTGGGTAGATCGGGTCGATCACATGCAATGGCTTCCAGCTGACTTGAATGCATTTGACCGACGCCTCCGAAGCAGACAATAAACGCAAAAACACGTAGTGTATTCCTGTGAGCACCCTCAATCCTTTGTGCGACGCACATGGTATAATGTGCTGTTTAGATCTCATAAGTAGTACATAGCCACAAATGCATTTTGTAGCATGGGAAACATTAAACAAACCTCTAAACCTACACCTCTAGCTCAGGCCCAGGTAGGTATGCGAGTTGCTGCACGCCAGTTCCTGGTTGAAGCTACGCACGCAAAGCATTGGTTTAGAGGACTGCCTCGCATCTGTCTTTCTTTGGTGTTGTAGTTTACTTACATAAGGTGGACTGGGGAACCCCATCCACCAACACAAGACCGCCATCATGGTCGATGTGATTTAGTTCACTAAATAAGAGGTAGATGAAGTTGTGTCACCATTTGGTGGAGCGAACGGAATGAACAGACAGAACGTCCGAACGCGCACGTGCCTACACAGAGCGAATGATGACTACCTTAATAGCGCTGATCTTCCTGTGCCCTTTGTCCCCCGTACGCGGCACGGTTGAGCTTACTTCTTGTTATTCTCATGAGGAAGCGTCCGTCCTTGTAATGGACCTTGTTGCATGGTTTGTACAGGATCCTAATCATCCTTCCCAACAACGAGAGGCCCCAATCAGAGGACCACACCGGAGGCGCAGGGTTTTTTTGCGCACCACAGCAGGATTCTATATTCCGGAGCTTGCTGTGGCAGTGGTATGATATCACCACCATGCTTATGCCACAACCGTATATGGTGGAAGAATACATCGCGTGTGCTTCCTTAATTTTCTTCGCCTCCTGTGGGTTCTTCGTCCTCCAGCTTCCCCTTTTTCCAGAGCAAAAATAAGGTGTCTTTTGGGGCCATTTTCTTGACCATCTTCTCTGGCTTTTTCTTCTTTTCGAAACCCGGCAGAGGCATTCCCGGCTTCCAGCCCAATTGATTGAGCATGTCTTTTCGTGCTTCTACATTTTTTCTTGCCAGCCGCCGCCGCTGCATCCCTTGAATGCGACTTGCAGCTTCTTCCGCTCGAGATCGCATTGCCTAGGTATTTATGGTTATCATTGGTGTAAGTGTGAGAAAATATTATGATAACAAGGATTATAATCTAAGCATGCCAATAGTGCGTCACAAGCTATCTTTCTGGACTTAGGTATACATTCAAATCAAATGAAAGAATTAATTCTTATTTAGGAAAGTAATTGAATGAATATCATATATTTAGTTCACTCTCCATTATCTCATATTTGTAAGGCTGTGAGCAAACCTTTGAGGGTTGCACAAAGGCCAAAATTTCGTTGAATTCCAGCGACCCGCTGCCGTCTTCGTCCAGATTGTTCACAAAAGCGCTTAACTCTTGGTCCGATAGATCCTTGCGCCCCACTTTCATCAAACCTCGCACCACTTTCTTCAACTCTGACGAATCTAGGGAGCCACCACCGTCGGAATCGTACCTAATCATAAACATTAGAAGCGAGCGCAAAGCGTTGCAAAAGGCATACAAATCGGGGGCAGCTCTATGATGAAAGATATACATTCAGAGTCTTCAATTAATCAAAGTCATTTGATGAAAGCATGTGTTTCTAAATTTGCTACAAGGGTTGAGTCCTTTGCCTTCTGATAAGCTTGCATTATTGATTTACTGTAGATGTACCGTTCGAGAAACTTCTGCGGATCGGTGCCTAATAAAGCTGCCTGCATTTTGGTTTGAAGCTTCCGAAGTTTTGAATCACTGAGTAAAGGCCTACCCCATGCATCGACTTTATTCTCATCCATCGAAAAACCTTCCGCATCGACTGCATTGCTTGAGTCCATCTTCTTTTGAGAGGTGGTCGCTCGCCTTTGTCGCACTTTCAGGACATCCCGCACCTGTTTTTTTGGCAGAGAGGTTTTACAAAAACGGTGTGATAGAGAGTAGAAGTAGCAAGGATGCTCGAGTAAGTAGGCGAAATCCGTTCACCATACCTCGATTTTACCCGGCGGCTGAGGGCGATCAATTCCAAAGAGATTGAAATCTATTTTTTGGCCGTGCTTCAGGGCGCTTCGATTCACCTACAAATAATTATTGAGAGACAGTTCAAGCTCAAAGCGTCAATGAGACAAAATAGCGCACTCCTGCACGTGAGCAAATCATATCAAACAGAAACTTTTTTTTGTTTCGGTCATTTAATCTAGAATAAAGCGTCACATTTTTTATGGCATCTTTTCTCGTGGGCGCCACCGCTGCCAGCACCACATCCTGTAGCTTCTGCCGCTCTCCGCCCAATGGCTTCAGCTTGACTTCAGACGGTGTGCCATGCTTCGAGCTGCGGTGGCTGGTCAGACCACCATCTGAATCGAGCTCTTGATGATCGGGCAGGGGGAAATGGTTCACTACTGGAGTCTGAGGTCTCGATGTCTTGCCCATCATTTCTGCTACCGAGGCCCGCCTAGTTTTCGCGGGTTTAGCCGAAGGAGGAGAGATTCCCCTGAGGGGGGACACAAACCCACTTTCCAGTCCCTCAAGGGAAGGAAGGTTACCACTAGGCCTTCGAGAAAGAGACGTATTGCTACTACTCATCATCGTTGACGTGTCAAGGATTGATTTTTCCCTCTTCTGAATGCTCTCTCTGCTGCTACTCTTTCGCTCAAGGGGAGGAGCTTCCAAGCTCACACCACTGCTCTTAAAAGGCGGCTGCATCACCACACCATCAATTTCTTCGTTCTCCTCAGTCTCGTGCAACGGTTGCAACAACACACTCGCGCCGTTCTCCTGCTTCTGTCTTGGTGAGTATCTAGACTCGTCAATCGAAGCTGCCCGCGTGCTGAATTGCCGAAGCATGCTTGAGGTTTTGGGAGTCACAGGTTTTGGCATTTGGGACTTGCGGAGAGGGTTAGTCGGCGACCGCTGATACGTGGGCACGCGTTTCTCGTACAAGGACTCAAGGTAATCTGCACGGGTCTTGTTGTCCGAATTAACACGATCTGCAACACACTCGTGGAAGTCCTGTCCACACATACCAAGTACATAAGAATGCGCTTGAGTATGTAAGCATGGAGTAAAGCATAAGAGAAAACACACAGCAGGATTTCTTCAATTTTGTTCACGAAAAGCAAACCACAATACTTCAGTAGCACCAAACAAAGATAGTTCAAATGCAGCGAAAGCAGTGAGGCGCCCAGCGTACATGTTGCATTTTGAAGAAGCCTCGCAGAAGTTCTGGTCCATCTACAAAGCCATCTCCATCGGTGTCAAAAAAACGGCACAAGGCCGCCATTTCTCCATCCTGTTTGTTTGGGTGTCGATAAGTTTTTGCCGGAAAGGAAGGGTGAATTATGAACAGGGTATGCGAAAGGGCAAGTACATTCAATGTAACACTTCGTGCAGACGCTGAGACAGTGAAAGGTGAAAGGGAAATGTTGGGCAAAGTTGTAACAAGAGTAATGCACACCACTCAACTGCATATTTAGCATGGTGTGTGATTGGATAGATGAACAAAAGATAACCACCAAAACATCTCACGTAAATCCTCACCGTAGTGACCACTCCAAAGCTTTGCTTGATTTGCAGTTGAAACTGCAGAGGAGTCATTTGGGTCATGAAAGGCTCGAGGAAGATTTTGTCCCGGTACGATTGGAAGTCCCACCACTGCGCTACATGTGCCATGTGCTCGAGCGCGCGCCGCAAGTCGTCGGCCGTGTAGTCGAAGCTGTGAGACAAGACAAAGATAGATGGGTGAACAATAGCGCAGAAAGCACCACAGGGTGAACAAGAGCAATGCGCATTTATACAATGGGCGTATCCAGTACAACTCTTTGAATTGCGTCATCTTGTTTTTGATTCCTTCCAAATACGTAGAGCACATCGACGGAAATAAACCAGGGAATCAGGCAAAAGTGCAAGTGATCAGACTACTCTTTCTCCTCTTCCACTTTATCATTCGCCCTGTTCGTCTTGTCTCTCCTCACGTTAAAATGTGGAAATTCGCTGCCTCTTCTGCGGCTTCTGCTGCTTTCTTCGCGTCACGCGCTTCTTTCTCTTTCATGGCAATCTTGTTGAGCTCCGCCGACCGTTCTTCCGATCTTAGACGAAATGCAGCGCTGAAGAAGTGCAACACAAACTCGTGGCATTCGATGTACCTGGTGAGATTGTGAAGCAAACACAGAAAAGAGAACTGAGGAAAGAAGAAAAAGAGGGGAAGAAGATGCAAGTAGCCGTGTTCAGAGTACTAGCACTGCGCATTCAATGAGAGAGACCTACTGTTATTTTCTTAACGATTAACGAGTTTTGAGATGTTATGGTCGCTCTGATTCACCCACATAATGAAATTTTCCTATCTTTCTTTCTCTCAACCAAAGTAGTACGCTTCTTATACCCGTCACTGTTGTTGTCGAAGTAGTTCATGACTGCGAGCACTTCATCTCTGGAGAGACGAAGGTTCAGAGACCGAAAGAGCTGTTCCTGAAACTGTGGTGCTGTCATTTTCCTGCCCGTGAATCCCTGGCAACCACGAAGGAAGTGTAATAGATGAGAAGAAGTGATATCTTATAATGCTCTCGTTGACAGCAAGAAAAGTGGCCCTACGTGGCTTATTTCTAATTCTATAAGAAGTGTCGACAAGTAGGCAAGGGGTAATCAGAAGCACATGACAATCAACCTTGAGGAAAGTGCGAGCGAAGCACTTGTCTGGATCGAAATCTTTCGCGAAATATTCCAACTGAAAAGGCATTTAAGCAGGCGTATGAAATACAAGAAAGGGTTCAAGTAATAGAGGTGCTTGAAAGGACAATGGTTCAGAAACGGAGTAAGAAACAAGTGCCTATAAAGTTCACGCAGTGCAAACAGAAGCACTGTCCCCTATCTGACCTATGTCTCTTTATTCAAACATCTTCTCTCGTGAAAACAATGAAAGCACGCATTCCATCATGTCAGGAGATCGTCACCTTGGCCATCGCGCGTACAGTCACATCAGAGCTCGTCAGCTTAGATTGTTTCTCCATTGACTCCACGGATTGGCTAAGCTTCACCTTCGCCCTCTCGCCTGCTTTAGCTTCCAACTTGTCGCGAATTAAAGTGCCCCGAAAATTCGAAAAAGAACCCTATGATATTCAAAGAAGGAAAGATCGCGCGTTCACGCATAGGAAAATAGAAGGGAGTTGAAGTGGTTGCTTTTAGGTGCCCTCGTCATGGCTATGCAAGTACTGCACCTCAAGACTAATCTCTGAGCTACCAGTAATCCAGAGTTCTCAATTACTCTATTACCGTGTCGCTGATGAGGGACTTCCGAAAGGAACGCCGCATCGCAGCTTCAGAAGGCGGTGCTGCTCGCCGAGGAGCCTTCGCATCAGCTTGCCGCGCCAGTTGGCGAGTCTGCTTTACACTGCCGCCATACTCACCCGATTCTACGGAGCTCATCGAAACGTCATCGTTGCGTTGCACGCTGAGCCGGGTTCGCGTGCAGTTACTACGCAGCGTTGGAAAGTGCCGTACCGAGCGAAACTCTTTGAGGTAAGGGTCGCCTTCCTTGAGATGCCGCAGGTATGGCGTTTCCACGTACTCGCCGATGAAACTCATACCGATTTGCGACGGTAAGCTAAGATGTGAGGTCTCACGTAAGCTAGAGATTTATTGAAGATTATGGGATAGGCAACGGCACTCTAGCTCTAGCTCCAGTGCCTAGCTAGCGCTCCAGAGCTAATAGCGCGGACTCAAGACTCGAGACTGACTGACTCATGATCTTATTGATCTTATGATGAAACACAAGAGAGAAATGAGAAATAGTCTCTTCTAATGTAGTATACGTCGAATTATGTGTGCGTTAAGATAAGAAGTGTTGTGCTTGCACACGATGGATGTGGACGTGGACGTTTGCTTGAAAAGATAGATGAAGGGTATTGTAACTACTTACGGTCTTACGGTATCTGTTCGATGATAACACGGCGGTCTGAGTTAAGATTAAAACTTTAAGATGATGTCGAAGCTTGGAATATAGACATTTGATTAGAAGTATAGCAACTACTGCCAAGTATTTTTTACTTGAGGCTGCCTCAAATTGTACCATAAATATTTTATTTCTGGCTCAACTAAGTTTGCTACAGTAGTATGCAAGCAGTGAGAGATGTTCGGGCAGCAAAACGACGGCCTCGGAGTGCTGGTGCGTCGCGATTTCATCAGGGGGCTTTGGTGCAACCGCCCTGGATGCCAACCAACATGACAAGCTTCGAAGCACAACGGCCGAGAAAGGGAGAGTCGCGTAATTCTGGCTCTGTGCAGCAGGTGAGGGGGGGTAGCCCCAATGATTTTGGAGCGCAGGCAAAAGTAGTCAGAACATTGCATTTTTGTTGATCATTTATATTAAAACATGATGAAAGATAACCTTGTGACCATGTGCGTTCTTTGGCACGTGTTGTTGTTGGTGATACAGCGGATTGACATGGCCCAGGATGCTGAAGCTCTGAAGGCACGGGCGGACCATTTTGAAGCCTTAGCCCAAAAGCTGAAAAGCGAGAACGTCGCCCTTGAGCGCCGAGCGCGAGAGCTTCGAGGCCGCGTGGATGAACTGATGCGGCACGACGAGCGAGACCGATTGCGGCTACAGGTAGGCTACAGAGCCGTTTAAAAAGGGAGAGAGCGCTTTCTGAGTTGGAATCTTCATAGCCACAACTCAATCAAAGTGGCTGATATCTGTCTATGTTTGAGCTACCAATTAAGGCGCTTGATTTATAGAAATAGGTTCAGAAGAAGTGTTTTGTCTGTTTGCTTTCGGCTGATGCATTGTTTTGTTCCTGGAAGGGAGGAACTCGTAGATCGTTTGTTTTGTTGCCTCAAGCTGCTTCCCTCTTTCTCGTCTTCGTCATCATCAATAGGTAACAACCTTGCGCAATACAGTAGGAGCGCGCGACGACAAAATCATAGAATTGAGGCGCCGTGCGAGTGCCACAACTCTCATGGAAGTAGCGGTAGCCAGAGACGAAGCTATGGAGGTCAGGATCGGATTAGGCATGAGTGCGAGCATTTATGCATCGATATTCATTTCACTTGTCTGGCGCATTGCTAATGAAATATTATAAAAGAGTGAGAATGGGGAAGGAAGGGAGGGCAAGTTGAGCAAGATAAATGGAATTCCTCCGTGGGAGTTGTGTTCGTTTCAGTTGGTGTCTTCGCCTCATACCCCTACTACTCTAGGAAGCACGCCGGCTGAAAGGCTTATTGCTCGCAGAGCGTGCAGCTCGTGCTGTGATTGACCGAGGCCCAGTGCCGAACCGCACTATTACAGGAGCTGCTGCACTCCTTTCAGCCCCCAATGACGCTCCCAGTGCGGCTGCTTCTTCACATGTTCCTCACCAAGCCATCACGAAGCCGTCCACCTCTGGTGGTATGCGCAGTGGCGGTGGTCAAGAGGAGGATGTGGCGTTGATGGTGTGTGAGCTCCGAGACCAGATCCATTGGCTAAGAAGACAACAGCTCGAACAGCAACAGCGAGCGTCAAGACGAGAAGAAGAGCTTCTGGCTGCATTGGCTGAGGCGAAAAGCAGCAACGCTCACGCGGCGTCATCGTCAAGCAGTGCTGACAGCGCAAACAATACGAGCGCCTGCCAATCCGCTGATCTTCCCTCTTCTTCTGATAAATCTCCAATTAAATTGAATACTCCAGCTGACAGCAACAATAGCAACGGCAGGGCAGGTGTGCAGCCTCCATCCACGACTTTGGTAACGAGCAATGCAGTGAATTCTGGTTTGAAGTCCAGCTTGAAGGCAAAATCGAAGTACGGGCAGCTCGACAGTGCCCTCCTGCTCGAATTTTAACTCAACCATCTTTTTTGTATCTTACATATGCCATCCGATGGCGAAAATACCAATTAAACTACCACGCTGCCCATCCAATGAAGTAATTCAAGTATCAAGTATTCTCAAGTCCCCACTTTATTTACCAATATAACACCAAGTAAGCCAAGTCCAAGTGGCCCATAAGTTAACCATAAGTGGAGAGTGGAGCTGAGATCTGAGATGGCGGGCAAAAGCGGTGAGCGGGGGGCCATTAGCCCGAATTCCTTTGACTACCCCTACTAATCTCCTGCGCCCCTTTGGAATGAGAGGCCACCTCGACTTCTCCTAAATCCCTTCTAATCTAGTCTAGTTAATACTCCCCAAAAATACAAAGAAACACCACTGTGGCAAATAGCAACAGAAAAATGTAACCTTCAGAACAAGTCTGACTGGGCTGAGTGTCCTTTTGCGTAATGCAATTGTAAT
>Ga0307979_1002495_pt1 | contig 12697 bp, 9 predicted proteins | sample OrgLakmetage1058_FD_201833 | JGI IMG/M metagenome (GOLD analysis project Ga0307979, IMG submission 201833) | Saline water microbial communities from Organic Lake, Antarctica - #1058 | ecosystem: Environmental > Aquatic > Non-marine Saline and Alkaline > Saline | place: Antarctica: Organic Lake...
TTTGATGCAGGAGCAGCAGCAGCAGTGGCAGCGGCAGACCACTGATCGAGATCAGCAACGGCCTGACTTACGCGCTCGCATAGATCTGGGTGTGGCTCTACCAATGAGACCTGGAATCATAATGAAGTAAGCAATGTCAAAACAAATGTTTCTGGGTTAATTATAATGATCCCAAAAAGAGTTGTCGGGCTTTTTCTATGCTTACCGGTAGTTTACGCCGAGGATAGGCAGTGTCAACCAGGGGTCGCCAATACGATTCGTCGGTCTCGCGGCATTCCAAATGAGGGCAGCAAGATTCAACGCGTGAGATTACTTCTGGGGTCGATTGGTGGCGCCCGTGCCGCACAATATCCGTCCACGTTATTACATCCATGTCGCCAACGTCCTCTAGGCAATGAACCCATTTGCCCAAGCATGCTAAGCAGTGTTCCCGCAGCGTCTTCACTCGACTTGTAATGCCCGGTTGGAAACTAGCTTGGCTAGTGCAACGTTCGCCAAGGTGGCTCATATTTGTGGCTAGCAATGTTTAGAGCGAAGATCTAGTTAGAATTGGCCTCTAGCTAGCTTAGCCTTCTATTTGATAGGGAAGAAGTTGAATCTTCTTCAAAGCGTTTCTTAATCAAATTAAGATTTATGCTCTTTGGCACTATCCACGATATAGTGACCCTAAGCTGTCAAACTGTAGCTTGCCTTAGCCGCATATATGTGGGTGCAGCAGCTCGAAAATTGTTCAATATATCTCCTCGTCAGACTGACAGTCGACTGAAAATAGAGAGCAGCAACTCCTCACGAAAACAAGGGGGCAACAAATACCCTGCCTTGCAACAAGTGTGGAATGTAGATCAATATCAATGCCACACACGTCTCTCGGCTTCTCTTTCAAAGCAAATGTAGAATGTAGACTACCCTGGCTAGTCAAGAGATTCAGGTCCTAGCGGCCTAGCTGGCTAGCTGGCTGGCTGCAGAACTACATGTTGGTGGTACACACAAGAAGAGAAGAAAAGAAGAAAAGTTGTTGCTTCTTGTGGACCAATCAAACCAAGGTGATCAAATAATTTCGAACCCACGCCATCACCCACGTTCGTTTCAGCGTTTCAGCTGATGACTGACTGTTCTTGACCGGGTTTAAAAGTAGTTTTGCTTTTGTGTCGAACAGTGCTTTCCAGCAACAATCAGCAGAGAGTGAACAAACTATACCAGCTAAACTATTTTCATTTTTTTTTGCTAAGTTCATTCTATTGGAAGAGCCAAAATATGTCGAGTTGAAGGTATGTCTGACCGACCCTTTTGTTCTGTTTGGCATGTTGACAGAACGCGCACTTTTGTTCGGTGACAGTCCCGCACACTCATACCAGTGTCTACGACTTCAAGGAATAGGGTTGACTTCTCCCTAGGTTCTAGAGTTTAATAGTTCTTGGCTCTTGTTTTCTCGTTATAGGAGCGTAGGAAGGCGAGCGAAGCAGACTGCAAATGTGACATCCTCAACGTCTTCGCAATTCCCTACACCGTTCAGAGGAGCACAACTCATTCAATATAAAAAGAGTCGCGTGTTGCGTGCTCGAGGTAAGCACAGGAAGATAATATGAACGAACCAAGCAGTGTAGGTGCCAATAAGATGAGTGCGCCATCTATCCTCGATGATAACAATCGGCTAGAGGAGTACTACTTAGACAAGGAGCTCGGCCGTGGGAGTTTCGCCAAGGTCTACCTGGCTGTCCACGAAACCACCCGCGAGTCCCGTGCGGTGAAAAAGATTGACCGTGGGCGGCTCAGCTCAAAACTACTGCAAAACCTCGAGCTAGAAATTGGCATTCTCCGTGACTTTCAGGTAGGCAAGCAATTTGCCTTCTCCCTCCTCTAATGTAACATGATGCTCTCTTTCGCCCCTTATCCCAAACCTGTCATCTTTGGAGTGCCGACGCTTGATTTTATCATTCCGTCTTTAATATGTCTCTCAATCCGACAGCATGGTAACATCGTCAAGCTGTTCGGTATCAAGAAGACCAAAGCCCACATCTTCCTAGTGCTCGAGTATTGCGCAGGTGGCGATTTGCAGAAGTTCATCCGCTCGCAAGGACGCCTCTCTGAGGTTTATATCATAGCACTATGCTGTAATTGCAGTCCTCTTTGCCGCTTCCGGCTTGAACGCGGTCCTACTTGAATTCGCATTGCCCACGTACCACAGCGTATGCCCACCTTTTCCTAGTCGTCTTTATCCTCCCTCTCTCTCATCCATCTCTTCTTCGTTTGCACCCTGTCAGGCGGTCGCCCAGCACTTCATGCGGCATTTGGCCGACGGCCTGGTCTTCCTCTGGCAGCACGAATTGGTGCACCGCGACATCAAGCCGCAGAACTTGCTCTTGACCGCGAACAGTGCCACTGCCACTCTGAAGATCGCGGACTTTGGCTTCGCCCGGCACTTGGGCGCGGCCGCCATGGCCGACACGCTGTGCGGGTCCCCCCTGTACATGGCCCCGGAAATTTTGACCTTTCAGCGGTAAAAGAAGCATGTGCACGCAAGAGAAGCGCATTGCTGTAGGGTGCTTCTTTATGACGCTTTGAGTTCAGGGTAGGCTTTTCATTTGTTCACGAAGTCAGCTCGCGCGCTCTCTACCACCATTACTACTCAAATATATTGGGTGTGGCTTCTTTGCAAACTTGTGCTCCTTTTGCTCGTCTCTTCGACTTGACTCTTTTCCTCTCTTTCTGCGTCCCTCCGTCCCTTTAGCTACGACGGCAAGGCTGACCTGTGGTCCGCGGGCACGGTGCTCTTCGAAATGCTGGCGGGCAGGCCCCCTTACGGGGGCGCCAACCAGTCGGAGCTGGTGGAGAACATTCGCACCCAGGAAATTCGCCTGCCGGCGGGGGTGCGCATTGGTGGCGCTTGCGTGGACTTACTGCAAATGCTGTTGCAGCGCAAGCCCCACAAGCGCGCGTCCTTTGAGCGGGTAATGGCCGCCGACTTCTTGAGGCGGGCCCCCGCCCCAGCCAGTGCCAGTGCCACTGCCACTGCCACCACGGCAACCACGAGTATGGCCGCCAACACAGCTCCTGTTAATGCGGCGGCGGCGGCTGCTGCCGCGCCTGCTGCCAACAACAGCAGTGGCCTCAGGGACGCAGGAGGATTGGGTTCAACTCCCCTGGTGGCGTGCTCTCCACCCAGCAGCGGCGGTGGCGGTGCAGGCGGCTCCCGCGCGCGGGCAATGTCGTCGCCAGCGCACATGCACTACGGTGGGGTTACTACAGCTGCTGCGAACAGTGGCGGCGGTGCGACGAGTGCGTTGTCTCCAACCAGCGAACTCGTTGCGGGCGGCGCTGTGCACTCACAAGTGCCGCCGCCACTGCCTCAGGGGCCGTCTAATCTCGCCGTGCAGCTCCACAAGGCCAACACTGCGACGACAACGGGAGCTACAATCGGCGCTCCCAGTGGAAGCGGCGGCAGCGGCTTACAGACTCAGCTAGTAGCACGATTGCCGAGGCGGAGCAGCAGCGGTGACTCGATCGACTCGGCAGGGTCTGGAGGAGACAGAGGGGGGCACCATCAGCAGCCGTTTCCACATCCTAACGGTGGTTCCTCTCCGTATGGGAGCCCGGGTTTTGCATCTTGTAACGTGCTCGCACAACATGCGAGCGGTGGGCACCACTCCCACAACACGAATGCCGGCTACTTGGGGAGCGGCGGCAGTGGCGGCCCTTTGACCTTACAGTCGGTGCACCACCATCCTGGCAACGGCGGCAGCCACGTGAGTGGAAGTGCGCGGTCGTCAAGTGGCACCTTAACTGGGGCTGCCCACCCGCAAGCCAGCTATTTGGCAGGCTACCAACACCCTAATCCCGTGCCGTCCAACCACTACCTGCAGCAGGCCCCTTACCAGGCCCCTTACCCCAACAGCAGCTTGCCCCTGCAGCAGTTCCCGTTTCCGTCGATGCCACCTCAGCATCACCACTACCAACAACACGGGCACGGCCACGCCGAGCGGCCACCCCCCCAGGTGTTCGCGCACCCACTCACCGCGTCCCCGCCGCAGAAAGCGACCAGCGCAGGGGGGGTGGCGGGCTACCTGCTAGAGCGGCGCAGCAGCCTCGACGCGTGCTACCTGGAGCAAGACACGATCCTGCAGCGGTTGGCACCTTCAACCACTCCTTCCCGTCCTTCTCCTCCTCCTGCTTCTACGACCACCACCTCGACCACTGCCACCACGCCACCACCGTTGATCGCAGCAGCCAGCCGGTCACCTCAACCCGCTTCTTCGCACCAGCGCGTGGAAAGCTTGGAGCGGAATTCGTCTCGAGGCGGCCCACCGCCCACTCTAGGCACGGTAGCGGAAGGCGGGACTGAGGGCTCGGACGAATGGTTTGTGGTAGATGCGGTCGACGGCACATGTGGGGACGTAGTGAGCTCAACTTCCGACCGCTACGAAGGGCATGGTACCTCCGCTACTGCTGCTGCTGCTAGCGCAAGCGCAGCAGATGAAGCCACTCAAGCCGTTGCGCATCCTTCGCACTTGGCGCCTAGTAGCCCCACTTATCAATCCTCCGAGGAGCACGCTGCTGAGGCAGAGCCGTGGTTGTTGGCCGAACCGGCCGCCACTATATTAGAGCGCGTGGAGTCAGCACTGGGCAGCATTGAGCTACTGGGCCGCTGTGCGATGGCCGTTGCAAGGGTGGGGGACGCCGCAGCTGCCCTGGTCTTGTCCGGCTCGAGTTTAGAGGGTGCTGGTGGTGGCGGCGACCACGGCAGCAGTAGTGGCAGTAGTAGTAGCGGGCAGCAGCGGCGAGAGCGGAGCCGAGCACGTGCCTTCAGCGCGCCTCCCACCTTGGCCCTCAGCGATGCTCCCAATGACGTCAGCAGCAGCAACTCTCACCAGTATCCTTCTCCTTCAAATGACGCGCGCTCCCCACCGTCGACCCTCTCGCCCGCATCTGCCGGGCTCCTGCCTCAGGCCCAAGTTTCTGAATCTGGCAGTGGCGGTGGTGATGGTGGCGATGATGGCTCCACTGCTACGACAGCTGCGATGGCCATACCTCAAGGCAATGACCGGAGAGGCAGCAGCAGCAGCAGCAGCCAGGGGGGGCGCAACCATAGTTACGAGTCGTGCTCCCCCAATGGCTTGCTCTTGAGGCGAGCAGGCGAATCTCCTGTCAGTGACAAGTGCGGGTCGCCCGGAGACGCCCTTTGCTTGGGCGGCCAGCCAGCGGGCAGCAGCAGCAAGAACTCGGGCGGTGCACATGTAGGAACACCGCCTTACATGGGTGGGAGCATGCACAGCCCTCATCAACACCGCAGCAGCAGCAGCAGCAGCAGCGCCAACAACGAGCATTTAGGCGATGCGCTGCTCTTGTATTTGAAGGCTATGAACTTGGTGAAGCGGGCGGTGGAGTTAGGCAGAGCGCTGGCTTATGACGCTCGTCAGCGGCCGCCGCCGACACAGGCACCGCTATCTGGACCCACCGCGCTCTCTGAGGCACCTTTAGCCGACGGTTTAACCAATGAGGGATCGCCGAACCAGCAGCAGTTGCCGCCGGGCAGCGCTAGTGGAGAATACATGTGGGATGTTGCTTCGGCAGCAGCAGAAGCTGAGGCCGTGGCGCGAGCCGAGCAGCTGGAGGCCTGGCTAGCGTCGCAGTATGCCCTCTTGTTAGACCGTGCTGAACAGTGCCGCCACAGCGTGAGCTTTTCGTCATCTTCCTTTTCTGGGACGTCTCCTCATGCCACCCCACCTTCACCTTCACATGGTGGAGCGTCGTCTGTCAAAACCGCGCATCAGAAGAGCTCGTCATCCGTGGGGCCAGGGCTGAGTGGAGATGGCGCCACGGCTACCTTGACGGCCACAACTACTACAAAAACAGCCGCGACCTTAGCAACCACGCCGCCTTCTTCTGCGGGAGGAAATAATAACGGCAACAACGGCGGTAGAGGGAGTGGCAGTAGTAGTGGTGGGTCGTTGCGTCGGGCGGAGCAGCGGGTGTACCGAGCGGCGTTGCAAGCTGCGCGCGCGGCTGCCGTGAAAGAAGTGCTGGGCGCGCCGGAGCTCGCGCTGAAGCTGTACCAGCACGGGCAGTACCTGGTGGAGAGCCTGCTGCTGGAGCCGCAGCTGCCGCCAAATGACCGGCAAGTGTTGGGGGGCTACGACAGCAGCTTTCAACAGCGCATCGATGCCTTGGACCGCGTCCTGCGGCCTGAACTCTACCCAGCGCCGCCCGAGGCTTCCAAAGCTCCAGTAGCGTCCGAAACCGATCCGTCATCATCAGGTACCGCTGGAGCAGCAGCAGCAGGAGGAGGTGGTGACAACACGGGAGGCCGAAGAGAGTGTGACAATGAGCCGCATTCACCTCTCAGCCCATCCCCTGCGGCGCCAGGCAGCCCGCCCTCAGCCAAGAGCAGCGGCCACGGAAGCGGTGGAGTCTCAGAGCAGATGGACACTTTGGCCGACCTGCTCGCGGTGCCACCGCCGAACTGCGCCGACGCCAGAGGCTACGGCTCCACCCAATTAACCGACCTCTGCGTGCCGCCCCCACTGGCGATGCTCACTGCTCCGCGCGGGTTGGCTTCTCCCCGTCATTTGCACCATGGCGGAGTTCACAAAGCAACGAGCAGCAACAATCACGCCACCGGTGGTGGTGGTGGTGATGGCAATAATGGTCAGGGGCCGTATAATCCCGCACGCAGGCACGGTGCCCAACACCACCACGAGGACGATTTCATTGGCGGCGGCGCTGTTGGGTTTCTCGGAAGCTCTACAGGGGATTTTGGGAATGGCGACGCCGCCTTCATGTGATTGTTGCTGCGGCCAAGTAACCATGTATATATAAATAGCCGGTTGGGCCAGCTCCAGCGCGCTCAGGGACTTCATTGCAGTTACCTTCTTGCGATATCTTAGCTGTTCCTGTACCTGTACCAGTTGCTCGTAGATTGAACTATCAACAAGTCCAAGTCCAATTCCAAGGCGACCTTCGCCGTGTTGAGTGCTAACCAAATTTAGAAGGCCGAAGGCTGGCGATACTGCCTTTCCCGTCAATTGGCGATCTATTTAACCCTATTGATATCAATTATATTCATAGAGTATAGAGTATGCAGCCCATGTGCAGTACCCGGTGTGAAATGGCCCAATTGCGATTGCAGTTTTCTTTCACTATCACTGGCCATGTCTCCGAACGCAGATAAAATAAAGTGCCGCCTCCTGGTATTCTTAAGCACGAGCATTATCAGGATGCCTGTGGTAAAACGAAGAGAAGCCAAACCAAAATATTATTCAGGTCTGCCCCGTCAGGGCCCCGTTGTCCCGTTGTTATTTGTTAATTTCCAAGGCATGCGACTGTAACCAATGCGGCGCAGTGTAATGCAGCTGCTCCACCGGGACCAACCAGCGCGCTCGAGGACGCAAAACAGACCCCAAGCCCAGCGCCGCTTTGCGTCAACTGTCCCTTGGCTAATGCACTTGCGGCCACTACAGCAGCGATAGCGCACGCTACGGCCCAAAACGGCCACACGCCCTTCAGCGGCCTCAAAAGTGGCGGCGTGTGAGAGGCAACTGACGTATGTGGTGTTTTCTTTACACTGCGATTCCGAGCCATGCCCCGCTTTCGGGGTCCCAATTCAATGGCAGAATCGGCACCTGCCAGGTGCGCGGCTCCTGCCGAAGTAGCAGCATCTGCTTCCGCTGCTGCAGAGGAGGCGTGCTTCCCTGAAGGAGTGCTAGTTGAGTCAGCATTTTCTGCTTCTAATTGCTCTAAACGTCTGCGAATTTCGCCATACATCTCTGGCTTGGACGTTATTCGATCATGCAGCTTGCCACCGGGAGCGTAGTGTTTGGATTGCTTGAAGAGCATGGGCAGCATCAAGTACGCGATGTTGGCAATCACCCAGTTTACGATCCAGTTGGGAAGAAACAGGTGCGAATCCACTGTTGCCACCTGGAGCACGATTCCAGTGGGTGCAAAAGACAAGGGTGCGACAGGAACATGGTACTTGTTACAAGGAAATTGCAAGCCAAAAATAGAATGTAGTAAACCCATACAGACCAACGACCTTCAATTATCTTCCCTGGTGATCCCTGTTTGAGTTGCACACTTGCCCACTCATTCCTTTAAGCCGCCCACCTGTAAGACGCGGGTCTTGTTCGGGCCCACAGCCTCAAACCAATAACCGCCCGTGAGGTCAACTTCTTTGCAGCCAGGCGTGCGCGGCCACTCAGGCCCGGCAGGTCGCATGTAGATCGCCACGCCACACCCCAACCCTCCTCCTCTTGCTGAATCAACCGGGCCTAAAAAGTCACTCGCGCGGCACGTGTCGCCGTAGGCTGCCGTCAAAACTTCGTCCCTAGGGATAGGCCATGGCTTCTTTCCCGAACAGCGGAGGATGCGCCGAAAGAGGCTGGTTTCGTGGAGAACCGAGCTTTGGTCAACACCGGGGATCCACAGCTTGAAGTCGTTGGTTTCGTTCATGGTGGCCATGCACGAAAAGAGATCTGTATCGAGCACAGCTTCAATGCGAAAGCGCAAGAGTTTGCTCACAGTGCCGTTCGGATCTGGCCGCTCCATCTGGCAGGTGACGCCGTAGCGCGTTCCGTGTGTTCGCCACTTGGTTTCATCGACGACGTCTTCGAGGAGCGCCACGAGCTCCTGTTCGAATTGAAAGGGGGGGGGGGCTAAGAGTAAGGATGATAATATGGTTGATATTAGTAAGATACGTGATGAATAGAGAAGAGAGACAAGGAGGTACGAAGAGCGAAGGGAAGACGTGAATAAGCAGTCAAAGAAGCTGCCCGACTGGAAGATATGAAAGAAATTTCGTAGCTCAAATGTAAACCTGTTCGCATTCCAAAGCAGCAGCTGCTCTCGGATCTGAGTCCACTGCCTGAAGCGCCGCCTTTCTTGCTGCGGATCCAGATGCTCCGGCTGCGTCAACATTTCCGGAACTGTTCACATGGTCAATCGCAGCAGCACGAGCCCTTCGAAGAGCATCAACTGCTCTAGTGGGGAAGTCATCCTTGATTAATGCAGACGATTCCGTTAGCAGCGTGTCAACCGATTCAATCCCCACGTTTGAGAGTGAAGCCATAGCTCTTTCAGAAGAATTGATTGACGTTGCCTCGATCAACTTGTGTCTATGTTTATGCGTACTTTCAGAAGATATGCCTGCAATGCCCACCCGTTTAACAAATACCGATTCACCAATTGCTGGCGTCGACACAAACGTTGCGCAATTTCTGCGCAAACGAAGTATAGAGCGTGTATTGAAGTCGCTGAGAGCACTTTGTTATCATTACTAAAAAGGCAGAGGGAGCAGCGTTGAGTGTTTAGTGTAGTTGCTAAAGTAAGCAATTCAAGAGAAGATGATGTCCATTGTCCATTCAAGAGATCAGGACAAGGGATACCCTTGATCAGGATATCAGGAGGCGGGCTCCGGGATCAGCACAAAAAGCACAAATTGGTCAAAATAGTCGGAATTCGGCATTTGCTTTCAGTATTCATGCAGGGGTATCTTGGTTCATGACCTCTCGCCTCTCGTGTCGATCGTTTTCAGCAGCCTTCGTGCTTCGTGCTTTTGTGAGCTCCGGCGCTGACTGAGTCTTCGAGCTTTGAGTTAAGGGTTGCTTCGAGTATATAGGCTATCAGCCGTAAACCGTAAGCTGTAACAAGTAGGAAGCCTTAAATCCTTGAAGGGTGTTAGCATCAAGTTAGCATATTGTTTGCCTAGCTCACCGCCTCCACAGCTAGCCTGAGTCTTATACCAAGAGTTGTGAGCAGCGAGTCAAGTGTGTGCGATCAAGAGGTCGGAATTGACCACTTGCTAGGTTTCTAAAAAGCCAGCTAAGTAACAAATACGAGCGGCACTGTCCAGACTGGCTAGGCATGGCGCACTATGTTGGTACTTCACTCGATCAGGACGCACGGGGTGTGGCGCCATCTAACAAAGGCTCCAGCCTCGGGGGATCGTCGTCGTCGCGAGTTCTGTGCCCTCAATGCCAACAAAACGTCCCTGCCATTTTAATAAAACTGAGCGGTATTCTTAATTGGTAGATAAGTAGGCTATTGATTGAATTATATTGTCACAGTGGCAGTATCAACTCATATCAATTACAATACCAACACTTACCCAAACGATTCCTAATAAAAAGATGTGGTCCAGATGTTAGGTAGATTACCATATCCGCCATCTCATATAAGCACTACTAACGACCCTCTTGACACTCCGAAACTTCCAGGAAAATGCGTTAGTTGCTGTGTTCAGTCCCGACGTGAACAACAAGGAAGCTTCAAAGGTGGCGCCGACATGCAAAGGAGGCAACCAGCGCCGATGCCGGTTAAAAGAGCACCTGCTGCCCATAACCCCGTGAATTCAGCTGAAGTGGCACAAGCATACTACAGCAAGGAACAAGGAATGAACTTTAGTGACCGAAGTTCGAGGAGTAGCAGTGAGCCTGGCATGAAATTTGTGAGTGAGAGTAAGTCAGCCAAAGTTGTTCCAAGTGCAAGCAATCAGAACTTCGCCGCAAGCGTGAATTCGTCGGTTGGCATGGCTAAAGCGATGCCGAAAGCGGTTTCAATATCAGATTCAGCCACTCCACCTGCGGTGAAGCCAACAGCAACTGCGAAGGCCAGCCCGGCGATTCTTAAAACAAGTAATACATCGCTTCCTGAGGCAAATACTGCCCATCGGAATCCACAGTATGGACCTGGAGATAGCCGATCTCGCCTCCCACCGAGGCAAAGAAAGCAATTAGAAGAGGAAAAAAGAGCCGAGGAGGAACGAAAGCAATTGAAAGAATATGCTCGCTTGAAATTCAATGCAGAGCTTGACGCTATTGAAGACGAATCTCGATTTTTCAAAGAAGAATTGAGACGCATCGTGAAAGACGAAAAACGACAGCGCCAACTGGAGAAACAGCGCAGGAAGTTAGACAAACAGCAAGAAAAAGAGAGGCGCCGGGCTCAGAGACAGGCGGAGCGCGACGCGCGCCAGGCAGCAGAGGATTCGGACAAACCTGTCGATCTTGACGAGGGCGAAGGAGAAGAAGAAGATGCTGCTTCTGACTTAGATGAAGAAGAATTGAAAAGAATTGAAGACGAAAAAAAGGAGGCGATTGAAGCTGCCTGCGATAGACGAGCCAAAAATGGGCGCTTCAGTGGAAATATTAAGATCATTTGCGCAAGTGGATTGCCAAAAGTTGATACGAATTGGTTTAGCTCTGGATCTATTGACCCATACATCGTAGTGAAATTCAATGGAATTGAGATTTCGAGGACAGCTGTGAAGAAGAATTCGATGAGGTATGGCGCGTCTTGCCTACTATCTTTCTCATTAGTTGTTGTCTCATTCTCGTCTTTCTTTGTTCCGGAAGGCCGCGTTATGATCATCATATTAAAGTGAATTTTCAAGGTTCTGGTGACGAGCTGCCTCCTCCAGAAGATGCTGAATTTGTGTTTGAATTGTGGGACTGGGATAAATTTACTGAAGGTACGAAAGCAATAATATAGTTGCGTTTTGTAAAGAACTCTAACAAAATTGTTTGTTGCTCCGACAGATGACTTCGTTAGTCAAGTAATCATTTCATCCCTAGATGCGAGGCAACGGATGTGCCGAGTTGACCATCGACCGGTCAAGTTTGATTTTGAAGCTCGGCCTGAAGCCAAGAAGAATGAGGTACACCAGCCATATTTCTTTCCTTGATTTTGGCGTGTTGCAAAACGAAGGCCTCATTAAATCAAGCTCAACTTTTTGCTCTCCCTAATCGCAGTTGAAATTTATCCAAGGCTATCTTCTGCTTCAATTTGATCTCGCGGCGAACATTGATTACGAAGCAGAGGCTGCCAAGGCCGCACATACGAGCCAGAACGCCCAAGAAATTCTTAAAAATCGGATCAAAAAAGCTCGTAAAGATTTCCAGGTCTAGTGCCTCAGAATACGTACACACCCCAATAGAGAGAAGCTTTTTTCTGATTCCTTAGTTGCGCTTGGTGGCTTCGAATTGATTGTGCGAGTAAAGACTCGCAGATGACTTGGGGGTTTGGGCTCGGGGCTTGGAACCGGGCGTTGTGGAAAAAGACATTTATATGCCCATGCTAATATACTAATACTTAGAATAGCTCGCAGTATTGTGCTATGGTGGATGGCGACGGGCAATTGGATTTCTAGAGCCAAAGGCCTGCATTAATATCATATCCGAAGAAGCAGTATAGTACCGAGTTTACGTGATAAAATATATCCTTCTTCTCGAGCATATCATATCAGTGTTGGTAATCTGCACCGCCGTGTGGCAAGTGGACCACCACCATTACGGAAGTGCGAAGGGCAGGTAATAACTAGAATTTATTATCTGGCTAAGCTCAGTCCCCCATCACGATTGATAATTTCGATTTTAGTGGCTTTTGGAAGTATGAAACTCATTGCCCTCTGCGCACTTCAACTATAGAAATACGGATGTTCTGCCGCTCTATTGGCTTCTGTTCTGAGACAGGCCCCAAGGGGCCGAAAATAGAAGGCTAACAGGCAGAGATAAAAAGAAAAGCAGCGCAAACTAAACCTAAGAAGAAGCCAAGCAGGCGCACACGCCCTAGCTTCTGTTTTTTATGGGTACTCATGTCGCCGTCAAGATGGGCTGGGGCGATGACGCGATGACTAGCAGGGTGCACTTATCACTTGGACGTGTTTCAATACTTCAGTGCGGTTGTACTATAGGAAAGAATAGACCCA
>Ga0307979_1002496_pt1 | contig 12689 bp, 6 predicted proteins | sample OrgLakmetage1058_FD_201833 | JGI IMG/M metagenome (GOLD analysis project Ga0307979, IMG submission 201833) | Saline water microbial communities from Organic Lake, Antarctica - #1058 | ecosystem: Environmental > Aquatic > Non-marine Saline and Alkaline > Saline | place: Antarctica: Organic Lake...
TGCTTATGATTTGATTTACTTCTATTAATTGACACCCCCTGTCACCGTCCAGTTATGCTATATATACAAAGAAAATTCTTTAAGTAAAGAATTTTCTTTGTATATATAGCATAACTGGACGGTGACATCTGAAGATACGGTGAATTCGCTACCATATATCAAGACCTCTGTGCTGCAGGGCAGTTGCACCATGCCGTTCTTCGCAATGCTCGCCCACCACCGTCAAGTTATCCTTTACGTCCATCAACTGCTACTGAAATAGCATCGGGCACAAGAGAAGACTTGTGGTGGTGTCCAGCATTGAGGCCGGGAAGCAGCCATCAAGGCACGCCAATGTCCTTTTGCGATACCATGACTTACCACCGCGGCCAATATGATATCCTGGTAAAATTTCATATCTTTCTTTCCTTCAACTGTGCCTGCGCCTCGTTCTTTTCTTGTGTCCAGTGAAAGTATCTAATTTCCTCATTATGCTCGCATCCTGCCATTCTAACACCTGGCACTTTTATTTGATGCTTGTGCCTGAGATTATTTGTGAGGCACCATGCTTGAAGATTCATTTCATAATTTATTCGGAACTGATGGCATATAACCTATCCCCCAAAAAATCTTATGAATCTACGTGTTTTCACAGGTGGAGCCTCTGTCATCCTTTCGACACGCCGCCGCTGAAGCCCTGGCAGTCACCGGCTTGCGCCCACTCGCATGCGAAGGGCAATGGAGACCGGGCCAGCAGTGCCCGTCAGCGATTGGCTGGGGTGCTTGATTAGACTGGATTGATAAAGAATGAAAAGGCCGCCGACTAGCCTACTGCCGAAATGGAGAAGCTGGTGTCCAGCAACAATTCGATCCATGCTGCCCTTAAAGGTTGAAGTGATGAGGATTAAATCAGCAACTGCCTGATAGGCTTCTACGTACTGCGCATGCTTCATGGCCGGGAGACTCCGCAATACTTTACAGAATATAGACTTCCTTCGGGGAGTTTAGGAATGGGGGCTCGTTCCGGGTTTGAAAGCGAATACAGGCGAGAGATTATACTTGATTATACTCCCCATGTGCAAAGGTACGCCAACAAATAGCACCAAGCTACGTCTTGATGAAAGCTTCAGAACAAGTCAGACTAAGCCGGGAGTTCCCTTCAGAATAATACAAAGTTTATCTTCTAGATCTCCGTAGGCGAATTCTCAGGAAGTTGCGAAGTCAATAACACGGTTTGAGTGTATCAAGTGCGCCTGCGATTGTGGTAGTCCACCTGAGCGACCATAACAGGGGTTATGGTCGCTCAGGTGGACTACCACATTAGAGCAGAACAGCGATCTCCACACTCCGACCTATCCACCGCTTCTTGCACTCATGGGCCTTCTTTCACACCCGACGACGTGTCTTCACTTGGCAACCGATAAGCCGAGACCTTGCACAAACCAGTAAGCAGTTGCTGCGGCGCTAGAGTCATAGGCATCCGAGCAACGTGGCCAGCCCAACGAAGAACCATATTTTAATAGTAGAAAACAGCTAAATTTACCACAGCTATATAGACACGTCTGATGGTGCATTCTCCGATCTCTCTAGATCACCTGCAGCACGTTTTATCCCAACTCGATATGAGGTTGGTGCATATAAGTAAGCAGATGCAGACTGACTACTAGCCACAGCCAAGCAAGTGAGTGTGAGTGCAGCTGTGCAGCACCGGTTCGACTACTTGAGGCAGATGGGCAGGCTTGATGAAAGGAATCGGTGCTCGGAGACCGGCGATTTTCCCGAACTGTCCCGCGGAGTTCTTGAATCGTTCGAGTTCTCTTTTTCTTTTTCTCTTTTCTTTTGATGCTACAGTTCAGCACGCTAGTCTACTTCGCCTCGGTGCTTCCCGAGTTCCAGAGACTTGCTCCAGTGCTCCAGTGTCTTGTATCTGTGACATTGTAGATAATCTTGGCTTGGTGCTTCAGTATTTCAGTAGACTGACTAACTAGCTTTTATAAGATATGTTAGCTAGTAGTTGTGAATGTAATTTTTGCGACCTCATCTGAATAGGTCCCCCTTCTTCGACACCATGCTTCTCATTGCTATATCCTTACTATGGTTTGGTGTGTGCTCGGGGCTGCTCAATGAATCTTCGACTGCAAGAGCCTCGGTGAGTAATATTTTGTTTCGATTTAACATGATCTCTGCTCAAGCCTATTCGTGTCAACGCACGAGGTCTTGGCGAGAGATAAGTCAAAATGACATATTATGAAAGTGCTATCAGAATCCCGACATCAATAGCAGGTTCAGCTAATTTCAAGGCCTCGTTCTTTGATGTTGATCAGATTTCAGAAAGCGTTGAATCCTCGCAGAAAAATTATCGGATTCACACTAGCGTTCCTTTATGCACTACATTGCAGCGAGGAGAAGAACGACGAAGCTGCTTGAGAGCAGACAGCGAGTCCTACTTGCACATTTGGGGGGCGGTACGTCCATCCAATTGACCTCTGATCGGCTCGTAGTCTTTGATATTCCTAATCGCACGGCGTGCGCACCGAATCATTCGACCTGCTAAAAAAATTATTGCTTTAGGATGGTGGCGACGAACTCAAGAGCACCTTCAGTGTGCACAACAGTACAGTAGCTATGGCAGCAGCAGCCCAGGGCAAGCCTGTCCGTGTAGCCATCAATTTGGCACTTAATGTTCCGGAATGCCCTCGGTGCCCGCAATTTATGGTAAATAACGTCAATGCATTTGGAATTCAATATTGTGTGCCAAGGAATGAGTCATTTATAACATGTTTTGATAACTGCTTACTAGATAGCACCTATGGACATTCTACCAGAGGAAACAGCCACGAAGGCTGTCGAAAGTATGGTTTCTAGCCTTGACCCTGACTCAAAAGCAAAATTAGACTTCACAATGACTAAGTCAGCGCTCACAACAAAGGTGCGAGAAGCACAAGTGGTCCAGTACAAAGCGGCCGTTGCAGAGCTTATGGAGTATCTACATTTCTGCGGAGTCGATACTACTAAAATTGAAGGATCAACAAGCTCGTTTCTCGAAAAAGTGCGATTCATGCAAGCCGCTGCGCTTGGAAACTGGCCTGCAAATAATCACATTAACAATAGCTTCCACAAAATAGTCTGCGAGGTGGGTTTCAATGCAGGGCATAGCGCTCTGCTGTGGTTGCTGGCAGGTGCAACCCGCGTCATTTCGTTTGAGCTTGGTCAATACAATTATTCTCAACTGGCAGCAGGGTGGTTGTTGGATCGCTTCCCCGGCCGCCTGAATGTAGTACTTGGAGATTCCTTTAGAACAGTGCCAACGTTTCGTACCATGTTTCCACATGAAGTATGCGACATTGTGTTAGTCGATGGAGGGCACACCACTGAAGCTGCCTGGGGCGATTTAGTGCACTTGAAAGAATTCGTGGAAGTTGGTTCAGATGCGAAGAATGGGCATATCGTGCTGGTAGATGATTCTCACATGCCAGGCGTCGGTGCAGCTTGGAAACAAGCGCAGGAAAAAGGGCTTGTGGTGGAAGACGGCCAAGTAGAGTCGCAGTATGCTGAAATAAATGACGTGCCGTTCTCAGTAGACTTACAGTGGAATGGGCAGTATGTCACGGAGTCTCCTGAGGCGATAAATCCACCTTGGGCAGGAAATTTGGCGTTTGGGCGTTACTTGCTGTAAGCTTATATACATCGCTAAAGTGTAGAAATCCGAAACGCAGGATTTTTAGTCAGCTCAGACATGCAGGTACACAGCTTTTTACGACTAGAACCGGTGCTCATCTTGGCTTCCCAGTGCGAAGCCCTACTGAATTCAGCATTAAATAGAGACGAAGAAGTTTCACGTCAATTTGGCTAGCGGCTAGTCGCTGCTGCTTTCACTACCAGCACCACCCAGTACCCTGCAGAGCACGACAAGGAAGAAGACAGTCGCGGACGAGCATAAGTAATTATTGCATTTCGCTACTAATTATTAGTACTTTAATAGATATACATATCAATATAAGCCATATAAGCAGTGAATCGAAAAGTTCACACATGACAACGGTAGAAAATCTAAACCGAAGCGCCAGACAGCAGAAAATGGGACTTAAAACTAAAGCAAAATGGTGTTCTATTTGTCGGTGGTTGGAACTGTTGGAATCCAGGCATCTAATTTTTGAGACACCAAAACAAAAACTGCTACTGCTGTGTAGTGCTACTGCCATCACATCGCATTTCCATAAAGTATGGCCCCTGTAAGTGGTAGCCGTTTACACCATGATGGGGTGTTCGCTTGTTGTAGCCGTCCTGAGCCGACCAGTTCAGGTGCGCACCTTTTGCCGGCATACATCTCTTGTGCTTCTTGAAACGAATTGGCAGCCCTCTTTTAATTCGCTGGAGCTTAAAATCTTCGCGAGAACGGTAAGGTTGCTGATTTCGGTTAATTCAGGTCGTTCCGGGTAGCACTTAGCTAGACTCCGTTCGAGCAAAGAGTCAAGATGCGGTCCAAGGTAGGACGAAAAAAGCTCGGTGAATTGTCCATTATCATTTACTCTCAAAAACTGCGTGGATTGAACCATGATAATAATAAGGATTTCACTCAGTCCAGTAAGACTTGTTCTGGAGGATACATCGCTTTGTGCTATGTGTTGTTGTTTCCTTGCGATTGGGGAGTATGAGTGTAATCTAATCTATGATGGCCCCTCGGGAATGCGTGCCTGATGAGCTTCTTAGTTCGAGCTGCCGTGCATTTTACCTCTGTTTGCTACAGATGTAGTACCAATGCGCTAGCCCTCTAATTCCGGCCTCTCGGAGCTTGTGCCTGTGCCAAAAGCGGAAACGGATGGCGACCAGCAGGCCGCTTCGTGGCTTACGAGCCCAATAACTTTGACGTTTTAGTTTTTTACGAAAGTTTCATCTCTAAGGACAGAAGTTTTGCTATTCAATAATACAACCAAAATTAATGCATGGTACTTTGAAGACGAAGAAGGGGCATTTTTGAATAATAATCTGTGCGGTTCCAACAAAGCGCTGGCCCTCAGGAAGCAAAAAGCCCCATGCTTTCTGAGGGTTCTTGCACTTGACCACGCGAGCCTCTAACAATGTTATTTCTGCTACGAGCATCGCCACGAAGCCCTGTGGAGTTGCACTCGTTGTCGCCGGCGGCAGAGTTCCTAGCAGTGCTACTGCAGCAAGGGTTCCCCGAATTCACACCGCTGCTTGGTTCTGGGCGCATCAAGTTGAAGACATTAGCTGGCAAAGCTTGGAGCGGTGGACGAGCAGAATTCGCCGAGAAGCCCTCAGAATGGTTCATTGATTCCACTTCGCCTGCGTCTACTTCTCCTGCTTCTTCTTCTGGGTGCACGAGAACGTGGATGTTTGCCCGTGGCGAAAGCTCTGGCGCCACAAGATGACCATGCCGCTGCGCCGGCCGTTGAGGTTGAATCGACGGTTGTTGCGCTGGTTGACTTTGCTGGGGGCGGGGCTGCCGCTGGTGGTGTTGCCGCTGGTGGCGAGGTTGTTGTTGTTGTTGTTGCGACGTCCGTAGCCGCGTGGGTTGCGAGGGCCGCAGAGAAGGGCGCTTCGGTGCTCGCGGCGGCGGATGTTGAGGTGGTCGAGCTCGGCATGGGTCGGAAGTTGCCACGTTGTGGCTTCTCCTGTCGGGATCGTTGCTTGAACCATCGGCAGCATGGCTGCTGTGCTTATCGCTGCTATGACTAATGCTGCTGCTGCTACTGCCACTATTCACCGATGAAGGCTCAAGAGGAGATATAGAGACTTCCCCTTCGTCTTCTCGTGCAGCGCCCGTGTTGAAGGTTGTGTCATTTGACAAGGCTTCCAGTGACAAAGCGTCTGAATTTGCTTCTGCTCTTAAGGAGCTGCTTAGTGGAAGATTGAGCCGCGGCGACGGCGCAGGCGATACCCACGGTGAGATAACAACATCAGCACCAGCGGCTGTGCCCATTTCATAGCCAACAAGACGTCTCGAACGTTCACTGCCGCTCCTCGCAGAGTCCAGGTTTGTGCTGTGGGTTTCTGCGCCACCACCGTTGTTGCTGTGAATCAAATTTGGCAAGTGCGCGCAGCAGATTTGCTCCAGCTGATCGAGCGCAGCTACTCCTCGGGGCGTGATGGCCACGGAAGGCCGAGGGGTAGCACGAGGAGCCATGGCGGCCAGTAAGCCTCGATTCAACCAATCGCAGCTGTCAACGCTCGCGCCGCTATTGCCGTCCTGGTGGCTACTACGGCTGCTCTCAAGATCGATGTCATTGCAATGGCTGCAGTGCGACTCTACGCTTCGAGCTGATAAAGCTACGAATGCATTGCTGCCGTTTGCTGCGCTCCTACTACTTGTATTGATGACTCCATTAGCCTCACCAGGACCACTGCCACTGCCGCTGCTGTCTCTACGCAGTGGCAGCGGCAGCTGCAGCGGTAGCAGCAATGATGGCCTCGCAGCAGCTGGTTGACTAGTACCACTGGCGTTACCTTCCATATTGGTGCTACTAATCCTGGTAGCAGCAACTGACCCATGCGACTGCGTGGGCCCGACAAGGGCGGCCTGAAACCCGTGTGTGCGTTGCAAGGGAGGCAACACTACGGTGGCCGTGCTGGTCGCTGAGGTCGCGGCACTTGTGGCACCTGCAACTGCTGCTGCTATATCTGCTGTTTCTGCTGCTGACACCACTGCTGCTGGCACCACTGCTGCTGCTGTTGCAGCTTCTGTAATTTCTATTGTCGATTCAGCTGCTGTCTCTGTCGGCTGCTCTTGACTGTCAGTGGCGTCAGTGCTCACCACAAATGAGCCAAAGTCTCTCAAAGCTTCGCCAGTGCTTTGACATGTATCTATCGTACTTTCTAGCGCTTCCCCTGCGGTGGCCTCGGGCTCCTGCTCTACCTCTGTGGCACTGACCGTGGCAGCGGCGCGGGTAGCACCGTGTGCGACTTCAAATGCATGGGGCACAGGCCGTGTGCGCAAAGCTCTTCGGGGACCTTCGGGATTGGCCGGTGCACCCGCTGTAGTCTCACCACCATCACCAATATTCCTCTGCAAGCTATCATGAGGTTCATCCGCCGAAGTAGGAGGGCCTGCCTCTGCAGCTCCTGTTTCGGCGGTTGGTGGCAATGAACTGACGTCATCGGCATTTCTGTCGTCCGAACGGGCATTTGCGGCGGCTTGTGCTGTGCTCAGAGCTAGAGCTTGATGCGCAAGCACTGCAGAATCATTGTCGGCCTCCTCCATAGACAGCGCCGTCGCTGTTGGTTGCTGCACCATAGCGTCATGAGCAGAAGAGCGTAGTGCGCAAGCATCACATGTAGGGGAAGGGCTCGCTGCCACGGTGGCCGCTACAGGAACTCGCCGCCACGTCAACACTTGAGCGTCCTATTCAATCATAAAAGTTTTGGATACATCAAAAGATGTGTGAGGAGCATATGGTGTCGTAGACTACCGCAAGTACTGTAAAAAATATTGCAATGAGATGAAACACCATTGCTGCTAGCGGTAGGATGAGCTGCTAATTCAAGGTGGTGAGTTATCTCACCGGTGGATAGCCTCCCTCAGGGGTGTAAGGGATTGGCTCGGCCTGTTCAGGTTCAATTGCTGTTAATGCATGAGGCGTCGAAGTAGTGGCTTCGGCTGCATCGCTGGAGCGCGGTCTCGCCTCGGCAGTACGCGGCGTTTCTGGTACCCATTGCACAAACGGGTCTGCCTGGCCTGGATAAGGGTAGTACCTACCTTCAACAACAATCAGCGGTGCAGGTCTTTCAGGTGCTGGATCAGCTGCCGGTGGGTCTGTTGAAGGCGCAGCTGGAACTGAAGGCTGCGCTCGACGGGAAAGGACAGTTGACGCTGCAGCTCCCATTTTTGCTCCAAACTACAGACAGACGACAACACAGTAACGGTTCACAGAAGATGCTCTAACGTAGTATTTTGTACAACAAGCCAAGTCAGCAAGTCAGCCGAACGAGACAACCCGAAGACCGACTACACAGAAAAGACAAGACGACAGAGACGAAGGAAGATGAAGCACGCAAGAATCCTGCGCCCGTAAGAAGTAGCTTAATGTTCGTGCTCGAGATCAACGCAGAATGAGCTCGCTTCCGTTGAACCCTTCGCGTTCGGCACCATCCCTGTCGACTATCACTAGCGGTGGGAAGCTTAAGATCGCGAAAGAATTAGAAGATCATTTAGTTTCGGGCAGCAGTCGGGAACAGAATAATTGGACCGGCGGGCGAGGAAATGGCCACAAGAGACGGAGCAGCTCGTTTGCTGTAGAAGGTGACTTACGGGCGCAGCTCGAGTGGTTGCAGGAGTCTGAGGGTGGGGGTGATGGCTCCTCTCAAGTGGGGCCCCCATGCTTGTACATTGACGGACGCACCGTCCTCGAAGAGATCCGTGACATCCGTTGCTTGCGACGCGGCGACCATTGCTGCGTGGGCCTCAACATCCTTCGCCGACTGCACTGGATCTTCGACTGGCTTACTTTTACTGCGGCCAGGTTTGCATTTGTTTGCTTGAGTGCTTGCTTTTTGTGAGTGCTTGTAAGTCCTCCTGGATAGATGGGAACTCCTGCACAGCGGGCATTATTCTCCCGTGGGAAGGAAAATCTTTCTTCTTGTCTCGCTAGTTCATCTTCCTAGTTACTCTCTCTCCCACTCTTTGCTTCTTCGAATCTCATCCTATAGATGGGAGTGCTTGAAGCTGTACCACCATTTCGTGATGATGGACGACGTTGTTGCACTCGTGCCCGCTGAGGATGCTAGTGATGGTGCCGCTTTTGTCCCGCCAGAGACAACAACACAAGCCCAAGCAAGCACAGCTGAACAGCAGCAGGACAAGGTTGCGCCCGAGTCATCACCGCAACTTACGCCGTCATTACCTGGAAGTGCGAACACGTCTCCGGCAGCAACAGCAGCATCGCGTGTTAGGCCGCGCGTGCCGGTGCGTAGGGACGGCCAGCCCGCAAGGATCTGCGAATACGGCACCACCATCGAAGAAACGCTGCGCATGGTTTTTCGCCACGGGTAAATGACCTGCTCGCACCGCAGTCTTTGTTGCTTTCCTTGAAATGACTGTTGCTTTTCCATGCTAGCTTTTTTGAGTTCCTTGCGCCTTTTACACTTCGTCATCTCCCTGTCCTGACCCCAATCTCCTCGCTACAATCGGTGTTTTCCTATTCATTACAACGAAATAAAAGGCTGCGCAAGCACGGGCTGTGGCGCATGATTGCGCCGTTTCAAACCCTGGCGCTGCGCGACTACGTGGAGAATTCGGGCACCGCGGGCATCTTCCGCGTGAAACCTGTGGGGCCGCCTCTGACCGACTCGGAAAGGGACGCGATTGTGCGAGAAGCAGAGGTATTAATGACCTTGTAGAATGAATGCATGACATTTCTGGATCTATACTTGGACTGATACCTTTCTGATAGATAAGAAGATAGGAATGAATGAATGATGTCCTAGGCTTCAACATTGTTTGGTTTTGCTCGTGCGCACTATCTTGCACTCTTTACCTCTCTATCTCTACTATGTGCACCTTCTATCCATGCCCAGAACCTGTGCCACCACTACCAGCCTTACGACCTCTTTTGGCGCAATTGCGAGTCGGCGGCTTTCTCTCTTTCCCCACGCACACGGCGCTGGGTCTCACCCGAAGTGCCGAACACTTGGTGCGTGATGTATGCTTTGAGCTTTCGTGTGATGTGTGTGATGTGTGTGATGAGCTCTGGTGGCTGTGGGAGTGGAAAACAAAGAAAGAAAGATATGATGGCCTAAACTTCTTGAACATTTGATACATGAGCTTCTTCTTCTTCTTCTTCTTGTTTTTGTACTGGTGTTTTACGCTCGGACGTTTGATGCGACCAGGTGGAACATTTTTCGTGGCGCCATCGCAGCAATCGGTGCTGCCCTTCTCGCTCGCGCGAACATCTCTGGAGTGGCTGCTCCGAGTGCCAGCGCTGCGGCGGCGGCGGCCACTGCTGCTGCTGTGACTGGAATAGCAGAAGGAGGCAGCAGTCTTGCCGCTGGAGTTACCGAGAAAGTGTGCGGTGCGATTCCAATGGTGCTGTCGTCATCAACGTCATCGTCAATGAGTGCTGTTGCTCCCTGGTTTCATGTGCTGGTCACGGTGCCTGCAGGACTTCAGGTAGTGCGGGAGTTCAACCTCTTTGTATTGCTATGTGCGCACATCAACTAGCGTGCACGTATACATTCCTGAACTCGTGCACGATGTTTTTTCTTGGCTTTTGTTTTGGACTCCTCACATCCTTTGCCGCTACACTTTCCTTATACATGCGTGTATTTTGGATTCTTTGCACCGTCCTAGGTATTGATTGAGTTGGTGCGTTCAACGATTCATTTAACGGAACAGCGCCATGGATTAGGGGGCTTGGGCGATCGCACTTACCACCATCTTCTGACCAAAGAGGTAGGAGGGTATCTCAGAGTTCTCTAATTAGAATTGGAGACAGATTTAAATGTTTGTTCAGTATGTCTTCGACATTCATCTCTTATCTCAACTCATTTGAGATAACGCAATACATGTATCAATTTATTATTTGTGCATCATCCTCCTTTTATCTCTACTTTTTCGCTCCGTCTGCTCGCTCCCCTCTCCTCACTCTTTCCTATTCACGGCTTGTCGATATCAACTTCCTCTCGTCGTCTGTTGCTTTCTACAGGTGGGCCGCTGTGCTTTTGTCGGTGGCTTAGTAGTGGCAGTGCTCGGCCACATGCCTGCGTGGGTAGCTGTCAACCCGGAGAGAATACAGGTCGCCACGTTTGTATGTGTCTTTGCGTACCCCCTCACCAACGCCATTTACGGTAACGCACAATTGGCAACTCACGAGAATAGCGAATTCCATTTAAGTTCACTTTCATGAATACTTCAGTTGTTTTTTTGTGCTCGTGCCTAAAAGACGCACGATTGCACATGGTGATGAGGGTGGTTTTCTTTGTTTCAACTGATGGGCGAAGGTTTCAACCGTCTCCTTTTCGCCTCTTTAGCTTTTTCCTTTCCTGCTTATCTTAGGACTCCTAGCGCGCGGCGCAATAGAAGTCTTCAAACGAATCTGCGGTGGGGTGCCGGTGTTCACGTTTTTCTACGGAAGCAGCTGCCACAACACACCCGTCGGCACACCCATCGGCTCTCCTCCCGGCAGCGACTCTCCCGGCGGCACGGGCGCGAACACACCGACGCTGCCTTCGCCTTCACCGCCAGCTGCGCCTGATGAAGGTGCTCCATTGAGAGGTGGAAGTGACAGTGGTGGCGGTGGCAGCGGCAGTGGTAGTGGTGGCTGTGGTATGCACAATGGTAGTAGCGGCGGTAGTAGTGATACTAGTAGAAGAAGTTGTAAAGTGCTATCGAAAAAGACAGAAATGAATAAGGCCACTCACCGCCGAACGCTTGACCAAAAGAATCGCAGTCGCCGCCGTAGCAGCAGCCTTCCACTACTGCCGAGGTCGAAATCACCTCCGCCTCTCAGCCCGTCGCTAGAGTCGTGCTCCTCTGTGGCTGACCTCAACCTGAGCCATTAGTCCTGACTAGTACCCACTCCCCCAAAACCAAAGATCCACAGCCCGTTGTAGGTGGAGTACTACCATCCGAAGGCGCAGTTTGTTCAAATATATATACCAGTCAATTAACAATTAAGAATCCGAACGGGCGCATGGTCAACTCGTTAACATTTTCACAGTTTTTCACACGGGCCACGGGCCCCGACGAGGGGGAGGGGGCCGGAATTAGATGTTGGAAGGCAAACAGGGGGAGATAAAAAGCAAAGTAGCTCGAACTAGGAAGCCAACTTGGTACACATTCTCGTTTTTAATTGAACCAAATCACCCAGAGCCAAAGAGCCACCTCCTTGGTTTCGGGACTATAGTAGATCTCTAGTAGAGTTCCTTTGAGCTAGCCACCAGCCTTCGAATTCCGGCCCTTCGGAGCCTTCGTTAGATAGCCCTCAGCTCAGCAAACCAATTCCGACTTCCAATTGCGCTGCAAACACTGCCGTATGCATGGCTTATGGGTTTGTTCTATGTGCTTCATTTCTGTGTTGTGTATTTGTAATTACTTCATGTCTCTGTATACTATGTACCGTGTACCAGATTTTCGCTTTGAGGTCAGACTTGTTGCGTATTTTTAGAACGAGGCTGTCTGGCCAAGGGAAATCACATACTAATATGGGACTGGTATTACCCCCCAAAAAACTCCCTTGTAGTGTTGGTTTGAGATTTTTTTAGAGCCGACCTACCATGGAGCGTAGCCCCCTGATGAGGCGCTCGCGGCAACCGACCTACCATGGAGCATTGAACGTTCCTTTGCCCCCCTATGACCTCGTCTACGAGTCCCACTACCAACACGTTGTTTGGACGCTCAAGTTGGCCGTTTGGACCCTAGCAATGTCCAATTTGTGCTCTCGAAAGGGCCCAATGCGCAGAATGGCATCGCCTTCAAGATGTGATAATCCTATACTTTTTCGCGTGCGCCCCCATCCTAGAAAGTTGGAGCACGGGACCTCGATTCACGAGGGTTTTTCCATTTCGGTCCCATGTTGGTAGTGATATCCCTTGGTCTGGCCAGGGGACACCGTAAAACCCTTGGTTTTACGGTGTTCCCTGTCTGGCTGTATGCCTTTTTGGCAGATTTGCTATGCAACGAGTAGCAAGGCCATTCAACTGGGCCATTCAACTCGTGCTCTGATTGGCTGATGAACCCCTACAGCGACTCAGATGGC
>Ga0307979_1002497_pt1 | contig 12686 bp, 14 predicted proteins | sample OrgLakmetage1058_FD_201833 | JGI IMG/M metagenome (GOLD analysis project Ga0307979, IMG submission 201833) | Saline water microbial communities from Organic Lake, Antarctica - #1058 | ecosystem: Environmental > Aquatic > Non-marine Saline and Alkaline > Saline | place: Antarctica: Organic Lake...
CGAGAGTGCCAGTGTCGGCAGTAAAGTGGAAAAAGTTCGGTAAAGAGGGATTTAAGATATTATATGGCCTATAGACGAACAGCTTAATAGCAGCTGACAGTAGGGCCGGCCAAAGAAAGAGCTAGCCAGATAATGTGCGTGCCTCCCATACTACAAAATAGTGTAGCCCATTTTCTGACGTTTATACATATGTCGAGCTATTCGGAACTGACGTTAAGCTCACTTCAAACTGGCAGCAAACATGCGAGTATGTTTTTTATATTAATAATACAGTAGAGCAAACTATCCGTAGCGCAACCTGGAGTGCTATCTGTAGGCTACATTGGCCTTACCTAGATTTCTTTTCAAAGCACTCGAAGAGTTCATCGTATATTGGATTGAAGCTACTTAGCGCTGAAAGGGCATCTTGCAGGACGTGACATTACTTGATATGCCATATGTAAGTATTGCTCAGCGGGCAGCGTGGTTGCGCCTTCGCTCTCTGCTGAGCGAAAATATATTGTCTAGCAACGTTGCAACGAGTAGTATTTCTCAAGTGTTGAAGGCTTTTGACACACTGCCCTATGTGTTCCTGGAGCCGTCATCACAGTGGCTCCCATCACCTCCTGCAATACATGATGTGCTGTCACCTTTTGAAGTTACATGCAATGTAACCCAGTCTTTAGCTGAAGCTGCCGAAACAGAGGCGAAGTTTTTGCATAGTCTCGATAGCAGCAACTCTTACAATCACGCAAGAAAGATTCAAGTTTCTGACCCGGGAGAAGGCTTACTTTGGATTGGGCTCGGAACGGAGCCATGTTCCAATCGAAGTTCTTCTCGATTGAATAACGACGCGAAGAAACGAGCTCGGCTAGCACAAGTTCGATTTCCGCTCGTAAAAGACCGTTTTAATTGGCTCCGCAGTCAACATGAAAATGTTGCAAGAAGCAACAATGCAGCGCATCAGCACTGCGAAGATACCTTTCTCCTGGACCTCTTTCGAATGCTGGTTCGCTATGATGGCCTAGGAGGTGGCGCCGGAGGCAGCGGCAACCAAGCTGCGGTGCCAGCTCAAGTCTTTTCTGCCATGGAGCGGTGGGCCAAAGCAGAACCTGGAAGCTGTGTAGAGGCTTTTGCTTCACCAATCAATCATCGTTTAGCAAAGTATAGTAAAGATTCCGCGCCAGCTTGGTTTGGCTCAGCGTTTTGGGACGTTGACTCGGCTTTTGGCAGCTTAGGGTCGTTTCTGACTTCAGACGCACTTCTTCAGAAATCAGCCCAATGCCACCATTCGACCTTTGTGTTGAATCCACCATTCATTGCCTCCCACATGGAAGCTATACCTGAGCATCTGAATCGTCACTTCAACAAACTCAAAACCGACGAGTCAGAATTGGCATCTTTTCCGCATCGCCAGCGGCGTTATGCCAGCGCGCTCGTTGTGGTCCCTGGGCGCGGAGTTAAGCAACCAGCTGCTGCACCTCATAGGATAATGCTCCACAAGTCGCCCTGGTTTCGAGGTTCTATTTCCCTGGCAGGTGGCACGCACGGCTTTGAACATGGCCTACAGCACTGCCGACATCAAAACATTAATAGCGTCGCTCTTCGGCCATCCTTTCACGAAACTGAAGTGCATGTTCTGTCTACGTACAGCCCTGATGAGCTGGCATCGGCGCTAGAGACAACAGGGACTTTCGAAGATGTTCTTAGGGGTGTCTCTGCTGCTTTCTCAGTTCCATCATAGCTACGGCGCACTTTTGAAATGAAATATTACGGACATCACTAGGTGCGACACTAGGGTTACGCCTGAGGAGAAGCGGTGGTCTTTGGCTCGGCGCGCCCAAGAGACGGAGCAACGGCGCGCCCTCTTCAACGCAGAAGCAGACGCAGAAGGGACTTAAGGCTGGCCCCACATTTATTTCATGAACAGTTTCCACTTTAGAGAGGGGGGGGTCCAAACTTCCTAGCCTCTACACACTTCCTATTTACGATTTTGACTTGCGCGCAACGCACGCGCGTACACTTCTGCCCGCAGCATTGGCTTCTGTGTCATCTGGGTTTGTATAAGTTCGAGTTCGAATATTACGGACATCGAGGGCTCCGCCTAAATAATATAAAATCTGATAAATACACTTTAAAAATTCCTAGATCAACTAGAACCGAGGCCACTATAAACTATAAACTATAAACCAATGATTGCGCCATGGGATTCTTAAATCGGGCTTATTGCTTTGGGTGTCCGTAAATTGTTTATATTGGGGCTAAAACCGCTGCGAATGCCGATAACTACACGAATTTTATTGGATATGGATAATGCGCTATTATGCGCACTTTAACCACTCAACTCAACCGCAAGCACAACAAAAATCCTTAGGAATCATGGACCGCCATGAGCCGTGCATAAATGCTCATAGCACTACAAAAATATGTCGGTGCGAAGTATAGCAGAGCGTTCAGAAGCACTTCTGTCAGCGTTTGAGCTTGAGCTTATGAGCACGCCGATGCCGTAGTTGTTCCAGCTGGGCTTGCTTTACAGTTCGCTCCGAAATCTGAAATTGACAGAAGAAGAAGGTGGATGAATAAGAGGCAGCACATATCATTTACCAAAGCAAGCGAAACCTATGCATAACTTATTGTTGCACAGGTCTTTTTGAATTACATCTTTTTGTCTTACCTTTTGACAGAGTTGCCCAAGAACCGCGCCAAGGGCGGGCACGTCAAGCATTGCCCCAGGAGGCCATGTAGTCGGCTCGACACGCATAGAATTGACCTCAGAGGCACAGGTTCTTCTCTGCAATGGCGCCTCCGTCGAATGGTTCAGATTCCTTCGAGGATGGTTAACCTTGGGCATGCCCGCTCTGGAAGCCATCTCAGGACAGGGGGCTGGTGCTGGCGGTTGAGAAGGAAGATGCCGCCGAGTCGTCTGCACCTGCGGTCTAGCGTCGAACAGTTGAGCTTTCGCGTAATTGGCTACTGGAGCCGCGCCACCACTGGGCGGTGGGTACTCTTGAGTAAAGCTCTTGCCGCTGGTAACTCTAGTGTGCTTCATATTGCTGTTACGATCGTCGCGGCCACAGTTGGGGCCTCTACCTGAGCCAGTACCAGGCTTGTTGTCGTTGTTGTACTGAAGACTGCCCACCAAGCCGCGGCGCCGTGCTTCAGCCAAAGCAAACGCTGCTGCAGCCTTGTCTTGGGCTTCTCGAGCACGCTGTTCTACACGTTTTGATCTTGCCTCCGTTGCAGCGGCATCTGCGCACTCAGCTGCTCGCGTTTCCCACGTAGTTCTTGCTTTCAGAGCTTGGGATTCTTGCTGGCGCCGCGCGTCTGCCGCCATCGCCCAGGCTTCACCCTGAGCAGCAGCTCCAGAAGCTACCGTGCGAGGAGCAACTCTTGAAGGCTGATGTGGGCTAGGATTCACCTTTCTTGAGGTGCCACGCGCAGGATCGGGTTCTTCTGAAGCAGACCAAGCAGCGTCCTCCTGTGTGCGCTTAGTTTGCGGTGAATGAGCAGCAGCAGTGGCAGTAACATGTGATCTCCTATCGACTTCGGGAGGCGCTGTAATTTCCGGTGAACCGGAGCGTTGATTCGTGTGTAAATTGCCACGAACTACGACACGGTTTTGCCTATTGAACCTAGTCTGGTTGTCTATACCGAGGGAGTCGTCGCTGAAAATACCCTCATCCTCTGTGGGTGCGTTGCGCACCCCTAAGCCAGTGTTGAACTCACCAAGACGAGATCCGTCACCATTGGAATATTTAGGACCTTGAGGCGTCGGCGGACCTACTGCGATATCGCGCATCATAACAACGTGCTCTTTAGGTGCTACCATCGTAGAAGGAGCAGAAGCACCTCTGAGCTTGGCAAGAGCCTCTCGTTGAGTTTGACTTGACTTCCATGCTGTGGCGCTGGCGCTCCTTGTCATGGTGCCTTCGCTCGTAACAAGCACGGTAGCTCCACGTGTGGTATTTCGACGACGTCCATCACCAAATGGCTCCAATCCTGTGTGCGCCCATTGCACTGGGTTGCTTTCGACTGTCAGTGTCCTGTCCCATGTCTTGTCATCGGCTGTTTCTACGGCTTGGCCTCTCGTCGGCTTCGACAGTGGAGGAGGCGATGGTGCTGCGGTGGAAGATTCTGCAATAGGTGCAGCAGTAGCAGCAGGCACGGTAACAGAAGGTGCTGGAGCAGCAGCAGGCGACGTCTTCTTCCGAGCTGACCTCGGAAGTTCAGCAGCTGCAGGGTTATTCAGCGTCTTGGGAGTGCGTGCTCGATACGAATCGCTCTCGTCGCCGTCGCTGCCATCGCTGCCAACGCGACGAGAATCCATAAACGCGCTTGCTTCGAGTCTAGTGTGGCTCGGCAGGGCGTCATCACTACTACCGAGGCTGTCCTCGTCGCTAGCATCGCCAAATTGGCTGGCGCTAGCGCTCATAAAGAGGCTACTTTCGTGCCTTTGCGTGATGTTTGGCATTGCTTCGGTGCTACTCGCGTCACTTACATCAGCGTCCTCAGCAGCTGCTCCTCTGGCAACACTCGACGAGTACTCATGGCTCGCGCTACCATTCAAGCTTCGATCAAATTGAGTCTGTCTGGAAATGACTTCTGTACGTTCTTCTTCTTCTTTCTGCATCGACGATCTAGCCACACCGAGGAAGCCTTCGTCACGCCACGTGTGAGATGGAATGACTTCTACGCTGCCGCCACTGAAAGTTACTTCTGGTAGGTCCGTTGGGATAGTACTTGAAACCTCCTTGAAATCAAAACGATTTTGATGATTGCGGCGATCGTTAGTGTTCGAAACATTGCTGCCATCTCTAGTCGGTGTTCTGTGGTGGCGGTGAAGGTGAATGTCTTCAGCACGGGAGACACCAGCACGGCTACCACTCGAAGTGCTGCGATCGCTCTCAGTGTTCGTCGGGCTCCTATCATCACCATCGAGGTGCAGCTCGGAGCCATTTCGCACAAGCTTCGACGAAGCCCCTATCGAACTGGCGGAAGCTGCGACGTCGTAGGAGGAACCTGTTGACTGCCGCAGGTTTTCCTTGGGAGCGCGCAACGCGCTGTAAGAAGGAGTTGTCGACAACGAAGCCAACGACGACGAAGTCGCGGAAACTGTGTCTTTAAGGTTGGCCCATCTGTGAGCTCGATCGTCGGCATCACTGTCTGATGCGCTGGAATGGTTCGAGTGCGCGAAGGCATGAGACCGAACCCGCGAGTGACGTGACACTGCTTGCCGCCGCCCGTGGGACTTCTGGTCGCCTGAACGCCCTCTCTGGCTTTTGCTAGCAAGCCGATCGAGCAGTGAACCAAAAGACGCGTCAACGCTGGCGTGGTCTGCGTCGTCAGTAGCGGCACTGCTACACTCCAAGATAGAGCTCTCCTGGCGAGGCGCGCGCGTTGCGCTCCCAACACTAATTGAGCCTAGGGCAACCAAAGAAGGGCGAAAGTCGTTCGGGTGTTCCTCGTGCTCCTGCAGTTGCTGCTGCTCGTCGAATCGCTGTTCCTGCACATGCGTAACATTCACCTGCTGCTCCATCGTGATTTGCTGATGGGGTTCCCCCAGAATGACGGCTGTAAATGCTAAAAGAGATTGTCCTGCACGGCTAGGTTGCATCGTTTGGTCCAAAGCCGAAGAGCTAGCCTGCATAGCGGATGCAGCCATACTATGATGAGTAAAACTCTTGCCGGTAGAGTGAACAATAGATGTGCCTTGAAGGGCTGAATAGTTCGCTGCAATTCTATCCATCTCCTTCAAAAGAGGAGTGGATACTGGAGCTCCTTCATCGCGAGGAGAAAAGTTTTGCCACGTCGCCGTTGTTCCTCCATCGCCGTTGTGGGATAATTTAGGGACCTCACCCGCCAGCGACGCAGCGTCTTGAGGCAAAGCCCCAGCCTCTCGACAATTCGTATTTCTAGTATGAGGCATAGTACTTGGTGCCGAGGGACGTTCGGGGCTTTGCCATAAGGGGCCGTCAAGCGCCGCGGGATCTTGCGCCTCGTCTAGAGACTCTAGCATAGCGAGCTGGGCTGATATGCGCGCATCAATTGCTGCAAGCATAGACTCCATCGACATGGGATCCACGAGACTTCTATTAGAGCGATTGTGAAACAGACGGCTCAAGCGCCATAACGGCAAATAATACTAATCATACTAATGCCCACTCTCTTCTAGGAGCTCCAACAACGAAGAGCCAGGCCCTACCCTAATATAACACTCGAATATAATACAAAATAATGCCCTCAATTTTGCGATCTTCAGATTCGTGCAGACGCTCAAAATGGCAGCGACTTTTGTGGGCCCATAAAGCGTTACCGACCAGTCCTCACTGTATCCGAGATTTACCTCATACCTTCGTGCTCTTCGCTGCTCCTGCTAAACATCGAATCCTGTGTGTTTGCGGAGTCTATTCTATTATTCACATTCCTTGTATCATGTTTTTGGGTTGGATCTCGCGCGAAGGCCTCCTAGTGCCCGAAACTGGCGCCGACCCTCTCGCCGTGTACTCGCCCGCGGCCCGCAAAGCCGTGTGCCGTGCTATTGTGAGCGACGTAGCCGCATCCCCGGCACGCCTATTGGCGGCGACCGCTACCGAGCCCCAGCTAGCGTGGTGCCTCGCGTGTTTAGGCCATGCACTCACTCTCCCGCTAGCTCCAAGCCAGGGTGAATTGACAGCAGCCACAGCGGCAGCGGGCTCCAGCAACATCGCGAAAGAAACGGCGCACCAAGTACGTATTACTATGATTTCTTATCACCCCCTTTTGTCTCCGCCTATCCTCTACACGTTTCGTCTGTTTCTCTTAACTCCTTGGCCCAATGAGTGGGTTCTTGTTTTAACAAGTTATTTACTCGGCTTGACAGAATAGGCACATCTACTTCATATAGTCAGTGCGAGTCTACTGGCAGCAAAAATTGACGAAGTAGTGCATTTTTTAAATTTTTCCTAGCTGAGCCTGCTGATATGACCTCCTCGCAATCCTCCTCTCTCTCTCCGCCCTCGCCCCTCTCTCTCTCCGCCCTCGCCTCTCTCTCTCCGCCCTCGCCCCTCTCTCTCTCCGCCCTCGCCTCTCTCTCTCCGCCCTCGCCTCTCTCGTTCTCCACTCCTTACTGCTTCCTCTATTATTCCCCCCCTCTTTCTGCCACTCTTGTCTTGAATCCTCTTGTCGCCGACAATTAATTCTCAGGCGCTCTTTGCCGAAGCTTCTCAGGCAGCAGCCAGCGCTGACGACGTCCTGACCATTCTAGAAGGCTGGCTGCTGGGTCAGCCGGGGAGCAAGAGCAAGGGGAGCTCGATTTCCTGCTGGCCGCCTTGCGTGAATGCTAATGACCCTGCAGCTGTGCAGCGCCTGAAGCAGCGGTGCATCGGCCTGCTGACGCTCATGTTTGAGGCGGACCGGTGAGCATAGAAGGGATTGGTATTTTTAAAAAAAGAGCGAAGGGAAAGGAAAGGGGCGGTATGTAGGGGAGGACGGGGATGGTGACATTTCCTGGAGGAACGGACGTCCTTTGTGACTTGTTAGAAGAATGGGTTGAAGCTGAGCATGCGCATGCTATTGAGAGCTGCAGCTGCTCGTCGCCGTCGAATGGAAAGACTAGTGGCTTTCAGACGTGGACATCTGTATCATAGTCGCTGACACGACCTTTGTGCGACGCTGCTCTTGTCTTTTCGGTGTATGGTGGACTGAACAGGTCGTTTGACCGCCGCGCGCCGGGACCCAACGGCAGCGAAGGTGTGTTTTTGGATGCTGGCGCCGCCCTCTCTGAACCCATTTCTTCTTCGGGCAGCAGTGGCAGCAGCGGGCAACCACAACCTCCGAGCGCAGGAGGTGGAGGCGCCAATGCAAAAGCAGCAGCAGCAGCAGCCGCCGGAGTGGGCAATGCTGTCGATAACGGGTAAGAGATTAAAAAATGCAGTAGCGTGGCAAAGATGTGCGACGGCACTTGAGCAGGAAGAACGTTTTGGGAGACACTGAGAGAGAATGGGTTGACGCGAGGCGACGAAGAAGAAGAAAAAATACTTGAAGAGAAATGAAAAGCATGCGACTAGTAGTAATAGTCGCGTTTGATGAATTTGACATGCTTGTGTCTGTTTTTGTTCATGTTTCTTTTGACCTGCACTAGGTTCACGGCGCAATTGGCGCTGGGGCAGCGCGCTCTTTCTATTCTAGAGTCCGCCCTCCGCGTTGCCAACGCCCAAGCACCGCTGCTGCCGCTGCCACTACTGCCCCCATCGTCGTTGTCGTCGTCGTCGTCTACACACCCGTCGGCTAGCGTGCCGTCGGCTCAGCACCCGCCGCCGTCGGCAGCTCCCGGGGCTGCACCGCTGCCACCTTCGCAATTACAACCACAACCACAACAGCAATCACCACCACCTCAACAATTGAACCATTTGGGCTTTGACCACTCCACGTGGCCCTTTTTCTTGCGGGCCACGCTCGGGCTCTGTGACCGCTTGTTGGTGCTGCCAGAAGGGCGTGCTGACAACAAGCTTGGCGACGCACTCGCCTTGCGAGTGGCGCACTTGGCGCTCGGGGCGCATTTGGCCTCGCTCCAGGTGAAAAGCAGCAAAAGAGGGGGGGGGGTTACAGGGAAAACGCAGAGGGAAAATCTGGCAAGAGAACATTGGCTGTATAACTTCTGATAGCAACGAAGTAAACGTATTGGTTTCTGCCTCTTCCTTCATGCATTTCCTATTTGTAAGTGCCATCATCGTAATCATCACTATTATCATCATCATCTCCACCATCCCACTGCTACAGCACGTGGGGTTAAACAAGGCGGCGTGGCGCTTGCTCGCCAGTTACGTCACTCGCTGGGCGCACCGTTTACCCGTAGTCTCGTCCTGGCACGCGTGCTTGGCCTCGGCCTCTACCTTGCTCTTGCGGCAGCTGAAGAAGCAGCACAGTCAGCTGGCCAAACAGCACGCAAAAGAGTATGTCCTAGAACAGAAACAGTGGCGACGAGGAGAAGGACCTGAAAAAGGAGAAAGGAAAGGAGGGGCGCGTACAAATATCAGAAAGGAAGAAGAAGAATCCGTGCCCGTGTTTCTGTTTTGGCCCCTTCACAGTGCTCGCAAGGCAGGCGGCGGCGCTACGAGTGCTAGTGGGCTCACCCCAAGCAGTTCCAAGAAAAAGGCGACCAAGAGTGCAGACAAAGACGACAAGAAAGAGGACGACAGCGACTTTCTCAACGGCTACGAAGAAGACCTTTCGGAAGGCGAAGATGAGTCCGTGCTGGCGGAGGTATGTGTGTGTGCGCGTGAATGTATGCCGCAAGAGTATCTTCTCCTTCCACTCCTCCTTGAATCGGTTCATCTCGACTGTTTTTCTTCTACCCAAACATCACCCGTGGCGTGCATTTTATCTCACTATTGTCTTGTCTTGTCGCTAATCCCTTGCCCATTTCTTATTTCTTTCTCGTCCTCCTTTCCATTTTCCTCGTCTTCTTCTTCATCGTCTTTTTCGCCACCCCCTCCTCACTTCCATCTTCTCTTACGAACACCACCAACAACCACGGCTTGAAAAACATAGGACGAGTCGGTCCTGATGGTGTCCCTCTCTCCACCCGCGGTGCACTTCCTGTGGGTACATGTCGTTCATTTAGTGGGCAACCCGAACCGCCTCGTCTCGCCCTTCGGGACGCAGGCCCCTTTCTCGACCACCACCTCCATTGCCATGGGCCCTTTGACGGCGACGGCATTGGCCGCAGGCGCCGTGGCGGCGAAACCACCTCCTTCTTCTTCTTCTTCTTCTTCTGCGACTGCGAGCAAGCAACCTGGAACCGATGCAGCTGGTAGTGGCGGCGGTATGCTTGCGGCAGTAGGCAACGGAGGAGCGCTAGCCCCACCACAAGTGCACCGAGCCGCGGTGGTGGCCCTGGCGCACTTGTGCACCATGATGCTCGGCGATGCAGATGCCCTAGGGTTTCATCCCTCGGCTACGGCGACGAGTGCTAGTGCTAGTCCGAAGGCGGCTAAAGATGGCAAAAGCAGCAAGCGGAGAAACGGAATAATCTCTGGCAGTGTGAGCGCACTCGCGTCCTACGACGAGAAAGATGAGGAAGGAAACGATGAGAACGACGGTGACGAGGAAGCGGAATCAAGCGCAACGGCTACCTCTGCCGCCGCGGCCGCAGCTGCGTTGACTTATGTTGTACCACATGTAAACACTGTGCTGCGCCTGGTTGGCGGATGGCTATTTGACGCTGCATTGAATCCGGGTGAGCTCCTCCAAAGAGAGACGACGGAAAAACTTTCAATGGTGCTTGGCAGGCATTCGTACTGCATTCGTGCTGCGTCTATTTTGGCTGTTTCTCTTGGCTCGTGCATGTATGAATGCACATTGCATTTCTGCAGCAGATATTCTTGTAAACCTTTCATACTAATGGGATGCGCGGTCTGTTTAATCGGCTTGCCTCATTCTGCCTTTGTCTCTCGTGCTTTGTGACCTCCATTCAGACCCAGCCTATTCGCCGGGCCGTTCGGTTGCGATTTTGGCGCTGAGCAAAATGATTGTTACGCCCCGCCGGCACGGTGGGCGCCCGCCTCCCCTTTGGTCAACCTCGGCGTCATCTCTCTTTACCGACGGCGCGCTAGTCACAGCAAAAGCAAAAACAACAACGGCAGCAGCAGGAGCCGCAGTTGCAACAGCAAGAGGGGAAGAAAGCAAAGATTCCAATGCACCAGTGCCATCGTTGTCCTCGTCGTTATCACCGTCCTTGTCGTCTGCAAATGCCAAAGTAGCGGCGCCGCATGTTGCACGGTTCCTCCTCGTGCTGCGCCTGGCCTTGACAACAGGTACGCTGGGTGCATGGATGATAGCGTGACTGTTATTTGCATGAGGAAAGATCATGACCTTTTCTGCGTAAGTTCATGAGTTAACGTGCACCAGTCCCTGCGCACCTCTACTTTTAACTTTCTGGCCGTACCCTGCATACTGTCTACTCATGTTTTGCCCACTTTAATTGCTTCACTTTTATTTTGTTTTTCCAAAAAAAAAACCTCATTACTTCGCTCCATTCCCTTTTTTTCTTCTTCTGCAATGACCTTTCATTCTTCTTCTTATATCAATTGCAGAGGCCCAGCAGCGCTCGTTTGCAGCACATGCAGTGCAGGCTACCGGCGCGCCCTCGTCGGCCGTGGCTGCCGCGAATAAATCAGCGCTGGTGGCGCCAGCCACGCCCGAAACGGTGCGTGTATCGTCAGCGCCATTATCATAGTATACGCGTGTAGTATGCATACGTGTGCACCAACACTGTAGCCTGTGCATCAAATATGGGTACACATAAAAAGGCCAAAACACATTCGTGCTATATGCTTTACTTTTTTGCTCCTGATTCACGATAAATGGTTCGTATAATCCCTACCCTGTATGAAACCAAGGTGGTGGCGGCGCTGCGAGGAGCTGGGGCTTTGCTGGGCGCTGATTTGGGGGCAGGCTCGCGGTTGCTCCTAGAGGTCAGGGCTGGGGGGGAATGAGGGGGTGGAAGAGAAAATGCACGAAAAGGCGTTGGCCATTCATGAAAGAAAAAGTATGCATTCTGATCTTCATATTTCACACTGTCTCTCATCTTTTTTTTTCAAGACGTGAAATGACCTCTCCCTTCTATCGAGACCATTGATTCTTCGTCCAGTCACTTTTTTCGTTGGCTCGTGTTTTCTTGTGGTTTCCGTGTGTCACTGTGCATGGGCAGAGTTTGAACGGCGCCATGTCGGTGGTGCTCGCCGCGCACAACACTCCGGGCTCGCGGTTCAGCTCCACGGTGCCCATCGCGCCTTCGTCGCTGTTGTCGTTTGCCCATTTTTTGGAGCATTACTCCGTAGAAGGAGGCAGCGGAGGCAGTGAACAACCGAGCAGCAGCAGTGGCAGCAGCAGCAGCAGCACCAGCGGCAATTACAGTGTTGCATCAGCAGCATCGTCGTCGTCATCTGCTTTAATGCTTGCTCCTCCAACTACACGAGCGCAGATCCTGCGGCAGCGGCGGCAAGCACTAGGCGCAGCTCCTTACCCTCTAGCGGGGTGGCTGACCGAGCACCTACAGGTGAGAGAGAGTGCCTGCCGCGCACCTACGAAACAAAAAGAAACTTTTCCTCACCTCCGAAACCTTGTTTTGGTCGTGTTCTTTCCCTCCTCCTCCCTTCTTCTTCTTCCTGTTCTCAATCGAATTTCCGCTTTTCGCCCCTTTCTTTCAAACTTATATATTTTGGAGATTCGTTTAATGTACTCAATTACTCCTTCAGTTGACATCCATTTCGCCTGCGCCCTCGAATGCATGCATATTATATTAGGTCGAAGCCGCGGTGCAAGATGGCCCGGGCCAACGGTCGTGGTGTTTAGCCGCCATCGCAACCCAGGTAGCTCTGCCTACTTACTTCGATCCTGCACACGCTACCAGCAACCCATTTGCATCCGCCGCTGCTGCTGCTGGTTCGGCCACTTCCCCCCGTTCCGGGGGTGATACTACCGAGGAGGCCGCAGCAGCAGCAGGAGGGTCTGCACCGCTCGACTCGGCCACCTTGCTGGGCAAAAAGTTGCGGCCGAAAGTGGTTACGCTATTAGAGCAAGTGTTGGTGGCTGTGGGGCGCAGCAGTGCTTTAGACCGGTGAGTGAACTATGCGCGTGTCTGCATGTGTGTGCATGTGTGTGTGTGTATGTGTGTGTGTTCGTGTGCTGGTATCTGATTCGCCTCCCCCTTCCCCCCCCTTTTTTTC
>Ga0307979_1002498_pt1 | contig 12682 bp, 10 predicted proteins | sample OrgLakmetage1058_FD_201833 | JGI IMG/M metagenome (GOLD analysis project Ga0307979, IMG submission 201833) | Saline water microbial communities from Organic Lake, Antarctica - #1058 | ecosystem: Environmental > Aquatic > Non-marine Saline and Alkaline > Saline | place: Antarctica: Organic Lake...
GATTGGCACCACGCAAGTGCTGCAAACGCTGTGCGAAGCGAAACAGTGGGCGCCGACTCTGAAGCTCCTTGACCGCGTGTTCGACGAGAGTTCTGCAGAAGTGCACGGTGGAAACATGCGTGATGATGAAGTAGACGCTGATGGTAGAGCTTTATCCATTGGAACATGTGGCGCAAGAATGCGTGTAGACGAAGTGTTGCTTCGTGTTGCTGCTCAGGGATGCGTAACAGCTCACGGGGCCGATTTATTAGCGGCTGCTGCCTCGAACTTAGAGGCTGATGACAGCAAAGATAGCACAACTGTCGACTCGCCTGGGATTGGGTTGGGAACAGACTCTGAAGGGAAAGATGACGCAGGCCTCAGCCAAGTGCTCGAGTTCTTCGCAGCTCTAGCTCCCGGTGGGCGTTACGCCGTGCCGCCAGCTGCTGCGACCACTGCGCTCACGTCGGCGGTGGCAGCAGCCGCAGCCCTGGATGAAGATTCTTCTTCGTCCTCCAGCTCGAATGCTCCCTTGGCGCGCCGTGCATTCCTGCGAACAGCCGCCGTGCGCGCTGGCCGAGCTCTTTTGGCGAATGCATCGGCACCAGCCGAGGTCGGCGGCGCCGGCTTAGTTGCCAACGAGAAGTGCTACTCGGCGCTGCTGCAAGCGTGCGACCCCGCAGCTCTGCTGTCATCGTCATCGTCTCAACCGTCACCACAACAAGGACAGGCCGCAGCTTCCGGTGGGGCCTTATCCTCGCGTGTGAATCGCAGTGCTTTGGCGCCAGCGCTTCACGACGACGACGACGACGCCGAGGAATGGTACCAAGGAGGTGCGGTGAAGGCCTCTGCAGCGGCGTCTGGTCGAGTTTACGACATCACACGGCCGGCTAGTAGTCAGGGCGACAGGAGCAAAAGTGACGTTGCTGCGCTTGAGCTCTTGGCGTCTGAAGCGGCAGCGGTGCTTGATGACATGCGCGCAAATGGCCTCCTAGCTCCGCTTCCCGAACCAGCAACACCAACTTCGCAGGACAGCCAGGTGAGCGCAGATGCTGCTGGCTTTAGTAATAATGGTCTGGGAGAGGAGGTCGACTCTGACACAGCATTAGGTTTCAATGACAACAAATCGCTCTCGAATGAAGATGGAGACGGTGACAAACTTTCACACGACGTCAGCAAGCTGAATGATGCCATGTTAAATTTCGACGAAAGCGAGTTCGACGAAGCGGCTTTCGATGAGATGTCGGCTGTCTTCGGCGAGGCTATGGATGCTGCTGAAGAAGAACATGAAGGAGACCTTGAGGACAATAGCAGTGGGTTTATGCCACAAGGAAGCCATCGCCAGGTGTATTACCCGCCGCCGTCGAGGGCTCTGCAAGTCGCCGCCGCGCGCGCCCTCTCTTCTACAGGGGGACATTGGGCCAACCTCGACGCCCTCTGGAGCGCCGTCCACACTGGAGCGGCCGCAGCAGCAAAAGTGGCAGCGGCGACTGGAGCAGCCGCGAATGAGGCACCTGCAGCGATGGCCGCTACCAACGCCGCTGCTGCTGCAGCAGCTGCCGTTGTTGTGGCGCCACCGTTGCAGCACGCAGCTATGGCCGCTGCGGCTGCGTCAGCGCACGACGACGCATGGGCTAGTGCATCGGCTGCCGCTAGCTCCTCGGACGACAGCACCGACCCCGCGTGGGAAGAAGACGGCCGCGATGCTGCCGGTGCGGCGGGTGCCGTTGCCCTGTGCAATTACGTGACCACAACACGAGCGCGGCTCCTAGGACCTCATGCCCGCATCAGCAGCAACAGCAGTAACAGCAACGAAATCGTAGACGCTTCCTGCTTGAACGGTGCTCTGCTTGCTCTTGTGAATGCCGGAAGGCCTCTCGCCGCGCTCGCTGCTGCGCATGCCCTCGCGCTTGATTACCCCAGCGCTCCTGCAATCCCCTCCCGGCGACTCTTTGCTGAGCGCCGTCCTCGCATGGACGCCACTTCAGACGGTGGTATTGGTGGCGACAGCAATAAGAGTGTGAGCCTCTTTCCCGCCTACGCGGTGCGGCCTGACTTGGGCACCTATCATGTTGCCATGCGCGCAGCGATTGGTTGCGGCGAGCCGGACTTAGCCCTGGCCGTGCTGGCTGACCTCAAGGAAGCGTGCGAAAATGGCGGCCGCAAGCATGATCTTAAGCCAGACACTGAGACCCATGCCTTGGCAGCAGCTGCAGTGAGCGCCCGTGAACAGCTCGCTGCGGTATCATCAACTTTTGAGAAATAGGAAGAAGACTTCAATTGCAATCAAACTTTTGCGAACGGTTATGTTTTGGATAAATCATGACCTCGGTGACTTCTCGCAAGGGTTTCCGTTCAGATCGGATTAAATTCGCAGTGATCTCAGAACGAGGGGAATCATGATAGTTGATAGCGACTGATTGATGATAACTGGTTGATAGGGACTGATTGATGATAACTGGGATAGAGTAACTTACACTTCGAGCTCCGCGTGAGATTAGATATGCCGGCGAAGTCAAAGGCAGGTTGGCTTTCATCTTTCATGGCATCTTGGCGTTGGACGTTGGACATAAATCTTAAATGGTCAACCAAATTCATCGAGCTCAAAGTCAAAGTCTTCTTTTCCGTTGTTCGACTTGCCGCGCATTAACAATAAGTAATAAAGAGATTGGGCATTAGGGATAGTATCTCGATACATAGGTACTAAGAGAGCGGGCGATGCGGTCCACCGATGCGGATGCGGCCTTTTCGGGCGATCGGCAGGGTGGGCCCTAGTGAACGCGATTTCCATTCGCAAACCAGTCAACCAGTCCGAGACAATAGGCATTTACTGGTTTACTTCTGGACTTCTGAAGCCAGAATTTTACGACCCCATGCCCAATTAAGCCGATTGAATTTCTGTGCTCACGTGGCCTCAGAACTAAATGAGGAGAAAAGCACATAAGGGGCTCAGAGTAAAACCAGACTTATCCGCTCGAATAGATAACGGGCCATGCGGCATGCGGAGCGCACATCGGCAATGAGCTCAGAGAACAAGACGGTTATCTCAATGTTCAATTCTCTCGTCTGCGTCGTCGTCATGGTGGTGCGAGTGTTCATCGTTGTCGATGGAGCCTGGAAGCGTGTACGCGCCTAAACCTACGCTGTAGCCGTCGTACGTGGCGGTGTTGTTGCCAGTTGCTCGGCTGTACGCCGTGTGACCATCCTCTGGGCCATTGTTTCCGTCCATGGTCTCACCTTCTGTCGGGCTCGACTCACCATTGCTATCCTCATCGCCGTCTTCGCCGAACTGCTCACGGTGGTCGCCGCCCATGCTGCTGCCAGGGCTTCGGCCCATGTCGCCCCCTACGCTCGGGCTCAGGGCGTCCCCGCTGCCGCCTATGCCCCGTTCCCCAAAGCTGCCCACGTTGATGTTCCGGACTACGCGAGTGCTGGTTAACGTGTCTTCGTCTCCGCTTTGGTTGGGGTGGCGGCCGGTGAGGCGCGAGGCCGCGGAGGAGGTGGCAGCCGACGACGAAGAGCTGGACGAGAATGCGGTGGACGAAACGGAGGACGATGACGTGGATGATGAGGAAGAAGAAGACGACGACGAGGAAGAAGAAGAAGAAGACGAAGAGGAAGACGAAATGTAGTCGCCGCGGGTGGCGCCGTCCGTGTGTTCGTCGTATATTAGGTCAGCATCTCGTTGAGCAGCTTCTGCTAGATCGTTCAAAAGGGCGAGCTTGTCTGCCTGATTCAATTGGTCTAGACGGAGCAAGCGCATTTCTAAGGAAGACGAAAACGAAGACGAAGGAGAAATTGCTGCCTCTACTGGCGTCGGTCTGCTTGCGCCGAATCCTAGTTGAGGGTCAGTGACTGGAGGTTGTTCTGACGGTTCAAGCGCTCCTCTGTTAGCTTCCGATCCTTCCAAACTCCTTCCCGCCTTAAGTGCTTCCTCTGTGTGCTGATCTTGCTGTGCCAATTGAGCAAAGTCGCCAAGCAAGGTCAGCTTTTGAGCGGCAGTCATGTTTGACAACGAGCGCAGTTTCTTCAACAGGTCTTCCAAATGCACTGGTGCAGAGACAGTAGCAGCTGCTGCTTCGGATGAGCCTTCAACCGCTGCTACGGATGGGCCTCTTGAGCTGCCATTGGAAGTACTCTTCGGGCCTGCTTCTTTGTTGCTTTTTCCTAAGTTGGAAGATGGAGAACTTCGCCTGGCAGCATTCGCTAAATCGTCTAAAAGCGCAAGTTTCTCCGACGAGCTCAATTTCTTCAGCGCCAGGAGCCGCGATTCCAGGGAAGCAAAGTCGACGGGCGCAGCAGTGATGGAAGTTCCTTTTACAGGCGGTGACTGAGCACGCGGTGCCGCCGTAGATTCGAGCTGGCTTGGATGAATTGCCGCAGCATCTCTAGAGGAAGTAGAAGCAATTGGCGAATCCTTCGGCGAACCTTCCTCACAGTTTCGGCGTGCCTCCGCGGCTAGATCCTCGAGCAGGGACAGCTTCTCAGCCTTGTTGAGGTTTTCGAAATACAAGAGGCGCGCCTCCAGCTGCGCTCCATGCCGCGCAGTGGCAGCCAAGTGCGTCAAAAGCACTAGCTGTTCATTGGGTGATGTGTGGTCGAACGCGAGCAAACGGCTTTCCAGCACGCTTATCCGAGGCAGCAGTGATGGCGCTGCACCCGACTGGCGCTGCTGCTGCTGCTGCTGTACAAGTGGTGGCGATGCTTGCTGCGTCGCTCGCAGCGAAGTTGGCGACGTGGCTGGCGCTTGAGACAAGGCGCTCATGGTGGAGGAGCTGTCGTTGTCGTCGTCGTTTTGATCATTGCAATGGCCGATGCGACCAAGGTTGGGACTGTCAATTTCACCGTTATATGCAGCGTTCATCGGCCTATCAATTACGGTCTTAGGCACAATGACTTCGGTCTCGCTTTCAGGCAGAGAAGCGAGGCGATGGGTCGCATTTGATGGCGTATATGTGGCCAGGGTAGTCGCTGGGTTAGTAATATTTGGGGACCCACCGCTCATGCTGGCTGCAGGGCGATTCTCGTCGTTGGTATTACGACTGCTCCCATGCGCAGCAGCAGCAGCAGCAGCAGCAGTAGTAGTAGTACCACCACCTTCTCTCAACTGCGCTGCCACTGCAGCAGCCATAGCGGACACCATCGCCTCAGGGAAGGCCATTCCTGCTGTTGCACTAGTTGAAGCAGCAGCGACGACACGCCGTTCTTCGCGGGCGGCCGCTAATTCTTCGTGCAGCGCGTGCACCACCTGTTGCAACGCAACCACATCTTCACCGCCCGGTGACGCCGCCGCATTCGTAGTGGGAGAGGTTGCATTGCTCATTTCCACAGCTTGCTCGTTGAGCTGCGCTTGCAGCTGAGCGTTGGCCTCACGGAGCTCTGTTGCTTCAGCCTGGGCGCGTGAGGTGGCTGCCTCGTGACGATCCACCTCCAGCTGCCACGCGTCATTAGCGCGCATGACTTCTTCCGCCGCTTCGGCGCTCGCGTCGTCGGCACGCTGCTCGGCTTCGGACGCTGCGTCCTGGGCGCCCTGCAACAGCTCTGCGGTGTCCCGCCACCGCGCTTCCCAGGTACTCGCCGAGTCCCGCGCTTCTTCAGCGTCGGCTTCGGCGCGAGCGATCTGGCCTTGCAAGTCTTCAACCGCTGCCTGAGCTTCATTGACCAGCCGGTCGTTGTCGTCTTCAGCTTCGCGGAGTGCCTATTGAACAGTCGTCAGTGATGATGTCACAAATCCCAGAAGTAATCGAGAGTGAGCATCATGCTGATAGCAGTACGGTCCTAAAGTTGGGGGTGAACAATCATCGTATGAGTGATCGTGCACTGCCCTACCAACTTATTTTCATACCTTCGTCTTTTCAGCGAGATTCCAGGCGCGAATCTTGAGCTGCTCTTTCAAGTCAAGCACTTCGACTTGGTACTTTTCCTTAAGGGCTGCCTCATCACGCGCCAGTGCTCCTGCGGCGGCCAACTCCTCTTTGCACTCTTCCAGCTCGCTGCTTAATTCAGCTGCCTGCGCCTTCGCTACGGCCAGACGCATACCCGCAGCCACACCGCTGCCCGGAGCTGCACCCGTGCCACCCGAAGTCTGCGACCCTTCTTGTATCCCCATGGCAATGTTCCAGAGCTGTTGGGCGGACGAGAAGCCGTCGTGTTGGTGCGCAGACCCCACCGGAAGTTGATCGTTGGGCACCGAGAGTTCCTCGGACGCTGCAGCAGCAGCAGCAGCAGCAGCAGCAGCAGCAGCAGCAGCAGCCGGTTCGTCGGTGAAGAGTGGTGGCTGCAGGGTACCCCATCCCGCTGGGCGGTTAGGTGAAGCCCCGGCCGTCTGAGGGCGCATCATGAGCGGGTGCTTCTTCGTAGTCTTCTCTGGGTGGCCGAAAGTAGCAGGCCCGCGTTGAGGAGCTTGAGCGCTCTGAGGTTGCTGCGTGGCAGCCAGCTGCGGCTGCTCCTTGGACGGAAGAAAGCCATACGAAGTGTACAAGCCTTTGTAGTGGCTGCTGGTCGCGGGAGAAGCGCTCTGTGGGCGCCGCTGCAAGTGCATCGGCTCGGAAATTATTGATGGGCGATGCTTCTCAAGCGATGTCTTTGTGGGACTCCAAGTAGCTTAGCTGAAGTAGACTCGCCGACCTAGAAAACAATTTCAACGAAAATGCCTCTCCTATTTTCGGAATCGGCCTTCTTGTGAGATACTTTATGAGAAATACTATGAAACGCTCGAGAACAGAACTGAGTGTACGTCGGTTCAGGCTTCAGGACGTTATCACGCCGGCCAGTGCAAGTGCTTGCCGCCTTCAATACTCTTCAGGAAAATGTGAGCTGTAAAGCTTTTAGGCAAGTGCACTTGATGGTTCATTGCTTAGGAATCATAGCGCCCTGAACGACAAACTAAAAAGAGCGCAAGCTACAATGGTATTTCTGCAGCAGCTCTGGCTAAAAGTTAGCCAACATGTTTGAGCCGATAGAGCATGAGCGCGCTGTACGCGCTACCTTTTAACCTCCCTAATATAGTATATTCGCAAAGAGTTGTTGCCTTCTTTGTTGGGTTTGGATCTTTGGATTTGTTTTCGTCACGCTGAAGAGCACTGACCATGAAGCCACGATCAACCTTAATACTCTTTCTATTGATAGTTGAGGGCATCAGCGAAAAGGACTCTCAGCGTTCATGGAAGAAGGTGCACATTTTTTTGTTGCTTTCGAGTGCATACACTTGTGGTAGCTGAACTAGCTGCGTTGTGAGATGATACAAGCATGACCGCGGCAGTTAGTATTAGTGTATTTACTAAGTGACCACGAACAGATTGTGAATCCGTTCAGGGATGGATTTCTGTCCTTTCGAGGCTTCCCGTCGATTGCTAGGTCACTAGATTTCACATGCACTTTCCTAAGGCTTTTCTTTCACTTACCGAACAGGTGAAAGAGAAACCAGACAAAGGCCCTGAACACCTCCATGGAAAAGTAAGTTTTGCTACCAAGCTCGCGAATGCTGGCAGCGACAGCGGCGGTGGTGGTGGAGCTAAGAAACACGGCAAAGGAGGCAAAAAGGGCGGCCCTGACCTTTCAAAGTATGCTGGCTTGCCCGATGACATTTCTTTGGGCAATCTTCCGAAGGTATGCGGAGCCAAGAGCTCTAATTGCGCTAGTCCAAAAAAAAAGATCTAGCTAGAAAGCTAACCTGAACTTCTGCGTACGTTGCTAGAGCAATGGCGGTGGCATCATTGGCAGCAGCAGCGGCAACGGTATGTTTGGCAGCGGGAAAGGGCCCGAGTTTCCCACTTGGGCGTGTGCAGCGAACCGGATTCAAACGGACTCGAAAATCGTTCGCCCTACCCGCACCGAAATGGTTGACACTGAAGGACGGCCCATACATGCGCACGGCGGCTCATTCCTCGCGCCCGGTCAAGGCGGATCGCCTCACAAGCGCTGGTGGTGGTATGGCGAATCGGCGAAAAACAATCCTCTGAACGGTACACTTTGTGGGTGACTTTTGAGTGCACGGCTTTCTTAATCTAGTGGTGGAATTCGTGCCTTTCTCGTGCATTCTATTCTTGTGCTTGAATCTAACGTACTCTATACGCTATTAATTTTCTGTGCTTTGAAACACAGCGGGTGTGAATGCTTACTCGTCGGGCGATTTATTGACTTGGAAGTACGAGGGCGCGATGATTAGCCAAAAGACAATTCTGGGAAAGCTCAGAATGCTGAAGTCAAGTTCTGCTTTTGAAGTGGTGTGTATTAACGGAAGAATATCAAAAAGTCATATTAAACGGAAGACTACTGCTGAGGTGTAGAGAAAGTTTAAATCCTTCTCTCACGCTAAAGTACTCACCCCCACTCATTTCCGATGCAAAATGTGCAGGTGCGAACCAACGTGTCCGCAGTGGTCATCGTCGAGCGGCCAAAAGTCGTGTATTGCCCTCTGACCCACAAGTACGTGATGTGGTTTCACTTGGACCATCGGCAGGAAGCCAAGCCGCACTACCATTGGCGCTTAGTGGCCGTCGCCACTGCCGAGCACCCCAATGGACCGTTCCACTTGCACCACGCCTTCCATCCTTCGGGCTTGCCGAGCCTCGACGTCACCCTGTACCAACTCCCCGCCGACGACGACGTCGGCAACAAGGCGCACGACGTGTTTTTGGTGCGGGCCATCGACAACAAGTACATTGGCGCGTCCAAACTTCGCCCCGATTTCTTGGACGTGGCGGATTCCTCGGTAGCCATTTTAACTGCGGGGAAGCGAGAAGCCCCGGCCCTGTTTCGGTGTGGGGGCATGTACCGCTTGTTAGTGACGGAAACCGACGGTTGGAACCCCACTAGAGTGCACTTGTTGAATGGCACGAAAGGCTTGACGTCGCCCGATGCGTTCAGCGGAAGAGCCGTGCGCAAAAACGGTCGCATGTCGCCACAAACGGCCCTGTTCACAGAGGCCAAATCGATCACTCCGCCTGGCGTGACGTCAAGCTTTGATTCCCAGGTATGTACACGCATGGCATTGTTTCTTCTTCTTCGTTTATTATTCATTCCCTGTTTGCCTTCTGCGGATTTCATGTCTTATTCGTAAAATGGTTCCATATTTCCATAATTAAGTGCTGTTCGTGCTGGTGTTGTTTTCCAAAGGTCATGGCAGTGATTCAGCACTGCGACGGTTTTGGGCGCCCCTATTATATTTACGTCGGAGATCGGTGAGTCAATTGCTTAATTGCAGCTGCAATACACCGGAACTGTAATCTAGTTCATGTATGCGAATCGTTCATGAATGCGAATCGCATGCCATACTCGTCAAATTTCGTCTTTTCTCTCTCTCGCGACTTTCATTTTTCCTGACGCATCGCTTTGCTTTCTTGTTGGATTGGTTTGGAGCACAGGTGGAACGTAGGCGCAGGGAAGAAAGGCATAGGCCACGCCGGTTATGTGTGGCTGCCTCTGTCTACGCCGCCCAATCAGCCCATTGCTCTCAATTGGCGAAAAGCTTGGGACCTGTATGACCCCTGGAATACGAACGTGTTCTGATTGAGGTGGTAGGAGACTTTCGACGTTGGTGTATGCCTATAATTAGTGCAAAAGCCTTACAGTAGCAATATGAGCTCTAAGGGCACTGTATACGTCGGTGTTGGTATTCAGTTGCCGCATAACAGCACAACCCGAAAAGCGCCCTCAGAAATAAGTAAAGGATTGGTGAAGGGGCCTGTTGTTGTTAGTTGTTCGAAATCCAAAACCACGAGCATAAGTTATCATAAGGCCTTCTGGCTAGGACTTCTAAAGCGAATGATAGCAGATAGCAGCTGATAAAATTTGAAATCAGGCCCCTGGATAACTGGAAATCAGAAATCCTCCGCATCTTTTATTTTTATTCGAATCACCCCTACCTTCATTCACATCCACCTTTCCCTTTATATCCAAGATTCAAGATGAGCTGACATTATCCGTTATTTTTGATATATAGCGTTATGTAGCATAATTAAGTCCAACCACATGGCCACCAAAGCGAACTAAGTTACTTAAAAGTATAGGGCTGCAGACATCACTTCCAGTCGGGCCGCGGTCGCCCGTTCGACCCACCGCTTCCCTGGCGGCTTCCTCCTTGTGCCGAGGCTTTTTGCTGGCGGGCGCGGTGGGCGTTGGCCATGCGTGCCACTTTGGACGGGCACGCGCGTACCAATGGCTCAAACGTGCAACCCGCTTCTTCTTTCTCCAGCGCTTGGGCCTTCAGCAAATCGAGTTTCGCTTGGCGTTGGGCAGCGGCGTTGGCGATGCGCTGCGCGTAGGTGGCGGCGTCTTCGGCGGAGCCCAGTCGCAGTTTGGACTCGTCTTTCACCGCTTTGGTGGTTAACCGTGGGCGGCCCGTAAAGGTCCGCTCTTCATCTTCGGCCGCTCGTGCCATGGCCTTGCGGACGGCCGCTTCTCTGCGAAAGGCAGAGAGAGTAGGTGCGTGCGAAACATTGAAATCGAAAGACACATATTTAGAGTTTCATATGAACAGAAGCACTGCACTGTTACGTCCAATAATGGGGTTCAGGATCTAGAGAGGCGCACACGAGCACAACTCGTTTACCTCTTCCGAGCGTCGCCGAGGGACATTTCTCCGAACGATCTAGCGCGCAAAGCTGCTGCTTTGGCTGTGATGGCTGGGGTGTGTTGGTTGCTGGCGCCGCGGTCACCGGAGAGGCTGGTGCCGCCGTTTTGAGCGGCGAGCTTCATCACTTGGCCAATGCTCATCACCTAGAATGCACAAAGATGAAGAAGTGCAGCTATACAAGTCTACATGCGAGGTAAATACTGATCAAAACATGAACCTCAATGAAGCAGAAGACAGAATTGAATTCGAAAGCAATTATCGTGTCTTTTACCTGAGAAGGGGGCTCAGGGTAATCGTAAAGCAGACTGCTCCCACTGCCTCGCCCGTAGCCGCTTTCGCTTTGCTGTTCGTTGTAGTAGTAAGCTTGCTGTTGTTGCTCGAAGCTGGGTTGGCCATAGGCACTGTTGTTGACGTCATTGGCAGGCCACGCCCCATACGCGCTATGGTGGCTGTTGCTGCGGCTGCGGCTCCGGCTGGAAGGCCCTCTTTCCTGGGACGCGCGGCTGTGGCTCCCGTGCCGCTCCAGCACGTCCACCGCCAGGCGCTGCTCGAACGAACCTCGGCCGGACTCGGCCACCAAATGCGACGACTTGGCGTTGATGTTGGGTTGGAACGAGGGCGTCGCTTGCTGGGCCAGCCGGCGTGCGTTTTCCGCGCTCCGCGCCAGGTGCTGCGCTTGCCGCGTCATCATTTCGTGGAACGCGCGAGTGGGCGCGAAAGGCACGGCTGCACCGGCGGCGGCAGCTGCGGCGTTGGTCGCCTGGTTCACCTCCTCTTGCGTTGGCGCCGTAGGGGCTTGACCTTCTAGGTTGCCTTCGTCGTCATTGCTTTCCTCCTCGTGGGAAGCATCTCGGGAAACGTCACTGTCATCATTGCGTTGGTCATTGTTTGAAGCATAGGCGCCTTCAGGCAGCGGTGGAGTACCTGGATAACTCCCTGGGTACGCGTCAAGCAGTGACGTGGAGACGTCGGAAGCGTTCAGCAACTCGCGGTGGTTGCTGCCTCCTCGATTCGACGGCGGCTGCAGCTGCGGTGGTGGCTGCGCGGCAAATGGGCCGAACTTCCTCGCTACAGGGGGGACATGGCCGTCGTTGTTATTAGCAGCGGCGCGGCTGTCATGGGCTTGGTGTGCGCTCCCATAATTAGACGAAGAAAGCATCTGGGTACCACTTCCTTGCGAGGTATTTTGAGAATTTGACGCGTTCTGGTTTGGGTCGGGGCGGTGGTAGGTGCGCCCAAACATGAACGAAGGAGGAGGCCCGCCGCGCTTGTTATCCGAAGCATGGTGGTTGGTAGGTGCCGGCGTGTGCAGCAAGTCAGAGGCTTCCCCAGGACCACTGCCGTTGCCACTACCACTATGCGCTTCGTTGCCTCCGTGTGCGCGTTGCAATCGGCTTTTTGGAGGCGGGCCTTGGGTGTTGCGCGTGAGGCGCTCGACCACTGGGGACTCCACGTATCTACATAAGAGAGAGAGAGAGAAGGAAGAAGATAAGCAGAAAGATGAAGAGAAAATAGTGCTCAAAGGGCTGTAGAAAATAAAAACAAGAGAAGCAGCAGCGAAGAATAGATGGATGTGGCGATACTCAAGGGCGTAAAATCGCAATAACGAAAGTGAGTGAAATGCTTCATGATGGGCGATGATTGAGTTACCGGCTCGCAGTGGGCATCGCGCTGGGGTTGATTTTGTTGGTGGTCGGAGTGAACGTGCAGTGGCCTGCGAGCTCCGTGGCCTGGGCTTTAGCCCACGCCATAGAGGAGTCGCCGTTGCCGTGCGCGTGCTGCATCGCAGCGCGCAGCCAACCGTCGCGCTCGTCGTCGTGAGCTCGCGCTGCCGCCTTCGCCGCCGCCGCTGTTGATGATGAGGAAGATGCAGGCGCTCCTCTCCGTTGTTGCTGTTGTTGTTGTGACAGTGGAGCTGAGGGTAGCCCCGACGCAGAACCACTACAGGAAGCATCAAGACCCTCGGAATTCAGATGGGACCATTGGTCTGGCGCATAAGGCGCGGCTTCGTCCGAAAACACGTCAGCAGCAGCGAACCGTTCGGGAACTGATGCTGACGGCCGGTTGGGCTGATTCGGAGGCGGAGGAGGTGGAGCGTTGCTGGCAGCATTTAACCCAGCAGCTCCA
>Ga0307979_1002504_pt1 | contig 12673 bp, 17 predicted proteins | sample OrgLakmetage1058_FD_201833 | JGI IMG/M metagenome (GOLD analysis project Ga0307979, IMG submission 201833) | Saline water microbial communities from Organic Lake, Antarctica - #1058 | ecosystem: Environmental > Aquatic > Non-marine Saline and Alkaline > Saline | place: Antarctica: Organic Lake...
ATGATGAGCCGATGAGGGGTGTTTGGCGCAAAAACTGGGCAGAAAATTGTCCTAATACAGTACAAAAAGGATTTCGTGCCTCTCATACTTTCAGACTTGGTTCATCGGGCGTCTCATATTACTCTCGAAAAATGTTGCAAGATTCGTCGTGAAATCTTGAGTTCAGATCTAGCTAGCTACTTAGCTAGAGTTAGGAAAATCAGAATTTTGAGAAGCTTAAAAATTATTAGTTACTGAGCTAAGTGCGCACTTAGCTCAGTTGGTTGGGTGTTGGGTTATTGAAACCCAACAGGCTGCCCTTACCCTTTAGCTTCTTGCTCGAAAATCCTTAGCATTTAGTTCCCAGCCATGAGACAGCATTCTTCAATGGACGGGACTTGCTGCCCCCTTCCTCCTTGGTTCTCCTTGGTGTCCCTAAAAATTATATCCAAATCCCGATTGTGCCCGTTTGTATAATTCATGTCAAAACTGTCAATGGCTGGGTTTTTTCCTGCTGCATGTACATGTGAAGCAGTGGGCAGTAGGGGCATTCCATTGAGTTTTATCATGGGCACTGGCGAATCCGCGTTATTCATCCTCAGGAGAGCTAACTAAATCCTATTATTTTGGGGAAACAAATGTTGCTGAGTGCGCCCAAATACCCATACTTGCCTGATTTAGAGTGCTGAGTGATAGTTTATTACAAGTGCAGCACCGGTTCGACTACTTGGATCTGCGAGGGACGTCCATTAGTCGCTATCCTCATCTGAACCACTTCCGTCTTGGTCCTCATTCCCGCCATCCTCATCGCCGCCCGCGACACTTACCCCGTCAGCGCTATCGCCATCGCCATAGCTATCATCGTCATCGCTCCCATCTGCGACGGTGTGAGCGTCGTCCGGCAGAGGCGGTAAAGTCGACGGCCCCCGGTACAGCTCTCGGTTGTATCGGCTGCGCTCCGCCTGCACATGTGCAACAACAAGGCAAAGCCAAGTGCGTCGCCAAATCACCGCACGAATGCAGATGCATTTTTGAGACTTTCTTACGCTTTTCTGCCCGTCTTGCTCATCCCTCAAGCTTCACCATACCACTCTCCCGACATTCCGACAGAAATCATCGTTTCTTCTTTCATTCTCTCAATCTCTCCTTACAGGAAGCTCTTTTTTATTTTCTTGAACCAAACCTGGCACGAGAAGCATTTCACGTCAAAGTCGTCGATCTCAACGTCGCACACGTGGCACACCGCCGGCTCATCCCACACCGTGGTGGCGTGTCCCGTGTGGTACCAGAACGGCGCAGACGTAGAAGGGTCGAAGAGCTTCTCCCACCTAAAGAAGAAAAGGTGAAGCAGATAGAGGCAATTACAAGCACGAATGAAAGGGCACACCCACGTGCTACGTTCATAAGCAAGAGTCTCATCTCTGAAGCATGGAACCAAGCGCGACATTTGAATTCAGAACACAGACACAGAAAATGGGGCTTTAAGTTTTCCTTCAAAACACAGCCGCGCACTTTTCTTCCTCGCATATGCACACACTTTCTGCCCTGACATCCGCTCCTCTCCCTCATAAAATCCGCTCCTAGATAGTACACGCACATGGTATTGGGCCCTCCGAAGCTCCCCGTTAAGTCTTCTTTGGCCCGGGCAAACTCCGCCATGCTTTTCTTGTGCTGCCGAACCGCAGCCTTTTCCGCACGTTTCCGTAAATTGACGCGCACTTCTTCGAGCAAGAGCTTCTTGGCGGCCTCGGACGCTGCTTTGGAGGAAGATTTGGAGGCCATGGTGGCTAGGTAAGCCACCGCAGCCACGGAAATGAGCTTCCCGTCCGGGCTTTTGAACATCGGAGCGAGTTGTGCTTTGAAACCGGGTGAAGAACTCCATTCCTAACATCAAGAGGAAGAAGGATAAAAATAGAACGGAGAAATAAGTAAATCATCATCAAACTCTAGTGACGATTGATTTATGATTACACTACCGTGACTTTATACAATTGCCTTCTTCCCAATTTTAATTCTCTACTCGTTTAGTCGTTCTCTGTCTCTGTACGTCATTTATTACAGCAAGCGCAAGAAAAACACACACCTTGAACAAGTCTTCTCCGAACTGCAATTGCATCAAGTACTTGTGCCTAGCGCTGCCTTCCTCGGTCTTCAGCTGTTCCTCTAGCACCGTCTCAGCGTCCGCGCTCTCGGCCCTCGCCACTTCGACTTCCTTGCGCTTCACATGTGCTGCATTAGCGCACGCTTCTGCGTGGCTGAACGCTTCCCATAACCTTTGCCGTGCCCCCCGGCGCCATGCCAGATCTTCGAACAGGCAGTCCGTGTCCATTTCGGCGATTGCGTCAGCCAGCCACTGGGCGGCTTCCTGGTATTGATTGAGAAGGAAAGGAGATGAAAAGACGGTGGCATACACATGATGACAGTGGCTAAAGGGGAGCAAGAAGGAGCAAGAAACAGGAATTACTGGGTTGATTCAAGTCTAAGTGTGACAAGCAACGCTACACTGCACAATAAAGTAATGATTTTAGGAAAGAAAGGTCCCCTCCTCCTCTCAACACCTGTTCAGCGCGGTCTTCTTCGGTCATGTTCTCGGCTTCGGCTGCGAGCCGCCGCGCTTCTTTGCCTTCGCGCTCGTGCTCAAAGAACGCTTCCCGGTCACGTTTCTTGATGGAATTAAACGAATGAAGCATCAAAAGGACGAAAAATTGTGAGAACAGAGTAGAGGGGAACGGGAATAAAGAACGAAACAGAAAGCAGGACAGAGTATGGTACAGTGGTACTGTATAATAATTGGTAGATATTTACATTTCAGACCAGCACACATAACAAACCTTTTTCTCTTCTTCGGACAGAGACGCTTCTTGCCTAGCGAGTTCCTCTTCAGCGAGGCGCTCGCGATCTTTTGCACTCTTCTCCAAGATTTCTTTGATCGCCTCCCATGAGTCATTTTCAGAAGCATCGTATCTTGAGTGCAAACAACAGCGCACATACATGAAGGAGACAAAGGTGAGAGCTCGAAACAAGACATACAACAAGCAATGACTCGTTGGCTTCGTCTAATTCTTCAATTTCTGGCTTCTGACTGCTTTCAACCTAAAATCGTTGCACTTTTTCCTGTTCTTTCTTTACTTACCCGCTGAACAGCGCCTGCCGCACGCGCGTCTCTGCTTCCCAGAATCGTACCCCCAGAATCCGCTGCCGCAAAGCCCGCTGCAAGTCAAAGGCCGGCGCCAAAATGTAGCTGTGCGACTCCATCAGCTCGGTAAATTCGTCCAAGGTCACGTCCCTGCGTTCGATCGTTCATTCAATGCACAAACGTAGCATATACACACACGCGAGCGAATGCCTCGAAAAATAAAGCAGCAGCGGCAGTGAAGGGTGGCAATTCTCTTTCAAGCCACTGTTTAGCCCCACTTCACAACCCCGTATTATCAGCAAAGCGCAAAACTCTTCAATCTTCATATACAAAAGCTCAACTTCCCCTAATTTACTTCATACATGTGCCCTTACCCGTCGCCGTTGACATCAATTTCCGCAAGCAGCTCCAAACCACTGGGAGGTCCCTCGATGTCGTCGAGATCGTCCACGTCATAGACCATGCGCAGCAGCGCGTCGCACTCGCACGCTTCCAACTTGCCGCAACGGTCCACGTCAAAAATGTCGAAGCTCAGCTTGGTGATTAACTTCACGTCGTAGGTGCAGTAATTCCAGACCTGTAGTTGTAATAAACATCAAATAACGCAAGACTTTCTGATATAAGAGAAGTAGCCAATCAATTGTACACACGTGCAGTCAACCCTCCACTGTCAATACGACAGTCTTATGAATACAGACCAACACAAGAAAGAGAACAGTAACGAACCCCAACAGAGAATTCGAAAAAGTCGAGCGCGCCGGAGCCATCCATATCTAACACCCCAAAGATTCGCTCACTGAACTTGGTCTGCGGCACGCCCTGATATGAATGGAAAAAAATAAGAAGAGGTAATTCGAGAACAAGGACAGGAAAAAGCACTATGGGACTATGGGAGTCTCAGCATAGAGATTTCAGTGGCCCCTTTAGAGAAGTAGCAAATAGCGAATGAAAATGAGTATTATGTAAATGCTGACCAGGTAGTCGTGAAATTCGTGGACGGTCATTTCACCCGAGTTGTCTTGGTCTACGGCCACAAAGGCGTCGAAAATCACGCGCGCTTTGTCATGGCTTAGGCTGAGCACTTCCAGCGTGTCTTTGGTGTCTGGCCAGGCTACTTCATCCCAGTATTCGTGGGCGTACATGCCATTCCGATATCGTCGCTGGGGCCTGCACGCCACGATCGCTGCGTTGCCCATGACGGATAAGCAGCAAACTAGTGGATGTGCGGAACGGTAGTGGACCTTAACTCAAAAATGCTACGACGGTTAATGTTTAACATGGCTTCGCATAAGGGACCATTCTAGGCGTCTCGTGAGGTCGTTACGGTCATGCCGAAACTGAAGAGAAGGGCTGCAATTTCTTGCTAAATTCTTCAAGCCAATGAGATAGAACACGCTGTCTGTTTTGCAAGGCGCTATAATAACTTCATCGCAAAAATCCTAGAATGCGGAGCTAATGAGTTCAAGATGTTCCGCAGAGATTGTTGTAGTACTTCAGACTCCTGTAGTAGGCTCTAGCTATTAGAGGTTAGGAGCTCTTGCTAGCGCTCTTGTTTTTAGTCAGCTTGCCAGCTTGGCAGCTTGGCTTCTTGTCGAGATAAAAGAAACGACCAGAAACGGAAACGAACAAACGAACTACATTGTCCCTAATATTGTACCTCGAAATGGCGCCAGAGTCATTTTTCAATTTTCCGCAACCTCTCTACCTCTGGTAATTATAATATCTTGGCTGGCATAGCGGTCGGTCAAGTAGCCAAGTAGCAGATTTGAGTTTGCTTCACTTGGTATGGCCGACCTCGCCGATGCACCGGCCGCTGAGGCTGAGGGACCACCAGTAGGCATGCGAAGGTGGCTACAAACTTATATCGTATTCACTAGTTCAACTTTCCTGGCTTAATTTGTGAAGGCGTGGGCCTAACATTTGAAATCCAAAACCCTATGACGTAGGTACCATTGCCTCGGCCGCATCGGGCAAGGAACCTACGGCGTCGTGTAAGTTGCGTAGCTTTGTTTTATTACGATAACATTCAATGATTAATGATGACTTTGTCAATTTCTCGTCGTTATATCGTTAAGATTATCTTGCCCCACGCCTCGATGTTGTTCACGCCCACGCTTACTGTGGCTCGAATCTCCCATTCGCAAATCCTACCTTTTTCCACTCTCCTTTAATTATGACTACCCTCATTCGAACAAATTCATAAATTAATATTTTGTTGAGGCTATGGAGATGCCTAAAGGACAACTAGGTTAAGATTTCCCTTATGAAGATTGGTTGGATGCGTGATCTTTGCTACATGTGTTGCTGCTTGTTGATTGCCCTTAACAGGTACAAAGCCCGTGACGTCACCAACGAGAGCATCGTAGCGCTCAAGAAAATTCCACTGCAAGATGTAGATGAAGGCGTGCCGTCCACGGTATGGGATCTCCTGTGTAGTCTTTAGTCTAGACTTGAATTGAACTGAATATCTGTCCAAAAACCAAAGCATACATTCAAGCTTCACTCGGTGCCCTCGTGAATGCTCCAAATCATTTCAGTGCCAGCGAGCAGCTCTCTATTTTCTGTAACAATTAGCAATGCCACTATTAAGCTAATCGATAGTAATCTGTATCATTTGGTGCCTGAATATGCGAGTACTCAGTACTACAGCGAATCTAAACTTCCTGTGACCTCAAATTACATGCTCCTCCTCACACACACACATTCTGCATCTCCGATTCTTAGGCGATTCGCGAGATTTCGCTGCTAAAGGACTTGAACCACCCCAATATTGTTGACCTATTCGACGTGATTTATAGCGAGCACAAGCTCTTCCTCGTCTTTGCGTTTCTCGACCAGGTTCGCGATCTTTTCGCGCTGTTGTCTTTGTTTTTGATCTAGTGCTTTTTGAATTGTCCTCCATCCTGCCTCGCATCTTTCCATCCTTACTCAATCGCTATCAACTCTGCTGAAACAAGTTGCTATAAATATAAATATTAGGACTTGAAGCAGTACATGGATTCGTTAGTCCGGAAAGAAGAATTCATGGATCCGGAGCACATTCGCCACCTCGCGCAGCAAATGATTTCGGGAGTGAGCTTCTGTCACGACAATCGCGTCCTTCATCGCGACCTCAAACCTCAGGTATGCTTCCCACTTCGCTCACCTCCACCGATCTCTATTCCAGTACTCAAAAACAACTGATAATCGCATTCATTTCAGCATAGGCTCAAAATTCGCCCGCTTCTTCTTTTTTTAAACCCTCGATCCATGTCTATGTGCAATCCCCTGCCCTTGCACGCCACCCATGCCACTACTATACTATAACTTTGACCATCAGAACGTGCTGTTGGACCGCAACTTCAACTTGAAGTTGGCGGACTTCGGCTTGGCCCGCGCGTTCAGCGTCCCCGTGCGCGCCTACACCCATGAAGTGGTGACTTTGTGGTATAGGGCACCCGAAATCTTGCTGGGCGTCAAAGACTACTCGACGCCGGTGGACGCATGGTGAGCTACTGTAATGATGTGTATTTTTGTAAAAAAAAAATAGGTTGCAGATGAATTAGTTCAGAAGACTTAGGGAGGATCCTCTCTCTCTTTCCAGCACAGGCACACGCTGATTGCACTTGTGCTCATTCTTCAACACAGGTCGGTGGGCGCCATCTTAGCAGAGATGGTAAAACTGTCCCCCCTCTTCAACGGCGACTCCGAAATCGACGAACTCTTTCGCATTTTTCGGCTCTGCGGAACTCCGACCGAAGAAACCTGGCCGGGAGTTACGGAGCTCGAGTTTTATGGCGCAGCGTTCCCCCTCTGGCCGAAACTGAAGCTGAAACCGCTTCTCACTGCAGCCCCTAGCCATCCGGGTACTCCCTACGTACTTTTGGTCACCACATACTTGACCCGCTTTCTTTGTTCATGCTACCATTCGCACTTCCTTCATAGTGCTTCCGTCCGTGTTCACATGCATGCTTGTTTTCTCTCATATGTCTATGGTATAGGTGTCGACGATGACTTAGTGGACTTGATCGACAAGCTCCTGGTTTACCAGGTAAACACACATGCCTTCTTTAAAGTTCAAACTGTGGCATTCCTTTTTTTACCCGTTCCCTCTCAATCTCCCACTGTCTGTACTTTGTTCGCTCTAATGTGGCAGCCCTCAAAGCGTCTTACCATAAAGAATGCTAGCGACCACCCGTACTTCAACGCCGGTAATTGAGCGATACGCGTCCGTGACGCCTGTTCTCTAAGGATAATGGGACCATTCATTGATCCTGAACCTTCGATGAGCACTACGCGAGTTTTGAAGTGCACATCCAGGTCGATACTTAGTCGACTTCACGATGGACAGTAGCGCATTCTTGCTTCGTTAAACCGCTTTAATTCGAAAAGCCCGGTTTTCTCATAGATTTTGGCACTAGGTCATCCAATAATATTGCCTTATTTCTACTGGCTACTGGCCGGCATATATATCATTCTTTAGTGGTTTGAATGAAAAGAATAAGGAAAGGGGCAGAAATACGAGGGATGTCTGTTCTCCACTTCACGCCCCCGTATTTCTGCCAAGGAGCTGGAGCAAGTAGCTAGCATCCTGACCGCCAATTCACGGAGACTAATTCAATTCAAGCGCCAAGAGTCAGAATTTCCCGGACGCTCTGAATTAGCATCGAGACAGCACAGCACGCATCAAAAAGAGGCCTTAGTTTTCAATTCATCGATATCGATTTCTATATCTTACACTTCCTCTACTTCGTGCTATCATAAGGCATCTATAAGTTTTTGGCTATGTACCTCCAAAACAATATAAAATAGGAGGTTATTTTAGGAGGAGGGTATTTTAGGAGGGTATTTCAACCCGACAAGACGGATGTAAGTACACGTAATGATTTCATACTTCAGCAACGTGGTCATCGTAAGGTGAGTGCTCAGAATAGCCGCAACCTGGTGAATCGTTGTAACTTGAATCCACCGAAATGACGCGCGTGAAATGAAGTGGCGCTGATACTTCTTTTTGTGGCATTGTAGAGGCTGCGCACGACAGGTCTCTCAGACCAGAGAAGTCGCACGAGGTATGATTAGTTAGTTCTGCTCCATCATGAAGCATGGAAAAGAGCACAAGACCCTGCCGGTTGACGCTCATAGAGGAAGTCACTACTGCATAGTGCTCCACGTGCAGGTGCCGTCTCTTCAAAGAGTGAATGCGCCAGTCGACTGTCACGCAGGGGCTGCTTTCATCACCTGGTGTAATTCATCGAAATAAGGTGCATTGGTGCATACATTAGAGGCATGGTTATCCGTAATAAAGAAGAGCTACGGTGTCAAAATAGGGTCTTGGGTATCAAGCATCAAACATGTAAAGAGAGAGAGCCAAGGACACGCCCTTATTGCTGTACCGGATGTTGCCCGCATTAGGGCCGTTGTGAGGTTGCGACGGTCTTCTGGATGACAAAGATTTAGAAGGGACTGCCCAATCAAGTCTTGGGGTGCATAATTCAGTGCGCGAAAAAAGACGCTGTTCGCATACAGAAATGCTCCTTTCTCGCACGTTGAGTGAATAGACACGAGTTGATGGCTGGCTTCGACCAGAGTGCGAAACGATTTTAGCTGCTCGATTTCAGTCCGAAGATCCTGTAAGTAGCATCATTGATTGTGCATAGTAAAGAGATCAGATCAGATTACTGGCACAAATGATGTCGCTTGATACGATTATTGTAGGTAAAATGATGGTCTTACCTTTTCCATGGCTTTGTGCCTCTCGCGCGTCTTTTTCGAGTGCTGAGCAGACTGGTGACGTGCCCACTGCAACCGTTCTTCGCTAGTCATGCCTGATACTTTCCGCCTTTTCGATGTGTTTTTGGGCATACCTGTGTTCAGGCCATCATTATTATCGTCAAGCTTCTGCCTTTTGATGGTTGGTACCTGCATGAATATTCTTCCTTCCTGGGAAAGAAGATTCGGAAAAGTGGGTGCAGTACCCAAGAGACTTGGATAATTCCCTTGTTCAGAGTTTCCTTGAGGGATGTTTAACGGCATCTTATCAAGAAGGCGATAATATAGTGGTTGTCTACCCAAGGAATGATGATAGATGATAGGTGATGAATTACGAAGTTGTTGTGCCTCGTTTACTGGGAATAGAAGCCATAAAACAGAGATCCGATGAACGATCGTGAGCCAGTGAACGGATTAGCACGTGCTCAAAAGCATGGCACGTGCTTTATTCGAGCCTCAGGAGTTGAATTCAAATCTAGGAGTTCAACGCCAAATCGAATGAATCTTCTTTCATGATGAAAAGCTCGTTCGGAATTCGGAGTTGTACAGCGTACAGCGTACAGCACTGTAAGTACAGAAGATTCCAGGAAAATACGGTCAAAAAAATCGAGGAGCGAGCCACTTTGGACCGCTACCATCACTTCCATGGCCACTCGGGCATGTGCGCCTGATTAGCTTCTTGGGTTTAGTTCGCGCTGCTTTGCTTTTCTTCTCTACCTGTTAGCCTTCTACTTCCAGCCCTTCGGGACCTGTCTCAAAAAATTCGACTTCATCCAAATCGGAAACAATGAACTCGAGTGTGCTTTGATTTAGAGGCCGGAATTAGGAGGCTACTACAGAAGTAGGAAGAAGGGGAATGCAGCACAGTAAAAAAACTTGTGTTCGTAGTTCGCTGATATGATCTAGCTATAATCCGCAGTCCCCAGTGCAAAGAAAGAAAACGAAAAAATTACATGGTGCTCTGCTTATTTTGTCACTAAATACAGATCCCCCGCGGAGGGCTTTGAAACTTGTGATTATATAAAATTACACTCAATGATCTCCAGATAGGCGCGCTCCAGGAAATTCTATAAGGCGCCTGGCGTCTTTCCTCAAGGACAGCTCTGTAGGTCTGCGCGGTTTGAGTGCCCGTTCGATTGCTGTTTGCTTCTTATTGATTTCCTTTTTGTGGTGAACACAACTACTTACAATTAAAGCATGATACCAGATAATTCCAGATGACAGAAGACAGAAGACAGAAGACAGGATTAAAAGTCATGAAATAACTAACGCCATAAGCCCCACGATGTTCGTCCTATGGAAGCACGGAACAAATCCATATATTTACAGTCCGAAATAGTGGAAGTCGGGTCGAGAACTATCATGCTATCATTTAGCGCTCACGCGAGCGTATTTTTGACAGCTTAATGACACGACTTTACTTCTCTTTGAAGGAGGTTTCATATAAGTTCTTTAATATCTCAATTGCCTTCTCGGACACGTTACTTGGTGTAATGCTTAACACTGCCCTTACAACCTCAAGAATTTTTCCAGATACGAGATGGAAATATCAAGTACGAAGACGGTAAGTCAGGCGGATGGAACTTCTAATCAGGCACCGGAAGTGCAATTCAAAGACGGAAGCAAGTGAATTGTAGTCGAAATAGAACTATAGTTTTCGGGCCACTCGGGCATGTGTGCCCAGTTAGCTTCCTAATTTGAGCTGCTATGCTTTTAATTTCTCCCTGTTAGCCTTCTAATTCCGGACCCTCGGGGCCTGTGTCAAAATAGCTCCAAATTCCACTATGCCGAAGCCTGAAGGCGCCCTATGAAGTCAAAAAAGAAGCCTGCTTGCTCTGCTTCCGGATAGGCAGCTACTGTCGAGACTATGCCCTGAACGAATAGTGATGGAAAATCGATTGGCAAAGAAATAAAATGAGTTGAACAGGAATTTCACTGCATAAGTGGTGCTCGAATTGATGCTTTATCAGCATTAAAAAAAATATGTGAACAGAATATCATGGATTGCTCATGCATAAACATTCTTTAAAGTCTTCGCAAAAATAATCAGGATTTTTTTCATAAATATAGTGGTGCCTTCTCACCTGCTCGGCTAGTTTCTCGGGCAAAATTTCTTCCATTTTCGCGCAGAGCGCCTCATTCACCTTAACCTGGACTTTGCTGTTCACCTGATGCCATCAGAAAAATCAAAAAAATATCGAGAAAAAATCGCGAAGATCTACATTTGTTCGTGTGAACGTGCGCCACTACACGGATATGTCTACGTCTACACCCGTAGAGAATGAAGTTAGAGAATTTGAGCAGTAGTGCTATATCGTAATGCAGTGAGAATATCAATATCTAGTGCCGCCTAGAAAGTTGAGTAATTATCAAATGGTGGGGGCTCCGAGAGTGCTCGTACCTGCGCGACAGCATCTTTCAGGTCAAGCTCGCCGAACGCGTCGAGCATCGAAGCTAAAAGCGTCGTTTTTACATGTGCGGCACAGCCACAGGAGAAGCATTTGGCAGAGAAGATAAATTACACCAAACCAGAATCTTGATTTTTCGTGAGCACCCATGCAATTTACAAGTAAGAGCCATTGCACTTTCAAAGAGTGTTACCGAAGCTTGCGGCAAACTTTTCGCCCTTGGTAACTTTCAGGAGCTGAAGGGCTGTGACTTCCACTACACGTGCCTTCAGTACCACCAAAGACCTAATTATGAAAGGCAAATGAAAAGACAGGAATGGTGAGAATGAAGTTTAGATATTTTGGAACGCAGCCTATCATTGGCGCACGTAAGCTAAGTGCGTGAAGTATTGAAGGGGACAAAATGAGGGACAATTTCCTTACCCGAACTGAAACTTGATTTCGCACTCGAGGTGAATTCCCTTCTCTGCCAAGACCACAGGAATCTTCGAGGCGAGCTGAGTCGCTAATTTTTCGGCAACCTAACAAGAGAGAAGTTGAACATTTCAATTTTTTTTATCATTCGAAAAGTATAACACAAGCATCTGCGCCTGGCTATGCACCTGAAGCAAAAAGCTACCTAAGTATGATGCTGAACTAGACACGCACCTTCGAGTTCGTGACCACAGACTTCGCCATTTTCGTGGCTTGAGTACTCCAAAAACCTTTGCCTAGCTTACCCTCGACCTGTTCATTATATCAATTGAAACATTCTTAAGACAGAGAGGCTTGAATAAGCTGCACAGCGCTAAATTCGTGAATAGGGTAAAACCTGTTGAGCGACGGCGGCTGAGCTGTCAACTACCACCACGTTCAGGTAAAAAGGTTCCGACGTCGCGGTGAGCATAGGCATAGCAGAAAGAGGAGGATTATTTGAACCTTGCTCCCCATTCCCCATCTCAGCAGCGGCGCTAGACACCGCAACCGCCTCGTTGTCCTTATCTGGCGTCTCGTTAGTAGGGGTTAAAGAAGACATATCTTGTTGTTCCGGTGGGCTGTCACCTTTTACTTTTTCAATGCCTTTTTTGATAAAATGCCCAGGTTTCCACCCGTCCTTGTTGTTCATTCGTATATTCAAAAGCTAAGCCTTGCAGTGATGCTACTAGGCACGGAACAGAAGGCGAAACAACCTGCTACTATAGCCTTGTGTCGGTTTCGTTCAGAAGAACGAAGATGGTGAAAAGATACCTCGCAGACGAATATAGTATACATAAAATACCTATAGCCAAAAGTATCAGCAAGAAGCCGGAAGTCAAAAATGGATCGCAGCTTTTCACCATTGATGTGATACCCATTAGGCCTGTCAACCCTAGCTTCAGACAATTACATTGATTCCGATAGAGCAAAGTATTATAAAACTAAT
>Ga0307979_1002509_pt1 | contig 12662 bp, 10 predicted proteins | sample OrgLakmetage1058_FD_201833 | JGI IMG/M metagenome (GOLD analysis project Ga0307979, IMG submission 201833) | Saline water microbial communities from Organic Lake, Antarctica - #1058 | ecosystem: Environmental > Aquatic > Non-marine Saline and Alkaline > Saline | place: Antarctica: Organic Lake...
TGCATATCCTTAACTCCTTAACCTTTGCTTCTCTTTCTTTCTGGCCCTCCGTAGCTAATTACTCATTGTTTGTGTATCCAGCAGCTGGTTAAGGCTAGGTCGGGGCCTATTTGGGGCCTACTTTTAAATATATCAACCAAATATCTTCCTGAGCTACAAGCGCAATTAAACCTTACTCGTGTGACGTGGCCATTGGCTTTTTTGATTGTTATGGGAAATCTTATAGACCTCGGGCGCAGAATTTAAGACCTGGCCTTGGTAACAGTAACAAACGACAAACCAACGCATATTCAATATTATACGTCACCTTCTTCAAAAACGGCGTCGCTAACGTCGTCCTCAGGAGTCGGTGGTGGTTTCACACCGATTTCAACATTGGTTGTATCCTCAGAACTGCTGCTCAATGTTTCGGTGATGCCTTGGGTCGCTGCTTGCGGTCCCATTGCAACGGAATCATCTGACTTGGTAGCAGCGGCGCCGCTGTGGGCGCCCACTTCTCGGTCCAATCGCATAGGCGTGACCCGCTCTAAGATAGGGGTGCTCCCTTTCGCTTCGAAAACCCACCCTGAACCGTCGACCAAACGCACGAAAACGTCGTTGGCGACAGCTCCAGCCGTTGATTCCTCGGTTGTCGTGTAAGCTGGAACCAAACGTTCGGAAGCTTCCAGGAACGAGCCTGCTTTCAACACAACGCCCGTTTTGGTCGAGTCTATTGATGGGGCACTGCGGACTGAAACCCCACCCGGGTACACAACTCGGTAAGCAAATCGCTGGCCTGCTTCTGAAAACAAGGGTGTCTGTAGTGTTGTGGCATCTGCAGCCGCACTTCCCGCGGCACTGTGGCCATCACTGCCTGAGACGTTAGCAACTGTGATGGCGGTGGCGGCACGGAGACGGCTACTCCGCTCTGATAGGGCAGCGCGCCGGCGCTCCGCAGTGACCATGGCGCGTGCGAGGGCTGCACATTTCTCGCGATACTCAGGCACTTTGCCAAGGCGCTGCTGAACGGCTTCGAGCTGTTGTTGAGCCTCGGGGTCTAAGGTCGCATCTACAGTAGCTAACAAAGCTTCTTGACGGCATCGTAACTCGTCCACCTATGAGTTCATTTTTGTATGATTTTGTAAGTATCACGCATTCCTCTGGATTATCCTAGCAAGAGTAAGCCTGCATAAACAAGCGGGAGAGTGAGATGCGAGAATGATTACAGCCTGGGTTAGCTTGAGCTTAATGAGACATTTCAATTACGCTGCTCTTTACTCAACTTCGACCTAATTTCGCTACAACATCTCTGACCTCTGCCATGATTCGTTCAAGTTGCTCACGCATTGACGTCTCAAGCCCTCGCCCGACATCCATTATTTATAAGGACTGAGTGTATCTAGGAATAATATTTTCTTGTGCACCCGTACAACGTACGATCGCAAGCTGTGCTATAGATGGGCGGTTTTTGAATAAAATATTCTCAGCTGCTCGATAAGTATTGATAGAATGTCATGTTTATATTGTCGCGTTATTCCTATCCAATTAGCCCACTAGCTAGCCGCGATAGCAAAAACATAAAAGCAAGCATGAAGCAAAGGTATCTTTGCATGAAGCATGAATGATGAATGAAAGCTCCAAAAATAAAGGAGAAATATTTTCGAATTGTACTATATTATCGTCGCGCGTTTCTTGTGCTTGCTCTCGCCTCGATCCTCGATAGCTCGAGGCAAGAGGACGAGGCGTCGAGGCCGATCTATCTTTAGGCAAGGGTGCTGTTACGCTTGGTCAAGAAATGAACACGGTTGCGTTGCGTAATCTGGCATCGGCTTTTGGAGAGGAGCTTGGCCCCACTTTCGAGGGCCGCTCGTTGGTGAGCTGGCTTGTGACCAGCGCTCATCCAGAGTGCGCTCGCGTCTCCTTGCCTAACGAGGTATGCAGGTTGGACAATTGCATGAAGAGAACACAGCATGACATTTATCCATTCAATCAATTTTCTTTGAGTAGGCAGTACTTTTGTGCGAGTTGCTCCTAATCAAGGGCGTGATAGCGCCCGTGGGCAACGGAAGTGGCAATGTGGGCAGCGCGCCCGAGTTTTTCTTTCATGAGCGGCGGGCGTACGCGGTGGCTGGCTCTGTAGCTGGCCTCGGTAAAGGCGGCGGCGCCTTAAGACGCGCCTCGAGTTGGTTGGCAACCACCGGAGCGGGCGCTCCCGGCGTGGGCGTGGAGGCAGTAGTTCGCGGGAGGAGCAGCAGCAACGGCAGCGTGGGCAGTGCTGCTGCCGACTCCCTAGTTGGCGCGGGCGCGCCCTTTGATCCTGCGGAGTTGTTGCAGCTGCCGCCGAGCGACTTAAAAGCCATGCTGGAAGAGTTAGTGGTTGACCTTCAGCGCAGCTTAAAGCCCTTACCAGCAAAGCTCTCTGACCCTGCAGCTGCTACGAGCGGCGACAACAGTGGCAGCAGCAGCGAGAGCGCTGAGGCCTCTGAATATGCCGGCGAAGCACTGGTGACATGGCTAGTAGCGACCCGGCGGGCTGCAAGCGCGAGCCACGGCATGCTCTTAGGGAATTTGCTCGTGCACGCCGGTTTGCTTGCGCCCACTCCAAGTTCCCTGAAACAGCAGTCCGCCTGGGAAAACTTCAACGCGCGGCAGCAGTCGTCGTCGTCGCAGCAATCGATGGGAGGCGCCGCGGGGCGGCCGTTTTCCGACGCCCCCGTGCAAGCGCGCAGTGCCGCAGCTGCACAAGCTGCCGCAGCGGAAGCCTCTGCTTTCCGTGTTTCAAGTGGCCTCGGCGGCAGCGGCAACAACAGCAGCAGTCACGGCAACAGCAGCAGCAGCAGCAGCAGCAAAGGGCCGCAGGGTGGGGAAGCGCCCGACGCGCTGTACTTTGCGTCCAACCCGCGGCTAGCGCTGCTGCGCTTCACAGTGGCAGCGCCAGCCGGAGCCGACGGCTGGGCGGACGGTGCGTTTGGTGACAGCAGGAGCAGCGGCAGGTACAGCGGTGGGAGTGGTGCGTTGGCGGCGCGGGCCGCAGAAGACGGGGAACGAGAGATGAAAGCCCTCACGGCCGCTGTCGCAGCAGAAGAAGCCGCGCTAGTGGCCGACAAAGAGGTCAGGGCGCCTTAGGTTTTGTAGGACTCCAATAATCTTTACTAAGCTTTGTGGTCCATATGTATGCTCGTACGCATTTGCTTTCTTTTAGCTCATTATTTTTTAAGGTTTTGTGTTGCCATGAATTCGTTACTCTCATCTCACAACATTTCCTCCAAAAAATATGATAAAATCCACTACTAGACCCTAGCGCGCGACGTGCTTTGCCTCAAAGAGTTGGAGGGGGGCGTGCGCAGTGACGTCAGCGCGTTAACCCACGAGCAGGGGCAAGTGAACGGCCCGCTTCTCAACGAGCTGCACCGCGTGCAATTTCTGGTGGAAGCGCGCCAGATCAAGTTGCTGTCCGAGCTGCAGGCCATTTACCCCATTCATCCCCTCGACAGCAGCGCGACCAGTAGCCACGGTGGCGGCAGCGGTGTTGGAAACCGCGACAGCGTGAGTGCTGCGGGCTGGTGCATTCGGAACCTGGAGTTGCCGCGAGACTTGACGGCGTTAGAAGACGAGCACGTGAGCAGCGCGCTCGGATATGTGGTGCATCTCGTTGCCCTCCTCAGCAAATACCTCCAGGTGACAGCCAGCCTTCGTGGCCTTTTACGTTCTTTTACGTCCTTTTTGCACCTACCTATTTATACGTCAAATGTTTCCTTGTCATCCATACTTTTTTTTCCCGCTTGATGCCAGTTGATTTACAATGGTTCTTGCCTTGTTGAAGTTTTGTTTTAAAAACATATCTTACCTACCTAATATGCCTCTTCTCTTGCCACCCTATCCTCTACGAAAACACGTCAATAACTGAATATATTATGCACAGCTTCCGCTGCGTTACCAGTTAGTCTACGCAGGCTCGCGCTCTGCAGTCCGAGATCAGGTCAGCGCCCACGGTGGGGCGCACCCTTCCGCGGGTGGAATGTACGGCAGCAGCGGGAGCAGCGGAAACAGCAGCTCTGGAGGTGGCCTGGGCTTGAGTAATTTAGTGGGTGGAGGCAGTAGCAGCAGCAGCGGCGGTAGCGATGGGAACTCCAGTGGGCACAGCAACTCGTCAGCAGCGCTGTCGGCGCTCGGTGGCGCTTTAGTGGCAGGTGGCCTTCCGGCCGACGGCTTACAACTGTAAGCGTGCCGTTAGGTTGAGGCTTCATGTGTGCAGCTCCTTATTTACGAATATATTGGTTTCACTTGTCTTTTAACCCTTTCCTCGCTCTTCTTGTTTGTGCTCTTTTCTTTCCCTGTCTCTAAATTCTTAGGTATCCCCTGTATCGGCGCGGCGCGGACCCTGCCCGTTTCGAGCGCGGCTGCCAAATGCTGGCGGCGAACGTAGAGCAGCTCTTGTTCTGCCGCGGCGTGCGCAGCGACGCGAGCTTGCGCCTCACCCGCCGCAACGGCCTTCGCCGAAACGGGAGCACCAACATGGGGAGCCCCGGCAACAGAGGCAGCGACGACGGTGGCGCACATGTGTTAGGGGCGCTCGGGAAGCCCGTGAACGGTGCTGAAATACTGAAAAACCTTGAGGCCCTTTTCCGTGCCGAAATTTGCCCGCAACTCGCTTGAAGCGCTTCGCTTAAAATTATTGTGCTATGAGGTGAGTTGAGCAATTTTTTCGATACTCAGGAAGATATAGAACAAAAATGCGAAGTAGGCCGGTGGAGCATACCACACCCCAGTCGAACTAATTTTGGTTTCCGTTTGGTTTACACAAGGCGGGGTTAGGGTTAGGGTTGATGCTAATTTTTGCCTAAATCGGACTATATGTGGCTTGAACTAAGTGCTTGATTGAATTTAAGCCCCCCACTGGGATGTACTCTCCGGTGTAGTATAAGGCTTTACATGCTACCGTTAGCACATAGCAATAACTCGACTCTTTTGATTTCGATGTGTTTGTTCGCGGATGAATGGAGCAGTGAAATGAGTTAGATTTTTACGAGAATATGGGAATCGAATTTCGCTCAGATGTAGCGCAGGAGCCGCTAAGAAGTAAGAAGGATATATGATTTCCGGCGTTTGTTTGATTGTTTGTTTTCTCTTCGCTTTCGTTCTTCTTGCTCCCCCGTGAAGTGGATGTCTTTCATTTCTTTTATCAACACGCCTGCCTACCCTAGTGTTACTTGGCATCCAGGAAAATATTGGTGGCCAATTGGTTTCATTTGATTTTCGATTGCTATCAACAGCCGAATGAGAATATTAGTGCTTGCTCTTTACGAGATCTTTCGTACTACTTTGCATTGATTGTACTTACATCCTCAAGCTCGGTTTGATTTTCCTTCTTCAACGCGTCCATCAGTATCGACTTCCAGGGGTGCTTGAGCTCTCTGATTTGATGCGCCGATTTCACTTTTACCCAGTGTGCTCTCCTGTGCAGCCGCTTCGCTTCGGATGTATTGCCGAATGGACACTATGACAATGCCAACAAAGACGACGCAAAAGCATCCCAAATACACCCAAAGGGCTTCAAATTTAATTGCAGCTAGATTGGCCTCTATGAGGCCAATAAATATGCTGGTCATAACACCATCTATTTCAAGAGAAGGATAAATAGAAAATGTGAGGTAAACTCATTCACATTATGTGTAAAGTGCAATGAGGTGACCACTCACAAAGAATCAGATAGCACGCGATGAGTTTGGCTAGATCCTTTGAGGGGATTCCACACCGACCAGAGGTCTGTGTTAACTTTACGGGATGTCGAGATGCACGTGAAACGTTGCCCTGGTCATCGTATTGGACCGAGCCAGTCCGGACATTTTTCGTTGTTGAGCCGGGTCCTCCACTGCGGTAGCGGATGCTGTTGGAGGTTACCGACAACGCAATAATTTCTCCGTTTGTTGGTGCCTCAATGGCATCTTCAACCCAGCGAGATGTTGGAGCTTCCGAGGTCTCCACATTATCCGACATGGCAGTATACTTTAAAGCAAGTCAAGAGGGGGTCAGAAACTTATTTGTGAACTCTAGGTGGCGCAATACTTTCCTCCACGGAAAGTGAAAGTTATAGACCTGCACTCTTCTTCTGCGTATTGCTTGTCCAAGCTAGGAACGAAAGTAACTTGCAGTACTTCTTCTCTTCGTTCTGTCCCCCATCGATGCACCCGACTGACAAAGCTGAGGAGCCTCAGAGACGGCGCACGCAGTCCAGGTTGCCACATGTAATACCACATTGGCCTCCCGAATCATCATTTCAACAAGTGTCGCGTGTGCACCGGAGTAAATCTTTGCAAGATCAATCGCTGCACTATGACAGATTTTTCTCGGTCTTCTGTGGATTCATCACCGTACTCGTTTTGATGGTAACTCTTCAATTCAAAGAGAAATGCAGAAGAATTGCTATTCCCACCCGACGATTCAAGGGTCATTCGACAGAAATGCAAAACGGGGAGATTGACGACTTGGTTTTCACATGTACAAATTGTGGTAACTTCAATCAAGCTCTCCTCAAAGCTTGCATTGCTGATTGCAGCAGAAGACACCAGGCTCAGCATCGTAATGATGGGCACAAGGACAATTGCATTCCAAAAATTCAGCCAGAAAATGTAATGAATCTGGCATCTTTAACGACTCTGGCAGGTTTGGAAGATAATCCGCCGTTCCACCTTCGCTGTCCAATCACGTCTGATTTATTCGAAGATCCGGTCGTTGCAGTAGATGGAGAGACGTATGAAAGAAATGCCATCGAGAAATGGATAAACGAGAAGAAGAGGAATAGAACAGGGGTATTATCGCCTATGGGATTTGGGCGTCTCAGCACTTTCCAGCTTTTTCCAAATCGAGCTCTTTACCGATTGGCCATGGAGTGGGCGAATGCCCATCACGAAGCACGAGCAGCGAAGTACGCGATAGAGCCTATGTTTAGGAATACAGGGCCATCTTTCCCGACATTCTGATTTGGTTACGACATTGTTCTCTACTTCTGAAATCGAATATTAAAATTGTATTATGGATTTAATAATGGACCGGTCCATTGTTGTTCTTGGATTTGCGGCCTATTTGCTGACTATTCATTATTCCGAACATAGATATTGCGGATAAATTGTAATGGGTATGTCTACGGCATGTCCATCTTTTCCGTCGCTTGGGCATTCTTGACATCGACAGTTACTTTCATAATCGGATTCTTCGTTGGGCTGGCCACGTCGCACCTATGCCCATGAGCCGGGCGCCACGGCAGTTACTGACTGGTTGGGTATCGCATTCTCGACCGATTGGTTGTTCACAGATGACTTGAGGCAGGACGTTGGAGAACGCGCTCAAAAGTAAGGGCATTTCGAAGGATTTCGATGAATGGATCGCCATTGTCAAGGACAGGTCGAAGTGGAGACAGCTGACTCACTCCATTCCCAATCCTCCTGATGCCTGACGGCTGAAGGACACCTCGAGAGTAAATGATTACAATTGCATAACGCAAAAGGGCACTCAGCCCAGTCAGACTTGTTCTGAAGGTTATATTTTTCTGTTGCTATATGCCACAGTGGTGTTTCTTTGTATTTCTGGGGTGTATTAACTAGACTAGACTAGACTAGACTGCCACTGAAGGATTTGCTGCTTGAGTACTTGGTGGGCTCTGACGGAAATAACCGAGGCTGCTATTAACTACGTATTACTTTAATTACATTTGAGACGCCAAATCTAACGAACTCGATGGACTGAGGCTATTTAAGAAGGGGAAAACATTTGGTGATTTATTGCAATTACCAGCGCGCAGTGCGCACCACACTACCACGACCACTGTCTCCGACTGCGAAAAGGCCACGGACGAAGGCTACCAAACTGAGAGAGTTTTCTTGTCGGGCCTGTGAATGTGGTGCGACGGTGGCCAGTAACCACCTGGCATTACCTTCCCCGTACCAACCAAGTCTTCAGGTTCGAGCTCGGTACCAGCGTAGAACACTTGAAGTTGCACGGCCTGCTCGAAGCGTGCCGGTAGCGGGCCTTCAATATCGCAGCAGTGCCGAACGTCTAAGTATCTTAAAACCCCTGCGTCTGTTGCGGGAACCTGAGATCAAGGTACATGAAATATCAGCACTGCATAATGATACTCGCAAATCGGGGGATATATTCAGTCTTTTTAATATATTTCCAAGGAGAACTGTTTGATATTTCGCTCACCAGCGCATCCAGTGTGCCTCTACATTGCGTGCTCCGAACGTCAAGCCAGCGTAGTGCTTTTAATTGTGCAGCTGCTCCGAGCAGCCCGCCGGCAAACGTTTCGTGCAAATCTAGGCCTTGGAGGCAGCCTGCGAGTCCTGAGGATTGGCCACGATTTCTGGATGACTTGGGAGCGAATGACTGGATTGACTTTGCCGATGTGGCAGCCTCTTTTCGCTCAGGTTCTGCACGTTCCTGCGTAGCCTCGTAATCTGTCCCATGCCGCTGAATGTCTCCAAAACCAACACCTTCGTCGCCATTGCCGCCGCTTGCTGAAGCATTATCTTCAGAGAGTATAAGGCTACTTAAGTCGCCACTGAGGCCACTATTTTCACTAAGATCGAGCCTGGAATGAATAGGCGGTATTTTGGTTATCTAAGACAAAACACAGTGGTGATCTTAACAGCAGTTGTTCTAGATGTATTTCTGTATTTTGAATTACCATTCGAGCACGGGCAGCTTCGCGAGAGCTGGCGCGAGATCAGTTAGGTCCGCTGTCAGGTCACAGTTACGCAGCACCTAGAGGAATGGCGGAGAACTCAATCAGCTGACAGAGCCTAGAAGCAAACATTAATGCGCCACAATCATCTACCAAGCCTTCATTTTGTCATGTTGTTTGGTGCAATTGACCGAGATAAGCTAGTCTGTACCAGTTCTAACAGCTGCCCAGTTTTAGGATTGGCTTGGATGAAGCAGTTGGACCAAAATGACACGGGAGACCCAGCGCTCAACGGGTGGTCACGAGGAGCACGAATGAAAGTCGCGATAGTAGCGACGGCCTTTTGGTTTGTCACGTCAGTCAACACAGCACCTTCTTCTTCGCCTACTCTTGTGTTGTTTTTAAGGTGAACTGCCATTGTTCCTCTGGGCGTGGGTTTGTTTTGACGTGACAACGCTGCGAGTGTGTGTGGCTTCTGGATCAGCCTAATATACTTTGTGTCTAAAAATATTTTTGAGGTGCCCTTGCTTTTTGGAAGCTCGTAACATGTCATAACTTGTGCGTGTCATGTCAATCGCCGGCATCGCTGGCATCACTTCATGATATGTTCAGTTCACCAACAATTCATTCGTTCTTTACGTAGGTAACAGAGATTTCACTGACATGAAAGTCTAGGTTAAAAAGTCGTCTCTCTTGTGCTCCCTCACAAAACGTAGTTAGTAAGTAAATTGAACAAATTATGAAATAAGAAGGGTCTTCTTCGATTCTCAATTCCAATACTATAGAGTCTTTTCGCTCATTCTATTGCATAACTAGCCGAAAGCGATTGAGTCCCTAGACTTTTTTCCCCGCTGTAGCTTAAGGAACTCTGATCACTCTATGGCCTCAAAAGAAGCGTTGTTGGCCGAGAGCAATGATGCTAGTCTAGACGACTATCCTGATGATTTTGAGGTTAATGCCGCCGACCCATCCCACGATGAGCGTTGTATTAACGAAATCAAGGTACCACAATCTGGGCCTGCACTGAGGGTGTGCGGATTGCTAGCAGCAGACGCGATTTGGCTAGTAATATTTTGCGGCACCGGCGTGGGGCTCGGTATGGCCTTCGAGTTTTTGGACTTGAATAGCGTGGATCACACTCCCGCGGCAGACCAAACTTTTTTCCTCTGCTTTTTGGGGTACTGGGCACAAACTTTAGTGGGCGCAGCGTACGCGTTTTGGCCGCAGCCTGGAGGCCCGAATCCTCTCCGTGGCGCCTGGACCCGTCCTGTGGTGAGCGCGCTCGCTGCTTCAGCAGCCTTGGACGGAATTGCGCAGGCCTTAGACTACGTCGGGCAAGTCCAAGGCGGGTACATGCTATTCACCATCTTTCATGCGAGCGTTACAGTCTTCTCGTGCGGCATCGCAGTGCTCTTGCTCAAGACCAAAATTACGGCCCCGCAATGGGCGGGCGTGGCGCTCATCGTGGCGGGGGTCTTCGTAACGACGATCCCAAACCCGATCGAAGTGACTGGCAATTTCTTCGTGGGATTCAGCGCGTCGTTGCTTGGTTCGCTCTGCTTAGCCGCGTCTTACCCGTTCAGTGAAATGGTGTTCGCGCGAGGTGCCGCAGAGCCTGCTGGCCGCATCACCGAAGAAATGGCGTGCGTGGTAGGGTCGTTCCTCAACACCGGTGCCTTCACACTCTGGACTCTGTGCTACACAGTACCCCGCTGGCACGAGACAGTGGGGGCCTACACTCGACCTGGCCATGGTGCTGAGAAAATACTGGGGTTTGTGTTTTATGCGCTCATGGTAGGCCTTCACTCGCTGTCGTTTTGGAAAAGCATTCACCGGCTCGGCACGGTGCCGACGGCAGTCGCTAAAGGGGCGCAGCAAGCGGGCATCTTCGTGTGCTCCCACCTTTTCTTTTGCCACGTGGACGAGTCGGAGTGTATTGACTACAATTACGGAAACTCGCTCTGGAACCGCATGCAGAAGTCCGTGGCGTTCGTACTTTGCTGTCTCGGCGTCGTAGTTTACTCGCTGAATAAATCCAAGGAGGCATCCTTCACAGCTTCAGAGGACATTTTTGCTCCCGGGAATAGAAGATACCGGATCGATAAATGAAACGAAGGCAGTCCACAATAGTTGAAATGATGAATGCCTATTCCCCGAATAAGGCCTAAAACTTAAGCGCGCACACACCTATCTCTAACGAACATTACCTACCCGTATAAGGCCCAAAACTTAAGCGCACATGCTTCTATCTCTGACGAAGATTACGTGTCCGTATAAGGCCTAAAACATCAGCGCGCGTGTATCAATCTCTAACGAAGAGTAGAATTGATTTGATTTGATTATACTCCCCCAGTGTAAACAACGCATAACCATTTTTCGTTCTACAAATGAAATCATTTTTCCGAACATCTCGACAGGGTCTAAGTGCACACACACAACATTATTAGCCTGGCCGCCTTCTGGTTTCTGGCGTCTTTCTGAAGCAAATCAGGCCATCGCATTACCCAAAAGGACACTCAGCCCAGTCAGACTTGTTCTGGAGGATTCATCAATACGCAGTTTTTTTTTCTATTTGTTGATGTTTCTTTGGAATTGGGGAGTATAATCTAATCGAATCTAATTAAATCAAATCAAATCAGAACAGGCCAGGAGGGCAAGAAAGCAGCATTAGAGCACTCTGATCTCCTTCTATGAGTACAGCCAAAATCAGCCTGGCAGCAGCAGCGGTACTCACTATTCGCTATTCGAGGTTTGAGGTAAATGAGGTAGGAATCGAGCAGCGGAATGTTTTTGGCTTCTTTAATATCCAATATGGAGGGAGTCAAGATGGTTTCTACACTATGGGAGAGGACTGGAAGGTGCTCAGCCGCCATTTCAGTCTGACTTGGCCCTTGGGAAGTGGTCAATATTCCGCTTTTTGCTCTTTGGCGTGGAATATAACATCACCATTGTCTATTTTGAATTGGGTAGCATGCACTGCAACCCGGAATGAACAACAAAACACCTGAGTTCGAGATGGTGAAATATTTGCTTTGGTGATTATCAGCTCACAAATCGCGGAAAGATTGGTTACGTAGAGTCTGCAGTAGTATTCCCGTGAATACCATGTTATCAAATCTTGGGTTACAATCAAAGTAGTTATTATCATCGAAATAGTGCCCATGAAGTTAATATCACTGACGATACGCGACAGCTTGTCTGATCCACAACTAAAGTATACTTGATTTATACTCCCCAGCAACGCCAGCAACAACTAAAACATCACCCGTAACATGCTAAACATGAGCCGTCAAAGAAGATAGTTAGTGTAACATTCGGAACAAGTCTAATTCGGTGTCATTCAGCCTTCTATACGACAAATCATTCAAGTAGCTAGGTATTTGAGCATAAGTTGATTAATTTAAGATGTCAATCTTTGGGAAATGTTTGCCCATTCGTGATTTTACAGTATAAGCTGCGTATCTTATTGCGTAAAGAAAAATTGTTCTTGTGCCAACCCAGCCTGAAGTACCTGTCGCGGAGGGCACGCACAATGAAGAATCAAGACAATAACTTCCGTGGGATATATATCAAAAGCCGTCTTGTATCAAGAAATTCGCTCGTCGTGGATGACTAATGTATGCATCAGTGAATTTCATGTGGACATCATTGCATCTGCATATACATATATTGAAGTACATGATTGAGGTCGCGCTCTCACGTCACCAGGTGCAGCTCATTTAAGATATGTAACGGGGTGCGTAGAGGTAGAGTTATCAGATGTGCTCCGAGGGGGCAGTGCAACTGCGCCGAGTGCTCGGTCTACGCGTTAAAAAAAAGGATCTAGTGCTCAGACTAGTCTATACAGAAAGATAAAAATGAGCTCCGCGTCCGGGAATTGAACCCGGGTCATCCGCGTGACAGGCGGATATACTAGCCACTATACTAACGCGGAATGAATGATAGCAAAAATGTAGTCATTCGAACACCTGATCTATTAGTTGGTCTAACAGAGTAAGCTGCT
>Ga0307979_1002510_pt1 | contig 12659 bp, 10 predicted proteins | sample OrgLakmetage1058_FD_201833 | JGI IMG/M metagenome (GOLD analysis project Ga0307979, IMG submission 201833) | Saline water microbial communities from Organic Lake, Antarctica - #1058 | ecosystem: Environmental > Aquatic > Non-marine Saline and Alkaline > Saline | place: Antarctica: Organic Lake...
TATAGTTGCGTAAAAGAAGATAATTTCTATATTTGCACTCGCAAAAATAAGGTCGCGTAGCTCAGTTGGATAGAGCATCTGCCTTCTAAGCAGACGGTCACAGGTTCGAATCCTGTCGCGATCACTTGTAAACTAATGAGTTACACATTATTATATGTGTAACTCATTTTTATTTGTGCACAGTTTGTGAATAACTATCAGATTTTGAACTAATAAGAACAAATATTTAATCAATTTAAAAGAACTTTTTTTTTACAAAAATACGTAAATACATGGAAGTACATTTAATACACCTCTGTTTTTCCCTTTCACCTCTCTCTTGATATTGAAAAAATGACTTTTTGCCAAGATTTTTGATTTTGAGTTAATAAAAATTGAATCTGAGGTCCACCATTAAAATTTTATAAAATGCATTTTTAATTGAATATGTTATTGTTGACGGCTCATATTACATTCTGTTATTTAAAAGGTTTCATCTTTCAAGATGTACAAAGAATTTAATTCACAGCCTCCTCCCCCACCTTTTGCAGTACTGAACTAAATTTATTCAAAAAAATCTGATGGGAGCTTAACCCCTAACTCTTTCAAAATTTCAAATAGTTCTTTTTCTTAATGTTCTTCAAGCCCCCAAGATTCAATTGTTTGTAATACGGTATAACTAGGGGGCAAATCTTCGGTTTCTTTCAAGCGTAAAAAATCTAACTGACCCCTTAAATTAAAAAAAATGGACTGTAGAATTTTGTCCAAATTCTTTATCCAACTGATAGGTTGCTTCTTTAGCCTCTTGTACTATTTTTTTATTTTTATCCATGACTCTTCAATTTTATGAACTTTCTGTTTATGGTAACGAAATGAAGTTTTGTCACCTGCATTAAACTTTTAGGAATTCATTGCCTTTCCAGCAGTCATATCCTCTTTAAAATTGACTGTAAAATTGAAAAAATAGATGTGATAAAAAGCAGAATGGTTAAAAATAAACAAGGAAATAAATTTTAGATATTACCAAACGAAGTTTACCATAGAGAGGATGGTCCAGCTATTGTATATCTTGATGGTGAAAAAAAATGGTGGATGAATGGTAAATTATACAGGGGAAATGGTCCAGCAGTTCAATTGAAGAATGGTCGTTAGATATTAAATTACACAGAGAAGATGTCCCAGCTCTTGAACAAAAAAATGATAAAAACTGGTTTTTAAATGATGTTGAATACACTGAAAGTGAACACAAATCTGAAGTAAGAAAAAGAAAGCTAGAAAAGTTATTGATATGATTATACTACTAAAAAAAGTAGAAATAGGATTATTATTAGCCAAGGTGTTAATATCCCATGTTCAAATAATTTAAAAGAATAGATTTAGTTTAGCTTAAAGTAGTATATGGTAAACAGAATATTAATACACATGAAAAAAAATAGCGACTTCTTTATGGAGGTTTTGTCTTTGAGTACTAAATCTTTTTTTTCTCAGTATACTTTTCCTGATTTGTATATATTTTAAGGTAATAAAGTCAAATACTTTTTTTAAAATTAGAAATTGTTTTTTTAATAATCTTACAGCAATTATCACTCGATGGACTACTAAGCAAAGTTTGCATTTATTTTTCACAACATCTCGACGAGGAGATAACTTTAGGCTATCCGTTCTTAACGGTTAAGTGCCTTTAAATGATTAAAAAGTAGTTTTTTAAAGTCTGTTTTAACTAATTTAGGTGACCAAGGCATAATTAGTCTATCACTAAAAACAACTAAAGATAAAAGTATGCATAACAAAGCTTTAAAAGCACCAACGGTTAGCTATGGAACATCCCACACACTTTACGTCATAGTTTTTCCACACCCCTATGGAACGGGGAACAAGCTTAAGACATATCCAGGTTGCTTTAAGTCATAATAGCTCCAAAACAGCAGAAATTTACACTAGAGTTTTAGCGATGAATAACAAAACAATAAAAAATCCATTGGATACTATGTATGAAAGTGTTAGTTTAGATGAAAATAAAACAACGTCTTAAATAGATATATACCCTATAACAAAGATTTGAATAGGGTTTATACGGATGTTGGCAAGAATCTGAAAAAAAAACTACATAAATAGAAAAATGGAATATTTAGATTATTATAATTCAAAAGGAATACACCTTGGAAAAGAAACAAGGCAAATTGTACATGCAAAAGGTTTATGGCATAAAACATTTCATTGTTGGATTATATATGAAAATGAGAATGGAGAAAAAATGATTGTAATGCAAAAAAGAGGAAAAGAAAAAAAGAGTGCACCTCATAAATTAGATTCCTCTGTTGCAGGACATTATTCCGCAGGAGAAAATATTGAAGGTGGCTTAAGAGAGTTTAAAGAAGAAACAGGTATCTCTGTTATGGAAAATGACTTAATTTCATTAGGCATTAGGATTAGCGTCTCAGATTACAAACCGAACAGCATAAATAAAGAGTTTCAAGATGTTTTCTTTGTCAAAAACAAAATTGACTTAAATGAATATAACTTACCTGTAAATGAGGTTTCAGGTATGGTAGAGCTTCCTATTAATAAATGTATTCAACTTCTTACTGGCAAAATCGAAAATTTTAGTGCCAAAGGAGTCTTTACAGATGAAGTCAACAAAACAAGTGAACTTTCAATAAAAAGAATTGATATACACAAAAACGATTTTATTTCCTTCATTGATAATTTTCATTTAAAAATAATGTTGTTGGCAGAAAGGGCTTTAAGCAATGAAAAAGATTTATTTATATAAATGAAAATATCTGATTTAAATATAAACTCATTAATCTATCTTGAAAGATATGTTAATAATGGTTCCCCAAGTGGTTTTACAACAAAATTCACAACTTCAAAAGGTACCAGTCCCTTCGATTTAGATGTTTTTTTCCATCCATTAATCTGTGAAGCACCAAAAAGGTTTTTTAAAACCTACGGTTATATTCCAGAAATCACGGAATTGAATATAGATGATGATAAAGGTTGGATAGTTGTTCACCCAGATATGCAAGATGAAAACATATTTAAGAATGAGTTTATAAAATTATATGAATCATCAGATATAAAACTAGTACCAACTGCAAGTGGAAGAACACTAATGCTTATAAACTCATCAGTCAAAGGGTATTTTAAGGTTCATTATTCAGGCATAATTGGCAGAATTAAAAGAGATTTAACCCATAAAAAAGCAATTTCTGGACCAGAAATTTCAGAATTATTTATAAATCTGATAAATCAAAAAAAATTAGACAAAAGGTTAACTCTCCTTCCAGAAACAGGTTCAAGAACTTTTATAAATAAAGAACAAAAGAAAGAATGGGGAATGATTTGGAGAAGTTTTGAACCATATAATTTTAATGAACTAGAGACACCTTATTTAGTTCCTTTTTTCTCACTATTTGGTAAAGACAGATTAAATCCAAACCATCCTACTTTACTTGAGCAAATAATAGAAAAAAAATCAGTTTCACCAGTAAAATATATTGTTGATAGTTTAATATTACCACTAATTGAATGCTACTTCTCTGTTCTTACAAATGCGGGTATTCAGCCTGAGTGGCACGCTCAAAATTTATTATTAACCTTAGACAAAAACTTTAACCCTGTACAATTTGTTATGCGGGATTTAGAATCAATGGACAAGGACATAACACTAATAAAACAATTAAATTTAAATATTAATTTCAAAAGTTCGCCTTTTAAATGTATTGATGAAACACAGTACAATTATTATATAAAGCATAGTTTTATGTACGACTACAAACTTGGAGAATATATTCTTCAGCCACTTATTGATTTTCTAGTTGAAACGTATTCGGCAAAGCCTTTTGAAATAACAAAGACAATTAAAGCATTTGTTAAGCCATTGCTAAACCAACTGCCAAATAATTTTTTCCCTAAACATTGGTATGTATTTGAATCTGTTTTAATTGACCAATCAAAAAAAGAACGCCCTTATGTTGAATTAAGTAATCCTAAATTTAGATAAAATGTATATTATCCTAATTAGACATACTGAATCAGAAAAAAATGTTAACCAACAATTTTCATCATATAACGAAAAAGAAAAGTTGACTGCAAAAGGTATTAAGCAATCCGAAAATATTGCAAGTAGCCTAATAAAATTTATAAAAAAAAACAAACTAAAAGCTAAAAATATTTATGCTGCCAATTCAAGTCGTTCAATAGAAACAGCAAATATAATTTCACATCATCTAGAATCTAAATTAGTAATTGAAGATAATTTTATTTCAACTAGACCAGGAGCATTAGCTGGAAAAACAGAAGTTGAAGCAAAATCATCAAATCCAATTTTTATTGAACAACTAAATTTATTTCGCAAAGGACTTTTTAATGCATATAATTTTAATGTTGCAGATGGAAAAGAACCAAAAAAGGAGTTTGAAAAAAGAATTGACAAATGTTTATATAAAATAATTAATCAAGAAGAAAATGAGACTATAAAAATTATTATCGGACATCGTTCTTCGATTACTTACAGTCTTATCCGGTTTGCAAGAGAATTTCACGATTATCCATTAAATTTTTCCGGTTTTATTAAATTAGATTTAGCTAATATATCGGTAATAAAAAAGTTACCTAATTCAAATAAATGGAATATTATAAAAATTAATGAACCTTCTATTATATTAAATCAAGAAGAAGTATGAAAAGAGCAGAAATAATAAAAAACAATAGAGGTATAGCATTAAAATATTTTCTTAATTTTCTTTGGAAAACAGCTTTAGCTATTTCTGTAGTTATAACAATAATAAGTGCTTTTTCTAATTTTAATGGAATCAAAACTGCCCCATCAAAATATGGCATAATTGCTTTGATTATTTCAATTATAGTATCTCTAATTCTTGTAATTCATAAATTTACTTCGAGCCTTATGATTGACGATAAGGAACTAATACTCTCTGACGAAGTTGTTAAAATTGCAAACACTTTATATAATCAAAAAAAATATTTAGAAGTAGTTAGATTTGGCTCTACAATTAGTAGATACTTGTGGTTAAACGGATTTAATAAGGAAAGAATAATTGTTGGTAAATTGGTCGAAGATGCCTCAAGTAAAGAAGGACGTAAAAAAGAACAGATATCAAGTTTAATTGATGATATTGGTTGGACTTATCATATTATTGGTAACTCTGAAAAAGCTAAAAAAAACATTAATAATGGTATTGCACTAGCAGAAGGAAATGATATGTTTTACCTAGCCGCTAAAGGACACAGACACTTATTAGGTATTGAGAAAAAAAGGGGAAATCGAAACCTTATAGTAACTCATTTAAAAAAAGCTAAAATTTTAACAGAAAAAATCATAGACTCTTCAAAAAAAGATGAAATGTTAGCAAGTCTTATTTTATCTGAGGCTAAATATTTTTATGAAGAAGAGCGGTACCTTGATGCCGAAGAAAGAGCTTTAGAATCAAAAGAAATTTTCAAAGACGACATTGATAGAATAGTTAAAGTATTCTCTATTTTAGGAAATATATATCTAAAACAAGGACACGAACAAAAAGCGAAAGACCAATACAATCAAGGCTATAAGTTGGCTAAAAATGTTAGAAAAGATGAATACGCAAATAATGGAATATGTCTTGCTAAAATCGCTTTAAATAACAATGATTTCAAACGAGCGTTAGAATATTTGGAAGAAGCTAAAGAAATATATCTTGCATTAGACAGGACAAGTGAAGTAAATGAAATAAATAATCTTATAAACTCAACCAAAACGTAAAAGACTCTTGCCAACAAAGTACTGTGGCTAAAAACAAGTAAAAACTCATTTATTTCTCACTAGAGTACTTTTATATTCTTTATCATATATCAACCCTGATTTAGCAATAGCAAAGGCCTGTTTTAAGAGGGTATTGCACACCGCAATAAGTGCTAATTTCTTACTCTTTCCTTTGGCCACTATTCGCTCGTAAAGATCTCTGCAAGCCTTGTTATATTTACAAGCATTAAAACTGCACATAAATAATAAATTACGAAGTTTTTGATTGCCTATTTTACTTATTCGAGGGCGTCCTTTTACACTACTACCACTTTGCCTAATCACCGGTGTTAGACCAGCATAACTGCATAATTCTGCTGCACTTGTAAACCGATCAAAACCACCTGTTAAAACCACTAACATAATTGATGTTTTAGGCCCAATGCCTGGAATAGTTTTTAAACGAGTTAATAGGTCTTGATGTGATTGTTTTACTAAAACCAACAACTTATCCTCTAAGGTTTTCATCTCTTTTGTAAGCTGTTTTAAACTCCGTTTTAAGGACCTTACAACTGCTTTACTTGGCTCTCCCAAAACAGCTTCTCCATGTAATTTATTTTTTAACATGGTGCTCTGCTTTGTATATACAGATAGTGCTCTGGTGATTTGAAGACATTCCATCTCATCCTTAGTGTTACCCTTCCACAGTTTTAGATCTACCTTCTGAGCATACTCACAAATAAGTTTTGAATCGCTCTTATCTGTCTTGATTTTTGACAACTTCATCTGGATAAAACGTTTTACTGACAAAGCGTTTTATCCAGATACTTTTATACCAGATTCAAGTAAATAGTAAGCTAATTGATAATGGTAATAGCCTGTAGCTTCCATCACACAGTGACTCTGTTGATTTAAGAGTTTTACAAACTTTTTAAAACCAGAAGAATTGTTTTTAAACTGATGATAATTACCATCAGAATCTGTGATGTCGAAAACTAAATGGCTAATGTCAATTCCAAAATATTTAATATATTTAATCATAACAAACTGTTTTTATGAAAGTACATACTATGCGAGTTTCAATACTTCGACTGCGCTCAGCACTGGCTAAAATCGATGTCTAAAGCCTCATACAACTGTTCGAAATCTGTGTAGAAAAGAGAGGGGATTTATCCCGAGGCTTCGGGATTGACGAGATCATAGTCTCTGCGTATATAATAACCTTATTCCTCTCTTTGGTGCTTTCTGATTTATATCTAAATTTAATGAATTGTAAACTTAAGCCGTATATAATTTATTGCTGGCTTTTCGCATACTTACGAAAGTCCTCTTGGACTTTCTTGGTTGGTAATTATTTACTAAGTTAGGTGCTTGAAACACGCAAAAAACCATAGTGTGCCAAGAATCAACCATGGCAATAAATAAAATGGTTGAATTCTGTAATTAAGATGATGTTAGGTCCATCAGAGTCGTTGTATAGGCGATGGCTCTAAACCCCCTAAAGGTGCTTTTGTAAAGAGCCCCGAAGCCTCGGGGGTGCTGAGCGTTTAGGAGAATCCAATCCACGAGGTTGGCAAGGTGTGAGTAATGGAGTTGAACGAAAGTAAACCACTGACGAGGTGTCGAGAAGTTGCTATTTTCAGTCAAAAGCTACGGAGTATGATACGGAGTGAAAAGTAATGTTAGCAATAACATTAATTACAGAGATAACCTATTTATTTTCTGTAAGGCTGGCGTCATTCAGGTGGCAAGAACTTTACTTGGGCTTAATTATGGAACTTGGGAATCTGCTTATGGATGATAGACTTGTATAAGGCTACCGTATTAGGATTCGCTACAAGTCAAAGGGAAATATTCAATCGAAACAATCGAGAGATAGAATACCGAAGTTATAAGCAGAGGCGGACTCATTCGTAGTAGTGTTGAAGGTTGTGTAATGGAACTGGAGCAAAGGGATGAGCTAATTTTAATTTACAATTTGCCAACTTGAAAAAGGATGAGCTTATATTTGTATACTAAATTAGAAGAGCCGTGTGAGGGGAGACTTTCAAGCACGGTTCTGTGAGAGGCTTGGGGTGAAATTCCCCTTGTCTACTCGAACACAACACGTTAGCTTGCATTAAAAAAAACATACAAACATATGATAATAGGACTGCTTTTACGTTACATAAAAACATACCAAGGAATTAATTATGTCCCAATTACGAGTAAAGATAAATTTTGTGGTTTTGTTGGTAATAATGGAATTGGTAAAAGTTCTGTTTTAGAAGCACTTGATTGCTACTTCAACGACAAGCAATGGAATTACAATATTACCACAAAAAGAAGTGGACTTGCAGTAACAACACCACTCATCACACCTCTATTTCTAATTGAAAAAACAAAAATTTCAGCAGATAACCACAGGATACTAGAAACACTTAGTAATAATATTTGGGATTTAGAGGAAAGTGATATACCAAATGCAAATAGACCTCATTTTAAAGTGTTTCAAGCACAACGAACTGACCTTAAAAGAACGTTCAACAAAATAGACTATTATTTGTTTCCATTAGGAATAGATTATAATGGAAATTGTGCCCTGAGTATTTTTAATTGTAATAAAATAGCGATTTCTCTGTTCCCTGACATTGAAGTTGGGAATGAAAATTTAAAACCTGAACAACTTGAAACACTTCATCCAATTTTAAAAGAGATAAAAGCACTTTATCAATACATTTATATCCCTAAAGATATTGACCCAGCGACTTTTACAAAATTAGAAACTACAGAAATACAAGCTTTAATGGGCGAAAGTTTATATGAGGTTTTAGAGGAAAGAGTTCCACAAAGTCAGATTTCTCAAATTAACACCAGTCTAAATGGGTTTTTGAAAAATTTATCTGAAGAACTAGATATTTACTCCTTTCGAACACCAACAGATAGACAACAAAATTTAAGAAAAATAGACATATATAAATTAATTATAGATGCTTTTTTTACAATAAGAAAACTACATAAAAAACAAGGTGACCATTGGCTAGAAATTAATGATTTAAGCAGCGGAGAAAAGCAAAAGGCAATTATTGAAGTAACACATAGTTTAATAAAAAATCACAGAGACAATAGTGATAATCTAATAATTGCTGTAGATGAACCTGAAAGCTCTTTACATATGTCAGCCTGTTTTGACCATTTTATGAAAATGAGTGAAATTTCAGATGAGACCCACCAATTTTTATTCTCAACTCATTGGTATGGGTTTTTACCAATTATTGAAAAAGGTAGTGTAACAGCTATTACTAAAACAGAACAAAATCATAGGTTCGATTTAATTAGTTTGGCTAACTATAGAGAAATGGTTAAACAACAAATTAGAGAATCTAGAGGTCAATTACCATTCGATATTCGTCTTAAAAGTATGAATGATTTTGTTCAGTCAATTGTCTCCTCTATTTTGGATGAAAACCCATTTAATTGGATAATCTGCGAAGGAAGTTCTGAAAAAATATACTTTGACCATTATTTCAAAGGCTTAAGAAGTGAAAATAAACTAAGAATAATACCAGTTGGCGGAGCGAATGAAATCAAACGAATATATGAATATCTTGTAGTTGCGATTGATGAATTTAAACGTGAAGTAAATGGGAAAATTGCTTTTATTCTCGACACTGATTCCGAATTAATACAATTTGAATCTCAATGCACTCAAAATATTTTAATAAAACGACTTGTCAATGTAGATAGAGAAACAAAATTAATAAATATTAATTCAAATCCTAAATCACCTCCTACAGAAATTGAAGATTCACTAAATGGTAAAGCTTTCTTTAAAGTATTGAAGACGTTTAAAGAATCATATCCAGAACAACTAGAATTTGTAAATGAAGCAATAGATAAAGAGGAAATTCCATCTTTTTTTGCTCTTGACTTACAACCTAGCATATACAGCAAGCTTTTAGAGTTTTTTGATTCTGATAATAATAAATATAATTTTGCTAAAAAGTTTATTGAAGAAATTAGTTCAGAAGAGGACTATCAAGAAATGAATTGGATAGGCGAAATAAGAACATTCTTCGAGAATAACGCAAGCTAACAATGTATAAAAAAACATAGGGAGTTTGTGCTAAACCGAAAGTTCTGTGCTTATTTACAAAGTTCGCTAAATATAAAATTTGGTATTTATAGAATAAAAAATAAAAGCAAAGTATTTATATTTAGCTAAGTAATAAACCGAAATAATAGTGCTTATTTATTACCCTATGTTTCTTATACTAGCCGTTATGCACAAGCAAAAATCAACCATAAATGAATAATATAATAATCGGAAACGGAATCGATATTCAGTTTGGCGGATTTGAATACACAAACAAAAGCATAATTGAAAGAGCGTTATTATATTTAAAAACTGGCGATTATTCATCAGAAGTTTATACTAAAGAAATTGAAACTTGGATTTATATTCTATATTCAGTTGTTCCTGACTTTCTAAATGGAGATTACGACCAATTAGCTGTAATGAAAGACGAAAAAGAAGAATTAGATAGTTTCAAACGGAATTACTCAAAAAATACATCTATTTCGGAAATTGGCTTTGAATACTATTTTTTATTAAATGAATTGCATTGTCGGAAAAATAAAATCACAAATCCAGAACGATACTATTTTCAAGAATTTTTAAGAATACTATTTTTAGATTCTACATTTAATAAAGGAAAAATTAATAAATTGTATTTAAAATTTCCTACCGAAGTTACTAATTACATCAAATCTTACGATAACATTTTCACAACTAACTATGACAAAAATGTGGAATTAGCAACAGGAAAAAATGTGCTATATCTTCATGGAGCATTTCACGTACTTGACCCTGTTTATGATTCAAATAGTTTTAGAAATCGTTTATCTGATAAACCTGCTGAAAAAACACCAATAATTAAAGGTTTTGAACATACATTTTCAAATGCCATAACTGGAAGTTCTGGAGCATTTAAACTTTTTTCGGCAAATCAACCGGAATTGGCTAATTCTGCAATAGAAAAATTTGCTAAAGGAATGCAAGAAAAAAATTAAGTATTCAAATGGAGGAATGGAAAAATTCAGATAATGATTTAGTAAAAAAACTTTATGAAGCTGTTACTTTAAAAAAGAAAGAACCCGATTTAGAATTTTCAATTGATTATTCAGTTAATAAATTAAAATCAATTAAAGGAAAAATAACATTTATAGGTTTGTCACCAAATAATGATTCACACATAATGAAAATTATAAAAGAAAATATAAATGTGGACACTATTGAATTTTACTATTTTGATAAAAAGGAATCTATTGACATAAATCTGTTTTTTAATAACAAGAAAGTAATAACTGAAAATATAATTGAATTATGGAAAAGGAAAGCCAGTGCATAAGAAAGAACTAAGGTAAAAAACAACTCTTTTCTACTTTAATTTGAAACACTAGTAGTCTACGCTCATGGATTCATAAAACTGATTCTTTGAGCTTTTTTAATTGATTTTTCTCTATTTATTTAGGCAACACAGAAACGTAACTTTCATCATAAGGCTTACCAGATTTTGCGATAGCAAAATATTGTTTGAGTAGCTTGTTGGCTTCGGCAATTAAGGCTAGCTTTTTACTCTTGCCTTTGTTAACAATACGCTCGTAGAGTTCTCTACAGGCCTTATTGTGTTTACATGCATTAAAGGAGCTTAAAAACAGCAGATTACGCAGCTTTTTATTACCCACCTTACTTATACGTGCCCTGCCTCTAACACTGCTCCCAGACTCTCTTGTCGTTGGGGTGATGCCGACATAGCTACAAAGTTGTGAGGCTGTTTCAAACTTAGAAAACCCATCAGTAACTAGGATTAAAAACAAAGCTGTTTTTTGGCCTATGCCAGGTACGCTAATAAGCAATGTGAGTTGTTGTTGCTGGTTCTCTTTTACTAGAGAAAGAATCTTTTCTTCAATAGCTTTTATCTCACTATCATAATGCTTCTTGTTTCGTCTCAAAGATCGGTATGTGAACTTTGATGGAATACCTAATACTTCTTCTCCGTGCATTTTATTCTTGGTAGCAGTACGATGTTTTATAAAATTATCTAGCACTCTAAATAACTGTAAACACTCACTCTGTACATCTGTTAAAGCAGTATATAAGTGCACTTGGTTAATTAAGGCAAATTCACAAATCATCTTAGCATCACTCTTATCTGTTTTTATTTTTGCTAATCTCATTTGTATAAAACGCTTTATTATTAAAGGGTTTATGACAGAGACTACCACTTCATTTTTGTAAAGAAACTGAGCGAGTCTGTAATGATAATAGCCTGTAGCTTCCATGGCTACTAAGCAATCATCTGGTAATCTTTTAAGAAACTTCTTAAATCCTGGCTCATCATTTTTGTACTGGTGATAACCTGTAGTACTACCATGTACATCAAAGACATCTTTGCTGATGTCAACTCCGAAAGTTTCTTTATATTTATTCATAAGAATTGATTTATGAAAGAACCAGCTACTGGTATTACAACAACTTGAAAACGAGATCTAATGTCTCACAGTCCCAATAGGTATCGGGAGATCGTAATTAAAGTAGTAAAAGAGAGAGGATTATCAATGTTGTCGAAGTTTGAAGCTTCACCGTATATATTAACCTTAATTCTCTCCTTTGTTCTTTCTGATTAATAACTAAAACTAAGTATTTTATTAGAAATCAAACTTAAGTCGTGTATAATTTATTGCTGACTTTTCGCCTACTTACGAAAATTTTCTCGGACTTTCTTGGTTGGTAATTATTTACTAAATTAAGTGCTTGAAACACGCAAAAAACCATAGTGTGCCAAGAATCAACCATGGCAATAAATAAAATGGTTGAATGCTGTAATTAAGATGATGGTAGGTCCATCAGAGTCGTTGTATAGGCGATGGCTCTAAACCCCCTAAAGGTGCTGTT
>Ga0307979_1002515_pt1 | contig 12645 bp, 9 predicted proteins | sample OrgLakmetage1058_FD_201833 | JGI IMG/M metagenome (GOLD analysis project Ga0307979, IMG submission 201833) | Saline water microbial communities from Organic Lake, Antarctica - #1058 | ecosystem: Environmental > Aquatic > Non-marine Saline and Alkaline > Saline | place: Antarctica: Organic Lake...
CGGACGCAGAAACGACTTAAGTCCGGTTTCAAAATTATTTCATGAACAGTTTCCACTTTAGAAGGGGGTGGAAGTATTATGCTTCCTGCCCTCTACACACTATCCTCTTTACGATTTTGACTTGCGCGCAACGCACGCGCGTACACTTCTGCCCGCAGCATTGGCTTCTGTGTCATTTGGGTTTGTATTAGTTCGAGTTCGAGTTCGAATTTATGGCGGCCACGTACAAATTTTTAGTATATTTTCTGTTCTCTGCGCCTGCCGATCTCACCCGTGACGCCCCACATACCACAAGAGATGGAAACGAAATATCCAGCTGGATTGCTGGAGAAACAGCGCGCGGAACCCTAATGTTTCGTTTCTCGAAATCAGAAACAACCAGAGCGGCGCTTTTTGTGTTTCTTAGAAACGAAACACACCCCCCCCCAAAAAAAAAATCCGGGTTTGTTTCCTATGTTACCATTTTCCTGTGTTTCCACTTCGACCCTAGATAAGTTAGTTGATTATTTACTACTCTACAGTACGTACTAAAGCCGAGAGGGACTGTGTTGTACCACGAATGATATCTATGTCTTCCATGCTTATGTAGGTACCGCGAGGGACGCTTGCTAATTGGCGAGGATCTGAGATCTTAGAAGCCGAGAAGCCGATTCAAGACAAAGCCCCTCGGGGGGATTCCGGGCCCGAACTAATAGGGGATGGGCAACTCTTCTTCTGGGTCGCCTGAGAGACTTTGTGGTAGCCCCCTCCTCTGCGGGATTCATAGGAACTTCGGGTCACCGACAGATGATGATGAACCCTTCCGTTGTGAATTTGCAGCACCGCTCGGTACTTGAACTATCCGTGGGACTCTCGTTTGATCAAAGGCAGGCACCCTGGGGGACTGGTTTATTTTGGCGGCAGCTACAAGCATTATCAGCACTACCTTGCCGATCACTAGCGCGGAACCTGCACTCTTCGGGGTATACGCAGACGATTTGCTCTCAAGGTGGAGGGCCTTGCGAGGGTTTCGAAAAACGCTGGAGGACGACCACGGCTAGCGACCGTGGCGTTTGATGGTGGATTTATGGGTTTAGCTCTATGATAGGGAGCGACCGCTAGGCCACAAGCGACCCGCTTGCATGTTGCTGTTTGTATTTTGAGGGGGGGGGGGCTTTTCTTTTCACTGCCACTCCGCGGACGAGGAAGGAGTTCCTGTCCCGTCAAAGCCTTTTATGGCTCAGGGGCAGAACAATAGGCGCCTTGCGCGCTGAAAGGCACACTTTGGCCTCTGCCGAGTGGACCTCGTGTTCCGCATGTCACGAGCTTATTTGCTCGCGCGCCTTCCTTTTTATTGTTCTGCGGAGTGGCAACACCCAAAAATCGGGGCCTGTCTCAAAAATACCTCGCTTTTTGCAAATTTTACCCAATGCCCCTCTCCCTCCTGAATCATTCCGCACTTGCTTAGCTTGCGCAACGCACGCGCATTCCCACTTCTGCCCGCAGCATTGGCTTCTGTGTCATTTGGGTTTGTATTAGTTCGAGTTCGAGTTCGGGCGGAAACTCTTGCAGACCAGAGAGGCCCAGTAGAGAGCGAACTCGATGAGTACGGCCACAGCGGCCGTGTTCTTGCCCCAGTCATTGGCCGATACGGGGGTGCTTCCTCGGACCTCAGCCTCATCTTGGACCTCTTCGCTCGGGAAATGGCCCGCAAATACACGGCATCCTAAGTCATTTTCGTTTCGGACCCGCAAATTCCCTCAAATCAACCGTAATTCTAGCATCCGCATTATTTTATAATTGTGCACAAGAGCCGGAGTTCACTTTTCGCGAAAAAGATTATGTATCCCGTTGCCCCCCTCTTCCCTGGAGCTGTCGGTCGGTCAGTCGTCTATCCACTTCCAAATCCAGAAGCAAAGAATGCTACACAAAAACACAAGGCATAGAATGCCCGGAAGCCCGGCTAACTGAGTGAATATTATCATCCGAAGTTCGCGTCATCGAGAAGATATTCCATCAGATCTTCGTCAGTGTCTAATGACAGAACCTTCGATTCGGGTATCACACCTCCACCTCCTCCCATTTTAGCCTTTGGTTGGTGCAAGCCCAGAGCATTCATGGACCCGTCCAGTGGAACCGAAGTCCCAGGCGCTTTACTGGGCATTCCGGCCGCGTTTTGATGATGCCTCAACTCACTGCCACCGTTTGCTGCTGTTAATCTACTCACCGCGCTATAGCGGGGAATGGGCTCTGCCTGCGCGGGCTTTCTCTCCCCTGCTGCCCTCATCACGGGCGCTGACGAGTGTGCATCTGCTGCGGTGGCTGCCCTTGGCGCAACTGGCGGTGCAGAAACAGCACCAGCAGCATTACTATTTGGGTTCTTGTAAGCGCTGCCTCGCTTCCCACCGTCTCGATCGGCGCGCACAACTTTCGCAATCACCACAGATACGTTGTCTGTGCTGCGCTTGACGTCAACTGCATGCTTGGCGAGGGCCTCGCAGATTTCGTCGAGTTCGCGCTCTTCATCACTAATATCACCACTGCTGCTGTCAATGCAGTGCACAAAAAATAAATACAATACACATGTGAGGACTTGCCTTACTTCGAACGCGGTGACAACAGGGCTTAACTAATTAGTCGGAACTTAGAAAATTCACAACACAACCCTCAAACGAGGGATAAATCTCACCGCTTGAGTCGCTCACGCACGAAAGCAATAGCGTCTGCACTGCTCATTACATCCCACAAGCCATCTACACGGGCACATGAGCGCGCACAAGTCATGTAAAACCTCGCCGTACAAGCATACGTATCAAATTAACAATCACGTACAACGCATGGTGATTGTCTGAACACTGTGAAGCGCTGTGTCTATTCAGATTGAGAGCAAGGGTATGGTAGCGCTAATGTTAAAGCACAAATAGTTTTCATACCGCAAGCCAGTAGCACGAACTCGTCGCGTTGGACGTTGAGTTTTGCCGACGTTACTTCCGGGCACGAGGACACCAGTGGCCCACTGGAACCGGTTTTGAAGTCGGCGTCGCCCAACGCACGGCTCACCTGCGGTTTATTTATAAAAGTTGTTGCCAACATTGCATGCAGGATGTGTTCGTTGACGCTCTCGGCAAAACTCCTGGGAAAGCAGCTTATTTCTCGTGTCTCTTGATGTTTCCTATCAATTTAACAAGTCCCTTCTAAAGTCTAAACTTGTCGTCGTTTCTCACCGCCAAGCTGCCGTTCACGCGCTTCAAGTTCACGAAGCCGCCTCGCTGCACAATTCGAGCTACTTCGTCGGGGCGATCGGCGCGGCAGTCGAAGGTTAAGTCACACCAACCAGCACCGCGGTGGCTGCTGCCACTACTACTGCCACTGCTGCTGCCACTGCTGGTCTCCTTGAGAGCAAGCACCGCCCGACAATCGCCCAAATTTGCGAGCACGAGCGCATCGTTCGCGGGGTTGAAGCAAGCGACGCATGCCGTGCAACCGGCACCGCTTGACCTCAAGCTTGCGTCGGCCACCGCTCGCGCGTCCACTTCTAGGAAACTGCGCGCTACAGCCTCTCTCAAGTCGCCGGCAAGAGCGCAGCCACCGCTGCTGCCACTACTACCACCAGTACTGCCATTAACTTTGGGCCCACCCAAAAGTGCTGCGAGGTGCAAAGGCACGTTTTGCTCCGCAAAGCGCGCAATCGCGTCGCCTGCGTGGCCGTCGAAGACCCCGAACAAGGAAGGAGCCGCCCCAGCAGTACTGCTGGCAGCAGCGGCCGTCTGCAGCACCGGCAGGTCCATGCCCTGACGCAGCAACGCCACGTCCTCCATGCTGCGCCGCCGCCCCTGCACGCCGGCGTGGCCCAACACTAAGCCGCACTTTCCACCACCACCACCACCACCACCACCACTGCTGCTGGAGCTCCTAGGCTCGCCCATCAGTTCAGGCTGAGGAAGCCAAGGAGTGTGCTGCAGCTGCCAGGGAGTGTCCCACGGCGATTTCGGCAATTTGAACAAGTCACGCAGGGTGTGGAACAGCACTGTGAGCTCATAGTTGCGCGACCAACCGTCTTCGTCCAACAACGGGCATTGCACCTACGAAAGCCAAATGACGCGAATTATTGACGTTCAATTGTTCCAATTAGCGGCCCTCCCGACTCATGCCCAACATATTCTTCGCACTAGATGATAACGGTTCATCCTTGAAACTACGCAACGCTACGTTATGAAATATAAGTCGTGTAGCTTGCGGGCAGCTTACCGGTTTCCCAATAGCCAGGGCGCCGTAAGTATCACGCTTCTGGGAACCCGCAGACACCAGCACTGCCTGGGGCGCTCGAGCAGGCCATGTGGGCGGTACTGTCACAGCAAAACGCGCTGGGAGGGCACGCGCGTCTAGAGCTGGACTCACAACTACATCAAAATTGAAAACGAAGCCTTCGGCATCTGCTTGCGTAACCTTGCCCAGGCTACAGAGAGATAGCAAGAGAAAATTATGAATTCAAGAACAAACAAGCTTATCTGAAGTCTAAACAGTAGGCGACCACACTAGACAGAGGAAGCGCGAAACAACAGAGAAAATTAATGAAGACCTCGGCGGTAAGTCCTTCAAGCGCTGTATCTCGAACTCTAGGCGTTCTTTTGCTGCAGGATTCATCTAGCTCTTGGGCACTGCACAATTGGGCAAGGGTAGTTAGTGGGTAAGGGAAACCAGAAACCGTTACGAAATACTGTACTGTACAGAAGTGAACTTCAGTTCACAACACGACAAGCGTTGTTGACCGTTGAAGTGGACATTTGGTTTTCTCCACGTGCCAAATCAGGGCAAAGAGCTGAGGCCGGTCGGCAGCAACATGAAGGTGCTTCGCCTAACGCCGTTTTGCGCCCTCCGCCCTCAGGCAAGTCGAGGTCAAGGACCACGGCAGAATCAAAAAACAAATAAAGACAAATGAGAGGAATTATGAGAGCAAGTCTGCACGCTCATGGGCAGCATTTGTTGCGTGTTTCTGTTTTTGCTGTTAATGGGAAGTCCAGCTCAAGACTTGTAGGCTACAGGGGAGAACACAGTACTTTCCCCCCTGAAGCCTGCCCGGCCTTGCGCTAGAATTCCCACTAGATTAGATTAGACTAGATTATACTCCCCAAGCAAAGAAACAACAACAAATAGCATAAAGCTGCGTTTTGATGAATCCTCCAGAACAAGTCTGACTGGGCTGGGTGTCCTTTTGCGTAATGCAATGTTCATCTTTACTCTCATGAACCCTGTATGATCAGTTCTCGGAAGGAGGCATAGGTTTCGAGTACGTCCGCGATCTCCACTCCGACCTATCCTCTGCTATGGCACGCCATTCCTTGAAGTTGACCGGAAGTCCTTTGCACTTTAGATCCTTCTTTAAAGTCCGTCCCCATGTCATCTCAGGGCATCCAGAGGCATCCATTCGGCCTTGAGTGTGCTACCCACTAAAGTATCGCTAAATGCCTGCAAGTCTTTGCTTTCACTTGGGTTCTCGTGCTCGGTCCCGATTGGCCGCGGAGAAAAGCGAAAATGTCTACTTCAACGGACACCGACACCAACGCGCATTCCTGTACTCTCTCTACCGTACTTGGTACTTGAAGACAAAGCGACAAAGCGACAGCGACTGCACAGTCGGTGTCGGTGGATGCATTGCTTACTTGTTAAGTTTCGATCGAACCCTCTTCCCTCCTCTGCTAGAGCCCTAACTACGAATGGCGCCGGGGATTCAGTTAGATCATTGATCACTTATCTTTGACTTGCGCGCGATATGATAAAAGTACTATGACGTGCTATCACGCCGAGTGGCGAATGAAGAGAAATTGGCAATGGCAGTGTTGCGTCCTGTGCAATACGCCGCATTACAACGCCATGTGCTACAGGGGCCTCAATCGACGTGAATCGACAAACCAAGAAGGCCATCTGTAGTTCATCATCGTGCCATTTGAATAGAGAAGGGCCCTAAAAAAGAAATTAAACCATCACGACCGGTCTATCCTCGTCATCATCATCGTCCTCATCTAAAGTGGGCGGCACGTAGCCACCCTTGGGTTTGGTTCCAAGGCCCACGAGTTTCACTCCAACGCCAGCACTGCCTAAGTAATTGCTGCTGGTGGAGGTACTGCTGCTGGAGCAGCTGGTGGTGGCATGGCTATTGCTGTTGCTGCTGCGTAGCCCGACATTCTCGCCTAGCAAAAAGCCAGCCTCGGCTGCTGCTGTAGATCCACCACTGATCCCATCAGCCTTGCCACTGCTACTTGACTTTGGTTGTTGCGGCGCAGCGCTTGCAGCAGCGGTCGTATCACCGGTGCAGTGATTCGTTTCTATCGCCGCCGCCTCTGCTGCTGACGAGGACGATGACGATGACGTCAGTCCTTGAAGCTCCACTGAAGCTTCCTTGCTTCGAGCAGAAGAAGAAGAGCCTAACCACGGTCCCCGAACGCCCACGCGAGAGCCGCGCTTGTCTCGGCCCATAGCATTGGCGATTCCATCAATGGTGCTGTCACTAAAAGCGCTGCTTCCTCGGTGATTTCCAATAAGAGGATTGGGCAACCCTGCGTTCTCGTGACCTGGTGGACTGAAGGTGCCGCCATTGAATTCGTAGTATTCGCTGTCACTGCTGTTGCTGCCAAGGCCGTCCAGAAGACTACCGACGCGGTTGCCTCCTTTGCCCCCCATCGCTCGGCGCCAGGCGGCCCAACCAAGAGCAATACACACCAGTACCGCAGCACACAAGCCTACAATAAGGCCTACCGAGGAAGTTGATGCAGAAGAAGATGAGGACTCGGCGTCGTCATCGCTGCCGTTGCCACTGTCGCTGGCGCTGCTAGGTATATGCGAGGGCGAAGGGGTTGGGCGCACAACAAGAGTTACTTCAACGCGCTCTGCAGCAAGACTACAGCCACACGAGCTCGAGAGGCTAGACGAGAAAGAACCATTGTCGATGCTTTCCGTCAAGCTGTCTGCCACTTTTGCTTCGAATTCGGTGGGCGACTGCAGGCCAAGGGCATCAAGGGACGCTTCAATCGTAAAACCTACGGTTACCGATTCAACGGCTACGCGCTGCCGAGGCATGGAAGGCAAGGCTACCTGTAGGAGACTACTCTCGCTTCCAGCAGAGGTGCTCAAGAAGCTCTCACGCGATGACACTGGTGAGTCACCAGTACTATCAGCCCTCCTATCACCGGCGCCACGACTTCTAGTACTACCCGCCAGAAGGACAAAGTGTTTCACCATACTCACGTCAACGTCGTCAATCACCGAGGCCACTGCAGATGCCACCATGTCAGCAGTGACGTCATTCGCCGTGTCGGCTTCGAGCCAGAGCACGACTTGGGTGCTTGCCGTGTCCAAAGACGTCGGTGCAGCGGTCGGCACCAAGGTCGGCTCGAGCGTTTCTAGCCACTCAGGCTCACCCCACACGCTCAACGACAGCCAAGTCGCCGTGCCTTCGTCATCGTCAGCGCCAATCATCACGTACAAACTTGACTCGGTCGCGACTAATGTATCCACAATGACCAGGCTCCCGCAGTAATCGTCGGTGAAAGCCACACTATCGACTCCGAGGGATACATCTATAACATACGTCCTTTGAGCAAAGCATGCGACGTTCAAGGTTTGAGTTTGGCCGTAAATTGTTTTTGCATCACAATTCCAAAGAAACCGCAAAGTGCCAGGCATGTAGTACCAAGTCCATGATAAGTCCGCTGAACTTGTGATAGTAATTGCATGATCGTTGCATGTGCTGCGGGTTGAAGATTGTGCGAATGTATGGAAAAAGAGGTGAAACGTATAATTGATGAAAAAAATGAAGAAGCAAAAAGCACGATTAGAAAATCGAGGAAGCAAGCAAGACATAAAAAAGAAGCAGGGGATGAACTGTTGCGATGAAATACAACAAGCATTCAATAGATACCTGTCTTTGATAAAGCTTGCGCGCAAGTGAGAAAGGCTCTTAAGCGTAAACGCAGTTCGCATTGCCATGTTGTTGCCGCGCATGAGCAGCTTGCCGGACCCGTCGTAGATGCAGCTGCTGCACTGCTCCAACCACAGCTTCGGCTGGAATGCCTCAAAATTGTCCGTGAATGCCGTTGCAACCTCAGGCACGAACGCAGTGGGCAGGGGAGCTGGTGGCGTCGGTTGAGGTACAGGCGCGCGAGACATGTCTACGTTCCAAGAGGGGTAGCCCCATATGCTGAAGTCTAGCCAAGTGGCAGTGCCAGCATCGTCGTCTGCCCCGACGTACCTATCGTAATTTGATAGTTCATGTGAAAGTGTTTGCGGCAAAAATGTTAGTTAAACATGCTTAAATCGACAGAAGAAATACTGACAAAATGGCCACAGAAGAAAAATGAAACTTGCAGAACCTAGGCTAAATATAAAGAGAGGTAAATAAAAAGCGGAATAAACTGAATAAAGAGGGCCTCTAATATTATCCTTACACATAAAGGTTTGGGCTGTGTCCTATCACATCGTTGAGAACTAAGGTGCCGCACAGGTCGTCCATAAAACTCAGATGCTTGACGCCAATGGATAGGGTGATTGTGTCTTTTGTCACGAGAACCGCCCAAGCGCACCCACAAAAATACATAAGATAGAATCACCAGAGCAGGAATCATGAGCGCACGTCAAGGCTGTAACTTAGAGAATTTTTACGTCTTTCAAAGAAAAATATTTAGCCATTCACAATCTAAGAAAATAACGAGAGCACAATTTTCGCACTACTGTACTGTAGTTGATTTTGCCCAAAAGTTGGTCATTTGCAACGTACATGCACGGTACGTAGAGCAAGTAGTGGAGGCAGAGTGCGTTTGGCCAAGCAGCCTCTTTGTGTCGCAATTCCTGTCGGAGAGAAAGACAGCGAGGTGAAGGAATCGTGCTTGGGTGCAACCCTAGAAAAATCACGGAACAACTGAAGTCATGTTCGAAAATGTCTGATGGTGTAAATGATGACAACCGCAAAGATAGGTAAGGAAGAGTGAAGTGCGAGCAAGAAGAGGTTAAATACCACCCTCTGAAACATTACCACAGGAAGCGTGCCGTGCCCTCGGCATAATTCCAAGACCACTCTAGCGACGAGCTGTTCGAAATCGCCACTCCATGGTCGTTGCAGTGGTGGTCCTTCACGAAATGGCCCTGGATGCGGCTCAGGCCTCCAAAGGTGCTCCAGCTGCGCATGAGCATGCTGTCGCCACTCACCAGCAAGTGGCCAGCTTCGTACGCACAGCCAGGGCACTGCTCAGCCCAGAGGCTGGCCTCAAAGGCGTCGAAATCGTCAAACACAGCGGGAGCGCCGAAATCAAGCGTGGGCTCTGGCGTAGGGCTCATTAAAGGGTGAAGCGACGGCAAATTCGAGGGTTGAAGCGTTGGCGCGCGCGTTGCGTTTATGTTCCACGTAGGCGCACCCCACACTGTGAGGGCTTCCCACTCTGCAGTGCCGGAGTCGTCGTCGGCACCGATGTACACATACAGGAATGGGGCAGTGCCGAGGTTGTCATCGACTCGTAGAGTGCCGCAGTAGTCGTCTCCAAACGCGATCGTCGACGCGGTGATGCTCACTTCCACCGTGTAGGTGCGGTACGTGCTGCACGGCGCATAAACTGACCGCACTTGGCCGTACAAGTGCCGGGTGCTGCACGACCAAACAAAACGCGCCGATGACTCAGTGGAGCCCCAAGCCCAATCGAGGTCGCTCAAGGTGCTGATGCCAAGGAAGTGATCGTTGCAATATTCATCTGGAGGAGGAAGAATTACATGGCACGATAATTACAAAGAATAAGAGTAGAAAAGACTAACCATTTCGCACTACTCGAATTGTCTTTACAAAGTTGTCGGGAGCTCTTACCTTTCACGAGCACCCCACGTAAATGAGTCAAGCCTGTAAAGGTACCCTCTGAGCGCATGAGCTGACTGTCACCAGAGATGTAGAGACTACTGTTTGCGTAGGCGCAGCCAGTACACTGAGTGTCCCACAAGCCATCCTGAAACGCATCAAACGCGTCGACGAAGGTTGCCACTCCAAGGCTTACCGTGGGGTGCGGACTCGGAGACAACACAGGTTGCGTAGTGGGGTGCAGCACCGGCTGTGCGGTGGGCGCTCGAGATCCGGTCGGATCCCAAGTAATGTCGGTGGCCCATAGACTGACGGAATTCCACACCGAGGCGGCGGCGTCATTGTCGGCACCAAGATAGACGTACAGAGCATCGTTGCTTCCTAAGGAATCGGGGAGAGACAGCACGCCGCACTTGTCGTCGGCAAAGGTGACCTTGTCTTTAACGACACTCACGTCAATAGTGTAGGTACCCTCTGAAGAGCACACCGCCGTACTAGACAAGGTGCTTCCGTACAAATACTTGTACCCGCAGTTCCACGCCGCTTTCACTGTTCCAGCAGAAGAACTCCAGGACCACGACAGCTGAGGGTTCGTCGAAATGTATACGAAGTGATCTGAACACGAACCTGCCCTAATCAGAACGCCTTCGACGTGGTACAGACCTTCCAGCAAACCGATAGTTCGCATGGCTTGACTGTCTCCTGCAACTGAAAGCCCCCCGCCGTGCTCAAGGTAAGAGCACCCTACACACTGGTCGAGCCACAAACCACTGTCAAACGCAGTAAAATTGTCTGACACGAGTGCATCCCCGAGAGGCATCGTAGGTTCTGGAGAAGGAGTGAAAGTCTTCTGGACAGATGGTTGCGCCGTAGGCTGCAGGACTGGCAAATGAGAGGGTGCGTGCGAAGGATCCACGGTCGGAACCCTAGAGTCGTCCGGATCCCACGTCATGCTTCCCCAGATGCTTAAATAATTCCAGGTTGCCGTGCCTGAGTCGTCATCAGCACCAATCCATACGTACAAGAGGGGGTCCGACGAGACAAGTGAATCGTCAAGCGAGAGGCTGCCGCATTCATCGTCACTGAATGCTACTTCCGATGTTGAAAAGGACCCAACGACGGTGTAGGCTTGGTAAGAAGAGCACGCTTGATATACGGAATTCGTTTGGCCAGAAAGGTACTTGCTGCCGCAATTCCACATTAGGCGAACCGCACCGGTACCCGGCGCCCAGGACCATTCCATTTCTGGGCTGGTGCTCACGATGAGGGCATGGTCGTTGCAATAAGCATCTTTCACCAGACTTCCTTTCAGACGGGTCAAATGGGAGAAGGCCCCACGCGACCTCATTAGTTGAGAATCACCAGACACCAATAAAGTTGAAGCGTTGAAGCTGCAGCCGGCACAAGGCGTATCCCACAACTTTTCATCAAATGCATCGAATTCATCCACAACGCTTGCAACAGGCCAAGGTACGGAAGGTTCAGGCGTAGGCCGATACGTGGGCTGCGGAGTCGGATTCAACACTGGCTGGATGGTCGGGCTCCTGCTGTCGTCAGGATTCCACGATGGCTCGCCCCAAATCCTGAGAGCATTCCACTTTGATGCTCCTAAATCATTATCTGCCCCAACGTAGACATAAAGAGCGCTACTCGACCCTGCTAGAGTTTCGGCCAAAGTGAGACTACCACAGGTTGAGTCACTGAAGGAGACCACGGTAGACGAAAACTCAATGTTGATGGCATAGGTTCCAAGACCAGAACATGAGTAATCCGCCGCAGATAACGATTGGCCGTAGATCATTTTGGTTCCGCAGTTCCAAGTAAAGAACACTGCACCAGGTGTGAATCCCAAATACCATTCGGCCGACCTGCTCGAGGAAATGAGAACACCATGATCTGAGCAAGTGTCTCCACGAACAAGCTCACCACGGATATTTGCCAAGTCTGAAATGCTCCCCACCGTGCGCATGAGCATCGAAGATCCTGTCACCAAAAGAGAACCATCTTCGTATGTGCACCCCGTGCACAGAGTCTGCCAAATTCCGCTGTCAAAGGACGCGAAATTGTCCGAAAGGTCAGGTACTGACGTAGGAGAAACGGTGGGCGGTACTGCAGTTGGCATGTGAACTGGAGAAAAAGTTGGTCGAGAGGCGTCGATGTCCCACGTGGGATTGCCCCAGATGCTGACAGACTCCCATTGTGCAGAGCCATCGTCATCATCTGCTCCTAAGTATACAAAAAGAGAGGAAGTATCACCGATATAGTCACTCAAGCTTACAGTGCCGCAATAATCGTCAGAGAAGTACAGCGTCGATGCGGTGAGTGCAATGTCGATGGCATATTCACGATAAGCGGAACAACTGATAAGGCGTGATGACGTTGATTGGCCGTAAATAAGCTTGCTATTGCAATTCCAAAGGAATCGAGCAGAGCCCCGTGTCGAACCCCAATTCCAAGATAAATCAGTAACCGTTGATACTCCCAAAAAATGATCGTTGCACATGCTACATCGAAACAACAACAGAATGGGAAAGAAACAAAGTTAGATGATGAGTCAAGGAAGTGATGTGCAGAACAGTCAAAATCGAAAAATAATGGCATCATCACCTGTTCTTTACTAATGTTCCCTTGATGCGAGAAATGTCCGCAATTTTTTCGTATGTGCGCATCAATTGAGAATCTCCTTTGATGAAGAGCGAACCATCGACGAAAGTGCAGCCTGCGCACTGTGCATTCCATAAGCCGTCGTCAAAGGCGTTAAAGTTGTCGATGATATCTGCAGGAGTACCATCATCACTAGGCCCAGTGTCGTCCTTATACGTATAATAGGAAGT
>Ga0307979_1002519_pt1 | contig 12639 bp, 9 predicted proteins | sample OrgLakmetage1058_FD_201833 | JGI IMG/M metagenome (GOLD analysis project Ga0307979, IMG submission 201833) | Saline water microbial communities from Organic Lake, Antarctica - #1058 | ecosystem: Environmental > Aquatic > Non-marine Saline and Alkaline > Saline | place: Antarctica: Organic Lake...
CTTGAGGCTGGTGCCCAATTATGTCCTTGCGGCGGCGCGAGCTGCCGAGATGAAAGTGCATGCGGAAGCAGTGGCGAGCCTGAGAGCTGCTACCGCGACTGCTGGAGCTGCAGTTTCATCAACAGACGCAACTCCATCTAGTACTGAGACAACAGTGAACGTTAGTGCCAAAACAAGCCCACCTTTGGCTGTGCCGTGGGTCACTTTTGGGTCTGGTAACAGTGGCAGCAGCGGCAGCAGTGAAGGCGGCTATGTGATTGACGCCTTTTCCATGGTGCACCACCCCGATGAGCCATCTCCACTGGTGCCCTTACACGTGGCCTTCGCCAACGCAGCAACTGCAGCGTGTGCACCGCCACTGAAGGTGGGAGACAGTGTGGTGTGGGCAGCAGATGGACGGGTGCATTACGGCAACAACCGCGGCGCGCCCGATGACCGAGGCTTCCTAGCTCTGCCGCTCAGCGCAGGCCAAGACAACGGTGAAGGTGGCAGCAACCGCAGCGGCGTAGGCGAAGGTGATGCGCTGAGCTTTTCGAAGCACGCTATGGAGGAAGAAAGCACCGCAGGTGATTTCGGCGGTGCAGATGAAAGCACCGAGTTAGAAGGCGATATGGACTCGGGAAGCAGATCAGCTGGAAAGCCAGTAGTGCTGCGGGACGCAACCGGCAAGGTGCACTGATGAATGGCTACAGTACTATCCTTCGGTTCCTTGTCTCTTGTTTGGTGCCTCTAATGTACAAATCTTACAACATTTCCCCTCTTCTACATGTACTCGTAGGTGTTGCGGGAGTACGAAAGACAGCGCGACGCTGCTTTAGACTTGCACGTGTCGCAGTCTTGCATTTGCAATGCAGTGAACGGCCGGATTCCCAGTGCCAACGGCTACTTGGTCAGTTACAAGGGGGCTCCTTTCGTCAGTCCTGACGACGCGGCCAGCGCCGTCGCACAACTCGAGTCTAAGAAGCGCGCTCTGCCACACGAGCAACCACAAGCAGCCGAAGATACTGGCCGTAAATTGCGGCGTAAGACTGAAGGAAGCAAGAAACTGCCACAATTCAACACCCTGCGTTCGGGGGTAATTGTGGCAATTCTGAATTTCGATGGGACCGGCTTCGACACTCAGTCAGCTGAATCCACATGTGCTGAGGCCCAGATTTCGGTGGAAGTAGCTCCAGACAATAGTGCCGCAGCGATGGAAGACGAAATAGGCGGAAACCTATCGAGTAGCACAACCTCTAAGCCTATTGCCACCGCTGAAGTAACAGCCCCTGTACGATCTAGGCGAGCCAGTGCTAAAAAGCAGTGCCACGACGGCCATGCCGGCGACGATGACGATTCCATTTCAAGTTCAACGGATGCGTTGCCCTCGGCAAGCACTTCTGAGACCGCCAAGGGAACTGCCAGCTCTACGCCGCAGCCTCCCTCTCCTTCTCTGCCACCACCACCCGGAGCCGTGACTGCTGCCACCTTCTTCGCTCATTTGCCTCCCTGGCGCAGCCTCGTCGTGCGAGAGCACCCGGGCCCTTCTGGTGCTCCAGACAGCCATCTCCCGCCTCTGCAGACCCGGCGCCTCTCGGTATGGGAGTGCCGCGCGCCCTCGCTAGGTGAGCCAGGAGGACCCAAGAAAGACGCGGCATGGGTGGCAAAACAGCAAGCCGAACAGCAAGAGAAGAAAACAGCTGCCCAGAAAGCAGCCTGTGACCTTGCAGTGAACGATGCGTGGCGCCAGTGGGCTAGGACTGAGGGGCCGCGCGCGGAAGGGGCTGCTGCTGCTGGTAGAGCGATGGTTGACGATGAAACGGGAGCTGAAGAAGACAGTACCGCAACAGCTCATGAAAGTTTACCAAATGCGCCAGGCAGTAAGCAGTCGCCACAGGTGCAACCTATGGAGGTGGCGTGGCGAGAGTGGGCAAAGGCAGAAGGCCCCCGCGCTGCTGGCGCTATGCACGCAACGCCACGAACAGCGGTCAGTCCACAACCACCTATGCAACAGCAACTACAACCTCCGCCTTCAACTTCACTGACATCAAGCATGAGGCCGTGGCCGCGCATGTGCCCGCTGGAGCGCAAGCGCCTGGTCTTAGCCCTCGAAGCAGTCATGACCACTCCCACTGCCGAACCGTTCCTCGAGATTCCAGTGGAGAAGCGGCGCCGAAAAGGCCTCGGCCGCCCTCGATCTGACGCCTCTGTCTCCTTTGCCGCGAAAGTTGCTTCGGCTGTTGACGTTGTGGCAGGTTCGGGATCAAAGCGCAAGAAGCAAACTCTGGGCAGCCAGCCAAAGAAAGCGCAGAAAGGCCTTGACAACACCCAAGCAAGTGTCGAAGTTGTTAATGGTCAAGAGGAAGTAGAAGAGAACAGTGAGGGTCATGGCGATAACTTCTTGCCTTATGATGCAGTGGTGGCAGGCCCCATCTCGCTCGAGCTCATTTTGAGCCGTCTGCGCATGGGCAGGTACCGCCACTATTCCGCCCTCGTCGCTGACTTGCAACGGATCTACTTCAACGCGGCGGAATACAACGCGTCTGGCAGCGAGATCGTGCGCCGCGCCCGCATGCTGATTCGCTTAGCTCTGGGCCTTTTCGAGGCTAGCCGAGGCGCAGCCCCCAGCAAAGCACACGTCAACGCAGCGACCGCGCGCGCAGCAGCGGCAGCGGCGGCCAACAAAAGCACCAACAAAGAGGCACTGACGCTGCCGTCGAAAGCGAAAACAGTCAAGCACAGGTCTTGGCAAGCGCATTTGCGAGCTCTTGCTGCGATGCCCACGCAAGATTCTAATCTTTTGAGTGGCTCTACGACCAGCAGCAGTTCAAGCAGCAGCAGTAGTGCAACAACGCAAAGCTCAGATGCTGGTCAGCTGATTGACCGTGCGCTCGCTGCGGCTCTTCGCGACTCTGTTGCTTACCGCACTACAGCGCACGACGCCCGAGAGGACGCCTATGCCACGTCCATAGTTTCACCGCCTGTAGACGATGCGAGTACTACCAGTGCGCATTTGACGTCCGATGCGTGGCTGCACTCCTCCACGGCGGTGCTGGCGGAGCTCGCCATGGCGAAAGCACTTTGGCACTCCAACGCACCTTCGGCGGCTTCTGCCGCTGCTTTACATGTGCTCGACGTCTACGGCGGCTGGGACCTCCTGTCTTCGAGCGCTGGCAGCAGCGGCAGCAAAGATCGCGCGCTTCGGAAACAGGCGGTTGACCTTTCCTTTGAAGAGATGGAGTCGACTATGCAGGGCAGCAGTACCCAAGCAGCAGCAGGAGGAGGCGGAGGAGGGGCTTCAGAAGCGAATGCGGACGGTACTCGCAAGCGCAGCGTGAAAGAGTTGAAGCGAGAGCGGCGTGCCGAGCGTGAGCGCTTAGGCCTCCCTGCCCGAATACCGGGCCGGCCGTACAGCAGCCTCATTCAGTTGCCACCCAAACCCGGTGATAGTGGCGTTGCATCGGCCGTAGACGGCGGCAAAAGCAGCAGTACGCAACCACCACCATTATCATCCGAGGAAGAGGCCATTCCTGCGAGTACTGTGCGCAGAGACTTTGGACCACCACACGGGGTCTTTTTCGGGACGGTAATGACCTACGTGACCCCTTATTATTTGGTGCAATACCCAGATGGAGACACCGAAGACATGGCGCCATCGGACATCTTGCGGCTGCGAGTACCCGAAGCTAGCGGGCTTGATCCTAGCAAGTTTGGTGGCCATCGCCGCAGGCTGGTCACGCTCCGCATGGGCGCGGGAACGAGCGATGGTGCAGCGCAGGAAGGAAGTAGAGGCGGTGTCGTGGCACACACCATAGCTCAGCTGCCGCCGCTGCCATCGGAAGAAGCAGAAGTGGATGCTCTCATTTGAATACTAAGAAGGCCGAACCATGAGAATAGGGAAGTGCGTTTAATTTGATTTACCACATGTGCGTTGTGGCCCGATTTACATGCCACTCAGAGGTCTGAGCACCGAACAAAAATCTTTGCCAGCCATAAGGAATGGCAGATCTATTAATGGCCAGTGGTAATATGAATTCAAGTAGAACCCTGGACCTTGTATCTGGCTTAATCGTAAGGAATAGCCGCATGGGCATTAGGCCAGAGGATATCAATATAACCCCCGATATATTACTATAACCCAAATAAGCCGCATTAGGCCGCACGCGGAACTCAGCCAGCCATTCGAAGTTCAGGGGGCCAGAGGCAAACACATCGCAAAAACATAGCATACGGACAAATAACAAATCAACGGCGGAACTGCGGTTTCATTTAAAATCTAGAAGCCAGAAGGTCAGAAGGTGATTTTATCTCCTTAGTGTATGGCTGCATTAAATGTGCTTTTCAGCGCTCAAGAAGTCGATCACGAGCGGTGGCTTCGCAGCTTCCCTCAAGCGCTTCAAGAGGGCGATGGGAATGCGGCGATTGTCTGACACCCGTAAGTTCGTAAAGGTGCCGGCGGAAAAGAGGCCGTCGGCGAACACGTCGCAGACCCGCTCTAAGTGCTTGTTGAAGCCCCGGCCGTTGGACCCGTAGCCGTTCAGGTCGCAGCTGCTCAAGTCCAGCACTTGCAAGGTGTTGTTCAGCATCAGCATGCCCGCGAGCTCATAGACTGCGCCGTGGCCCTCGCCGCGCCCTCGCCCGATCGGGTTTTGGCTCAAGTTCATGCTCTTGATGCCGATGTTGGGGCCCAGCGCGCGCAGGAGAGCTTCACCACCTGCGCCGCCGATGCCGTTCTTTTCGAGACACAGGGACTGCAAACTTGCGTTGGAATCAACCACCTGACGTGAAAAAAGGGTGAATGCAAAAAGGTATCAATAGCTGCGACAACGTTTATCAAGAAGACACGAGAGACAGTATACGAAAAAATCGTACGCGTAAACATGTGAAGTAACAAAAAAAAGTGTTTCCGGGCGACGCTTCACCTTCCCGAGAGCTACTGCGCCGTAGTCACCGATGTCCATGTTAAACAAATCGACCTCAGTTAAGCCTGCGTGGTTCTCCAGCAGGGACACTAGCGCCAAGACCCCGCGGCGAGAAGTCTTCATGCCCTTGGGTGTTCCGTCCTTGTCACGGCCAGTGCCACCGCCGTCTTCGTCTTCGTATTCCTCTTTCGACGCCATTGCCTTGATAATAAGGAAATACGTAGAGGTACACAAAAACATAATGAAAGAAAGGAATGGAGCTGACCTAAAACCGAAAGCGGAAACGAAATAAAACTACTAATGCACTCACTCCAAAAAAAGAAATCCCGATTATCTCCTATATTACCTTGCCGAGTCGCAATATCTTCAAGGCGTCCACTTTTTCGCAAACCTGCAAAGACAAAATCAACACAAGTGGCCAGGCAGTGATCTTCAATGCAAAGTATAGAGCTTAGAAACTCAGATGAGTAGTTTGCTGGTAGCTCTGATAGCAAGGTATACGATTACTGCAAGTGTGCGGCGCATACCTGACTGAGTGCAACAATCCCCGAATCCCAAGCGTGGTGCCCCGTCAAATCCAATCCCGTCAAGGCGGGAAAACGAGGTCCTTCTGGCTCATCCTCGGCCGAAGCTCCAAATGCACCGTCTTCTTTGTCCGCTGCGTCATCGTTGTAGTTCCGCCTCGACTGTTTGGCCGCTGCTTGCCTGTCGTGATAGAGCGCTTTCGCAAAAGCTGCCATTGATCGGTCGTTGAATGAGACGCTCCGTAAGCTGAGAAACCGGAGCGAGGAATAAACCGACTTGCCAGAAATGGGGTGACGCCCCATCGGAGACCTCTGCAAGACGTTGATTGCCCGAGGACCTGCGTTGATGAGAAAAACAAACACGCAGACTTCAGAAGGAAAGAAGGAACAGTGAAACATATATGCTCTAATAGGGATGAGAGTATCTTAGTCTAACGAAGAAATCTTATAAATAGTCAAGAGCTACGCACCAAGCACGTTCCCCGAGAGGTCAAGCTCCTGCAGCGGTGGCGGCCCCACGAGGGCCATGAGATCCACCGTGGTCTGATCCTTGGTGACCACCTTGCGCACTGCAGGGCCAAGGCCAGCTGCTGCCGCTGCCTCTTCGTCGAGCATCACGGGCTCGTCGTCGTCGTCTTCGTCGTCGTTTTCCTTCTCCTCAGTAGCAAGCGTGGCTTCTTCTTCGTCATCGCCTGAGGAATTTCCCACGGTTTCTGAGCTTTCTGCCACCACAAGTTGGGCTTCAGTTGATTCTTTTGACTCATCACCCTGAACCAGCTCGTTTGTTTTTGCTTCCCCGCTGACTTCTTTTCCTAATTCATCGCCTGCTTTGGAAGTAAATTCCTTTCCTACGTCGGCATCGTCTTCTTTGCCCGTGCCTTTCGCTGCTGGAGATTCCGCACTGCCGTTCTTTGGCGCGCCAGAGATTGGCGAGTGGTTGCCAAGCTTCAGTGTTGCATTCTGGCGGATCAAAGCATTCGCCGTCTTCAATTTGGCCAGCGCAACTTTTTCCTTCGGTTTGGGCGGTGGTGGACCCATTAATAGCCCGAACAAAAGGGCTGCCAACCCTGTATCACTAATGGCGTTGTACGACACGTCTAACTTCCTAATGCACACGTTATCTCTGATCTGCCGGCCCAAGGAGCGCGCTCCGTCATCAGCGAGTAGATTGTTGTCTAGACGCACGCTCTGCAGGCTCTTGTGCTTGCCTATGGCTTGGACCAAGAATGCACCACTTTCAGCGTCCACTGAGCAACCGCTGAGGTTCAAGTCGAGGACCACGAAATTTAAATCCAGCCTTTTCGCGATGAAAATCACCTCGTACAACTCTAATGGCGCCAAACTTAGGTCCACCTGTGAGGCATCCGCGAATCAAAGAGAAGAAGTCGAGTTCAATTCTTCTCTCAATTTCAGAGCTTAGAATATCGATAGTCTACATGAAACTAAACAGTCATTGATCGGTCTCTCAAAAGGCAACCACTTGAAGTTTCTTACCGATGTCATGTTGTCATGAAAGATGAGTCCATTCAGCTCACAGCAGGCGCTGTTGAATTTGAACAAGTGACTCAGCGCTTCTTGTTCCATGGGGCCAATATCTTCTTGGGTTAAATTCAGCACTTCCAACGCCTCGTGAACAATCTGGCCGCTCGGGCTTAAACGGGGCAAACCCTTGAGATCTTGCACGCTGAGAGTGAAACCCCCACCTGTTAATCGCAACGTTTCCAGTTCGCATGCGTTCCACAACCACGTGCCCACTACCTCTTTACCCAATCCGTTGCCACCTAGATCCACATGCAAGCCTTTCTTCGTGCCCACCTCCTTCAACACTGCCTTCGCACCTACACTCCCAAACTGATTGTACGATAGGTCAATGGTCCGCACATGCTTGTTGCGCCCCAGTGAGCAAGCAATGGCGTACACTTCCTCGTCGCATAGTTCCTGTTGCGCCAATGTGATGACTTTCGTGGTGCGCAAGTCGTCAATGTTCAGCCATCGCGTCGGCAGCAGGCGCACTCGCCGCCCCGTTACCACAAACGGCAACTTATGAGGCCTCGAGGTTGGCGTGCTGCAATCTTTCGATGTGGGGGGTCTGATCAACGATACGTCTTTGAGAGAACCCTGAATACCATTGTTGCTACTGTGGTGCTCAATTCCTAAAGGTGGAACGATGCTCCCACCGCCAACACGAGACTTTCCGGTTCCATTGAGTTCCTCTTCTTCGTCGCTCGAATCGCTGTCGGAGTCCTCCTGGCCTGGTCGCTTGGCATTCGGTAGCCAGCCCCAGTCCGCAAGCGCCTCCGAGATCATGGCCAGGTGCTGCCACGACCAGTGTGAGGCCGTGAGGTTCTGCCATAGCTCAAGTTCACGCACATTGGGGCAACTCGACAGCCGCGTAGTGGCCACGATCAAGTCGACGATCTCCGCTTCGCTTCCTTCGCACAGGGCTACACTCAGATGCTTCAGCGCAGGGCATGCACGGGGGTTTGATATCCCCGCTGAAAGTACAGGGATACTGAGTCGAGGATTGCAGGCAAGGTTCAAGTGCTGCAGAGACAGCAGCCGCGGCAAGGACTCCACCACTAGCATGGTGCTCCTGGGGCCGAGATCACAGTGGCACAAGCTGAGCTTCGTCAGGTGGGTAGTTGCGCCCTGAGTGCCTGCCAGCCATGCCGTGAGACGCCACGTTGCTTCCAAGCTTAAGATATTGTCGTCTAGCAAGAGCGATGTAACGGCTTTCGCGGCGCGTGCTTTAAACGCTGCGTCCTCTGCAGCTTTGGCCTTTTCGATGGCGGCGACTTCTTTCTCGGAGAGCACCATAAAAGGATCTTCTGCACCAGGCAAAGCCCCACGTGCGACTGAACCATCATCAAGTGTCCCATCCTTCGCAGCCGGTTCCAATGGCTTGAACTTTTCGGTTTCCAAGCCCATCAAAAAGTGCACCAGAGCTTGGACGGCTCGCATGTGCACGAGCCCAACGCGCAATACGGGTGGTCCCACGGGTTTTCCCACCTCACCATCAGCTTCATTGGCCTCATCATTAGCCTGGTCGCCCTCAACATCTTCACTCTTCTCTTGGGTGGCTGCAGCAGTCTCGTCTTTGGCCTTGTAGTCTTCTGCCTGGTCAGCTACAGCAATCTCATCTTTTGTCTCGCTATCCGTAGCCGGCGTTTCAGCCGTAATTTCGGGTGCGACAGATGCTGACCTACCCAGTCTATTTGTTCCAGCACCCGGCACAGCTGCGGTGCTTTTGTCGCCTTCTTCGGCACCAGTGGCGTCTTCATCATCGTCTGGCGGCGTCTCTGGGCCGTAATAACACCGACGCCCCCATATCAGTGTATGATCCATACAAACATCGCACTTGTTGCGGCGCGGCAAACTTCCATGTAGCGCCACTTCGCCGCGTGGTCTCCTGGCTATGCCCAGGCAAAACGCACATGGAGTTTCGGGACCACCAGCTCCACAGCGAATGCAACAGAGCAGAAAGCGCGCCTTACAACTTCGGGTAGGAAAGAGCCAGCCCCACGAGCAGCAACTGGGCTTGGTGCCCGTTTTATCTTCCTTAGCCTTCAATTTCCGGTACTCCCGGTACCTCTGTTCGAGGAGCGTTAGAGGTTGGCCAAAACGCGAGACTTTTAACGCTCCCCACTCATCTTCCTCCTGATCGACATCCAACAATTCTAAATCCTCGCCGTCGAAGCTTTCCTCATTGTCAAACACAGACGCAGCCTGCGGTGCCGCGCCTGGCTGCTGCGAAATGACTGCGCCTAAGTCTGAAGCGGTAGCTCCGCTCGAAGCCGTGCTAACTGCTGCATCGGTAGGATGTGCATCGCCACTTTGTATCCCGCTAGAGCCATCGTCGCCTCTGGATTCAGGTCTATTCAAAATAACACCAACTTTGATTCGAGTTGACGCGCGCTTTAGCCTTTTGGGCTTCACGTTGCTTAACAGCGACCCCGAATCCAGCGTCGTTACGTCCTCATACTCTTGTGCTTCGTCTGCCCTTGGAGAATCCGGTAACATTCCGGCGTCGTCCGTTTCGTCATAGGCCATGAAAGAGCGCCACGCGCCATCGCCTTTGACGAGCCCACGCCCACGGGAGGCGAGCGCCTTGGCCATCGTTTCCTGGCTGGTGCTATCTAGGCTAAAGCCTCCTCTAGCTAGCAGCCAGTTCTAGCTAGCGCCTACACTTCACTTCACGCTTCTCAACTGCTTGCTGACAACTCCAAGGAGCAAAACCCACAACCCACAACGACTAAAAACGACAAAATAAAACGACCAACAACACGCTCACATCACGCACAACTCTCACGCTCTCACGTAATGTATCCACGTATCCACGTGGACGAAGATTTGAGAAATACAAGAATGCGCGACGACGAAGTCGTGCTTGACTAGAGTGCTAGCTAGCGGCCGCCAGCTAATAGTCTGAGTGACTTTTGCTTTAGGATTTTGTAATGAGGTCAGTGCTCAGCGCTGGGCACCACGACGCTAGTCAGTCAGCTCCTGCGGTCAACACATCTCACACCCTAGCTCAACTGCGCGAAGCCGCTGAGGATGTTCGGGCAACTGCCGAACTTAATCCACCAGAGTTACTCTGCGGTATGTACCGGGTTGGTGCCCTTATTCGCCATGGCGCCACGGGTACGGTGCACTATGGTGACGTCCTAGCAGCTGCATGGGCTCGAGGGGCGCCGAGTGCCGACGACGATGAAACAGGCCCTCGAGTAGATTTAGTTTTGAAGCTTGAAGAGGTATATCTTAGCATCAACTAGGGTTTAGAAATATTATGTCATTCACAGGCACAATGTCGAACGAGAACAATTTTTGCGCAAACTTAAATTTGCTTTAACTAATTCTACTGTATTTGGTCGGCTTACTCCATCCCGCATGCTTTGAATAAAAAGATTTTCTGCCTTCTTTCCTCCACAGGAGTCTGCTCGGAAGCAACAAATGGTGAACGAATGGCGCGTCTACGAAGCTTTACGCCAACGCCAGACCGACGCAGCCGCTGACCCGAATCATAAGGGGCTCAGTAGCGGGTTCCCAGTCGCGCGCTTTGGGCGGCACGAGCCTACGCCTACGTCATCAACACCTCAGGCGTGCGCTTTACATGTACTAGCCATGGAAGCGCTGGGCCCCGATTTGGGCGCCTTGCTGGCCAGCCGTCAACCTGGAGCTGCTGCAGCGGCCAATGCGACTACATCTGCGCCTTCGTCGTCGTCGTCGTCTGCTTCGACGCAGCCAAACGGTTCCGCCTCACCGCCGTCGCCGCCGCGAGGGCTGAGTTTGAAGACGGTGCTATCACTAGGCGAACAAGTGGTGAGCTTACTGGAGCGCCTCCATGCTGCTGGCTTCTGCCACCGTGACCTCAAGGTGTGTGTATTCAACGACAACTCTGAAGTAGCATCTTTTGCCTCGCACCCAAGAGTAACGCGTATTGCACATTTGAAATCAATCAAACTTTTGGAATGCTGCCTCTATCTGCTCTTTGTCATCTTGTCTTTTGGATGCTTATTCCTTCTCCTTTTTTTGCAGCCTGAAAACTTGGTGGTGGGCCGCGGCGTAGCAGCCAACAAGCTTCATCTCTTGGACTTCGGTGTTGCGTGCCCTTTAGCCGTGCCGGAGCCTAGCGACAGTAGAGATGGCAATACTATTGGTGATGGCGGCGCAGGCGAAGCAATAAACAACTGTGGCAAAAGCGATGGTATTGGCGATGTTCATAGCAGCGGTGCTGGTGATTACGGTGTGAAGGAAAGTGACAATGTCAGTGAGCACGCGGATGCAGCGGTGGCCGATTTTTTGTCGACCTACGCTGGGAAAGCTGATTCAGGAAACAGTGGCATCAATGCTAGCGGGAATCATGCAACCATTGAAGCTGCCACAGCACAAGATGGGACATCAGGGCACACTTCTCAAGCAACAGTAGAGTTGAACTCCGGTGTCCCAGTGCCAGTGAAGCGTGCTCAGCTCGTAGGGAGTGTACGGTACTTGTCAGAAAAAGCGCACGGTCACGAAGGAGCACCTCCAGGCAGTTATGGGAAGACCGCAGCAGATGATTTAGAAAGCGCAGGCTTTGTGTTGGCCTACCTCTTCCGCGGTGGTCGGTTGCCCTGGCAGGTGATTGTTTGGCTTCGCGGAAAGTGTTTCTACGTTGTCGCTGGATGAATCTGACCCTATGTTTTCCTTCAATCAGGGCCTGTTGCCGCCGTCAGCGCCACTCGCAGCTCGCAACGAGGCGGTGAAGCAAACCAAGCGAGAATGCGCGAGCAACGGGTGGACCTCGCTCGAGTGCCCTGCCATTGCCGAATACCTCACGCTGGTAGTGCTCTTGGAGAGCATGCTGGGTTTGACCTTCTTTTCAGAATGTGTTATATCGCTTATTCGTATTAGAAGACTTTCTACTTCACTTGTCAGCTCAACTGCGAAAATTATCTGTTCATTCTTAGGTTCGAACTATGGCCAGTTCATCAACCGCTGGTAGTAGCATCGATTACAGCGCCTTGCGTAACGTCTTTACGTCGTGGCGCAAGCGGCGCGGGATCCGAAACGACGGCGAGTTGGAGTGGACAACAACTTCTTCTTCGTCTTCTCCGCAGCAGGCACACATGACTTCCCCACCTGCTCTGGCACTATCTGCAGACAGCAGTAGTGGAGGCGGCGGCAGTGGTACCGCAGGCAGCGATATCCGCCATAATAACGGTGGTGATGGTGGTTTGCTGTCCTTGTACGCGGAGATGCCCAAAGCGTTTGAGCTGTCAAAGTCAGGCTTACCGCCCGCTTTACCGCCTCCCTCATCCAGCGTGCCTCCTTTTGCGCCTCCTTCACCCACGCTGCAGCCAGTGAAGTCGGCTCTCAAGAGAAAGCGCAATGACATCAACAATGACATCAACGATGTCCCTGAGAACTCGAAGAATAAAACTGGTTCCGCCGATTCAGCCCCGACTACGACCTCGCAGTCTGAAGATGATGGCAGGGGAGCGCGCCTGCTGTTAGCGAAGCGCGCGAGGCGAGTGCATTGGCCAAGCATTCGCCTCAGTAACAACAACACAGAGGCAGCCTATGCTGCTGCTGCTGCATTTTCTCCGTCGCCTCTTGCTGCTGCGGTCTCGTCCGAGGTGTCGGCGTGCTTCGAGCTCGAGGGCCTCGGCCCACCCAGCGACGCTGCCTTCGCCATCCTCAACGGACCACATGCTGTCTCAGCGGCCTCCGCACAG
>Ga0307979_1002520_pt1 | contig 12638 bp, 13 predicted proteins | sample OrgLakmetage1058_FD_201833 | JGI IMG/M metagenome (GOLD analysis project Ga0307979, IMG submission 201833) | Saline water microbial communities from Organic Lake, Antarctica - #1058 | ecosystem: Environmental > Aquatic > Non-marine Saline and Alkaline > Saline | place: Antarctica: Organic Lake...
ACGAAGGCGCCCACTCGGGTCGAAGGAATTTTAAACCAAAAATCCCAAGTGAAAGCAAAGACAATTACTTGAGGGCATTTAGCGGGAATTCTAGCGCAAGGACCGGGCAGGCTACAGGGGAGAATGGATGTATTTTTCTTTCTACTACAGTCGTCTGTACTCTAGTACATCTGTACATTTGTGCAGTCCGTGCTGTACCCCCTGTACGACATAATAACATGAAAATGGTAATGCAAAGTACAGACCTATACCGAGATGCAGAGTACTTATTGGTGAGAAATATAAGTCTACGTGTCCATATAGCTGAATTAAGGCATCTTCTGTCCTTATCACCTTATTGAGCTCCCGATTAACGAAGAAACACCGACACAGCATGAATCTGGGTTTGTATTAGTTCGAAAACGCTCTTCTTCTGGATCGCATGAGAGACTTTTTAGTTGCCCCCCCCCTCCTCTGCGGGCGGAAAGTCTTCTTTTGAGCAGCAATCTTAGAGCACGGCGGTGCGTGCCACTTAAGACCGCTATCATCACTTCCAAGGCCACTCAGGCATGCTGCTTGACTAGCTTCGTAGGTTAATTTTGAGCTGCTTTGCTTTACATGTTAGCCCCCTAATTTCGGCCCCTCGAAGCCAATGTCAAAATTCCCTCAAAGCAAGTCTGACTTGGCTATGTGCCATATTTCATAATGCGCATTTCATCTTTTACTCTAATATGATCTATAGAATCAATTATCAGAAGGAGACACAGGCTTCGATTACGTCCGCGATCTCTACTCGGACGTATCCTCTTCAATGGTCAATGAATTTTCAGGCATTTGCCATATGTATTCGCTTTGGAATACACTTCGTAATGAAGATCCACTTCCCCAAAATGCTTGGATATGCCTCTGTGGGAAAACACCTTCTCCTGCGTACTACTCCGAGTCGTCAGTAAAAAAAAGGTATCAAAATAGTCAAGAGTTAAGTTGCATGTTACAGATCTTCTCGCTATGACTACAGCTCCTTCTGTCTCATTAGAATCGGACTTATACCTGAACCTCATTTATGTTAGTGCTATGGGCAGAGTGTATTGATGCGCATTCAAAGAGAGAAAGTCACAAAGATAAAGTTTACAGTGCGATAAAAGTCAGACTTTGAAGTATAGTTCTAGCTACGCAGTCTTGTCAAATTATTCTCCCAAATACAAAGAAACCTTCTTGAACCATACAGCAGCAGAAAGATAAACTTTGTAACATATGACTGACTGAGCATTTCTACGCTTGCTGCAAAATCGCTCGTTTACTCTTGAGTTGTCCTACAGCTATCAAACTTCACGGGGTTTGGATTGCATGTGCGGTATTCAGGAAAGTCGCTCATGCTATGAGTTTTACGAAAGAATTGTTCGGAGTAGGATTCTCTACAGAGCGCCATAGGTATGAGGATAAATAAACAAAGCGGATAAGATTTAAACCAAATTTACCTCATTTGTTTCAAAATTATTTCATGAACAGTTTCCACTTTAGAGGGGGTGGAAGTATTATGCTTCCTGCCCTCTAAAAACTATCCTCTTTACGATTTTGACTTGCGCGCAACGCGCGCGCGTACACTTCTGCCCAAAGCATTGGCTTCTGTGTCATTTGGGTTTGGGTTTGTATTAGTTCGAGTTCAAGTTGCCTCCTTTGAAATACGTAAGCAAACCGCAAAAAAAACTCTAAGCTTTGCTTATTTTCACGGCGACACCGAAAAAAATCTACGATTTCCCTAATTCTTGATGTCACAGCAGAAAAGAAACGAAAGTCCCAAAACTGTTGGTTGGAACGAATCGGCCCTGTACGTACATACAGGTGTTGTCGTACATTACGGAGACTACAGAGGGGGGGGGGGGACCGAAGAAAAATTTACACCATTTTAATTATCCAGGGCCATTATAAGCGACGTAGAAGCGCCAAAGTTTATCCTTTCGAGCTAAAGTGGACCTTGCGGATGCGCTGGTGGCTTCAGAATTGAATTTGGAGTCGATCTTGGTAATCATTTTTATCAATATATACACCTCCCCTGTATAACACTGGCAATCCCGATTATAGCCCCCGGCTCTTATTACAGCCCCAATGCAAGCAAATAGCCATGCTTGGCCAGTTATTCTCTTCAGTGTTGTCTTTGATGACTTTAGGGGGCTTCATAACGTCTGTGGCAGCGGCGGATCCCTTTGTGGCGCGGGCATCTACGTTGACGACGACGACGACTTGGCAGCTCACGAGCGTGAATGACCATGCCACCCGCCTCAAAATGCAGAAATTGCCGCCCATTAAAGCTGAGATGAAGTCGTTGACAAAGTTGGTGTTAATCTTCCAAATGTAGGAGAGCAGTATGATTGCTATTGTCAGCAGCCTGCGGTTTTGCTTCAAATTGTGGTCCATGCCAATATGGTCTCGCATGCTGCATGACACGCACTTGCTCGAAAATGCCCCATCATGGCCGTCGTACAGCTCATGACTCATCAAAATTATCTTCAAAATTTCCATGTGACTTTTGAGGACGCGTTCTGCCCTGGTTTGTAAGGAATGTGGGCCCCCAAACGTGTACTTCGTAAGCTGCAATGTTGCCACAAAACGTCAAAATATCACGCCAATCTTCGCATCAGCTGGTTCGCCATTATCATAGCTACAACGAGCCTTTAAACTTGATTGCTCCTTTTGAAGCTTGCATACACTCATATAGGTCAAATATTAGGCTGGGCAGTTGGACCCTTCGCGCTTGGGGTGGCCTTTTTAGGACTTTTACGCTAGCACCAAACCTGGACAAAATCGCACGGAGCCAACATCAGGGAGGAAAATGTCGTCATGGCTGATGGTCGAAGTGAATCTTAAAACCCTATTGCGCGGCACTACCTATGGTGTCAAGGATTCACCCGGCACCCTTCTTGCCTCCCAACAAGCGTGTGGTCGTGAGATTATGGGCGCCCCAGCAAGGTACTCAAAAGTTACCCCAGAAGTGTATTACCAAACAAGAGGACCACACAGAATTTGAAAGAATTTATTTGAAGCGCGCACCAGTGTCGTTTCGGGTTCTCAGGAACCTAATGCCGGCGCTGAGCGCAAAGGATTAGATGAAGCTACGATGCTGTCCTCCCTCGAGCTCGTTCTCAAAAGGAAAGAAGATTCAGCGAAAAAGTCAGCGAAACACAAAATAACGTTCTTTTTCGGTCCCCCCCCCCTCTGTAGTACAGTTCTTGCTGTACGTACTTAGAATGTGCAGCTGATGAGCTGCGCGATGAGCTCTGAATGTTGCAAGTAAGTTGTTGTTAGTACTACGTAATTAAGTAATTAGTAGAGCACAGTAGTCCGTAGTGTGCTTGAGTTGTGTTTTCATACTCCAAAACACCACGCCACGCTGCAACACAGTGTAGTGCCCAGAGCAGCTAGCATTGAGCAGGCGACAACGAACTAGCATCTGGTAAATTCTCTGTGTAGTATTGGGTACATGGAGTTTTGGTTTCATAAGAAGATGATTAGTATTATTACGATGGGATTAGCCGTCGCCGTAGTAGTCCCGCCAGCTGTGAGGGGTGAATCATCGGCACGAATTGCGCTGCTCACGTCGGGTGATCGACCGATGCCGTCCCGCGAAGCATCCGGGCCCTGGAAAGATAATGGCGAGATTTGGGCTGCGTGGGAAGAGAGCCTTAAGCCTGAGAGTTTCAACAGTAATTGGAATGGTCATCCCGTTGGTTCCTGGGATCACGGGTGGCTGAAGGCGCATCCGGGTAATTCTGGAATATGGCGAATAATGACTAGCCGCATTAATTCTGCCTACGCAGCTCGGCACGGTAAAGATTGCACGAATAAGGAGGAATTAATACATTTGTGTAAGATGCTTACTTTGGGGTCTCTTCAATTCAAAAGTTGGCTCACCATATGTTTGCACCTCTGAATACCGCGCTTGTAGGAGTCTTCCTGAAAAGTGCGGTGTTCGCGTAGCCCAGTTCGTGATTAATTTTATTCGATTAAACATTGAATAAATTATCTTTAATCTTTCGTTCAACAGGTTACGATCAGTATTCAGCCTATTTCGAGAAATGCTCGCGCAATGTTGCATGGTGCACAAAAATGTCTATTTTGCCTTTGCTAGACATGAAGCGCAGTGATGGTTCGAACCAATATGATTGGGTTCTTGTGCACGACGAAGACGTGCACTTCGTGAGAGGCGATTTAAAGATTGAGGACTGGATCGCGGGGTTGGCTACCGCCGAGCGCAAGGGCTTTGTTGACAAGCCACTGAAAGATTTGAGCAAAAGCCGCACCTCGAATGAGTTCCACCGTGCTACTTCTGAGCCCTGCCTGGTGCTAGCCAAAGACGTGAAGCCATTTCCAGGGATCAACGCCGGGACATTATTCTTCAAGAACAATCCGAAAACCAAAGATCTCTTACGGCGGATGTGGATGTTGCCGCGTGGAAATCCCGATTTGCGCGAGTATATGTCAGAGAAGTGGGCTTTTGAGCAAGACATTATCAATCTCGGTATCTTGCCAAGCCCCGAGTTTGACGATTGCGTTCATGTTGTACCAACCGAAGAGATCTACTCAGCTCCCGAGTCGGAGCCTCGGCTAGTGGGCAACTTCATGTTTCACAACACAGGGGGGTTGTGTGGGCGACCGCATTTGTCACCTCGCCCTGGAATGGTAGCGGCGAAGAAAAGTGATTGCTTGGATGAGCTTTACGGCTTACAACTCAAAAGTGCTTTGATGCAAGCCCCTGATGCAGCTGAGACTGCTTGCAACGAGCGCAATGTAACAGTGAATCCATCGAATGTGCCGAACGATACAGAAGCATTTGGATTGCGTCTCACGCAGCACTGTTTCACGCCTGAGCACGCCAACGCAGAATTGCCGCACATCTTCTTAGCTGACCCAAGAACACAAGTGTTCCCAGTGTCAAATGTTACCAACCGTGTCGCGAAGCCTCAGTGTTTAACGTCAACATGTCATGCACGCGATGAACGAGACAAAGCTCGTGAGCATTACACGTTACTGATGCAAGCCAAACATGCTCGCCGTAATGTGGATTCAGGCGCCAAGTTGCTTGACCCAACGTCAACATCTGCTTCTACACATAACCCCTTACCTCCTGCGCGCAAGCGAAATCAATCGCTCCGAACGTTGCCCGCTGAAACACCTGCAGGAAAGTTAAGAGCCATGCAGGGGCCTGTAATGCCAGAAAATGTCCTTCGGTTTGAAGATCTACCTACATTAGACTCTCAGGGTAGGCCTCTCGCCCGACATGCTTTTGTAACGCTGATCACACAAGGTGGCTGCGACCAAGATTCTTTTGGTTACGTTGCTGGTGCATTTGCTTTAATCGAATCTTTGCAGCGCACACGTACTAAGCTCAGGATTGTGGTGGCGATGACCAATGCTGTAGAGGGGCCTGCGGAGCTTGCTTCTCAGTTCACTGCAGTCGGTGCTGAACCGGTAATGCTTGAGATTATTGACCACCGCGCTAGCGGTCTTGATCGCCTCGTGAATGCACGGCATAGACACCGGCAACATTCAAACACAGGTGGTGCGACAGAATCCGTTGGTGAGGGGCATCGTCGCCTCCTTGAACGCTGGAAGGGCATGTTCAGCAAAATTTTGTTGTGGGCCCCTTGGGGAGCGCTCGATAAAATCGTTTATCTGGACACAGATCACATTGTGCTGCACAACATTGACCATGTAGTGACTATGTGTGCGCACTCGGGGATTTGTGCTGTGAACGACCCCACGCAAAACCGCATGTGGGACGGCAACTACGTGAATGCTGGAATGATGGTAAGCTTATCTTCCTTCGTGAGTCGCTCTCATGTCTAATTCTTAGAAAGAACACAAGCAGCACTCTACCTACTTTTATATTACCCTGAACCTAACTTGTTTGGATATTTGCATTTTGTTATCACTCTTATCCTCTTCAATGGCAGGTTCTGGAGCCCAATTTGAAGGACTTTCATGGCTTGCTGGACGCCATAGCGAACAATACGCTTACCACGGGTGTACCAGGGAACTACGACGCAAACGCATTTCTTGACCGCTTAGGCAAAACACACAAATCTTGGATCACGGGTACGTGCATTGCCGATCTTTTTGTCGGGGAGGAGATGCAAATAGTTAGGCGGATACAGAGAATAGCTCGAATCGAAACCAATAATCTTTGTTCAATTTTTTGTCTGGGGCAGGTGGCAAGTCTGGGTCGCTTCTAGAGCAAGACCTGCTCAACATTTACTTTAGCAACCGAACCATGCTATTTGCGCACGGTTACAACATTTGGGCGAAAGTCTTAAACCGCTACATGATCCCGGGGGAGTTTTTCGATTCACAGGAACTCGTAGACAAGGTAGTCAAGTCGCGCGTGCACTGCATACACGGGAACCTCTGGTCACCAAATGATGGTTACAATTACAACTTTCCGGCTGAAACCCGTAACCTGTGGTTGAGTTATTGGAAGCCAGCAGCACGCCAGTTACTCCACAAGACACCCCCCAGCGCGAACGAATCTTGTATCAATGAATTTGTGAAGAAGTGTGTGAATTGTGACCGTGCAGACGCCTCGGAGCAGTGTTGGTTGCTTTGTGCAGCTCCGGAAAAAGAAATCCGTGGTAAAGGATAGATTTTACATCGACTTCGGCTTGCAGAAATCCTTTGATTGTTGTAAGCACTGTCCCAAACTTTTCGAGACTCAAGGATAAATTTTCTGATTTATACAAGGCTTCTTTGGGGGAAATGAAAACCAGGTTATATTTTGAGGCAGTTAAGACAGGCCCCGCGAGACCCGAGGGGCCGGAACCAGAAAGGCAGCAGGTAGAGATAAAAAGCAAAGAAGCGTAAACTAAATCGAGGAAAGTAACCAGGTACGCATGCCCAAGTTGCCATGGAGGTGGTGGTAGCGGCCATTAGCTGCATAAATTTATACTTCACTGCCTCCCCTTGCCCTTATTGCTCATTGTTTGTGGTTTGAGCACCTCAACTCCGCCGGGTATTGTGGTTGCTCTAGAACCAAAGAAACAAAAATAATCACTCTCAGTTCTTAGCAAATAGAAATAGCAGCACAAATATAAGCCTACAGGACGCATCACTGGCTCTCCATTTCCGGCATGTGGACGATGTATACTTCGCCTTCATACCACCGTCCTTCAATCTTCACAAAAGCGCACTTCTCCATGGCAATGGAATCGAGGTCGGTATTTTGCTAGAGTTGAGGCCCGCTGAAGTGTAGCACAAGTCCACTTCGCTTTGTTCTAGTACACGGGCTTCGCCAGGCGAAAGCATTCCAAGCGTCAAGGGCCCAAGGGAGACGCGTAAGAGCCGCTGCACGGGCAATCGAGCGCGTCCCATGAGGCGGCGAATGTGATGCTTTTTTCCTTCATCAATTGTGATGTGTATCCAAGTGCCTTCGCGCTCTCTTCTCGCTTGCAGATATGTGTAGACAGGGTCTTCGGGTGAAACCACGCGCACGTCACGGGCTGCGCGCGAGCTCTTTCCATTGGCCAAGTCAAGAGGTAATCGAAGGCTTGTAAGTGCTGGTTCGTCCACAGTGGCTCTAGAGTTCGTTTGAACACAGTAGACCTTGCTTACTTTAGAGCTCTCTCCAACATCGTCGTCGTCGTCAGTTTCGGATCCATCGATGAGAGCGTGTGCGAGGTGCCCGTCGTCAGTGAAGAGCAAAAAGCCTTCGCTTTGCTTGTCGAGTCGACCGACGTGCGGCAGAGGTGGAAAACCTGGCGGCAATACATCGTACACTGTGTTTCCTCCTCCTGTCCGCATACTTGATACTCCTTTGGGCTTGTAGACCATGAAGTACAATCTAGCGTCGTGCGCAAAAGAGGGGCCGAGCCAGCGCGCGCGGTTTGCAACTACGTATCTCTCAACTTGAGTTGCCTTGCATTGAGCTTTTTCAGCAGCCTCTGCTGCCGCTGCCGCACTAGGGAAAGGGAGTAAGTCAGATTCGGCACCGTGACGCAATACCATTTCCTCAACCACTGCTGCAACAGCTAAATTTCGCCTCTCGAGTTCCTCGTGCCAAGTGTCACTGGGAACTTGCATCAAAATGCTATAGCGAAAGCTTAATTGCACTATGGGTCAATGATAATCCCTGAGAGCTTTCTAGACGTGGAGTTTAGCACATCAACCCAGATTATACACGTAGCAGCACTCAATGCTATTTGAAATAGAGGCAAGGAGCTATGTATGTATCTAGAGCCAAATATTACCAGTTATACCTACCCTTGATAATGCAGTATTTGCTTGAGAACAGTAGCGACCAGTTTCACTGCGAAGCACAGCTCAACTAAGCCATTTTAAGACTGCAGCGCAGGTACATCTTCCTAGAGAGTGAATGAAACCTGAAGTAACAAGTTCTAAATATTGAAATACTTCTTTTAGTTGCCTTGCTAGCTAGCTGTTGATGCGTTGGCACGTTGTTGCACCCGACTAAACGCCGAAGACAGCCATTTTCCACATTTTCATTCCTTTTCTCGTGAGATACGATATTCGTGAGGTCGTGAGGAAACCAACAATCAGCCAATCAGGAATCAGCCATCAATCAACAAAGAACGGCATCATTTGTTAGCCTGACGAGGGACGAGGGCCCGCGCGCCCTTGCTGTCTCAATTCTCGCCTCTGTATATTTCCTGGACGTTGTAGACATTGGGCCGAAGCAGCACGCCACCATGCAGTCTAGCTTCCAAGTTGATCTTAGCGGCTCTATTGGGGTTGGCCTCAACAAAGAGCTTAAAGTAGTTCAAGTGGCTTCAGGAAGCTCAGCCGAGGCTGCCGGCATGCCACTCGGTTCCAGAATAATAGCCATCGATGGAGTGCAGGTGCACGAGTACGCTGACGCTGCACGCGAGATGCAAGCTGCGCGGTCACTTGGCAACGCCATGTGTACTGTAGCTTTCGCATTTCCGAAGGATAGCGAGGAGTCCGATTCTGGGCATGATATTAGCGGGCAAGCCAACAACGAAAGGGAGAGAAGTGATACCAAGAATGCGAACAGCCCTCACATTCCGAGCACCAACCGGGTGGCACACCGCCATGGGGTCAGCCACAAGAAGCAGCCCACTCAGCAAACGTTCCGCCTGTCGACGGCTACGCTCGCAGATCTCGCAGCTGCTACGGCAGAGGCATTGCGCCCTGCGCCTGAAGCTACGGCAGGATGGTTTGCAAAAGACGTAGAAGCTACCTACAAGGCTGCGCTTGGACAGGATGTAAGGCAGGGTTATGTCAAGTGCAGCGCAAGAATTAGACCCAGAGAGTGCTTCACATTTCCTCCATTTGCCAGTATTACTTTTAACAGTGCACACCTCATGTACTTCAGGCTGTCTCTATTTTTTTGTATCCCATCCCTTTTACCCTTTTTGATTCATCTCTTCGTAACAGAGCACATGCTTACATGAGTATAGTCCTCTGATTACATCTTTTATCAGAAACTCATGCTTTCCAATGTCATGGTGTGCATGTATATTGCGTGTATATTAGGGCACGGAGCGTTTAGCACGAGCAACAGTGCCAGTGAGCCGTCTAGCAAGTGCGCTCTTTGGCGCCGCGACTGACGCGGCAGGAGCTGCTGCAGACGTGGCCTCAGGTCCTTACCCGGAGTCTGCCTCAACCTTAGCACCGATTGCAGCAACGCCAGCTCAAAGACTGCCATCATCGTCGCTGCACGCAACCACAACGAAAGCGTCAACCACAGCAGCGGCAGCTCTAGCTAGGCCAAGGTGGACCGACCGCAACGATGATGACGACGATGCCAAGGACAGTAGCAGCAGTGCCTACGAGGAGAAAGCACCCCACGGTGCGGTTTGGCCTGCGAAGGGCTTAGCTGTCAGCGCCTACGAGCTTGAAGTTGACGACAGCGACGATGACGGCACCGGTGCTAGCGGAGGAGGCGTGGGAGAGGCAACAGGCCAAGGGAGTTGTGGTGAGGCTCCTTCTTCGGCCTACGTTCCTGGTCGACGCGAGCGTAAAAAAGAGCGCCGCGAGCGCCGCCGCAGCCGTAGCGCCACAAGAAGCAACTCTAAAGGAGCTGGAGTGCAATCTCGTACCGCAGGTGCGGCGCCCAAAGTGCACTCCAGAAAGCTATCTCAAGGTGGCAACCGCAGTAGTGGTGGCGGCAGCGGCCCCACTGGCAGTAGAAAGGAGCAGGGAAGCTTGGAAAAGGCAACCGCAGCTTTGGTTGCGCCCCAAGCTGTTGCTGAGACTGGGCGCTCGCTTTGGCAAGCTGCTTTGGTGAGCGTAGGTGCAGCCAATCCGCCCGGTAGCGAGGACGGAAAGAAAATTACAATGACCAGTAGCAGTAGCAGCAGTGAAGCCCCAGTAGCCGCTGGCATGGCCTCCGTAGATCCTGCGACTGGCAGGGTAGATGCGCTCCCAGCTCGGCAAGGGCCCCGTGCGAAAGACCGCCCGGTTTGGGGCGGCACCGAGCGGGGCACTACGTTTGCGCACACCCACACTCCACTGTTGCGGGTGCCGCCAGCACCGGTCGCGGTGCCGGTGACCTTGCTGAAACCTTTGGGCATGGGGCTCGCGCCGTCGTCGCTTCGCGTCACGCACTTGTTGCCCGGTGCAACGAGCCCCGCGTCCAAGGGTGGCGTGAAGTGTGGCTGGCGTTTGGTACGCGTTGGGCGAGACCCGGTAACTACTTTACCCGAGTTCGTGGCTGCCATGGCACGTCGCCGGGGCCAGGGCGACAGCGAAGCGACGCTTTACTTCGACGCAGGGGGGCGCGGCTGGCGGGCGGGCGCTGCGAGCGCTGCCGCAACAGCTGCCGCGGCCGTAGCCGCATTCCCAGGACCAGGGGCGTCAGGACAGAACCGTGTTAGCGAAGGAAGCCATGTTGCGAACACTGAGAATGCCAGCGGGCGCAAGCCTCGGGAACCGTCCCACGAGCCAATGGAAAGAGGACGATCCACCCGTCTTGAAGGGCCTGTCAGACGTGGCCGCAGCCTAGGCAGTCTGGGGAGAGGTAGTGTGGCAGGAAGGCATGTCAGCGGGTACGACAACATTGAAGCAGCAGAGTATGAATCTCGACAGGCATTCCCAGGACCAGCCTATGCGCCCTCCGAATGGGAAAGCATCCATGCTAGCAGCAGCGGCAGTGCTGTCGACTCTCTCAATGGCGGCACATTGAACAGCGCGCTTATAGGCGAAATTACAGGGTCGCTTCAGCGTGAACGATCCCAGAGTTTAACGCGCCGCGCCGGTGCACCTAGGGACCTGCCCGAAGCCGGAGTCGAAGTCTGATTAACTTGACCTCCATTTCTGGTTTCGTTTTTCTTATACACGCACTTCTTCCCAATCAGCCTTCAGCAAGGGGAAGTAGGTATTTATATTCAGGAGGATTCTGTGTTCTGCGGACGCGAGGCGCCTGCATGTCTTTTCTTTGTCGTTTCTGCGGGCCCGCGAGCCATAAATTAATTGAAATACGAAATGCCATGGCTTGGAGGTTCGAAGATGGCCCTCATAACTTAAAATAGTTGCGGGTTATGGGAAATGGCGTAGCAGGAGGAGAGAGGTCGGTAGCACGAAGAACTAATCGGTTACCAAAAGAAGACACCTTGCCTTGCTCATCAATAGTCGGTTACAACGGCTCTTGAAGGAGATTGGAATTGAGGAACAGAACGGCTTTTCAAGCGGGCGGGGTTGTGCGGATGGGAGCTTCTTCATTCGACAAGCGCTGAAGAAACGACGAGAGCATGGCCAAGAGTCGTGGGTTTTGTTCGTAGACCTGGCCAAGGCGTTTGACTCAGTGCCGAGGGATGTTCTTTGGGAAGTGCTAGCCAAGATGGGAGTTGGGAGTTCCAGCTCACCTCATTCACGTCATCAAGCGTATGAACGCGGACCTGAAGGTGACCTTCGATCTGAACGGCGAGCCTGTGGAAGTACCATGAACCGTTGGCGTGAAGCAAGGGTGTCCTTTGAGCCCGACGCTCTTCCTTTTCGTCATGCAAGCTTGTTGGGAGTCCCTGGAGAAGGCCATGCCAGCGGATGTTAAGTTAAAGTATCGGACCAACACGAAGACTGAGGGCAAGAATGGTGGACATGTTTCGAGCACAGTTTGGACGAATCTGGGCGAATTTGAATTCAGTTTCTGGGCGTCGCTATACGCTGACGATGCTGCTCTACCCCTTTCCTCTCGTGAAGGTTTACTTGCCGCTATAAATGCCATCCACAAGAATTTACGCCTCTTCGGTCTCCTCATGCACGTCGGCGCACCAGGCAAAAAGAGCAAGACGGAGACCATGTATTGTCCGGCGCGGGATGAGGAGTACGAGGCTTGGGACACTTCGGACCTCGTTTTGGATTGTGGGGGCACGGTCAGCTTCACTCAGTCCTTCGTCTATCTGGGGTCACTGCTTCATCGCGACTTATCAGATCATCATGGCGTGGATGCTCGAATTAAAAAGCCTCCAAGGCCGTCGGTGCGTTACGTGATAATTTCTTCAGTACTCGCGATGTGTCTGAGCGGCTCAAAGGGAAGATCTACTCTGGTGGTGTTCTGGCGGTACTGCTGTATGGGTGCGAATCGTGGTGCCTCACGGCTGAGTCCATCTCTCGCCTGCGCAACTGGCATAACAAACGCATACGTGAAATGTGCAGGGTGACGATGTGTCAATCGTTTGTCCACCAAATAT
>Ga0307979_1002522_pt1 | contig 12630 bp, 10 predicted proteins | sample OrgLakmetage1058_FD_201833 | JGI IMG/M metagenome (GOLD analysis project Ga0307979, IMG submission 201833) | Saline water microbial communities from Organic Lake, Antarctica - #1058 | ecosystem: Environmental > Aquatic > Non-marine Saline and Alkaline > Saline | place: Antarctica: Organic Lake...
ACGAATTCTTGTTATGAATATATGCGAGCAGATATGCTGACGATTTGGAGGTGCGTGTCGCCGTCCATACTGGACCATAACTTCAGTTATGGTCCAGTATGGACGGCGACAACTTTAAGAAAGGCGTCGTGACGGTAGTATTACCCATACCAATTCAATTCCCAATGATTTCCATTGCGGACCCGTGTACTATCTTTACTACACCCATGCCATAGCCTTCGCCCCGGTTTATGGCGAAATTAGTCTTTTCAGTTTCCCTCATTCTACTTACAGTATGGTTGATATTACTTACTCCAGAGTTCTCAATTATGCGCCAATCTGTGGCGAGGTGCGTGAAAACTGCCTTGTTGCTAGACTTAATGGTACTCGATTACGCTAATTAGCATGCTGGTGCTTGCACAATTAGTTCACCCAGAAGCAACGCTTATAGACTTAACGCCCAGGCCAAAACGAATTCACGAGGAGATGCGCGGTGAGTGTGTTGTGTGTTGTTGCTGCCTCTACGCCTCTACTCGCTGATACTACTGCAAGCTCTTCAAGCACGGCCCTCGTTTCTTTCAGACTGCTGGTGGCAGTCTCATATAAGTATGTTACACCAAATGCCGCAAACCTTTAAGCACAGACTGCCCAGGAAAAATCATATCCGCGTAAATCATGGGGAATCCGTGGTAGACCTGTCTTGCTTACTGTATGCATTTAAAGCCTTACACTTCCAAAGTAAATTGACTCGGGTCAATTGTTGACACTATGCAAACAACTACGACAACAACAATATGCACATTTGTGTTATGGGAGCTGCCTCTGTAGAAATGAGTTGCTTCAACGCCATATTTACTCTCAAGTGTATCTTCTTTTGGAAGAAGGTTGCATCACAAGGCCATTCGTGGTCAAATCAACGTCCACATATCAATCTACTGAGCTTTATGCAAATGTGCTTCTGGCGCATTCTTCTTTTCCTGAGCATCTCGCAACGGCTTGGCATTGAAGGCAAAGTGATGTGCATCGATTCTGTACATATGCATTTCTATGGCCAGACTCCCTGGACTCATTTCGTATCGTTACTACCAAGTACACATCACACGCTGCTGCCGTGACACAATATGGCGAGACTCCCTGGACTTATTTCGTATCGTTACTATCAAGTACGCATTCACACGCTGCTGCCGCGACACAATATGGCCAGACGGCCAGACTCCCCGGACTAATTTCGTATCGTTGCTACCAAGTACACATTCACACGCTGCTGTCGTGACACAATATGATTACGTACTATTGCATACCATTGTAATACTATTATGCGAAGCCTTGACATTAAAGTAAACCACCGTTGTGCATGGTTCTCCGTCTTACTTTGAAAGTAGTGTCAACATGCTGCTGTCGTATGCGGCAACGAATCAAAATCACTGTCGCGTAACCTTGAGATACAATGAACACACCAAAGTTACAGCACTCATTCGCAACGCTTGCTGACCCGACTTAAATAACGCACGCTGCTAAACTTTGCTCCGAAACACAAAAGTACAGTACAAGCAGGGTACGCATAACCGCATGAAGTCGTACACACTCATCACACGCATACAACAATTGACTTGGCTGGGCTTATCCGGGGCCTTGGAAGCGGGGTCAGAAGTGGGGTTTTAAGCTTCGGGCTTAGGGCTCTTCCGGGCTTGAGGTTACCGGGCTCCGGGCTGGCTCTGGGCTTTCGGCTCCAGGTTCCGGATCCCGGGCTCTGGGCTCTTCTGGGCTCTTCGAGGCTCTTTCGGGCTCCGGGCTCCGGGCTCCGGGCTATTCCCTGATGAAAGGGGGGAGGTTTGGATGGGTTCTAGGTCATATTGATGGCGGATTTGAAATTATCAACACAGTGGGAATTCATCTCTTGAAAGCACTGGCTTCAATCGTGCTCTGGCAGGCTTCAATAATGTTAGAAACATAGGAGTGCTAATGACGCAGTCCAAAGGCACCAACACAACACTGTTCATGCGGCGAACTTTCCTACTGCAGCAACGCAGCGACACCACACGCAGATCCAAAATCCTCACTACCACCACTTTGTTGCACATAAATCTCCTGACACACCAAGCACTCCACCGTTGTGCTCTTCAGCTGCAAAACGCACGCAAACAGTAGTGTACCGTTGTTAAAGCACACTTTCCGGCAGCATCATCACATAAAGATGTATTATCACCACGACTGCCATCTGCTTGCACACCACTGATCCTTATACACAAGAGGCAATCCAATGTTGCTTTCATCAGCTGCAAAGGCATGCACACACACACTCATTACCGTTGTTGAAGCAAATTTTCCGGCAGCAACCATACTACTGACTCATTCTTGCGTTGGACATTATTGCTATTCCTCACACAAGAAGTGCTCCAATGCTGAGCTCTATTCGACCACAAAAGCACGCAAACACTCACTACCGTTGTCGCAACACGCTTTTGCGCTTTTGAGCAGCAATATCACACACAGATGCACCATTCACCCACATCGCCACAATTTTGCTGCATAGATAGTACCCTCCTTTGTCCTTACACACAAAAGGAACAAGAAGAAGTATGTTGTTTCTAGTTGCAATAGTGTTTGCGCACAGTATCATTTTGCTGCACAGCGCCTTTTGATAAGTACGAAGCATATTGATGCCAATTTTGTCATCCTTCAAACTTGCAGGCAATATCGTAACAACGCATCCTCTTTGAAATGAAGTGCCAACTTCAGAATGGTACTATCATTGAATAAAGAACGAGAGTTCGCAACCGCCTTTGCCACAACCTCCACAACTATCAACGCTGCACTTTCTGAGCATTTGTGCTTTTGTGGCTGATCTGTTCGCTGTTTAAGCGCTTCATTTCTCCTACGGCAGTGATAAGTGCATTCAGCAAGGCCAGTTCGTACAAGTGTTGCAGTGATTCGGAGTACAGCACGCAGCACCAAATTCTATGTGCTCAAAGCCACGGTGGATGCACAATGCCGAAGCTTCAAACTGCCGTCGAAATTCATGCGATGAGCGCTAACATTCTTGATTCTGATTTGAAGCATAAGAAGTGGTACTTATGACTCGCATCTTGACTACCCCAGTTGCCTGCTGGAAAACCATAATTATCAAGACCTCATTTTCTTAAAATAAGAAGACAAATGCAGTGCGAATGGGTGAAGTATTTTGCGATCACCTGCCAACACTAACATGAGATTTTCGAAGATACGTCAAATCACAAAGAAGTGTAGCTCGTGCTTTGTGCTGTATGTTGATGCTATTTTGTTTCTTGGGAGAGTTAACTAATCTAATCTCCCGATTACACAGAGCGCTGTGAATGGCAATTGAAGCCAGCTGCACTTATTTATACCGAGCTAAGGCAAATAAGGCAGACAAAGTTTACTGGGTCCATTGAAAGCGAGCCGGCGTAGAGTTCTAGTTCGTAATGAGTGTTTATTTCTGCTTATATTGATCCCAGAAGTAATTCTACGTGCCAACTAACTCGACTTACGCTTCAAAAACTTAGTATTATGCCTGTGAAGCACTTAGTCAATGGCACCGAATATGATTCCAGGTCAACCAGATGCGGTAGCATTGGCCTTCCAGTGGCAATGAAGACCTAACTGGCAGGAGATGATGCGAAGCGCGCGCTTGCCATGGCCATTACCGTGAACGATGAGTGGAGCTATAGAAGCGCCTGATCCTGCATCCAGCCACAGCACAGGCGGCCTCAATCTTTTCTGGTCAACAACGGTGTTGTTGCTGAAGCTATTGGGAGCTGCGTCAGCCCAGGCTTGAAAGGCAGCAGCAAAGCGAGGAGCAATGTCGCGTGGAGGCGGGCTGGCACCAGGTTGATCCGAAGTGGTGGTCCAGCCGTGGCGAGGCTTGGCAGGAGACCCGAGCGCATGCGCTGGCCCTGACGTGCTGATTCCCGCTGCGCGTTGGAGGCGGTGCAACGATAGAAAGACTTCTCCATACACGTCCACCTTCACCTGTTACAATATGAAATCATCCGTACATTTTGATGTCAGCATATTGTTGTGCAAATGCATCATCGTGTGATGATAATTGAGTACACAACCTCTGTTTATGCTCGCACGAGAGAGAATGCTAAAGCGAAAGAGAAAACTATAGTATAGGGCTATCCCCAATCCCGACAGACCTCCTGAGGATTGCGTAGCCAATGCCGTTGCAGCCACCGCTGGTCGTCTGCGTTGCCTATGGTGCCACCACCCGCGACGTGCCCAGCTCGTACGTCATCCATCACTGCTCGCAACATAGTTCGAAGGTACCCGGCCCGCCCGACATACCCACCCGAGTTAGGGTAAGGAAAGGGGACTTCACCAGGATATATCGACGACACATTTTCGGGGTCTTCTGAGGAAGCTTTTGGTGCCTGACTTTCCTCTCTTTTTCTAGCTTCTTCATGCGCATCTCCTTCACCAACTGCATCTCTTCTATGTCCTGCTTCAGCGCCTGTGGTATGGCTCGCGTTGGGAGCACGATACAAAGCCCCGAAGTGTGGCTGTCTCGTAAAATGGGGCCACGGCAGCGCCGGCGCAATGGCAGGATCAGGCCAACAGCCTGTTTCACCGCTCACGATAGTGCGAGCGCCAAAGGACTCAAATCGCTGCTCTAGAGCCGCAGCCCAACTGGGCGCAGCAGCAGTGGGCATGACGAGCACGTCGTAAGCGTCCACAAAGAGCACCTTAAAAGTCAATTGAAAATGGCAAAGAAAGGTGCATGAGACTATGCACGTGTGGTAAGTAAGAATTTTCAGCTGGTCAAACGAGAATGTGAGAGTCTTCTCACCAATGTTAATCGAGTAAAACGATATGATATGTTAACTAAGTTCCAGTGCGTCCGTATACACACCAAGGTATCATCACTGAGGCCCAGCGCAGCAAAAGATGGATTCGCGTTCACATCAGCTTCAGGCGCTACAGTATCACGAAGGACTGAGCTTCTATGAGATGAAGCACTGACGGAAGAAGAGGTGGGCGGTGCATGAAGCCATTCTTCCATGAGCGCCAATTTGGTCCCACCAGAAGTACCGTATACGCGACCTTTGCCCAGCACAACCAGATGGCCGAGCCCGCTGGCAGCGACGGAGCGCCGCAAACTGTCGAGCTCCGGCTTTTCGTCAGTAGCCACCGTTACTACTACTACGCGAGGCACCGAACCAGAAGAAGCCGGAGAAGAAGCAGAAGCAGCAGAAGAAGGACGCGTGCTTGCATCAATATTGGTCGCACTTGCAGCGGTAGCATAAGCCGAAGTAGCAGGCTTGATAGACTTGTCATATTGGATGTTACGAGATATTCCCTGCCGCCATGACCTTTGCTGCCATTGCACTTTCAGCCAATTGAGAGCGTTGTGGAATGTGGCAAGAGGCCCACGTACAAGGTCGAAGCTTGCCGTGTGGCCCATTCCTAATCCAGCACCCACATACCAGCCTATGGGCTTATACAAAGGTTGTAGTGATACATTTGAGGTGCCATTGAAAGGAGCAACCAATGCTGTGGTATCATTTCTTTGGCCTCCAAACACGCGGGCGTGCGCTGCCAGGCACATGTTGAGGTAAGCATTTCGCAACGCGCGCCAATCGCGAGGGGTTGCCAACGGCAGCACGCCGAGGCGCTCTACCGTGGCCGCCAATTCTGAAGAGTCCAAGGTTCCTCCTCTCAGGAGGGCGTTGGCTTGCTCGTACATGGGGGTGATGAACCCGGGGGCCGCGGCCGCAGCCCGGGCATGAACTCCTGCGGCTTCAGCATAGGACTGAGCCTTCGCGAGCCGCACGCCGTCGTAGTACAGGGACGCACTGTCCGTAGCTGCCCACGATGCGGCCCACTCTATAGTGAAGCACCCATCGCACTTCCTGGTGCTGATATTGCTATTGCTGCTATTGCTATTGCTGCTGTTGTCAGTGCCTTCGTTGCTCTCGCAACTTCCGTTGCCAGTACATTCATCGCTCTGTGCGCCCGCAGCTGCCATCAAGGCTAGCGTGGAGTTTTCAGCCACTAGCACCACCGATGGCGGCGCTGCATTCGTGCTAAGGGATGGCGGGATTACTAGCCCTAACAGGTTTGGGGCAATAAGCTCGTTTTGCGTTTCTGCCGTTTCTGCCGATGCAGCGTGGTCCACGAGAATCAGCCCGGCATAGCCTGCAGCCCATGCAGCTGAAGCTTTGTCCGCAAACGAGCAGCCACCTCGCCGCACCGCGACAACAGTACCACAGGGAATATTGAAATCATCATCATCCTTATCCTGCGACGTGCCCGATCGTGGCAAGTGAGTAGCACTGCAGCTTTCGGCTCCAGGGCTGAGGTGCAGCACAAGAGCAGCACAATGCACGCGTTGCGGTGGAAGCAGGTCTGGCGGGTAGTGCGCCGCTGCGCATGGTAGGTTGTGCTCTTCTCTCGCAAGGAAACATTCCGCCGTTGGAGGAACTACGTCCAAAGACGATGTACTGTTGACGCCCAGGAGGACTGCCGCGAAAAGGACTAGAGACTTCGTGCCAAGCATAATAATGATATGTACCACAGATGATCAGACTTTTGTAGAATGAAAAGTAATTCTCATTTAGAATTGTTGTAGAGATAAGATTCTAGTATTCAATTGAATGCGTAATAAAAGGTTCATGAATGATGAATAATTAGCTCCGTCATAATGATGCCATTGTTGATGCCCAACTCTGCCTATCTAGTAGCTAATTAACTGCCCAACTGCACAGAAAGTACTTTACGCTAATATATTATAGTGTATAAAATATTCAGGTATCTTCAAAAATCTTCAAGAAGAGATGGCTAGGTTTAGACATAGTGCCCCTACAAGCCCGCTCAACATAATGTCGCTCACACGAGCAGACTGTATGGAGGTAGATTCATAAAAACGGTTGTAAGATCACTCCGGATTTATCTGCATTTATATAACCAATTTTTGCATTTGCATAGCCCTAATTACTATAACGTGGCAGCCATGTTCTGTTGGACCTAGGTTGGGCCAACCATGGGCTACTCAGGCGAGGACTTAGTCCAAATCCTCGACACAGTCGTCGGCCTTGGTAGGCTTAGAGTAGCTGAGCTTAAGACATTGCTGCAGTTTTTGGCGAGGACATACAGGAGGCGGCTTCCGATATCGGGAAACAAAGGCAATCTCGTGCAACGTCTCGAAAGCTTCTTGGCCTCGCCTGACTATAGACCAACATCAGCTGCTGCTCAGGGAGGCCCCAATTTATCTACGTCTAGAGCACAAGGATGGCAAAATTCTCCCCATGCTGAGGACGTCCATTACCACACGAGTAGTCTCCCTGGCTCGTTCCAAGGCCAGCAGCTTTTCCAACAGATCGAGCGGCCACACCACCAGCTTCCTCAGCAGCTCAACTCATTTCCATGGCAGACTCAAGGGCATCCGTACCAAGCTCAGCAGAATCATCAAGTCCACTCACAGCATTTATTCCAGGCACTGCAGGCCTGGCCATCCTCTGCTGCTCAATCTGCTGGCCACGCCTCGAGCAGTAGCTCTCCTGCGAAACGCGCGAAACTTGAGCCTGCAGATGCTGACACCGAGCCACGCTCCGCGCTCGAAGCTGAAGGCCTGTCGCAACTCGCGCAAATGGCATTCCCACGGCAGGAAGCCCTGCGCGCGTTGCGCTACACCATCGCGTCCTTGAGCCACAGCGGCGGCGACGCTTGCCACTCCAACGGATCCCCGAAACTGGCAGCGGCGGTGGAGGGCGCGATGATGCAATTAGTTGCGGACATGGAGAGCCGCGACGAAGCAAGGAAGGAAGACGAGGCTAGGCAAGCCAGCGAAGCAAGCGCTGACCGAGCCAAAAAAGCCCGCAAGTTGGCCGATTCGCAGGCCATGGAGAACGCAGGAGACGCAACTCTTCTTGCTGCACCGCTGCCCGATCCATCCTCGTCATCTACTTCATCTTCAACTTCAGCCTCAGTGTCGGGGCTCGCTGCCAATTCGGTACTCTTGCGACCTGCAGCGCCGTGCCTTAAATGTGGAGGAAGCGCTTATGATAGTCGAGGCGTCAAAGATAAAAACGAGGATAGCGTGAGTAGCAGCAGCAGCAGTAGCAGTAGCAGCAGTAGCAGTAGCTTTAGTCACAGCACCAGCAATGGGTCTGATCATTGCACATGCCTAAGGTCTCGTCCTTGGACCATTCGAAGTCTTGCTCAGTGCCTTGACTTAATGCTTGCTGCTACAACACCAGTTGAAGTCGAGGTAGCGGCAGCAGCTTCAGGAGCGGTGGCAGCCGCACAGGGTAGCGCAGCCAAAGAAGAAGCCCATGGACCAGCTCCGACGAGCAGTCACGGAGTCACCGCTGCCATGGCACCTACGGCGAGTGAAGTTGCTGCAGCGCGCGCTTCCCGCCGGCAAGTGCTGCGATTGGTGCTTTTGGAGCGGAAAGCCGTGCAGTGGTACCCGCAGCCGGCCAAGTGCGCCCTCACGGCCCTCGCGCGGCGTTTTGAAGACGCTTTCACGGATGCTGGAGTGCTGGTGGCAAGGTCGGCCAGTGTGGGGAATGGCTGCACAGACAGAGCAATGGAGGAGCCATTGCCGAGTAGAAGCTCTCAGTCAGCAATTGGTTGTTTACCGGCAGACTTAGGCAAGATGGCGACATTTCTTGAGAGCGAAGCGAATGCGTTTGAGAGTGGCCTTTATGCGCTGCCTACCGTGAGCGGATCTCGGCTGCCCGACATTCTCTTGCCCTACGCAAACGTCACGTTTGATGAATCTGGCCATGGTTGTGGTAACGGCAGAGCCAGCAGTGGCGCCGCCGATGCGGAGGATGACGAAGTTGAATTGGTAGCGCCGCCCTCGTCAGCTGCCCCTGCAGCTGCGCCTGCTCCTGTGGTCGCTCCTGATGTTATTTGCATCGAGGACTAAGTTAGATATGAAGGACTCCTCGTTCTCGTTTCTAACCCAAGAATAGGCGTTAGATTTGATTATACTCCCCAATTGTAAAGAAACATCAACAAATAGCAGAAAGCTGCGCATTGCTGAATCCTCAAGAACAAGAACAACTCTGACTGGGCTGAGTGTCCTTTTTGCGTAATGTAATGTCCATCTTTACTCTCATGAACCCCACTGGCTACAGGATAAAGTCTCGAAAAGAGGCATGAATAAAGCGGCATGGAGTATTATGATAGGCAAAGGGCATCTAGGAGAACTAGGAAGGGAAATTTCCTCCTTGTTCAAATATAAAGTGAATTATCGCAGTGAATTTATATATTATTTATATGAATTTGGAATTGGATAGGTTCTCGATAGTCGATAGCTCGATAATCCTACTTAGTTCTGTTTAATGTTTAATGCCTCTGGTGCGTACCAACTCACTTCTCGCAGGCAGGCGTTTATTGCGAGTGTTTCAATTCTATAACTTAGCCCGACAAGAAAGCCCTTGAAGTGCCAGAAAAGAGACCCTCATGCCTTTGCTTGCAGTTTAAAGAAGAAGGACTCAAATTGCGGGAATTTCGTCGTCGGCACTGACAGCAGCAGATAGTGCGTCGGCGCTTACGACTTGAGTAGCTGTACGAGGCTCCGGGCGCGGGCTAACGCCAGTTGTTGTTGACTTGGCAGAGGTCTTGGTGTCTCGGCCTCGAGACGAAGTCGAAGAAGAGGCACGGCTACTCCCCTTCGGGGTATTGCCAGTAGCTCCTGAGGACGACAGGTCCGATCCGCTCGGTCGCCTACTTGGGGGTGCGCTTGACGAGGGTGCCTTTGGGCTGGTTGCACGGCTGCTGTTGCGGCTGCTGTTAGAGCGGGCGTAATTGCTGTTGCTACTAGAGCGGCTTACCGAGCGTGACTTCGACTTTGAATCGGTGGCAGGTTCCTCGATTTCCACTTTGAGAATGTTTGGAGGCGAGGCTTGTTTAGGCTTTGCAATTCTTTTGATCGCCGACTTCTTTGCAGCTACCTCTGTCTTGGCTTTTTCGTGATACCGAGATCCTGAGGATATCTCGGTCTTATTGTCATCAACGAAGCGAGAATGGTTGCGAGGCGATGAAGCTGTGGACTTGCTTTTTGGTTTTGGGAGAGAGCTGTTGCGCTTTGGCGCTTCCTTAGCAAAATTGAGAAGCGGCGACTCTTCAGCGTCGACTGAGTTGTTCATGTGGCGTTTAACGCTACTACTGACGTCGTCTACGGCGGCGGCCACGAGCAAAGCATCAACGTCGGGGCCAGACAAAGTAGGGGATCGTTGCAGCGTTGACGGAGGCGGAGGCGGTGCTGGTGATGACAGTGGTGACGGGGATGGAGGTAACGGTGGTAGTAAGCTCTTGCGACCAAAACCAAACGTATGTGGCGATAAGCTTCCTCGCCGGAAACTGCTCCCTGAATTTGAACGGCCCCACTTCGGACTGGCGCTCGAGGAAGCCTCTAAGACTGCTCGTGGCCATGCCAACGCTTTGTTGGATACGTCAGTGGCATTACAAGTGAGTTTCAATCCGAGTGGCTCTACTTTGAGGTCGTCCGCAGTGAGGCAACCAGAGCCATCTTCATCCATAGCTTGAAACCGTGCATGGAGGGAGTCCAATATGCTTCCGTCAATGATGTCCGCCTGCGTAAGCATGTGCCGCAAAAATTCATACTGGTCGACCTGTTCCGATACGCGATGCAAAAATTCGAATTAGAAAGTCGATAAATAAGATCGTACGAAGCAAATGAATTGAATCGGACGGTGAGTTATTGAGAGCGAAATTGAAACACTCATTTTGTCGATGAAGGTGAAGGCACAAGGTTTACGGAGCCATGATAGAGAGCATATCTGAAATACTCATTTGCTCGATAAAGGTTAAAGCACAAGGTGTACCGAGCCATCGCCGTCTTTATCCATGGCCAGGATGCCTTCCAAGCTCAAGTCCGCGCTCATCAACTTCTCGAGCTTCTTGTCGTTACCATCACCGCTGCCAAATAGCTTGTCGGGCACCTCGCCAAGTTGCGTGGACACAAACACTACAGCGAAAGGAATGTACAAGATCGAGAGGAAACGACCTGTTGACGTCACCGGGCTAACGTCACCGTAACCAATCGAAGTACCCGAGATTACGGCAAAGTATACTCCGTCAGCAAAGGACCAATTTTCCAAGTAAGCGAACAAGTTACCAAATGCAACGGTGTAAATTGTCATATACAGCACTACTTCGAGCACAGGAAAGAGCTGAAACACACGTTCAATAGGGTTATTCGACTTGGCCCCAGATTTCTTATCCTCCATAGCCTTCATTTTGGCCAGCACTGCAGGGCTTACAGCAGCCGAATTGGACCCGTCACCGGCGCGAAGTAATGCAGCTCGCGTCTCAGCCACGATGGCGTCGCGTGCATCCATAATCAAGCCTGCCACTTCAACGAGCGCCTGCCAATAAGTGTAATCATACGGCGAAGAAGAAGAAGAAGAAGAAGAAGAGGAGGGTGAAGGATGTAATCAGACGATAAGAAAATAGTAGCTTAGAAATCGAATAGTGTTTGAAAGCTGATGCTCCTGTTGTTTCGCAGCATTGCCAAACAGCGCACAAAATTCATTGGATCAGTGGGAAACATGGGAACAGAGTGCGCACCACGGCGACGACGCAGACACCGAAGAGAGCCCAGAAAATCGTGAAGTAACGGGAAGTGCGGTTGGTAGGGATAATGTCGCCGTAGCCTACTGTAGTCATCGTTGCCGTCAAGAAGTAAAGCGATTCTGTGGTGGTCCATTCAGGCTCTAGCCACCGAGTGTACAACATGCTACCTGCCCAGTAATATACCAGCATCAACCACAATGCAAGCTCTCGGGACTCAATCTTGTTTGCAATTGGCTTCTTATTCTTGGAGCATAGAGCTTTGCTCAATTGCTGCACAAAATTCGGACTTGAAGATTTCTTCCGCGCAAAGCGCCCGACTGGGCCACTTGCTGGCATGGTGATCTTAGAGTAAGTTTTCTGTAGGTGCTGATTTAGGTACTCAGCTTGCAAGCCATTTATGAAAAACTTTCAATCTCGATTATCTAAATTTCAATCTTGTTTTTGCGGCAGAGATTAAGATCAAATGAAAGTGTTGGGAAGAAGTACCTATGCACTCCTCCCTAGCCCTCCACCTCATACACTCCTCGTTGAGAAACAAAACACCGAGGTGATGAGAAGCAGACAGACAGACCACTGGACATGCAGACATGACGACATGACGACTGTGAGGTGACGTGAGATGTGAAAGAAGTGTGATGAGGTGATGATGTGATGATTGATGAGTTGATGAGTACAGGTAGTTTCGGGTGTTAAGAGGTTGTCACGTTAAGAGACTGAGGCTCAAAATTTGGTCATTTTGCTGAGAGCGCGAGGGTTATCGAGGTGGCCTCCTTGTCTGTAGTACTTCATCGGTCCGCCAGCGTAAGTGCAGCTAGGAACACACCGCGCCTCGCAAATAAGAGCCTGAGCGTGCCACGCAAAAAAGTAAGGGATAAGCTAAGAGCGCGAGGGTTGAGAGCAAATTTTGCCCATCTTACTACCCGAAACTACCTGTAGTGATGGTTTCTAACCCAAAAAGCTACCATCACTTCCATGGCCACTTGGGCATGTGCGCCTGATTAGCTTCTTAGGTCTAATTTGCGCTGCTTTGCTTTTTTTCTCTACCTGTTAGTCTTCTAATTCCGGCCCTTCGGGGCCTGTCTC
>Ga0307979_1002523_pt1 | contig 12629 bp, 13 predicted proteins | sample OrgLakmetage1058_FD_201833 | JGI IMG/M metagenome (GOLD analysis project Ga0307979, IMG submission 201833) | Saline water microbial communities from Organic Lake, Antarctica - #1058 | ecosystem: Environmental > Aquatic > Non-marine Saline and Alkaline > Saline | place: Antarctica: Organic Lake...
TGAGAAACGAAACAATTATGTCGTGTTTTTCCCCGGTTTCTCGTCCACTTCGGTGCACCTGGGAAACAATCCCTGAAAAGTCCATGTTTCGTTTCTTCCTATTTTCCGTGTTTCAACTTCTTCCCTACCGTGAGGCCTGCTTGACCTCAACGACGTGAAGTTAGGGTGCTTCGATAAGACAGCAAGGAACAGGTGCTGGAATTAAGCATGGCGCGTGCCCCCGAGTTCATAAAAACCCACGCGGATAAAGACGGGGATAAATTGCTCAACTCGAGCGTTTCATTGGACTTGCAAAACCTCTCTCCAGAGGACCTCGTGCCGCGTGTAAATGCACCGAATACTCCTCCGATCGGCAAACTGAAAGGCGAGGCAGCAGGGAAGTCGTTCAAAAAGGCAGCCCGCACTATCATGGTTGTAGGCGCTGCTACCTCGGGGAACAAAAAGAGGAACGGCGGCCTATCGAGGAAGTGGTCGTCGGTGCACCCAGCTCGGCCCATTCGTTTCGAGGGTTTTACCACTAACCTTCACTCGCACTCGCCGAGTTCGACCTGGGGCATGGATTGGTTCGTGGGAACTCTGGCTGGTCAACTGGCGGCACTTCTACTCCTGCTGGTGGTGATCGGCTTCGTGTCCATGGTGGTCTGGAGTAACATCCTCGACGCTGGCACTGACAATGGCGACGATTACGGAGGCCTCAACAACTGGACGGAAGTGGTATGGTTTGTTTGGAACCTCCTGTTCGACAGTGGCACTGCTTTTGAAGGCCTGAGTGGAAGCGCGAGCCATAAAGTGCTGATTGTGGCAGCTGTGATCAGCGTAGTTGGCTTCGTGTTCAACCTTACCTTGCTCGGTTTTGTAGTAGATCGCCTGCGCGAAGTACTCGATGAAGCGAAAGAAGTCTACGGCCGCGATGTTTGCAACGACCACATTTTGCTCCTCGGCTGGACGGATAAGACACTCTTCCTCCTCCAGGTTTGTGTGTGTGTGTTTGCATGAGTGCGCAGAGAGGAGTAGGGAGGGGGGAGAAGACTCTCGTGCACGACGTTGGCGAATAAACTGATTGACACTACCTTCCATTTATGCTTTCCTTAGTACTCGAAACAAAGTTACCGTATTTTCTTCCTTCCTTCCTTCCTTCATTGTTTTTCTTTTGGGGGGGCTATTCTTACAGGAGCTGATGACTGAGCTGTCGTCGGAGCCGCGAGGGTGGTTCGATGCTCGTCCCAAGATTGTCATTCTAGGAGGATCTCCTCGGCTCCAGATGCTGCAAGAAGTGCGGGCCGTGATTCCCAAGCACCTTATGTGCAGGAACAACGTCAAACTCATTTTTCGGCAGGGCATGGTAAGGTTTTCAATGCCTCTGCAGACATCCCCCACGCCATATTTTTCGATGCCTCAAGTGCACCATTATCTATTCCTTCCCTGCTTCCTTACACTACCTTTCGTCTTGAGTTTGTTGTTCTATTCTTGTTTATGTCTTCATCCCTCCTGCGTGTTCGGTGGCTTTGTTTTTCTTTGCCAGCCCAACGAAATCGAGGACTTGACCAAAGTGTCAGTACTCTCAGCGCGGGTGGTGATTGTATTAGGGGAAGCACGCGATCCGGAGATCTCGGACTGCATGGTCACCTCTGTAGTGCTCGCCGTGCAGGTAACAGGCTTGCGCTGAATCATATAACCCTTTGCAAGTTGATGACGCTTATACCACACCCTCGTTCTACCCCCTTCTTCCTCTACCTTATTCAAACAGGCGCTTGCTTCTTCCAACGCTGAAAACGCGCACGATGAATACGGAGAAGATGCGGCCGACGCAGCTGCTGAGGGTAAGCGAGCTCTACCACTATTTTCTTCGTTGTCTTCTTTCTTCCGTGTTTTCATCTGTAAACTTCCCTAATTGCATTGACGAAGCGAGTGCGCTCACCAAACACCCAATCTGAATCTGCTCGTATTTTATACTTTTTCGTCCCTGGGTTTTGCGTATGGTTGCTTCACCAACTGCAATCTATTTCAGCCCGCGCCCCGGTGATTGCGGAGGTAAATCTCCCCGAAACCGTTAACGTGTTGCGGGCTCTGGGCGGCCCTTCCGTTTACGGCATCAATTCCAAGCCGGTCGTGGATAACCTCATGGTGCTCTGCGCTCTCTCGCCGGCTGTGGGGCTCCTCTTGTCGGATCTGGTGTCCTTTCATGGCACTTCCAACCTCCAAATCTTGCAACAGCCACAGGTAGCTTATTTTGATAAGCATTCTGCTTCATGAATTTCAAATACGCCAGATTAAAAATGAACTTGTGCGAGTGTGTCTTTTTGTTTATTCAGCTCGTCTCGCAACTTCGAAGAATGACACCGGGCTTGGTTACTCGCTCATTTTATACTGAGTTGTCCTCTTTTCGATTTTTCATGTTTGCAATATTTCTTCCTCGCATGTATTAGGACGAATTCGAGGGGCGTAGCTCGAGCCAAATGAGCCATGTCACCGCGGGAGGGCACAAGAACGAAGCAGGCATGTGGCAAAACATCAGCCGGAGCAGCTCCAAAGCCTCGGAAGTCCCCTCACGCACCTTTGGGGAGGTGTATTATATTAGAAAGTTAAATGCTAGCTGTCAAGTTTTGGAGTGTGCAACATATCACATTCGCTACATTTCATCATAGTTCTCACCATCAATCACACCTGTCCTTGTTGATGTTTCCCCAGGCCCGTCTCCTGTTCGACGACGCAATCGTTCTAGCGGTGGTCCCACCCGCCAACAGCGCCGGCATCGTGTTTGCCCCTCCCGACACTTACAAGCTCAGCCCAGCTGACGGCCTCCTGGTGATTGCGCGGGCCACCCGCGCCGACCGCGACTCAGTCGACAAACACGACGACTCCACCGGCGACGACCTCTCGTGGGACGCAGCCAGCGATCGTCTAAGGAGCACTGTGAGCGGTGCTTCACCAACCAATGCCGCTACTCCAGGCAGTGCGCCTATTCAAGTGAAGCCGGCGAACGCCAGTGATGGTAAAGGAGGCGAGGTAGGCGATGACGACGATGACGACGACGAGGAAGTGGTGGTGGTGCTGGGGTGGCGACCTGGAGCCTCCATGTCGCTCATGCTGCAAGCCCTGGATGACCGAGTTCCTGCCGGCACGAAAGTGCACATTCTGTCGATGCGGTCCGAGACTGCGCGGCTCCGGGATTTGCAGGTATCAAATTTATAGCAACATCGCAGTGACAATCAGCTTATTGTGACGATACACGACACTGCCTCTAAAAAGAATACGAACCCTTTCTAATGCTATAATTATAAGGTGGGCGACTTCCGTCCGAAGCACATTGTGATGGTGCACCACCGAGGCGAGATCACACACCGCCTGAGCCTGGAGCGGGTGCCACTGCTGAAAGCGCGGGCAATTCTGATTAGCTCGGACGAAGGCAACGAGAACAGCGGCGAAAACGGCCCAACGCGCTACAACGAAGGCGATGTGGTTCGAGTCATCAAGGAAGGCTCCTCCAAGAAAGGCCTGAAGGCGACGGTTGAGGATCCGGACTGGAAAGGCCTCATTAAGGTATGCTAGAGGCGTAATGACCATTCTTTTATGAAATTAAAAAAAAAGTTTAGACACCGACTCGCTATATACGTGCGCGCCTCAGACAGATTATGTACATGCGTGTTCTTTTCTGAAATTTCAATCTCACACTTTTCTTCTTCTTAATCTTTGTCCTTGGCCAACATCTCGATTTATTTTGAAGGTCAAATTGGACGGTCGCACTATCTCGTACACCCCGCTGGAGATCGAGCACGCGAGCGGCGGAGGCGGGATCATCGGAGGAGGTCGCGCGACTAGTGCTCATGTCGACGATCGCGCATATGCTCAGGTGGGTTGTTGTCGGCACATTCTTACGAAACTTTCTTTTGAGCAACACCTCAGGGCAATAATGAGCACTCTCGTGGCGTAAAAAAGGCGATCAAATCAAGTATTTGTTCGTAGACACCGAATGCCTTTGTCCTTTTCTACACCTTATCGTCGATGATTTGTTTGCCTCTACATGCGCGAATGTGCGTAGGTGGCCGACGCGCGGGCGCTCACCGTGGCAGTGATCGTGTCGGATATTCTAGAAGAAGGGGCCACCTCTGTCGGCAGGCTCCGAGGCATCCAGCGCTCGGCCGCGATTGGTTTAGCAAGCGGGTCCCACCGGCCTCCTCTAGCGACGCAGTTTCTCGATAACCTGACTCAACGCATTCTATCACGCCAGCCGCACCTCTTTCAACACTTGGAGGTATTTGAAAACTACGCTACCTTCGCTTTTTATTCTTTACTTTTTGTCATAATCGCAGGAAACACGACACAGCCATGATATTCTCACCTCCTGACCATGCTTCCTCTTCGTCCTTCGCATCACAATACCACCAGTCGCTGGTGCCGGTGCATCGCAACGCCCTCGAGACGGGTGTGCTCGCGCTGGCCGCTTCCGACCCCAAAATGATGGCGCTGTTTACTTCTCTCCTGGTGAAGAGGGACGGCGAATCGATGGCCCCCACGCCTTTTACGTGTGAGCCGGCCATGGTGCACCTTCCTACAGGCTCCTCCGACGGCAGCCACCTCGAGCACACGGCCTCCTTCCGAGAAATTGATGCCACGCTTCGAGATGTAAGGATTCAACAACCTTGGCGTTTCTCAGTGCTGTCTTTACTTTTCCTTTCTTTCCTGTAAGAAGTCTCAGTTTTTATTGTTGTCCATTTCACACCGTTGTGCTTCTTCTATTTCTTTCCTTTTCCCTACAGGCGGGCCGCCTTCTCATTGGCTGGCATCGTTTAGGCCGTTCTCACGCGTGCGTAAACCCACGATACAAGGATCGCCGCTTACGGTGGCGCACGGGCGATGTGCTGTTGGTGGCGATCGATCCGGAGATTCGCACGGGGAGCATGATGCACCGAGCTAAGGCCATTGCGCAGTACAAGAATCAAGCCGCCGCTGGCGCTTCTTTTGAGCTCATTTTTGGCGGAGAATCGTCCTTACCGCACCCATCGTCCGATGATGTAACATCTTCGACTCACGCGTGGGCTAACAACAAGAAAGCAGCTGCTGCGTCTTGCGCAACTGCCGCTGAGGAGTCCAAATCGACGCCCAAATCGACCCCACGCTCCTCGAAGGAATCAGTGTCTTCGAATGGAAAACCAACTAGGCCGAACCGGCCGAAATCACCTGGCGGAAAGAAGGATGCCAAGAAGGACAACTCGAAGGACCGCGATCACGGCTCAAAATTTTAATTCAGTACCACTTTTGCTTTGGCCGCCCCCGTGTAGATCGCAATGTGCCCATCGAAACACCTCATAACTCATAAAGAGGGGCTTGCGAAGGGCCTTTTACTTCCACGCACCATGCATTATGCCCAAGCGCGATGATGAGAAATTGTGCTCGTACTTTTTACTCTTCATTCCCAATAACTTCACATTTACTCGAATTCACTCGCGCACTTAGACTTCAAGTACTTGCACTTAAGTCCCATATTAACAAGATAACTTTATTTGGCAGTGGCGTTGTAGGTTGTGGGTTGTGGGAGACTTCTGACTTCAGCACTTCTAGTTAATAATTTCTAGATCTCTACATCTGCAAGTGAGAGCTACAAGTGGCCTCCAGCCTCCACTCGCACATTACTTCTACGTTCATAATAGTTCATAGTTCTTTTAGTCTTCAAACTTCTTACGGCTAATACTAAGATTTCTTTTCCTAATATCCCCATTTCCTTTTTCCTCTTCTTGTTCCTACTTCGTACTCGTAAATCCGGGTAGTCAATCGGTTTTAAAAACAAATGCCTGTAAATTACGAATCGCAAATCGTAGTAGGAGAGAAAAGAAGCAGCTCAATTGCTATGATGAGAGCAAAGAGCCAAAACGGTTGCAATTCATTTCATGTCTGAATTCAATCGCCGTAAGTCGACTCTACTTGAGAGCGGTGTCAGCAACATTCGAAGTGTGAACTAGTGCCGGCCAAAAAAAGCCAAAGAGGGAGCTAGGCTGGAGCCAGACACGGTGCCCTGGTCTATCGGCGAGGAACTCAAGGCGCTCTGTGGTGCCACCCAAAATCATCAGCGAAGAAGCGAGCGCCATCACGCCGTGCCAGCCGAAAGCATGCAGCTGGGGGTAGGCAATCCACCCCCAAGTGAGCAATGAGGTGAGTTGGCGCAGAGGCTGGCAGAAGGCGTTGTCAAGGGCCCAGGTTCCAATGGCAACCGCATAAAGCACAAACGCCCGCTCCAGCACGGCCCTGGTCCGTTGGTCTTTGGTGCGGCGCATCTGAAGCCAGGCGCCGCGCAGAAAGACCGCCTCCGCCGACGCAAAGCCCAGATGGAAAGCAATGGGCTGCCACCCCCCTGTAACGCTCCATTGCGCGGCACTGGCCCCTAGACACCAAAATACCAGCACACTGGGCAACCATAGGCCATAGGGCGGTGGCGGCAGAAGATGGGAGGAAGAAGACGACTTCTGTGACAGAGTCGCAGTGCTCGCGCGATTGCCCTGAAAGATACAGTAAGCCGCGAGCGTCGCCAGCCAAAGCATGGGGATCTCGTCGAGGGCTTGTTCTTGCTTTCGGAGAGTGGCATGAAAGGCAACCGAGCCCAACCCGACCAGAGCTAGGCACACTCCCAGCAGCTGGTAGCGCAGCTCCGCCCCTGCCCTCCTTGCTTGCAGCGCCACGCTTAAACCTGTACCCACGAAGAACAAGCTGGAGACACTGTTGGCCATTTCGGCTACATGTGGCAGCACGGCGTAATTGGCTTCGCACCAGTCCACAGATCCCGTCACGGGCCCCCAATAGTAAGATGATGAAGAAGAAGTTGACACGCCGCCGAGTTTGCCACCTGTTGCCACTACCTTCAGCACCCCCGCCACCGCAAACAACAAACTCCCCACGAGTGCCCACAGCATCCACGAGTACTGCTGCGTTGTGGTGGCATTTGCTGTTGGTAGCCCATCACTGCTGGCAGGCAAATAGCCTGAGGCAACGCCCATCAGAGGCGCCGCAGTCAGGTCCAGGCAAAGAGCATCGGGGGAGTTTTGCCACTCAGCGCCTTGGCTGTCTTCAAGCCTCAACCGCCAGCCGAGAGGCCCCATTGGCGTGAGGCGGTGAGGAGCAATGCGGATCTTAAGCCAGGCGAGGTTTTTGGTCTCCACCGAATCGAAGTCCGCGCCGAAGATCGCAGCAAGGAAACTCTCAAGCACCGTGGAGTGGGTCACCGCTAAGAGGGGGCCATTGCCGAAACTAGCACTAGCACGCGCGTCACTCGCTAGCTCCACTAGTGCGGTGGCAGCCCTCAGCCCTACTTGCTGCGGCGTCTCCAGACCCTCAAAGTAAGGGGTCTGCAGCCTCGCCTCATGAGGCAAAGCCGACAAACGCGCCCACAGACCTGCGTACCTGCCAGGAAATGCGGTGAAGATAAAGGGATAGAAGAATGACCCACCAACGGCGCGAGAACTCCATCTTAAGGTGTCACTTTCTAGAGCATTTACAAAAGAGATATCATCTCACACACCGCTCGCCGTATATGTTGTCCTTGGTTTGTCCTTCGAACTCTCCAAGGGAGCACTCGCGGAGCCGAGCATCTGGCCGAGCTTTGCACCCTCGCCGGCCGCAAGTCTAAAGTAAATGATGGATCGAGTGAAAAGTCGTGAGTGAAAGGGGTACAGAAAGGATGAAGCTGCCGCATGCTACACAGATAGATAAAACATGTTCTCCCATCGAAAAAAAAAATCGTGCACGTACCGCACAAAGGGAAAGAAGAATGACAAACAAGAGGCATAGAAAGGAAATTAACATCAATTTTATTAAGAACCTGCAAGAGGAGTTCACAGGTGTGGTGTGCACGTCTGAGGTCGGAGCAGATCGCGCCTTCAAAAACAATCCCATCGAGGCTGAGTGTCATGCCTGCATCTCTGGCTTGCTTCACACCTTCCGGAGCCAATTGTGTGTCAGTTGCCCCTTGCCATTTCTTCAACAAATTCCACTCCGAAGTGCCGTGCCGCATCAAGTATATCACTATGTCATCATCTGCTGTGCGCTGCGTTTGACTGCGCGAGGCTGCGACCCGCACCTGATGGCTCGGCGTACTTGTGGTTTCAAATTGAGATAATGAAGACAGCCGCGATGATGGTGACGGAAGCAGCACTGGCTCAACTTGTATTTCCTCATGCGCTAATGATGGAGATGCCTCTGTTGCCTTCGAAGACCGCGCCCCTCGTTTTGGCCTGCCGTTACTTCCTGTCTGATTTTGAGTTGGAGCTTCGTGGTCCTCAGCAGGGGGATCAGCGCTCTTTTTTGCACGGCTGACTTTAGACTTCGACGCGGACGCTGGCGCAGTGGCTGCGCGTTTTCGAGTTGACATTGTTTTCACGCTCGCTGTGGCCTCAGTGTTGCAGCACCCGCAGCTATTGAGGCACGAGGCGGGAGAAGGCGTACGTACCGTATCTGCAGCACAAAGCAAAACAAGATTTTGGGGTTTTGTTCGTTGGATTTGCCAGTGTTGACATCTTTCTTGCTTGTTGGCATTCTTGGCAACATCAACTTACTTTCTTGCACACTCTTGAGAGCTTCCTCCTTCCGAGTCAGTCTTCACAAGTGTTGCTCATCTGCATTAAACACAGTAGCGCTGCTTCAGCTTGTATAGAAAAAGACACCAATATGCCAGCTTCAAACGTGCACATTACTTCGCACCCGGTATGTATTTGTCCATTCCTCCATTCTTCAAATGATTGTTCCGTCGCCATTGCTTCGCTTAATCTGTCACTGAATGCCGCCGGACCTTCTTGACAGGTGCTCTCGCACAAGCTCTCCCACCTCCGGGATGCCAGCCTCCCGCCGCGTGACTTCAGGCGACTCCTGCATGAAGTCACCTTGCACCTCGGGTAATAAATATATTTGTTTTGATTGAAGCTCTCTTGGTTGGTGCATGCGGGATTTTTAAAGGTGAAGATATGCTGGAGCATTGTTGTCACTTCTTTTCGCGCCACTACAGGTACGAAGCGACGTCAAACCTGAAAACACGATCGGTGCAAGTGGAGACACCAATGGGAACGGCGCAAGGTTCCCGTATTGACGAGCGCGTTGCGATTATCCCGATCTTGCGCGCGGGCCTCGGGATGTGTGACGCCATGCTCGAGTTGCTCCCCAACGCCGCCGTTTACCACATCGGCATGTACCGCCTTCCCGGCACCAAAATGCCAGTGCAGTACTACAACCGCTTACCTAAGGACAAACCTTGCGACGTCGCGTATGTCCTCGACCCCCTCATTGCCTCCTCCATGTAAGGCGTCAGCGCCCTGGAACATACCTACTAGTGCTAAAAGAAATTACCTAGGCTCGTACAAGCTGGTAGTTCGACATGCTTTAGATGTAGTGACCTATTGCCATCTATGTGCTAAATTAATTCTATTTTGTGCATTTTTTTGCCTGTGCGGCTTTTTCCAGTACGCTTCAGGCGACGGTGTCTCAAGTGAAGGCGTGGGGCTGCAAGAAGGTGGTCGTGATTTCATGCGTGGGCACTGAGAAAGGCCTCGCCGACATTTGCGAAAACCACCCGGACATCGAAATCCACTTGGTCAGCGGCACCGACACCCTCAATGAGCAAGGCAAAGTGGTCCCTGGCATCGGCGACAGCGGCGACCGGCAGTTCGATGCACTCGCTGAGGGCGGCTGGGACCTTCCTTCGTCTCCCGGGGAGATCGGCAGCTCCCTTGTCAACAAGCGGGAGGCTGACGCTGCCCCTGAAGCCACTTCCAAAGGCAAGAAGGGCAAGAAGTAAAGGAGGGAATCGGTGCCCTCAGAAACGTGGCACCAAGTAAACTCCACCTACAGAGATGCAGTTTACCTTTTGAGCAGCAATATTTTGGTGGCGAGGTGGCATCATTCCCGGACTTCTGAGCCCTCCGCCCTGGCTGCGCTGTGGGATTTCTATTCGCACACACTCAGACGCGCATCCATATTAAGTCAAAGATCTCTCGCCCTTCGGCCTTGGCCCCCAGTCACACGCTATCTCTGCGGGTGCTGGTGCTAGGTGCTCTGGATTCTGGATTTCATATCCCGAGTGGAGTGATTCGGAATGTAGACAGTAGAAGTAGAAGTGAAATGCCGAATGTCGATCACGAGCACTAAGCTTGCTAGAATTATAGCTCGGAATAAGAAATGGGATGTAGTATATAGGAATCAGGATTAGGATTATAGCCTAAAAGGTTTTTATGGTCCCTTCATGCTTCTTAGCACTTCCACTTCCTCCGGTCGACTGCCATCTATGGTCTCTAATTGTACTAATTGTGACCGGTGTCGTTTCTGGCATTTATGGTTCACCTCGCGTCGTGACTGATGGTTATTTCCATTTTCTTGTCACTGACTTGGAGCTTTAATTCTACTATCAGAATTTCTCGTCTTGGTCTCTCTCCTTCCTTCTTCCTTGCATATCGCGTACATCGAATTATTATTCTGGCCTCAGACATAGGTCCGGGACTCGGGACTATCACTTGCCCATTCGGCACATTCGCTCTTCAACGGGCGCTCTCACTTCAACCAGCCCTTTCTGGTGTACCACGTTACGAAATTATACTTCATACTTCTATGCGTTCGAATGTTGGGCGTGGGTCTACGCCCTCACATATATTACCACATTCTCGTTCGCCTAATTTTGTGTGCTCGAATGCCAGCGAAGTATTTGTTCTCCAATGTTGAGCGTGGGTCTATCCCCCCAAATACTCTGCCACTTTCGTATGCACCTCATTCTACTGTACGTTTGACTTTATATAAGGGTCTACGCCCCCTTTTGTCCGTACACGATTTATATCCTTGACTCTATGCGCCGCTCTTCTTGGCGTCCTGGTATAATTTTCTTCACTGTGGACTCAGAATTTTGAATTTTGGCTATGGTATTTCGAAAGTTCGATGCCCCCTCTTGGTTCGTATCAGCCATTCAATCGGTCAGTGCATTATACTCTCCCTGCCGGATTATTCCATGTTACTCGCACTCAATTTATGCGGATATTTTTTTCAAGTTGGTCTATTCCCCATTTTTGACTCCGCTCATTCTCGTCCGGCACTTCTATAGGTCACCTCATTAAGGCCCATGACCTAGTTCTGGGGGTAGCGATCTCTATGTACTGGCACTCTACTAAGGGTAGTGAAGACTAATGGAGGCATTAAATTAGTAGTAAGAAAGGGGCAAGCCACGACAAAGGCAGTGCAGAGATTCGTGGTGCCGCACCTCCATGGAAAGAAGTCTAGGGAATGATGACTAAACCAGAGCGACTAAGATAGAATAATAACGGCAAAACCCGTGAGGTAATACTCATGGTGGGGATGGAACCCCCAACCACCAATACACAGAGCGTCCCATAAGGCAGGGCGTTTGCTTAAGGCAGGGCACAGAGACCGTGCCAAAGTAGTCGGTGAATGAGGTTGTGATCTTCTTCTTCAAACAGAACAATAATAAGGATTGGGCACATGCCACGTCAGTACCTTGCGATGCCCACACGAATGTAGTACACCACTGAAGGTACCCATCGACTGGTTTCGCCATTCGCCAGGGTATAACCTATAACTATGGCGATTTCAACGAGCTCCGAGCTCGGGGCTTCGAATTGAAATCGGATTATGGAATAATCAAGTCAGAACTCACTACATTTCCCCTTTCTGAACAAAGAGCATACTCTTGCCATCGCCTTGAACTAACGATCGCCCTCCATTATCATCTCTAGACAAGGCAATCAAAATTGGGACTCGCAGGTCGAGATTCGCTGCCACGCACTTCCTGCTCGTCCCTGATATGGAGATATTCAAAGGAACCTCATAGGTTTGGATTTGGTGCCCCTGCGCTTTGATATCTGGTCACTTACTTCTCTTCTTCTTTGGGCTTCGGGCGGCTGGCCTCGGGGCCGGTAGGGATGATTTCACCCGTCTCGCGGAGCTCGTTAGTGAAGTACGCCACGGTCTTGCCGAGCCCCTCGTCCACGTTCACCCGGGGCTGCCACCCGAGCTCGCGCTTGGCGGTGGTGATGTCGGGCTTCCGCTGCTTCGGGTCGTCGGTGGTGCTGGGCAAAATTTTGATGGTCGAGTTGGACTTGGTCATGGCGTGAATCTTGTGCGCGAAAGCTTTGATCGTGAACTCCTCAGGGTTGCCCAGGTTCACGGGTCCATCGTAGTGGCCATTCATGAGCTTAATCAAGCCATCCACAAGATCGTCCACGAATTGGAAGGACCGCGTCTGAAGACCCTCTCCGTAGATGGTGATGGGCTTCCCCTGGAGCGCTTGAATGATGAAATTGCTCACCACACGGCCATCACTGGGGTGCATGCGGGGACCAAAGGTGTTGAAGATGCGCGCCACACGCACCTCCACGTTTTCCTGGGACTTGTAGGCGTACATCATGGTCTCGGCCACGCGCTTGCCCTCGTCGTAGCAGGACCTCGGCCCGATGGGGTTCACGTGACCCCAGTAGGACTCCGGCTGAGGGTGCACCTGCGAAGACACAAGAGGAAATGGAAGGCATGTAATGGCAAAAATGTTGATGTCATGATGAGCTTCGTGTGCTCTATGCTCAAGTACCGAACTAGTAACCCAATTGATGTAGAATGGAGTTGGCTTCATTCGTTTGAGACTCATGCCCAAGGGTTAG
>Ga0307979_1002525_pt1 | contig 12621 bp, 5 predicted proteins | sample OrgLakmetage1058_FD_201833 | JGI IMG/M metagenome (GOLD analysis project Ga0307979, IMG submission 201833) | Saline water microbial communities from Organic Lake, Antarctica - #1058 | ecosystem: Environmental > Aquatic > Non-marine Saline and Alkaline > Saline | place: Antarctica: Organic Lake...
TTAAAAATATCTAGGCGCTCCTTAAAAAGGAAAGTTGCCATGGCGCCACCCGATCTTAGCTTGACCGCCACCACCAGCAAACAGGTTGCGCTGCTTACCCACGAATTCGATGCTCATTTCCATGAGAGGTGCAGCCTTGCAGGGTGTGCTCAACGACCGAACAATAGCGCTTGTAGTGACACCAAGAGCCGCAAAAGTAGCACTGGCGGGAAGGGCCAGAGTAGTAGCAGCAACAACAGTAAATCTGTCGTGTCACCATCTGCAAGTGCCTCTGGGGGTCGCACGAAGGCAGACATGCAAGCTGCAGTACTCGCAAGACTGCCACTCTTCGGAGCACGGCTGACGCGGTTGGGAAAAACTCAGGTGCTTGCTATTGGAAAAAGTGGAGCTTCTGCGGTAGCTGGACCACCTGGTTTTGCAGCTTTAGTTCCATGTCCTACTTCAGTTCCATCTACGGCACCTGCAGCAACTTCGGCGTTGGCTCTTGCGGCAGCATCTGCTGACACTCCTGTAACCTCACCAGTACTGGCTGATTCGGTACCAACAGGAGTCAATGCAGTTCCAGCATCTGGGGCTACGACCCCAAATCAGAATTCTAGCGCCTTGAGTGGTATCGTTGTGGGTGAGACACGAAATGCGTGGACCATCCTGAGTAACGACCCAGAAAGAAGCGATGGCACTGGCACTGTTCATGTCGTTGTGAAAGCTGGGGCGAAGCTCGCACTGCACATACGGGAAAGCACCTTCATCATTGACGGAAATGCTTACGTGGGTCGGCTGTCTGGCCAGCCATTAAAGCAAGCAGAAAAACGAGGAGAAACCCCCAAAATGACTTTGGATTCGAGTAGCAAGCAGCAGAAGACAAGCACTGGAAACAAAAAGCGTCCCGCAATTGCAAACACGGGGACTTCTTTGAAAAGCAAATCACCTAAAAAAGGCGCTGTGAATTGAAATCGCGAATAGCAATCGCCCTGCGACTCTCCTAATTGCAAATGCCCTGCGCGTTCCCAGTTCCAGTTCCCAGTTCCGAAATGACTAATGGCTGGTTCTTCAGAAACGACCCTAATATTAGCTGAGAGCGAATTTATTTCGGTGCTGCGTATATCAGGCAGTTGCTTGTACATCACGAGGAAGTGGAAGAAGTGAGGTAGACTATAAACTGTAAACCAGTGCCCTAGATATAGTGATACATGATATATGGATCGTAAGTAATGATCTAGATTTAGACCTATTTCGATTTTCAACAATTAACAGACCGAATTGAGGTTTTATTTTCGCAGTTAATAGAATAGAAGTGGCGTGTGAAGGCGCGTGGAATGAACAGTTTTTTTGCGGCCATTACAGAAGGAAGAGCGAGGGCGCGGGACGATCCTCGAATGCGAAAGGAAAACGCCTCTCATTTTCTTCGTGAAGGCCAGCCGGTTGGTAAATGTACAAGCGAGGGCGCGTAGGAGAATGATACAACTTAAGAGCTACTGCGCCATTCGCGAGGCGTCGGGAAGCAGTTCGCTCTCGGTGCTTGTGCTTCCTGGTGGCGGCATGGATGAGGTGAGCGGCAGTGGGAAGGTCGCAGGCGCCACGCTGGCTAGTGCATTCACGTTGCTAGGCCAGTGGGGGAGTTTCCCAGGTCCTTTCGCAAGGCTCCAGGTAGCTTCGCAGGGAGGTGAAGGGGTGGCCACGGCGCAGCCGCGAGGAGAGGCCGCCACCACTTTCAGCCGCTTGTTGGTGTTGTGGATCGCTTTCACGTCCCCGAAGCTGTTGGGCCCACCTTCAGTGAACGCCGACGGCGGAAACGGCGCGTGAGGCGCCAGGGCCGCAGGAGCTGCAGTGAGGCTTGCAGGCTTCGCAGCTTCCAAATCTGGCCCTTGGGCCGACGATGGCACCTGAACTGGTGGCTGCTGCGGCGGCGGCTGCTGCTGCTGCTGCCCGACGGCCTGCATCTGAAGCGCCAAGAGCTGTAAGTGCACCTGCTGTGGGCTCGGGGTTTGGTTGCCGCACTCAGCGCGCGCTAGCTGCGTGGCTCGAGCGAAATCGCGCATGAATGCTGCCGACGGCAGAGGCCCCAACAAGTTCGTGCTGCCACTCGCGGTGGCGGTGGAAGGAGCGCCACCGTTAGCACCTCCGATGAGGGCAGGGGCTAAGAGCAAGCTTCCCGGGGCGCCACTGGCGAGCCCAGACATCGCAGAAAGTGGCGGCAGTGGCAAGGTGCCTGGACGCGCGCCGCCATTGCCAGCTGAGGAGCTCCGCGACCCTAAAGCAGGCCTCGACAGTCCCGCAAAACCCGAAGGAGCAAGCAGACCGGCCGAGGAAGCTCCTCCTGCGGCACCACCGCTGCTAGAATTGGCTGCGTTTCCTGCGGTGCCGCTGCTGCCAGCTTTGCTGTTGCTGCGCTTGTTGCGGTGTGCTTGGCCCAAACGAGACGCCTCGCCTAGGCCCAGCTTCTGCAACTGACGGCTGAAGCTGGCCGCGTCGAATGTCAACTCCACCGCGACCAGCTTGTGCGAGTCGTCGAACCGGCAACGCACCATCCCCTCCACGGTGGCTTCTACTTTGGTGGCAGCTGCGGCAGAGACCTTCGCTCCTCCTGCTGGGGCAGTGCCGCCACTGGCTGCAGCAGCTGCAGCTTCCACCTCAGCACATGCAGCTACCCCCATGGTGCTCCCACGCCAGGAACCCATGAGAACGTCGCCTTGCGCTAGCAAACCGCTGCTGCTGCTGCCGCCTTCCTCGCTCGACGACTCCAGCTCGTACTTGAGCCCCACCGAATGCACGGTGGAGCGCCGGTCCCCCTTGTTCGCTTCGGGATATCGGGACCGGCAGGCAGCCCGCAGGCCGTCGGCAAGGGACGCGAGGGACGCGCAGTCCGCCACCAACGAGGGAATGCCTTTCAGCACGCGGCCACTGCTGCTGCTGCTCTCAGATGCAGTGGCTTCAGCACTGCCTTCCTTGACCTGCTCCTGTGGTAATTCCTGAGCCTTGTCACCCGAATCAGTTGCCGCCACTGCTTTGCTGCCCGCTTGGCCCTTGTTGCAGCTAACAGCAGCGGCTGCTGCTTTGGCCTTGGCGTCCGCTAAGGTTGGCACCGCACGGTAGGGCGTCCGCGGCAAGGTGAGGGTAAACGAGTCGCCGTTCACCAGCTCGGCCCACGTCGTGGCGTCAGTAGACGCGCCGCCGCGGCTAGTGCGCAGCTGAAAGAACGCCGCCACCACCGAGCGCCGCACGTCGGCCGCTTCGGTGGAGAGGGCGGTGGCGGTGGCAGCGGCAGCGGCGGCATCTTGCTTACGGAGCGTCGCCGACGCATGGGCTCCGAGTTTGGGGCGGTTGGCATGGAGTTGTTCCTTCGCTTGCAAGCTCGCGATTTGGCTCTTGAGCGCCTCCAAATTGAGGGCTTTCTTTGCCGCGGCACCCTGCGAACGAGACGGCCGGGCTCTGCTTTTGGACCGAGCCGCAGACGATGCGTCCTTGTCGTCGCTCGAGCTGTTGCTGTTGGAGTTGCTGGTCTCGGCAACTGGAGGCTTGCGGGCGTCTGGGGACACTTTTCGGCGTTTGCCGCCGCCGCTGCGGTTGCTGCTGCGCCCCCCACTTGCGTTCGCGGATGCTTGAGCAGCGCCTCGGGCTAGAAGAGACGCCGTCGTTTCCTCCGCTTCTCGCACTTTAGCGCTAGGAGCGCGGTGGCGGCCCTTGGACGAGCCACTGACGGTGCGAGAGAGGGCCACCACACCGCTGCTGCTCGCACTGCTGCAACTGCTGTTGCTCCTCCTCCGGGCATTCGAGTTGCTGTTGCTCTTGTTGTTGCGGTGGCCGCTGCTGCTGTGGGTTTGCTGGAAGCCTCCACCGCCTACGAGGCCTGGGCTCAAGTCAAAGCCTTGCAAGCTGAGCGCGCTCATGGAGGTTGGCACGAGGCCGCTGGTTTCCAGGTTCCCACTAGGCGCAGACGGCGCCCCAAAATTGTCCAAGAGAGAGTCGACGTCGTCTTGGTCATCGCGGCTGTACGAGTAGTCGGAGGACGCGTCCGCAGCGTCGTCGTCAAAGCTCCGGTAAGGGTCGTCGAGCCCCAAGCTTTCGGCGTACTCCGACGCGGTGCCGTCGTCAACGTCACCATCTTCGTCGTCGCCGTCGTTGTCCGAGTGCCCGCTCGAGTCGTCAGTGACCTCGTCGATGAACACCGACTCTGCCGAGAAGCCCGGAGAAGTGGAACGGCCCATCACAGAGGTCAGTGTGCTTCCGACACCGTTGACTCCAATGGTGAAGCTCTCAGCTCCCACCGACCGTGCGCTGTCGGGCGAAGTCAAGCGCTCCATGCCGCTCGAAAACAGCCCATGCGCGGAAGGAAGCAGCCCATCGTGGCTGCTGCTGTGGTGGTGGCCCTGTAAACCGTTGGCGAGCCCTGCGAGGAGCTCCGGGGAAAGCGGGGACGCCGGCTCGCTGTTGTCGCCCACTTTGAAAGGCACTCCCTGTAGGAACGCCACGAGGTCCGGCGAGGTGGGCTCGGAGTTCGCGGAGCTTATTGGGTGAGGCGGCTGAGCAGAAGAAAAAGACGTAGCTGGTGGGGCATGCGCGGTAGCCATCTTCTCGGCGGCATGCCCCGGCGGCAGCAAGAGTTGGCCTTCGATGAAAAGGGAGTGCGCTGCCTGCACCGGCACTGGAGGCTGTTTCTTGGAGGCTTGCTGATGGTCGCTGTTGTTGCTTCCACTCGGGTGCGCCAATTGCGACGCTTGCACCGCGCGCAAGAATGCCATGGGGTCTGCGGTGGCGGCGAGGGCGCGGCCGAAGGTCGGAGACTCGTCGAGGCTGGAAGCTTCGCTGTTGTCGCCTGCGCGGGCTTTCCGTTTCATGGGACGGGATGCCGAGGCCGGCGGGTCCTGAAGGAAGAAGAAGATGAACGAAAAATGAAAAAGAAGGCAGAGAGCAACAACAAAAAGAGACACGACAAAGGCGGTGTGTGAGAAACAAGAAGGCGGAAGGAGTGGTCGAGGAGGCGTGGTAAAAGAAGGAAAACAGAGGTTTCGAAAGGAGGGTTAACGGCCCAGCACATGCGTGGGCGTGGGCCCTTCTTTCGTCGGTCAACAGGTGGCGCCGTTTACCGCCGTGCACGAGACACAGCTCACAATAATATAGTATTCGCAAACCATAGCCAAGTGAAAACTTTTGGACTGGCAGGGAGGCGTGGGTTGAGGTTGAAGACAAAAATTTCAATCTCAACTTTCTCGAAAATTTGGGGGCGTGGGTGCACAACTTGGCAAAAATCCAAGGCACAGGACGACTGGACAAAGTTGTTTCACATTTCGAAAACTAATCACCTCGGGAAAGGCGAAATCGGCGGAGTCGTCTACGAAGGTGCCGAAGTCTGGGTTGCTTCCGAAGTCGAGGTCAGGCGCAGGGGCGACCAGGGGGGCTGGCACCGAGTCGAAGCTCGAGGCATCCGCGTACGAGACGGCGAACATGTGAAAGGATGGACCCACGTCGTTCAAAGCCGATCGATATGGTTTTAAAGTAGTTAAGTAAACGTGCAGAGAGCACTGAGAGGTTGGTCTGCGCGTTCGTTGCCTCTGTTGGGGGAAGAAGGGACGCGCCGTGAGTACTTCAATATGGGGAGGCGTGGGCCCGCGTGGGTGCATGGCCAAATAGTTCGACATAAGTGCAATAGGTACATGCCATCAATGGTACATGTGAAAACACATCAGTGCGAGGACAAGGCCTCCGCGCGGCCGTGGAACGTACAAGTTAACGAAGGCATCTGGATCTGAAGGAGCATTTCGACCGGGTTGTCAGTGTCGCGAAAATTTCGTAACTCAGAATGGGGCGTGGTAGGTGGCCAAGAGGACCGTTGAACGGATCTGCGTGCCCCAATAATATCCGAATTCATCCCTGTAAGCTTACATCCCTCAAACTCAAAATGTACTACAGGGGGATTCATTTACACCTTAAGGCAGCTTACAGTTACAGCGGGTTTGCGGCTTAAATCTTGCCCATCGCCCGTGCATTATAACTCCATTATGAATTACTACATAGGCCAGAACTAGAATGGAGATAAAAAGGCCAATTGTATGCTACAGAGCCCAAATTCACATCACACAGCACCACCATAATGATTTTACTTAGGTGGCGCTGTCATTTGCACTGCAGATATGCAGCTCCGACAGCCATTTGGGAGGCTTGAGGCTTCGATGAGATTCAGATCTCTTATGATTCGAAGAACCTCTTCTTGGCGCTCAGATGAAGCGGCAGATGGCCTCAGTTGCGAAATTGATCTGCCGTGGCTGCCGCCAGGGACTGCACCCGCACTAGGCCACACACCGACCCAGAGCAAACCAACAAGTCCGCTGCTTGGTGGCCTGGCGTTGCAAGAGGCATGTGCGCACAGCACATCGTCGTGAGCGCAGCGCGGCCACCGCCGGGGCAGAGACCAAAGGCAGCTTCTCTGGCTGCTTCTTCAGCTGCATCTGCTGCTGCTATTTCTCCGTCCGCTGTTGTACCGCCGCTGCTTGCGCCCTTTTCGCCTGCACGAAAAGCTTTTCTGCCGCTGCTATTGCCACCTTTCTTTGCCTTTGGAACCACTGGAGGCGTGTACGGCAAGTTTGACGTGTCAACCCAAACCGGACTGCGCGAGACTTCGAACACTCGCCTTGGCCTAGCCGGAGTATCATTTCCCTCACTCTCGCTTTCCCTCGCGTCGCTTTCAAGAGTACCTGCCGCCCTTGAGCTGCTGCCCGCATCAAAGGGAGGCACAGCAGCAAGACTAGAGAGGGCCAGCGCGCGCCCGAGCTTGGTGCGTTTGTGCCGAATGCGCGGCGCGTTGTCGTAGATCGCAGCAGCTAAGCCAGCGACAAAAAGGGACCCGTCTGAGCTTGCACTGAGCATCACGTCGATGCCAGCTGCAGCTGCAGAGGGCTCCCAGTCACCTTCATTCACACCATTGCCTCTGCTGCTGCTGCTGCCGCTGCTAGGATTGTTCTTGTTGGAAACTTTGGGTGCCAAATTCGTGACGTGCATAGCGACAATGCCTTCGTGCAACCAGGGGTGTTTGGTGAGGCGCATCGCGTTGCGGCGCCACCGCTGCATCAGCACTGCGTTAGGGGTGGCGCCCGCCACGAACAAACCTGCGCTACGTGGGGCCCACGCACAGGTTTTCACCCACTGCTGGCTGCTGGTAGGGCCCATCCCGCTGGACTCCTTGCGCAAACTCGCAGCTTCTAGGATGGGCCCGCGAGGCAGCGCTAAGTCCCAGAGCCGCGCCATGCCATGCGTGTCCACACACGCCACTAAACCGCCGCCACCACCGCCACCGCCACTGTCACTGTCACTGTTACAGACCCCACTCGTACTGCCCGGAGGTTGCGCAGCGGAATCAGGCGCCCACGCGATTGTGCGCAAAGCCATTTGAGCTGGACAGGCTCGCATCGCTGAGAGGCTCAGCAAGGTGCGGGTGGGTTTCAATATCAGAGGGCCACTGCTGTGGCTGTTGCTGCTGTTGCTGCTGTTGCTGCTGTTGCTGCTGCTTGAGCTGCTCCTACTGCTGCTACTACTGCTACTACCGTCGTTTTTGTTCGTGGCTGCTGTGTGAGCTAAATTTGGCAAACTCCAAACGAGAAGTGTGCCATCACTCGCGCCAGCGGCCAAACAATTCAGCCCGTAGTTCCGATCATATTCGTCGTCGTCGTCATTATCGTCATTATCGTCATCGCCTTCGTCAATGGTGCTTTCGTCGTTGATGCCGTCAACGTCGCTGCGACAGCTCTTTCTTTGTCCTCCGCCACAACCCCATGCCACGGGCCGCCAACGGATCGTTTCAATGGTGATCCCCATACAGGGGGCATTGCACACTGCGAGCGGGGCCAGCCGCAGCACCGGCGCAGCTGCAGCAGCAGCCCCAGAAAGAGAAGCACTGGCCCCACTCCCCGCGTGTGTAGGAAGGGCGTAGACACGCACAGCAGCGTCGCCTGCTGCTACAGCTAGCACACCTGCGCGTTCGGTTCTATGCGTTGCAGCACCTGTGCTCAACTCAAAAGGTAGCGCACTGGATCCAAGAGGTGCCCATTTGAGATCTCGCACGCCACCATGGTCATGCAGTAGCCCATAAACTAGCCACGGTACTAGAGACGAGCTCTCGCCTTCGCTGTTGTGACTGCAAGGCAGAAACCAGATCTGTATGAGGTTGGCTCCGGCAGTTGGCACGCCCAGTAGGTTGGCCTCAGCTGCATGAGGGTTATGGTTGCCGAAACCTCCAATGCTTCCACCACCCACTGCCAGCCAAAAACCCGAAGATGCATTTGTGCTGCTACTGCTACTGCTGCTAGTACTACTGGGCTCTTCGGCCGCGGCAGGTTGAAGATCCATGGCAGTGACGGCCATGCCTACGTTGAGGCAGGTGTCGAGGCAGTGCTGAAGCCCGCTTTGCTTGAGCGCCTTTCTTTCTGCCTTCCTCGCAGGAGGAGACGAGCATGCAAACGGTGACTTTGAAAACCCAGGCGCTTTGGCATCGTGGTTTGGGAGCGCTACGGAGTTGAATGCGGGCACTTGGGCGATCCAGTCATCAGTAATGCTCCAGGGCGTCTTGACTGCCGATAGCCGTCCTACCAAATGACTCTCTTCGCTGCGAGGTCCACTGGCAGTGCTAGAGCTTCCACGAGCTGGGCGGCAGCGCACCTCTGCATTGAGGTCATGCAACAGCAAGTGCCCAGCTTCTCGCGCCAAGAAGTTTTGCACGGAATCGTCATCCTGAATAGCTGCAGGTATGGCGCCAGCGCTACCCTTGCTTACAGGCTGCCAATGAGGCAGGAGCGTGCACTCAGGCGTGCCATCCAGAGGACGAATAGAATGGAGTACGTCTCGTGGGGAAGTGAAGCCGCAGTCTAGGATGTTGGTTATGAAGGTGTCAGCGGCCGTCCGATAGTCCTCCGTGTCGTCGTCTTCACTGCAAGCTGAGTTTTCAAGCCTACGCTTTTTGGTCGTTGGCTTCTTTTTTGATGAAGATGAAGTAGAAGGGGCTGGCTCGGTGACCTTCTTTAGGTCCATTGCTTAAAGCTCGTTACACAGTGCCTACTATATACTAGTATGTAGCCTTTCGATAACTCCTACTGGGTATTTTCCTAGCTACCTACGAATGTCAGGCAAGAGCTGCATCAATCGTCAATCAAGCGTGGTAAGAGTAGAGAAGGAGAATACAGTAGTCTTGCTAGTATTTAGTATGACTTCAGATACGTGTAGCTTAGCTTGGCTCAAGACTTGTGCTCTTGTGCTGTAAGTAGGCTGGAAGTGATAGCGTGATGGCGTGATGGCGTGATGGCGTGAGAGCGTGGTAGCATGGTGGTAGGTGGTAGGGTGGTAGCTAGTAGCATGGTATCTGGTCTGTAGCATACTGTACTGGAACGGGAACTGTGCGGTCGATTTCCTGATGTTGTCGTCTGTCTCTCTAGTCTCTCCTAGTCGTCTTTGTCCGTCTTCTCTGTACAGTACAGTAGAGACTAGAGACACCTAAGTACATGGATACGTGGAACGTGGAGCCAGCTCTAAGCTCTCAGAACAAGAATATTCATTAGATTCAAAATGTCGGACGCACCTGGGCTCGGTACTCGGATGGTGGTCTCAGCGCTTGGTGGCATGGGCGCTGCTACGGTCTGCCATCCGATTGACGTGCTGCGCATTCAAATGCAGCTCCAGAAGTTTAACTCAACTTTAGGCTGCGCAAAGCACATCGTTGGCGGGTGCGCCATGATTACAGACAACACCATTATTGAAGAAATAGCCCTTTCTTACTCTAATTCTCCTTACATTGCAATATGAAATTAAGAGCCGCGTTAATCACACATCTCTGAATAGACTTCTTTCTAGCTAGGTGCACATCATATACATTCTACATAATGGTCTTAAACATTCTTCTTACACCGGTCCAACACTGACGACACTAGCTAGTGGGACTCTGCGTTTCTGCGTAAGTTCCATCCTTATTTTCTTGCTACTCTTAGGGGCGGAGTAGGCGCATTGTATGAAGGTGTTACCGCAGCGTATCTGCGACAATGGACTTATGGTTCATGTCGACTCGGGATGTACTCCTTCGCGCTCGATTACCTCACAAAGGCGAAGGCGAAAGGCGAGTCCGTCACCTTTGTGGAAAAAATGGGCATGGGCTGCGTGAGTGGTGGAATCGGAAGTTTCATTGGGAACCCATCGGAGCTTGCGCTAGTGCGCATGGGGGGCGACAGTCGCCTCCCTGTGGACGAGCGCCGAAACTACAAAAACGTTGTGGACTGCATCTACCGCACTGCGAAGGAAGAAGGCCTGCCTGCACTCTGGCGCGGTGCAACTCCTACTATCATTCGCGCCTGCTTGCTGAGCTCCTCCACGCTAGCGGTGTACTCGGAAGCAAAAGCGCGCTTACCCCTGTACATTCCAATTTTGAAGAAGACCGAGGTTGGCACCATGTTTGCCGGGACTTTGGTGTCCTCGCTCGTAGCCAACATCTTGGTCAACCCTTTCGATGTCGTGAAGAGCCGAATTCAGTCCATGAAAGTAATACCGGGCCAAGCGCCGCCTTACAGTGGCATGGTAGACTGCTTCGCGAAAAGCCTCAAGAAGGAGGGCCCCTGGGTAAGTCAGCTCTTTTTAAAACTTTATCTTGTTTATTGAAAGAAGGGAGCTATCTATTTGCGTTTTGTAGCCGAGGTACTTAGGATGGCGCCTAGTTCTGCTAACCTTGACTTGTTCCTCCTTGCTGCCTCAACTTGCCCGTGTCAAACCCGCTCGCACGCAGTTTATATACCGTGGATTTACGCCTGCGTACCTGAAGCTGGCACCGTACACCACCATCTCATTCATCTTGACGGAAAAAATCATGGCCGCTGTCACTGGAAAGAAAGCTTTTTAAATAAGATTGGAAGCGCTCAAGATTAGCGATATAATGTTACCTGGATTTCTGCACCCTGAGTAGCTTTCAGCTTGTAAATATCAAGAACGAGATGAGAGGAAGCCACTGTAACCTGCAAGCCTCCGGCAAAAATGCTGAAGCAAATTCCAAGTCCACCGGCAGCCCTCATTCAATGAAGCAATAAAAGAAAACCTCAAGATCCCGAGCGACATAATTTTGAATGGCAAGGAGTTTAACAGAATTACTGCAGGTAGGAAAAGCATTTGCCATAAAGATATAGCATAGTTCATAGTTCGGAGGACCTAGGCTAGGCCTGGGGCTTTTTCTTTTTCTTATAAGAAGTATTTTCTATTTCACACAGCCATAATCACTTCCCGAAATCGCAACAGAAGCTGCTGTTGAACTGCTGGGTTTTCTTTTAAAAACTTTCCTGCCAGATGCTGAGTTGAATACACGCGCCCTGCCGATATGTATGTGGTCGCAAGTTACAATTGACTAGGATTAGGATTATTGACAACGACAAGTGAACTAAGATCTAAGATAAGTAACAAGGAACCAGCATAGAGCTGTATAAACACGCGGTTCACATGCAGCGATAACCCAGTGGGAATCAGATACCCACATCAGCAGTGGAGACAAACTATTTCATTCGGTAGTAGCAGCGGCATCACCAGCAGCGGCCTCAGCAGCGCCAGCTCGAGTAGGCGACGAAGAAGACTCGTTTTTGCGACTTGCTTCAAGTGCGGTTTCAAGCGCTCCTATCCGTGCCACAAGGGACTCCAGAAGCGCTTCTGGTACTTGAACCATTTTCTCATCGGCTGCAGCTACTTTACTGCTGTCCTTGGCTTTGCTCACTTTGTTGGCTTCACTAGTTTTGTTCTCACCACTGCTGCTGCTGCCGTCGCTGCTAGCACCGCTGACGGCACCGCTGCTCGTACCAGTGCTGCTGCCGTTGCCGCCGTTGCTACTGGCACTACTGCTACTACTGCTACTACTGCTGCATGCACCGCTACTGCTGCTGCTGCTGCTCGTCTGGTCAGCACCATTAGCGTCGGGTGCTGACGTTGCAAACAACCCGGTGTGCGCGGCCAGTTTCTTCAAGGAGGCCGCCCATGCCGCGCCGGTGCGGCCGAGGACCCCGTCGAGCGCTGCCACTTTGGACTGCAGCGCCCCCTGACGCCCTTCGAGGGTGCGCACCCGCTCGGTGACCCGCCGCAGACCTTCGGCCGAACTGGGGTCCAGCGCGCCGCCGCTGTTGTTGTTGGCGTTGGCGCTGGTTTTGGTTGCGGTGCTGCTGCTAATGCTAGCCATACCGTTGCCGCTGCTCTTCACGTTTCCAACACTGGTGCTCGAGGAGCTGCCATTGGTGACAACTGCACCTGCACTCGGCGGAACGAAGGTGGTTGATTTGGGCGAAAGGCGAGAGTTCGCCGCAGTGGCTGCTGCACTGGCTGTGGGCGCTGCAGTGGTGGTTGCGGCAGCCGTTGTCTTTGGAACGTCGCCTGGTTCCGTTCGTGCCTGCTCTCCACTAGCTATGCTCCCACCGTTGCCAACTGGAGGTGCTTCACCCACAGCTATCGGCAATTTGCGCGCTGGCTTCTTGGCTCCAGCCGCTGGAAGTCGCTGCTGCTGCTGGCGCGATTGCTGCTGTTGCTGCTGCAGGAGTTGCTGCTGCTGCCACAACTGCTGCTGTTGCTGTTGTTCGTAGCTTTCGAGCCGCGCGTGCTGCGCTTTCACTGTGCTTTCTAGGCTCAGCA
>Ga0307979_1002528_pt1 | contig 12617 bp, 4 predicted proteins | sample OrgLakmetage1058_FD_201833 | JGI IMG/M metagenome (GOLD analysis project Ga0307979, IMG submission 201833) | Saline water microbial communities from Organic Lake, Antarctica - #1058 | ecosystem: Environmental > Aquatic > Non-marine Saline and Alkaline > Saline | place: Antarctica: Organic Lake...
ATTGAATTTCGCGCCAACGGAGAAGCCTCGCAAATTGGTGGGGTGCAGCCAAGAACGCTGTACAAATACGTGAAGAACGTGGTGTCTGCTTTCGCTCATGCAGGTCAAACTGATGACTTTGCAGGATTAGGCGCATTCGATGACGATGCAAGTGCTGTCTTTGGTGAGCCCCTTGAGATGCGGGACCTGAGAAAGCTCCAGCAGCCTTTCAGCAGCAGGAATCAGCCTGCATTCATTGTTCGACTTTATGTCATCCTACTCAATTTCGATCCATTGCGCTGCATTGTCCTGCATGATCGGCTTATTGTGCTGGTACCCGATGGAGCTGATAGTGTCCTTGACGAGCTGGAAAAGAATCTGTTCAGGAGCACTGGCCCAAAGCATTTCGCCAGCGACTCCGAAGAAGATGATGATGAAGATGAATTTTACAGCCAACACCGTAAGAGCTCAAAGAGCACGTTTCCATTTCGCGCCGTAGATGCGGTCATTAGGACCGTGATGAGCAACTTGGAAAGCGAGCTCCGCCAAAATTATGCCGAAGTGAAAGAAGTCACTGAGTGGCTTATTTCGCGTCAAGCAACGGTGAGCATCGACCAATTGGACAAATTACGTGTCCTGAAAAATCAGGTTGCTTCGTGCGAAGCGAAAGCTCTGATGACTCGCCAAGCTTTCGAAGATGTCCTGAACGATGACGAAGACATGGCTCTCATGTGCTTCGTGCAACCTCCAGACCTTGACAATGCACATTCTGTGACGTCTTCTCCAGCAGAACCTAAGAATGTACAGAACATGACTCGTATGCAAGTAAGGCAACCGCTGCGCTTCTCCAAGGCAGCTGCGGCTTCAACTAGCTCGAGCGCGCGGCCTGCTCACATGAAAGTTGAGGACCATGAAGTGTTTGAAATACTGTTTGAGCACCATCTTCAATCAGCCAGTACTGTCTTGACGTCTTTCGATTTACTGCGCACGGAGTTAACCAATGGAGAGCAGTTTCACATTTTGCGTCTCACGACTGCTCGAAATAGGCTTCTGACAGCATCTCTAGTGTTTACAATCATTGCGATGTGGACTGGCATAGGAAGCTTCGTGGGGTCTATTTTTGGCATGAATTTGGAAAGCGGCCTGCAAGAAAAGGACTACTGGTTCAACGCGGTTGCCCTCGGCACAACATTCGCGATTACTTTTGGGTCCATATCCGTCTTCCTGGCCCTGCGCTTTGCAGGCGTTCTAGCGAGCGATGGTGGCTGAAAATCTCAGTTGTTCTATCCTTATTTATTTGGCACGTCTCTACTGTTCATCTTCGAACTGCAGTAATCTTCCTCACACTTGCCTGAACTACCTCAGCTCCTCGGCTGTAGTGAAAAGGGGTCAAGCACTGCGATTACTACTCTTTTTTTTGTGATGAGCGCTATTGTCGTGGCATAAATATCGGCACCTCCTGTATTTACGACTGCACTTGATACTCGCTACTTATTTGGAGCTCGAAGGACGAATTTGCCATAAGCCAGATGTGCGCACATGGGCCAGAATCTTCTCGTATTCTTGAGGCCTATGCCTTCTTTCTGCCTCGGCCTCTACTGTTCAAACTATGTGCCGCCTCCAATGCACCGTGGGCAGTTGCATTGGAATTTGCTATAAAAATCCCTTGATGTTAATGAAATATTTCCTTTCTGCACTACGCCATTTGATACGTAGCTCGCAACTGGCAATCGGCTTCAGAAGAGTGGCAGTGATAATAGAAGGGGCTTCCTTCTCATAAAGTACCGATTTAAGAGATGCCTGTGGCGTATGGTAGTGTGATGCCTACTGTGAGCTCCTAAGTCCCCCCCCCTCCCCCCCCGTGGCTTGTGGCTACTTACTACTTCGTTTCTTCTAGTGTCAATCTCGTAGAGATCCAGAAGAAACAGATAAATGCTATTCTCCAAATTAGAAATTAAATCAATCAGTTCTCTCTGGGCGCCTCGGCCGCCCCTGGTAGCCCCCCACCGCCACCTCCTGCTACGTCAGGCGCAAACTCATTCGCAGTGCCAACATGATTCCAGGGAAGCGCGGACTGCCAAAACAGCTGCATCAGCGGTGAATTCGGGTCAAGTGGCTCGCCGGTCGCCAGGGCTGCGGCAAGCTGCTCCTCGAGCTCGTCACCGAAGTCGCCGCCACCGCCAGCGCCCCGGCCTCCGCCCCCTCCCAGGCCCACTTGTCGATGAGCGCGGCGCTGCATGCGTGCGTTGTCTGCGATGTGTGCCTGCGCTTGCGGGGCGAGGATGGCGGGATCGAGAACGTTCATGTCCGCTGGCAACTGCTCGTACGCGTCCCCAAACTCGGACAAGGAGAATTCAAGGTAGTGCGCCGCCGGTGATGTTTCGCCGAAGCGTTCCATTGCAGCAGTGGCTGAAGGGTGCACGGAAGAAGTTGCGTCCGAGGCGAGAGGTTGAGCAGTGCGGCACAGCCAATGCAAGAGATCATCGCGCTTGAACAGGAGGCCGCATCGGGTGGCGTACACAGCCGCGAGGTGCGCTAGAAGCTTATGGTCGCGCTGGCTGCTAAAGTGCTCGCTCAGAAGCAATTTCGGCCAATCGTGAACGGTGCTTCGCGCCGTGCCGTCAATGCCACAAGCGGCCAGCAGCGGCTGCAACATCACAGGGTATGTCTCGAGAGCAGTCGTCAACAGGGCTGTTGCAGTAGCTTGAGCGGTACTCTCGTCTTCGTTCTTGTCGTGGCCGGATTCGTAGGCCGCGAGCGCAGCACTGAAGTGCATACTTGGCAAGTCCTTGATGCAAAGTGGTGCGGCGCCGGGCTGGCCATCCTTAGGGGCAGTGAACTCAATGTCGAGGCTGGTGAGGGCTTTTGCCGCTGCAAAATTGCGCGACATGAGCGCATAAAAGTCGAGGTGAAGCAGAGTCCCCATGGGGTCAGAAGCGGGCGCCAAGCTCAAGAGCACTTTCCCAACTTCGAGGGCAGTAGTTTCGCAGCCCATCATGCCCGCGCAGCGCATCTGATGGAAGAGCGCCTGGAACAGAGGAACATTGGCGGAGCATTGATAGTCCAGCTGCAGCGCCCCCTCAAGGAGGCGATTTTTCTCGGCACAACCGCTCTCGTAAGTGAACAGGCAACGGCGCAGGAGGTCGGCGCCGCGATCTTTGTTGCCAGTTCTCAAGCAAATAATAGCGAGCTGCAGCAAGGCCTCCGTGTGGCAAGGGTGCTCTGCCAGAAACGCAGCCATCGACTCAACGTCGCCTGAAGCCTGAATGGCGCGAAAGCTAGCGTCACTGCGCAAATACTCCTCCGAGTACTCAAACGACAGCAATTGCGCTACCCCACCTGAAAGCGCTGGCACGCCTGACACTTCGCCCTTGGTCGAACGCAGACCGCCAGCTACGAACGGTGGGGGTAGCGGCCAATCGTCACGAACGTTCGCAAACAGGCTGCGTAGCAATCGCCGATTAGAGCGCGCGCGCGACTTTCCACCGCCATTCCGGCCACCACCACTGTTGCCACTGCCAGCACCATCATCGACACCAGCGCCAAACTTTCGTTTAAGCTCGCTATCAATGTTGAGCGTCGCTGAATTAACCACTAGAGGCTGAATAGCACGAGAGGAAGCAGATTCCCCAAGAGTGTTGCTATCATGCTCAGGCCCTGCGGCACTGAGTTGCGCCAGAGCTTCTTCGAGAGCCATGTCTTGATCATTTCCTTCGTCAGATCGTGAATTTGGCTTCTGTTTGCCTTTTTTCTTTCTCGACTTACTCGTACCTTTGGCTTTTTCGGGAGGATTTTTTTCATTGAGCGCACCTGGCGGCGCAGAAGGTATTTCACTCACTGGGTAGTCGCTTGTTTCATTTTGAGGTTCATCGCTAGATTCGTCGCTGTTAGTGTCACTTTCATCAAGCATAAGCTTACTGCGAGACCACTGATTGCGGCGCGGCGGAGGCATTTCGTCATCGTCATCGTCATCGTCATTGCTACCACTCGCTTCCGCAGCAGCCGATGGAGCATTGTTGCCCACGCTAGTATCCACCAGGCGACGACGATGCCGGGCGCTCATTTCTGATTTTTCGGTTTATACGGCCAAATTTAAGCGATTGTTTATGGAAGGGTAACACAGAAGCCTAGCCTATCCGATGGCGAGTTGCCCTGTCTTAAGAAAGTGCACCTTTAAGCTCTAGAGGCTCGTAGCAAAAGTCAAATCTCTTAAGTTAACTACAACGTTCCTTAGAGAGAGCAATACAGCTGACAGCTGCCAAGAATTTGCGATGAGCCAAACAGCTTCTAAGCGTATAGCTTACTATCTGTAAAGCAGCTCCCTCTACTAGGAGAGCTCGAGCTACAATGGCTTTCCGTACAATTTTGAGATTTTCAAACAGCACCCCCTGTGTGCATTCTTCTGTAAAAACGAGGAAGATTTTGAAGACGACGAGATTTACCCGATTTTGAAACACTTCGTTAGCACGGCTACACGGCTACCGAGCTAAGTTAATTACTACCACCAGGCAGTCGCCGTGGGCTCACAGATATCAACCCAAACCCTTCAATTTGGCTAGCTAGATATCGAAAGTGATCGTCGACTAAATTCTATGCTTTCGATGAGCAGAGAGTCTTGTCTTGATGTCGCTTTAATACTCCAAAGACTAGCGCTTGAACTTAAAAGTTGAATTTCATAATGTTGTCACCGAAATACACATAGAGCATAATACACTTCTGTGACAAGAAGTACGACTTCAGTTAGTAATGGTATTAGATGACTGCTTAGCTTTCGCAGCCGCATGTAGCGACGATGTCAGACAGCATGTTGATGAGGTGGTTCAAGCTTTGTCGACAGCCACTTGGGCTAGTGACCCTACCGCCACAACTTTGCGTCATCTCCTGGCCAGAAGTGGATTACAATTGAACGAAGAGACAGCAGGCTCACTTGCTACAATTGAAAATCCTGAGGGCACAACTCTAGCGAATGAGGCAAAGGAAATAGCCTGGGAGCGGCTTCACTCGGGCCGTTGGGACCAAGTGCAAGATGAGTTTCGTGAGGCTTACGGCGCCGCTCAAATTGTGCTCGCTCATCACGCGCTTCGACGCGGCGCTGTACGCTGTGCTTTGAAGGACTTAGACCTTACCTTGCTTATGGGCGGGCCCTTGAATTACAAGCTGGCTGTGCGTTTGGCCCAAATGACGGCCGCTTTAATGGGACCGCCGTTGCCGACTCGAAGTGAACCAGGTTCACTGAAACGAAGAAATCAAGCTGGCCTGTCGCAGGCCCCGAAGCGCCCGAGACTATCTTCCTCTAGCACATCTAACGAAGCTAGTGCTGCTTCCTCTCAATCTGGAAGTTCACTGCAGCGCATCAGCATTCAGCGCTGTGCAGCACCTTCATTAGAGAACTTTTATGAAGAGTATTTGAAGACGGGGCTGCCTGTTATTTTGACGGGAGCAATCAACCATTGGCCGGCCATGGGTTGCCCTCCATGTCGAGCATGGGACGATGGATCAGGCCGTTTCGCCGCTGTAAGGCGCGCTGCTGGTCATCGCACGGTGCCCGTTGAGATTGGCAACAAATACACTGACGATGACTGGAGCCAAGAGCTCATGCCGTTGAGCACGTTTCTCGATTCTTTCATCACCGGAGACTCGTCAGAAAGCCACAGAGGCACGGGCTACCTGGCACAACACGAACTCTTTCGGCAATGCCCTGAACTTCGCCGGGACGTGTCCTTGCCTGACTACTGTGCTTTGCTTCTTCCAGAGGAGGAAGCCGAGGCCTCGGAGTCGCCGGTGCTGAATGCTTGGCTCGGGCCTGAAGGCACGGTCTCGCCAGCGCACTATGATCCGAAGCACAACCTTTTAGCTCAAGTCGTGGGCACGAAGCGCGTGCTTCTCTTCAGCCCGGCCGATTCACATTGCCTCTATCCCAATTCTGGCATGATGAACAACACATCGTCGGTAGACTGCGACGAACCTGACTTAAAGGCCTTTCCTCGATTCGCTGAAGGTGTTGGCTTTGAGGGAGAATTGGCACCGGGGGAGTTGCTTTATATCCCGCCTCTTTGGTGGCACCATATACGCTCTCTTAAGCCGTCCTTCTCAGTGTCTTTCTGGTGGGGCAAGCATTGGACCTACGACAACCCGCCGAATCCTGCGAAGCGCGCTTAAGTCAGCGAACTTCACTCTTTGCTTGTTCTTCTTGCGTCTGATACTTCATTTGCGGCTAAGTGGTATTTTAAATTCATTAGTTCAGCACCTCATTTTCAAAGGCTCAATATCATGGACTTTGATAGCTACTATCACAATCGGATTCTTCGTTGGGCTGGTCACGTCGCTCGGATGTCGGATGCCTATGACTCGGGCGCCGCGGCAGTTGCTTACTGGTTGGGTTGCACACACAAGGCCGAATGGATGCCCTAAGGCGACATGGGTTAGGACTTCAAAGAAGGCTCTAAAGTGCAGAGGACTACCGGTCACCCGGTCAACTTTAAGGAATGGCGTGCCATAGTGGCAGAGGATAGGTCGGAGTGGAGATCGCGGACGTACTCGAAACCTACGCCTCCTTCCGAGAATTGATTCTTCAAGGTTCATGAGAGTAAAGACGAACATTGCATTACGCAAAAGGACACTCAGCCCAGTCAGACTTGTTCTGGAGGCTTCATCAAAACGCAGCTTAATGCTATTTGTTGTTGTTTCTTTGCAATTAGGGAGTATAATCTAATCTAATATCATCTAAATTATCTTACCCTTCGCTGTGCCATAACCCTTGATGTGGTTATGGACAAGTAGCCTCAGCGTAGCCAGCTCGCTTTCTCCTGCAGATACAGACTTCAGAGTTGTTGCTATTGCTTTATTGCTTATTGCTATTTGCTGTCTTCACCACACACTTGCTGGCTACAAATGACTTCGAGAGGGCTACATAGGCAAACAGAAACGAATTCGCGATTCATACTTACGAGCCCCTCGAAGGGCCGAATTATACTAGTCCGGGGTTTGGTGTTCGGGGTTTGGGGTTTGGGTTTGAAGTGAAGAAGTAACTTAAGTTGTTTGTATTTCGTACGACTTATTGATTGGCGTATTTAGTTCTTTAAAGTTACGTATCCTGTTTTTGGGAGTTGTGAGTTGTGAGTCAGTCGTTAACTCGGAACTCGGAACTACTGATGATGAGGTGTGATGAGGAGAATCAAGGCACGAAGAGCAAGAGGGGCAGAAGATCCATTTGCTAGTTTGCCTACTAAGCCAAGTGCAACACTGCGACACCTCACAAACTGAACAGAGCCAGCCTTATCATTAGCTCTTAGACAGCCTTGTAAATTTGTGGTATCCTGCAAAACTAGTTGGGCTGTATAGCTAATAGGGGCCCATGAAAGACTAGCCTTACAAGTAGATAGCAAAGCTCGATGCCTTGGGTTAAAATAGCATAAACATACTAACTTGCGCAGCAAGATCAGTGGAAGACGACAAAATTTCGGCGCCTCTCATGTGCATCATGAAATTTATAATGAAGAAGTGTGGACATCGGGGTATCTTGACAGTCGATTGCACGCAAAGCGGCTTGAATTCGTAGATGTGTATCAATTTGGAAGGATGGGAAACGTTGTGCTTCGTGATCGGCACCACTTCGTCGTCGCAGCTCTGTTTTCAATATATTGTATTTTCGCACTTGTCGACCGAGGCTTTGACAAATATTGCGACGAGCTCACGCGAATTGGGTTTGACGGACGAAAGCGCCGGCCCAAATACTGCCCGATGAACTTGAGCGAGGCCGCTCGCTTCGACAAGCGCCCACTTCGTCACGACAATGGGCCTTTGCCACACTTCAATGGACCTCCTGCAGTCGTACTGCAAGCCAAAAGCCCTCACACTGAACACGTGTCTGCATCAATTCACGATGTGGAAACTGAAAACGGCGAGTTAGACAGCGCCTCGAGCGAATCTCTTGCCAGCAACTCCCGGCATAGAAAGCGGAAGAGAAGATCGTCCTTGAAGAAGAGGGATATGATTGACCTCGGGCCACACTACACGAAAGGCCAGCACTTCGACATGCAGGCGGAGCAAGGGCGCGCGCACCCACTTTTCAGAATCGACGGCAAGAACGTTCTCAGGCGCGACACCGGAGCCTAGGCACAAACCGCAGATTCCAGGGAGTCATATATAAGGACTAGGGCGGGTTTTTATCCACATTGTAAGAATACTCAACCATTTCAGCCGCCCTCGTTTGTGTCGGATTGCACGCAGCACTCTTTAGCTTTCGCTTTATCGCTCTATTCCTTTTGATGAAACTTTTCGGTACTACGGCGCTTGGACTGTCAAAGATAGCTAGTTCCACTTGGTATCCCGCTTAATTTCGCTACCGATTCGCAGGTTAATATTGAAGCTGTTAATATTGAAGCTGCAGGTAGGCATGTCCCGCCGTCTCCAACAGGTGTTTCAAAGTAGACCGCAATGCCATTAAACACTAAAACACCCGTTCCTCCTTGGGGGGGACTCGCGAAAAGAAAATACCGACGCACGAAAAAGATCAAAACATCAAAACTCATCGGCTCAGCCGTTCAGCCGGCTATTTTTTCGCTCACAGCGGTGTTGGTTGTAGTCGTTTAGCAATAGCAACCCGGGCTGCCATTTCGGCAATCAAGTCAACATCATACCGAGAGTAGAAGCGGCACTTTAGAAGACCTTAGGGCTGTTGGTGTCAGTTTCGAGCTGCCTCGTACTAAATCGTAGTACCACCAGAGGCTGGTAGCCCACGCTCAACATACGCGCGACTATCACCGTAGAATAGACTAGCAGCGCCCTCTAGCACTAAGCTAGGCTTTCTAGCAACCATGGTGAAAATTATGACAATGGTGGGGGAGATCGAGGTGGACGACAACACTGACGTGAGTTTTTGTTCTCATTTACCTTGTTCAATTGAACTTGCTGTGCCTTCCCTATTTTGCCTCCTCAATCACACTCCCGTTGCCTTTTTTTCTAGTGGGGCGATGAAGCCAAAATGTCCGAAACGGTGCGATCCGAGCTAAAAGGCAATGGCGGCAACATTCGAGTCTGTATTCGCGTACGGCCGCCGAACCAACGTGAGCTGGCGCTGCCCGGCGGAGTCATCGTCAGCGTGCCCCCAAGGCAACCTGGCTCGATCTCCGTGGCCCGCCAAGAAGGCGACCCGGGCGAGCCGCGCAACTTTATCCTGGACATTACCTTTCCGTTTACGATCGGCCAGTTAGAGTGCTTCCAGGACGTAGGCGTAGAGATTGTGCAGACTGCTTACCAAGGATTTAACGGTAAGCGTATAACCCCACCCCCAACATTAAGACAACTTTCTTTCTAAAAGCACTAGATCCACACGCGAAGCCAATAACGATTCCAGGTCTTTGTGCTCACTTTACTTTTAATTGTCTTGCTTTCTTCTGCGTTTTATTATCCTGCATTCATCAAACAGCCTCGCTCTTTGCGTACGGCCAAACCTCGAGCGGGAAGTCGTTCAGCATGATGGGGGTAAGAGGCACTGCCCTCGTTGGGCTCATTCCTCGCATTGCCCACCTGCTGTTTTTTTCTATTGCTACCGACACGGAGCGGGAATTTTTCGTAGAAGGCAGCTACCTGGAAATTTACAACGAGCAAATCAAGGATTTGATGGACAAAAACAACACAGAAACGTTGAAAGTGCGCGAATCGCCGCAGCTTGGCGTGCACGTGGCGGGCCTCTCGCGGCACCACGTGAAGACGTCCGACGATTGCGAAAAGTTGATTGAAAATGGCACAGGAAACCGTACGGTGGCGGCTACGAAGTATAATTCGGAAAGTTCACGGTCTCATGCCGTGTTTGAGCTGCACATTCAGCAAAAGTACGTGGACAAGCTAACGATGGAAGAAATGAACTCCAAAACGAAGATTTGCCTCATCGACTTGGCAGGGTCGGAGCGGTCCGACAAGCTTGGGTCGGTGGGCACAGCTCTCAAGGAAGGCAACAACATCAACAAGTCCTTGACGGTGCTGGGCCGCTGCATCAAGGGTCTGGTGGAGCAGTGCAACAATCCCAAAAAGAAAATTCAAGTACCGTTCCGCGAGTCGGTGCTCACTTGGTATTTACGGGACTCGCTGGCCGGAAACTCACGGACTACCATGCTTGCGTGCGTGTCCCCAGCCGGCTCCAATGAAGAAGAGACCTTGTCTACGCTACGGTACGCGGCGTCCGCCAAGCAAATCAAAACCAGTGCGGTGAAGCAGGAGGACCCGCTGAAGGCGAAAGTGCGGGAACTCTCCGAGGAGGTCGAGCGCCTCAAGAAGGCTTTACAAGAATCGGGCGCGCGATTGCCCGATGCTCCAGGAAGCGGCAGCAGTGACAGTGGCAGCAGCAGTGGGGGCAGCAGCAGCGCCAGCAGCGACAGCGGGGCTTCCTCGGATGCATCAGCCATGGTCACCAGCCCGACCTCAGCCACGGATCGATACCCGACGGGCGAGTACATCGCGTCTCTCAACGATGAAGAGCGGGAAGCGTATCTCCAAGAGCTGCAAGAGTCACTGGCAGGGCTTATGCCGGGTGGGTTTCAGCTAGGGAGTGGGAGCAGTGGTGGGAGCATGGACAGTGGCGAAGTGCGGTCGAGGCAAGAAAGCCCAATGGAGGCGGCGGTGTCGTACCCGCTCCTCTCGTGCCTCAACAAGGACGATCTCTTGAGCCACGCCATGAAAATTGCCGTAGTTCCGCCCGACGACGGCGCTGCGCAGTTCACCATTGGTCGATCCGGCGGTGCGCGCGAGAACGACTTCACCCTCAATGGGGTGGGGATGCAAGTGCGGCACGCAGCGTTTCACTTGTCGCGCATCAGCGCCGGAGGCAACGGAGACGACGGCATTGAGGAAAGCGATCTGGAGCGCCGCGGCAACTTCGTGCAGTCGTGCGTGAGCGGAGCCTCGGTGATGGTGAACGGGGAGCCGCTGCCGGAAGGAGGGCGCCCGAAACGCTTGGCGCACGGGGATCGGATCACCTTTGGGCCTTGCCGCATGATTGCGCTCTGGTGTGAGAAGCCTCTCACTATGGAAGAAACCAACGCTTGGACCTACGACGCCGCTTTTCAGGAGCTCATGGGTCATGAATCCATTGCGTGGGCGCTTTTGAGCCCAGTGCGGCGGCGCTTACTCGACCGGCTCAAAGAAGCGGAGATTTTGTTCGTGGAGCAGGCCAACGCCATCGCGTCCGAGATGTCCACCACTGTGCGGTTCCATGCTACCGTGGTCTTGGGAGACGGGGTGCGGAGGCTGCACGCGTCGCACGCTTCGATTGACGATTTGATCAACGAAGGCGACGACGGTGGACCGGGAGCAGAAGTGGTGGTGGTGTGCACAGTGGTGCGGGCAGGTGACGACGAACGACGAGCCTCGATCATGGCCCAAGAGCAGGCCGCCAAGAAAGCAGTGCGCGACGACAACCGTCGCATGCTAGGCTCCATGCCGAACCCGCCTTCGTTTCTCGACGACACTTTGGCTTTAGACGAAGAGTTAGGCCGAGCCAGCGTGGACTCGCTGTCGTCTCCGGGCGGCAGTGGCACCTTGTTTGACCGTTTTGACATGGGGGAGGACGAGGACTTGTCAACCTCTGATCTTGACCCAGGAGGCTCTGCGCCCGGTCCAGTGAGAAGCAAAGGGGTGCACCGGGGCATGTCGATCAACATGTTCCACAACACCCTTGAAACCCTCGCCGAAGACGACGACGACGACCTCATGTCCGGCGTGCGCGACCTCTCGGGCCCTCCTAGCGACGATGACGAAAACGGTGCCAGCGGTGCGCTTACCAAGGTCAGCGGCGGTGTTGGTGGTGGAGGCTCTGACGGTCAAGGGTCCACGGGCGAAGGAGGTTCCAAGAACGAAGGCCGGTTGTCGATTGGACCCGCCTCGAGTTTCGGTGGCGCTATCAGCGGACGCGAGTCGAACGTGCTGTTTTCCATGAAAATGGACAAGTTTGAAGACTTGGTCTCGGAGTTGAAGCAATTGTATGCCACTCTAGGAACCCTCAGCTACGGAGTGAAGGAAGTTGCTGCGGTGGGGGGTGAGCGCTATGCCCCGGGTCTAGAGGAGAACATTGTGTCGCAAATTTTCGAAACCATTTGTGCCGAAGAAGGCCCCGACGGCACGATCACGCGCTCGGATCTGACTGCGGCCTTCAATTTGTTCGACGAGACTTCACAAGATCCAGGCTTTGCGAAACGTATGATGCGAGAATTGCTCCCCGCAGGGGTGTCGCATTTGGACTACAGTACCTACGCGGGGTTTTTGACCAAATTCGTGCAGCAGCAGTTTTACGCCAAAATCGAGCCCTACGTCAGCAACCAAGTGCTCTTTGTGAGCATCGGCGGACGCGACGTGAGCGCTGTCATCGACGCAGAGCGGGTGAAAGGAGAGAGGTTCGAGCAGCGGGCGGCGGAGATTGCACAGGAACTCGAAACGGCGAACTCGCAACTGTCTAACGCCCAGCGTGAAGTCAGTCGCCTTCAAGCGAAATTGGCGGAGATGAGCGAGGGAAGCGCTGCTGCTGGAGGAGGAGTGCCACCGCAGCAAGCGTTAGAAAACGGCAGCAGCCAATCAGGTGTCTCCGGCGAAGGAAAAGCCCGACCGCAGCCGTCTCGCAAGAAGTCCGCCGCTGGCATTGTCTTTGA